>Ga0335082_10006155_pt1 | contig 13110 bp, 12 predicted proteins | sample Lox_Sample_41_FD_206718 | JGI IMG/M metagenome (GOLD analysis project Ga0335082, IMG submission 206718) | Soil microbial communities from Loxahatchee National Wildlife Refuge, Florida, United States - Lox_Sample_4.1 | ecosystem: Environmental > Terrestrial > Soil > Wetlands | place: USA... | reverse complement strand
GCCTTGGCGCTGCGCAATACGGGGATGGCGGTCACGATCGATATCGGCGACGCCGTCGACATTCATCCCAAGAACAAGCTCGATGTCGGTCTGCGGCTGGCACGGGCTGCGCGCGCGATCTCGTTTGGAGAAAAGGTGGAGTGGTCGGGGCCGTTGTACCGCGCATTGACGCGCGAGGATCACGCGCTGCGTGTCTGGTTTGATCACGCTGCCGGGCTCACTGCAAGAGGCGGCCCACTCGTAGGCTTCGAGGTTGCGGGTGCAGACGGGAAATACGTAACAGCCGACGCGAAGATCGACGGAGCGACGGTGATTGTTTCAAGCACCAGCGTTCCCGAGCCGGTTTCAGTCCGCTACGCGTGGGCTGCGAACCCAGCGTGCAATCTCGATAACAAAGAAGGTCTTCCTGCGTCGCCGTTTCGGGCACCGGAGTGAATCTTACTTCTCCGGTGGAATCAGCAAGTAGCTCACGAACGCCAACCGCTTGCTGTCGGGCGACCACGACGGCACGTTGATCGTTCCCTGCCCACCAAACAACTTCGCCAGCACGACGATCTTCTTGTCCGCAAGCGACATCAGGCGGAGCATCACATCTTTGTTCTCGGGATGTCCCTTCACATCGGCCGCGTAGGTCAGGAACACCATCCACTGGCCGTCGGGGGAAATGTGCGGGAACCAGTTGTTCAGGTCGTCGGCGAAAACCTGCTCTTGCTCGCTGCCGTCGGGCTTCATGCGCCATATCTGCATGTGGCCGGTGCGCTCGGAATTGAAGTAAATGTAGTTGCCGTCGGGAGAATATTCGGGACCGTCGTCGAGTCCCTTAGCCGTGGTCAGCCTTTTCTCTTCCCCTCCCGCGGCCTGAATTGCGTAGATGTCAAAGTCTCCGTCGCGCTGACCGACGAACGCCAGCGTCTTTCCGTCAGGCGACCATCCATGCCAGTACGAGGGAGATTTCTGCGTGATGCGACGCGGAGTGCCGCCGGTGATCGGAACGATGTACACCTGGGACTCGTGATCGCCCTGCGAGTTGTCGCTGATGATGAGTTGAGTGCCGTCCGGGGAGATGCCGTGGTCGTTGTTGCAACGCATCGCGAAGCCAGTGTCGATGGTGGCTGGCCTGTCACCGTCGACGGCCAACTCTTCGACGATGGCCAACCGTTCGATGCGACCGTCGCGGTTGAACAGGAAGGCTTTGCCATCGCGGGTCCAGTTGGGAGCTTCGAAGCGTCCTTGAGTGAGATACATAACATGGCGCTGGGGGCCATCCGGGGGGATCGTTTCCAGCGCGCTGTACAGAACGGGCTGCCCTGCGGCGGGCGCGGGCTGTGTGAGTTCCACATTCGAGAAGACGGCTATTTCGCTGACATCTTTGTCGTGGGAACACATGCCGAGCCCAACATAGAACGAGCCGGCGAGCGGAATGCGCAGCCATCCGCCGGCGAGTTGAGGTTCCCCTCCGTCGGCGACCGACATGTAGACGTAGTCGCCCCGCTTTACGATTCGCAGGCGCTTGGGCGCATTGGCACTCGCCTCGATCTCGCGCGTGATCGCCCCTTTCTCGTCGCGGAACTGAAGCGCGGTGAGGCCGCTGGCGTGCAGTGCAACGTCAGCGTAGACCGAGTCGGCGTCGAGGCTCTGGCGGAACATCAGCGTAGCCTTCTTGTGCTCGTTGCCGGTTTTGGTGAGGAAGGAAATATCGGCGGTAAGGCTCACGTCTCCGGACATCTTCTTCCAAACAAACTGAAATGCGTCTGCGGTCGACCACATGTTCTCGCCGCTGCCGGTAATCGTGTAGGTCTTGTGCGTAGCGTCGTATTCGACGGAGCCATGGTGCAGGACCGTGCCTACGTCGCCGTGGCTTTCGAAGATTCCGACTGGAGCGGCAGTCTGCCCCTGAGCCTGACCGGAGAAGACGAAAGCGAGGAATGCGGTTGCAGCGAATAAACAGGCAAACAATCGGGATACGAACACTGTGCTTCTCCTTTGCGGGAACCTGCGCGACGGAATCAACGGACGATTGTAACCGCGAAGTCGAGAAGTGGCGACTTGGGGCCGAATCCTTTGTGCCTGGGATCACGGACAGAAATCAGAAAACACTTCATGCTCCTTTCGAAGATAGTAGCGATTCTTCCAGTGTTTTGCGGGATACTTTTGCCTGGCTGGTCTCCATCATGAAATTGAAACTCGCTGTTGCTGCCTTGATCGCTTCACTCACCTTCATTGTCGCCTGCGGCACTAGCAACCATTCCAACCAGCAACCGCCCCCGTCGACGGATCCCGATCAGCGTGCCGACAGCCTGATCGCTCAGATGACGATTGACGAGAAGATTCATATGGTGCACGGAGGCGCTGCGCTGGATTGGTGGAACCACACGTTGCCTCGATCTGCAGGCGGTTGGGTGCAAGGGATTCCGCGGCTGAATATTCCCGACCTTTATCTGGCGGACGGCAGCGTTGGCGTCAACGTGGCAGTTGGTCAGGCGACGATTTTGCCCTCGGCACCGGCGAGTGCCGCCACTTGGGATTTGGACGAGGCTGCGAAATACGGAACGGTAATCGGCTCTGAACTGCGGGCGTACGGCATTAACGTGAACCTGGGCGGCAATGTGAACATGACTGGCCGCGAACCCCGCGACGGGCGCACCTTCGAGACTAAGGGCGAGGACCCGATTCTCGCCGGCCGGATCAATGCGGCGCATCTCAAGGCCATCCGCGCACAGTACGTTCTCGCGGGAATCAAGCACTATGCGTTGAACGATGAGGAGACGGGCCGAACCACCGCCGACGTGCAACTCGACGATCGTTCTGCACGCGAGAGCGACCTCCTGGCGTTCGAAATTGGAGTGAAAGACTCCGGCGTCCAGTCTGTGATGTGCTCCTACAACCTGCTGAACGGCGTGCACGCCTGCGAGAATTCGTACCTGCTGAACACAGTGCTCAAAGGAGACTGGGCGTTTCCCGGCTTCGTGATGTCAGACTGGGATGCCACGCACAGCACGGTCAACGCGGCACTCAACGGCCTGGATCAGGAGGAGCCCGAGAATATCTACTTTGACGCGGCGCTGAAATCTGCGGTTCAAGGCGGACAGGTTCCGCAGAGCCGCCTGGACAACATGGTGCACCGGATCCTGCGAGCGATGATTATAGATGGCCTTCTCGACCATCCCACAGCAATCAGTTCCATCGATGCCGCTGGTGACGCCGCGATTGCACAGGAAACCGAGGAACAGGGTGCGGTACTGCTCAAGAATTCGGGCATTCTACCCCTGGGAACGAATCTGGCATCCATTGCCGTAATTGGATCGCACGCTGACCTCGGCGTGCTCTCCGGCGGAGGTTCGGCCCAGGTGATGCCGGTCGGCGGCGCAGTGATGTTCAACGGGAACCAGTACGAAGCGATGCCCTGTCCGCCATGCTGGTCACGGGTCATGTGGGTTCCGTCGCCTCCGCTCGCAGCGATTCAGGGGAAAGTACCGGGGACGACGGTCCAATACGATGACGGCACCGACATCTCCTCCGCGGTCGCGCTGGCTTCTTCTTCCAACGTGGCCATCGTTTTCGTGAGCCAGTGGGAGAGCGAAGGCATGGACGTACCCAGCTTGAACTTTACCGACGTGATTCACAGCGTACCCATTGATCAGGACGCGCTCGTCAGCGCGGTCGCTGCAGCGAATCCCCACACGATCGTGGTCATGGAGAACGGTGGTGCGAAAACTCTGCCATGGATCAGCAATGTGGCGGCGGTGTTGGAAGCCTGGTATCCCGGCCAGATGGGAGGCCCCGCCATCGCGAACATTCTGTTCGGAACGGTGAATCCCTCGGGCAAGCTGCCCATGACATTTCCTGTCAGCGTCAATGATCTGCCGCGCCCGATCATCGCGGTGCCTCCGGATAACGTAACTCCGTTTCCGGTCGACTACACGATCGACGGGTTCAACGTGGGCTACAAATGGTACGACTCGCAGGGGATCGTCCCGTTGTTTCCCTTTGGATACGGGCTGTCGTACACGACGTTCTCCATCACGAATCCGCAGCTCACGGCTACAACGTCGGGCACTCCTACTTTTCAGGTCACATTTGATCTCACAAATGCTGGTAGCGTCGCTGGTGCTGAGGTTGCGCAGGTCTACTTGGCTTTACCCGTAGGCACCGGCGAGGCGAAACGGCTCGTGGGATGGCAGAAGATCTCGCTGACTCCGGGCCAGCAGCAGACCGGAACCGTCCAGGTGAATAGCTCCGACTCGTCGCACCCGCTCTCCTACTGGGATGTGGCGAGTCATTCGTGGCTGGTCGCCTCGGGCACCTACACGGTATACCTGGGAAACTCGTCGAGGAATCTGACGAATATCGGCACGTTTCAGATTCCGTGATGTATCGTTGGAACCAACACTCTAACGTTACGCGGGGCGATCTGGACACAGGCGGGAACCTGTGATTTAGGTCACTGCATGTGCGTAACTGGAGTGATATCCAAGCCGAAGGAGGACAGATCGGTGAAACATCTCTTAGTGGTGGCGTTAGTGTTTTCGTCGTTTACGATACCGGCATTCGGCAAGACCCACAAGGACGTTTATGACATGCCTTGCACGAAGTTGTGGCCGGCCGTGAAAGACACTCTGAGAAATTCCGGGAAATACGGCATCATCGGCATTGACAGCACCGAGATGACCGCTTCCTACAACATTGGCGGCTCGTGGGGTGGAAAGCGAGTCAATTCACTGGTGCTGAATGCGCAGGGAGACAAATGCGAACTGCAGGTTCAGACCGCATTCAGCGGCCTCGGGAATGATGACTACGGCGACTTCAAGAAGCGAGTCGGTGACTCGCTGACGAAGCTGGCAGCAGCGCCCGCGACCACACCTGCACCCACTCCGGCCACCAAACCGGAAGAACCGCCGAAACAGTAGTCCCAGGGCGATCTTTCCCAGGTCGCCCTGTCTTTCTCGATTCCATACCAACCTCTCGACCGTTTCTGGTACAACATTCGCATGAAAACGAAACGGTTCTTCGCCGCACTGTTTCTGGCCGCGTTTTTGTTCTCATTCGGGGCATTCGCTCAACAGAACACATCCGTATCCGCAGGTCTAGCGCCGACCCCACCCATGGGCTGGAACTCCTGGAACAAATTCGCCTGCAACGTCAGCGAGGACATGATCAAAGGCATGGCTGACGCTGTCGTGAAGTCGGGCATGAAGGATGCGGGATACGTCTACGTTAACATCGACGACTGCTGGCAGGTCAGCCGCGATGCGAACGCCAACATTGTTATCGACACGCAGCGGTTTCCCCACGGCATGAAGGCGCTCGGGGACTACATTCATTCGCTGGGCCTAAAGTTCGGTGTGTACTCCGACGCAGGCACCCAGACATGCGCCGGCCGACCCGGCGGTCTCGGCCATGAATACCAGGACGCCGTCCAGTACGCCGCGTGGGGCGTCGACTACCTGAAGTACGACTGGTGCCACACTTCGACCCAGGAAGCCAAGGCCTCTTATGCCAACATCCGTGCGGCGCTCGACGCCTCTGGTCGGCCCATCGTGCTCAGCATCTGCGAGTGGGGCACGGCCAAGCCGTGGCTGTGGGGCAAGGAAGTCGGCGGCAATCTGTGGCGGACAACGGGTGACATCACCGACCGTTGGGGCGGCCAGGAAAAATGGCCGGACGGCAGTTGCTGCTCCAACGGAGTGCTTGCGATCCTCGATCAGCAGGTTGGATTGCAGTCTTACGCCGGGCCTGGGCACTGGAATGATCCTGACATGCTGGAAGTCGGCAACGGCGGCATGAACGACACCGAGTACCGGTCGCACTTCAGCCTGTGGGCGATGCTAGCCGCGCCACTGATCTCAGGCAACGATCTGCGCAACATGCGTCCGGAGATTCATGACATCCTGACGAATAAGGAAGTGATTGCCGTCGATCAAGATCCTCTTGGGCGCGAAGGGGAACGCGTCGCCAAGAACGGCGACCTGGAAGTCTGGGCCAAGCAGATGAAGGATGGAAGCCGCGCTGTAATCCTACTCAACCGCAGTGCAAGCGAACAGGAGATTGCCGCAAATTGGGAGGATCTTGGTTACCCGGCGAGTTTAAGCGCGTCTGTTCGCGACCTTTGGCAGCATAAGGATTTGGGTAAGTCGACTGGAAAGTTCTCCGCCAAGGTCGCCTCCCATGCCGTTGTGATGGTGAGTGTAAAACCCTAACGGCATTCAACCACAAAGGGCACGAAGGTTGACGGAAGAAGTCGTCGCAGCACCCTTCGTTTAACTTCGTGCTCTTCGTAGTTCCCGGTTCTAGTCCTTCGGGAAGTTCGGATCCGCCTTCACTTCTTCTATTTGCGCTGTGTGCCGCGCGCTGTGCGTCGCGAGCAGCAGAATCCATTGGTAGCCATCGAGAGGGCCAAATACCGGATGGTCAAAGAAGTGGTCGCGCAGATCATCGTTCGTAGTTTGCACGTAGTTGATTGTGGTCTTGCGCGCATCCTCAAACGCCTTTGTCAGGTCTGCTTCATTGGCCCAGCGGCCGGTCGGACGGAGCATCTCGGGGGCCTGCGCTTTGTGACTGCGATCCGGAACTTTCTCGATGATCAACTGATCCTTCCCCTTGACCAGTTCGCGCTTCTCGGGTGCCGCCGGGGAAGCCATGGCTCGGGCCTGGACAAGTCCGAAGATCGTCGACTCCGAAACCGTAATGTGCTCGGCTACTTCCGCAACCGACCAGCGATCCGGGGCCGGCTTGAATGTCCACTGTTTCTGCGAAAGCCCGGCAATGGATTTGAGAAAGTTATCGTGCGTGGTTTGCAGGAGCTTCAGCGCCTGGGCGCGCTCTTCGGGAGTCAGAGTCGTAGAAGCGGCGGGGGCTGTCTGGGCAAACGCAGAAGTGAGAGTCAGGCAGAGCAACACCATCGAAAGGCAGGCCGAAAGTCTCTTGAAATGCATCAGGTCCTCCTTGGGGACGGGGCTTAGGATGCGGAGGATGTACCGAGGATGCAGGAAATCATTCAGGCTTCTTCTTCAGTTCTTCCATGACGCTCTGGATCAATTCCTTCGCGTCGGTCAGATTCTTCATAATGATCTGGATATCCATGACGGGCTTGCCCGGCCAGCGCTGGCTTTGGCAGTACACTCCGTGCTGGCCGACCAGTGCCATGGCGTCGGTGATCGTGTCCATGGTGACGGCCAGACGCCCTCGCGGGACGCCCATCATGGTCTCGTAATGTTCCAGTTCTTCCTGCTTCTCGTCGAATACCGGCATCCGACGATTGTAACTGTGCGCCTGCGAGGAGCATAATTGGGCCGCTGACCAAATCCATCCTCAAACGTCCATAAACCTTGCAATCCAGCTAATCACAAGGAGAACCCATGCAAAAGAGAATTGCCATCCTCGCTTTCTTCGCTCTCGCGCTCACAACCGTCTGCTTCGGGCAGGCAAGTCCGCCCGCGTCGGCGTCCTGCGATCTGGGAAGCGGAAAGACCATCAAGACCGACTACTCCAGCCCGCGCATGAAGGGCCGCAAGATTTATGGCGACCTGGTGCCGTTTGGAGAGGTATGGCGAACCGGCGCCAACTCGGCAACAACGTTTGTCACCAGCAGTGATGTGGTCGTCGGAGGTAAGACGGTCCCTGCCGGTAGCTATACGATTTTTACAGTTCCTACCGCCGACAAGTGGACTCTGATCATCAACAAGAAGACCGGGGAGTGGGGAATCCCCTACAAGTACGAGAGCGACGAACTCGCGCGCGTCGATATGAAGACGTCGAAGTTAGGCTCTCCGCTTGAGAACTTCACGATCGGCTACGAGAAGTCCGGCGGTGGTTGCACGATGAATATCGACTGGGAGTCGACCCGGGCCTCGGTGGATATCAAAGCAAAGTAGAACTAACCATGCTGTGAGCATCCGGCGGGCAAATGTGCCCGCCGGGCTTGCATCCTCCCTACAACGTGCGTTTGAACAACGGAATCGCGATCCCCAGCGTAACCATCGCGAAGATTCCGAGAAACAGCATGTCTCCCCTTACCGCTGACAAGGTCGTCTCCTTCAGCAGCAGGCATTTGAAGCCATCCACCGCATAAGTAAACGGATCGCACCTGGCAATGGCGCGCAGCCACGGCGGAAACGCCTGAATGGGATAGACCGACCCACTCGGAAAGAACAGCAGCGTATTCAGGATGCCGAACATGGCGCGGGGCACAAGCGGATCCTCGATACGCACCATCAGCAGGAACATCATGGTGTTGAGCGCCAGCGAAGTAAGCACGATCATCAGGATGAGTCCGATAATGGTCGTGGGAAGGAAGATCGTTCCCACACCCGCAAGCATGGAGCCGATCCCAACAATAATGACGCCCGTCATCACCGCCTTGATGGCGCCCGCAAGGTTCAGGCCCAGCACGAGTTCGAGCTTGGTGATGGGCGTGACCAGGTAGCCTTCGTGCACGCCGCGCGCCTTGTCATCGATGTAGAGCATTCCGCCGCCGATCATCACCGACACAAACATCGCCAGCACCAGTGATCCAGGCAGCAGGAATTTCATGTACTCAATGTAGGGGTAGAGCTCCACGATGCTGAGAGCGGTCTGCTGCAGGATTCTGGGGGAAGCAGCAGGCTGGTTCAGCGCATTCGTCAGGTCGGCCAGTTCGGCCTCGACCGCCGAGCTCATGAAGTTGTCGCTGTTGTCGACGACCAGCACGATCTGCGGATGATTCTGCTCGTATACGCGCCGCGAGAATTGCGGCGGGATAATTACTGCGCCCTGCAACTTCCCGTCGCGAACATCTTCTGACGCCTGCTTGTCGCTGTCGTACGGAATGGTCGTGAATGTGCGGATATTGGCGCGCACGGAATCGAAAGCCTCGCGAATCCTCAGCGCCTGCGGGCCGCCGTCCTGATCGACAATCGCGATCTTGGCGTCGTGGATCTTCCCGCCGAAGGCGTTGCCCAGGATGATGAGCTGCACCAGGGGGAAGATCATCGACGCCAGCATGAGCGCCGGAGAGCGGAAGAACTTGCGCATCTCACGCTCGACAATGGCCATCATTCTGTTCATGGCTGTAATCCCGGCCTTTGTGGCATGACAAAGGCGTACGCTTTCTGCAATTCGTCGCGAAGCTGACGGCCGGTGTAGTGCACGAAAACGTCGTCGAGCGTGGTATTTTGCACCGACAGTGTTCGCACTTGCACTTTGTTCTTCACTGCCATCTCAACCAGTTCGGTGGTCGTGCGCGAACCGTTGCCGGTGAGCACTCGAAACATGCCCGCACCCTCGTGCTGCACTGAGGTTACGTCGTCGAGGGTGTGCAGCTTCTGCTCCCAGTCCGCGGGCGGGTTTTCAAACTGCGCTTCGATCACATTGGATCCCGGCACGCTTGCTTTCAGCGCCATGGGAGCGTCGAGCGCGACCAGTTTCCCGTGATCGACAATCGCGATGCGGTCGCAGAGCCGGTCGGCTTCGTCCATGTAGTGCGTTGTGATCAGGATGGTGAGCTGGCGATGTTCCTTGATGTTGCCGAGCATTTCCCATACCGCGACGCGCGATACGGGGTCCAAACCAGTTGTGGGTTCGTCGAGGAAGAAAATCCTGGGGTGATGCACCAATCCGCGAGCGATCTCGAGCCTGCGCCGCATGCCGCCGGACAGAGTCTTCGTGGCAGCATCGCGCCATTTCGTCAGGTCAACCAGCTCTAGCAGTTCGTCGATCGATCTCTTGCGCTCCTTCGCCGGCACATCATAGAGTTTGGCGTAGATGTTCATGTTCTCGACGACGGTGAGGTCAAGATCGCTGGTCAACGCCTGCGGAATCACACCAATCATTCTGCGCGCTGCGTTGGGTTCCCTGGCGACGTCGTGCCCCGCGATCCGCGCCTTCCCGGCGGTAATCGGAATCAGCGTCGTCATCATGCGGATCAGTGTGGACTTCCCTGCTCCATTTGGCCCGAGCAGGCCGAAGATCTCGCCTTCCTTCACGCTGAATGAAACGTCGTCCACGGCCGCGAAATCTCCGAATTTCTTGACGATGTGCTGAACTTCGATCGCCGACGGTGCTTTGGGGTCGTAGACCGGCTTTTCGAGAAGGTGGTTGGACCCATTCGCCGGGGGAGCACTCTGCTGCGTTGATTTCTCCAGGTCCGTCATTGCTGCTCCGCTGCTTTCGCGCTCTGCGTGCTGCCCTTGAGTTGTTCCGGTGAGATGAGGACTTCGGCGGTCATCCCGGGAACATACGCGCCTTTAGGATTGTCGAGACGAATCTTCAGGACAATTGTCTTGATGTCGCGCTTTCGGCGGCTGACGTCACGCTGGGTCGCGAAGTCTCCCTCCACACCTTTGAAAAAGACTTTGCCGCTCGTGACCGTCCCGCCCGGCAGGCGCACGCGCAGCACATCTGCGTAACCGATGTGATCGGCATAGGTTTCGGGAATCGCTGCTCGCGCCCAGGTGTCACTCAAATCGACGATCGTGACGATAGGTGCGCCAATGTTGACGACTTCTCCCTGTCGCGCCGCCCGCACGGAAACCGTTCCACTGACGGGCGCATACACATTCGTGTAGCCCAACCGCACCGCAGCCTGGTTCTTCTGCGCGATCGCGTTCTTCAGGTCCGCCTCGGTGGCGGCGACGGTGCTCTTGGCGGCGTTTGCCTGATGCGTGCGGGCGACTGCCGCTTTCAAATCAGCTTCCGCAGCGGTGACCAGATCCTGCTGCGCTTGCACCGTCGCTTGTGCCGCCTGGAGGCTGGTCTCAGCCTGTACACGCTCTTGATCGGAGGCAATCCCCACCTTCGCCAACTCGATGATCCGACGGCTGTCACTCTGGGTTCGGTCGAGTGCGGCCTTCGCCTGCAACAACTGCGCTTTCGCGGAAGAAACTTTGGCTTCCGCGTTGGCTACGTCGGAGGAGGTCGAGCCCGAAGTCGATTCTTCGGTGTGCTGCATCTCGATAACCTTGTGCTGCAGGCTAGTGATGGTCGCGTTCGCAGCCGCTTCCTGTGCCTGCAGCTCCGATGGATCGAGCACCGCGATCAGGTCTCCGGCTTTGACGGGCGTGCCTTCGTCGACCAGCAGTTTCTGAATGCGGCCCTCGACCTGCGCGCTCACAATGACTTGATTCGCATCGACGGTGCCGATCAGCACCAGATCGCGCGAATGGTCCGCGGAGAAGTAGTAGTAGGTCGCCGCAATGACGAAGATGATGCCGAGAAGGATAAAGAAACGATTTCGCGCGCTCATGCACGTGCTCCTTGCGAGGCGGTATGTTTATTTTGAAACAACGCAGCGGAGATGAAATCCAGCACCGAGGCCCGCCGCTCCGCAATCCGCTCCGGCGTAAGCGGGTTGAAGCCGACGATCTTCTGCATCATCGGCGCGCTGCTGAAGTAGAAGACGGTCATGGCGACAACAGATTGCACGAAATGTGCCGGGTTCACGGGGCGGAACTGCCCACCCGCGATCCCCTCCTTCAAAACCCGGCTCACGCGGAAGAAGATGGGCTGGATGTAGTTCTTGATGACTTTCTCGATGTGCGGCGATTGCCCCTGCCGCGCCCGCATCATTTCGCTTTGCATCAGTCGCGGGTAGAGTTGGTTCGAAGCAATGAAATCGAAATACGCTCCGGCATATGCCAGGATCTTCTCGCGCGGCGGCAAGTCGCTGTCAAGCACGCGGAAGACCGCGGTTTTGAGTCCTGAAAACGCGTCGTCAAGAACCGCGCCGTAAAGTGTTTCCTTGTCCGTGAAGTAGTAATAGAGCAGCGCCTTATTGACGTGGGCTTCGCGGGCAATCGCGTCGGTGCGGGCTCCGGCGATGCCGTATTCAGCAAACTCAGAGGCGGCTGCTTTCAAGATGGCCGCACGGCTCTCCTCGGGCTGTCTGCGGGACCCCATGCGGCGGCGAAGAACATGACGATGGTGGAATATGCGTGGCATTTCGTATTAATTAACCAGTTAGTTAGATTATACTCCAGACTCTCCGGATGCGAAATCCTTATCTCCGCGCCCAAGAAATTTCCACCCAGTGAGACAAACATTCTCGGAATTTCATCCTGCGTGCTCTAATAAGCGTTCCCACTTTTACTGTCCCGGGAGGATTCGGAATGAAACCTCTGTCCTTATCGCTTGGCTCCATTGCCCTATGCCTGTTCAGCCTGCTCGCCGCGGCCCAGACTGCCAAACCGGACAGGCAGGTTGCAGTTACCATCGACGATCTTCCTGCCGGGATGGCCGATCGCTTGCCCGCATCCGACATCACGGCAATGACGACAAAGTTGCTGATCACGCTGCGCGACCAAAAGATACCTGTCGTCGGCTTCGTCAATGAGAAGAAGCTCTACAAGGCCGGTGAGGTGGATGAGCGCATCAAGGCGCTACAAATGTGGCTCGACTACGGATTCGAACTGGGCAACCACACCTTCAGCCACATGTCGCTGAACCAGGTCGAATTGAAGGATTGGGAAGACGATGTCGTACAGGGTGAGAGCGTGATCCGCATCCTCATGGCTCCGCGCAAGATGAAGCTGCGCTACTTCCGCCATCCCTATTTAGACACCGGACGCGACCTCACCACCCGCCGCAAGGCCGACGAGTTCCTTACGCAGCGCGGATACCGCATCGCTCCCATCACGCTCGACGGCTGGGACTGGATGTTCGCCGGACTCTACGAAGACGCGAAGAAGCGGAACGATGCGACCATGCAGCAGCAGATCGTGAAGGAATATCTGTCGTATCACGATGCCGTGTTCGCCTACACGGAGCAGTTGTCCGCGAAGATCGTCGGATACGAACCGAAGCAGATTCTGCTGCTGCACGCGAGCAATCTGGAAGCTGACCACATCGGGGAGTTACTCGACGTACTGCGTAGGCGCGGATACCGCTTTGTCACGCTTGAAGACGCGCTAGGCGACCAGGCCTACAGCCTGTCCGATACGTACGTCGGTGAAGAAGGCACGGGATGGATCGATCACTGGGCCATCTCGCAGGGAAAGATCCCGCAGAACGCGCCGCCGTTTCCGCAGTGGGTAATCGACCGCACGAAGGAACTGCATCTCTCGACCGGGCAGGTCACGGCGCCCACGCCGTACTGAACTCTTCAACGCACCGCAGCCTGAGCCTGGAACGTCGCTAAGG
>Ga0335082_10006154_pt1 | contig 13110 bp, 17 predicted proteins | sample Lox_Sample_41_FD_206718 | JGI IMG/M metagenome (GOLD analysis project Ga0335082, IMG submission 206718) | Soil microbial communities from Loxahatchee National Wildlife Refuge, Florida, United States - Lox_Sample_4.1 | ecosystem: Environmental > Terrestrial > Soil > Wetlands | place: USA... | reverse complement strand
CATCGTCGTCGACGACCAGGATCCGGAGGGCGTCGCTCATACCGTTGTCATACCTGTTTCCGGGACGTGAACATCGGGCCTCGGCACGGCGGGCGGCCCCGGCGCCTTGATCGCAATCGATAACGTGGCTAACGAATCGTCGCGGGAGGCGTCTGATTCACCAATGCTGATCGAAAGCCGTCTTTGCTCGCGCGCTCGCTTCTGGGTGTCGCTGCGCCTCGACGACCAGCTCTCGGAGCTGGAGTCGGCGCTGCTCGACGCGCATCTCGCGGGCTGCATCCCGTGCCGGTCGTTCGCCGCCGACGCCGACGTGACGACGGCCGAGCTCCGCACGGCGCCGCTCGAGCGCCACGCGTCGGTCGGGGTGAGTGTGCCGCGGCGGCGGACGGCCCGGCCGCTGATGGTCGCGGTCACGGCCGCCCTGCTGGCGGGTGCCGCGGTGGCCGGCGGGCTCGTCCGCGACGTGCTGGCCCCGGGCTCCGAATCGGCTCCTGCCCCGCGGCCGGTTGCCGTGGTGGCGAGCACGTTCGAGCTCAACGATCAGGCGAGGCGGCTCTGGTCGGCGTCGCTGGAGAAGAAGCACGGCGCGCGCGACTTCCGCGTCTAGGGATTAACGGAAGACCGCGGCGAGCGCTGCCGCGAAAGCGGCGACCGTGACGACTGCTGCGCGCTGGATCGACATGGCGTCTTTATCGGCCGTGGCCCGGCTCGGCTGAAGCGCTTTCGCCTCCCGGCGGGGCGAGCAGGCTTCGCGGCCAGAGCCGCTTCGCGGCGACCACGTTGACCTCGGCGCCGAGCAGCGCCACGTGGACCGCGAGGTAGATGAACGAGAGCAGGCCGATCACCAGCGCGAAGGTCCCGTAGACGTTCCTGGCGTTCTCGAGCACGCGTCCCACGTAGTAGCCGCCGAGCAGCTGGAGCACTTCGTAGCCGATCGCGGCGGTGAGTGCGCCGCGCCACAGGTCCGACCAGGGAACGTCGAGCGTGGTCAGGACCTGGAACCCGAGCCAGAAGAGGACGAAGTCGAGCAGGATCGACAGGAGGATCGACGCCGCCTTCCACTCGAGGCCGTAGCGCGCGCCCGTCGTGCCGGCACCCGAGAGCGCGGTCGTCGCCAGCAGCCCGCCGCCGAGCACGGCGAGCACTAGCAGGGCGCGCAGGCGCGCGCGGACGAAGCTCGGCCGGCGGGTGCGGGGCAGCCCCCAGATGTGGTCGATTGCGTACCCGGCCGCGAGCACGGCGCCCATCCCCGCCCACAGCGCGACGACGAGTCCGATCACGAGCGCCGCGGTGCTGCCGGTGAGCGAGCCCGACTTGAGCTCCGAGCCGACGATCGGGAACTGCCCGAGCGCCGAGTCGACGATCTCCTGCTGCAGGTGCGGGTTGCCGTGGAAGACGAAGCCGAGGATCGTCGTCAGCACGAGCAGCAAGGGGAAGATTGAGAAGAAGCCGTAGTACGTGACGGTCGCCGTGAGGTACCCGCCCTGGTCGTCGGAGTACTTCCGGTTGACGGCGAGCGGGAACCCCAGCGCGGCATGGGACTGCTGGAAGCGGTCGAGCCGCTCGAGCAAGGCGTGGGTACGCGTCGTGGTCACGGGTTCGGTGCTACCTTCCGTCAATGGGCGATATCGGCCCGTCCGAGATCGTGCTTCTTTTGCTCGTCGCGCTGCTCCTGTTCGGCGGGAAGCGGCTGCCGGAGATCGGCCGCTCGCTCGGCTCGGGGCTGCGCGAGTTCAAGGATTCGGTCGCCGGCATCACACGCGACGACCACCCGCACGACGGTTCACCGGACGAGCCCTCGCGCTGAATCACCCCGGCACCCTCGACTCTATCGCACCGTTTCCGTCCAACCTTCCCGCCGCGGGTGCGTCTTAGGTAGCGCCGCTCGCGGAATCGCTCCGCGAGTGGTGGAGCGGGCGGCTCGAGCAAGGGTCGCCGGGTCTGACCTCGGGCCTCCCGCGTAAACCTGGAAGACGGGCCAAGGGGCACTCGCGCTTTCAACGCAGCGCCCCCTCTTGGCCCGCGCTCGTTTCGCACATGCGGAGGGCGCGACGCCCCTAGGCAAAGGTCGTCGCGCCGCTCCTTGCAACGAGAGCCGGCGCAGCCTGTCCACGTCGCCGTGACACGAGGGGAAGTCGCAGCAACCCTCGCCGCGACACTAACGCTTTCCCTTTTGAAGTGACTCCAGACGCGGCTTGCGCCGAGCTCAGGCTGCGGGGTGCCCGTGCACGCGTTCGTGGAGCTTCCGCACCGCGGCGATCAGGCCCGCGCGCGTGGGCGGGTCCTTGTCGCGGAGCGACCATCCCTCTCCGACCAGGTAGAGAAAGGGGCCGTCGACGAAGAAGACGTTGTCGCCGACCTGCCCTGCACCGCGCAGCTCGAACCCTCGCGCGCGCGGCATTCCGGGGACGGCGAACGGGGTGAACGACGCGCCGATCGCGGTGTCCTCCCGTTTGTAGCCCTCGAGGCTCGCCTTCAGCTCCGCGCGCGCGGCCGCGGCCGAGCCGAGCCTCATCACCCAAGAGACGCCCGCTGGCTTGATCGCGCCGTGGTCGAGGAACTCCTGGTCGAGCCCCTTGAATCCTTCACGCCGCAGCCGGCGGAGCTCGGCCGACCGCTGCGCCTTCGTCAGCTTCGGATCGGACTGGACCCACAGCTGCGCCGACGAGTACCGGGCGAGACCCGGCTCCACCCGGAAACCGGCGAACTCGCCGTGCTTGATCAGCCGTGCGCGCAGCCCCAGCGGTCGCGCCGACGCCGACGCGGACGCCGCGACAGCGAGGGCGACTCCTCCGAGCACGAGCACGGCGGCGAGCTTCGAGCGCATGGCGCGCCAGGGTAGCGCCGCGATTCCGTCATCCGCGGGGGTCAATCGGTTCGGCGAAGGGTCTCGGGGCACGGCTCGACAGTAGAACGCCCCGAGTCGGGCGAAACGAGACAGACCCGAACCGCGCTGAGGGAGAACCCTCGACCCGAGATGCCGTGGCGGCCGAGAGGCGCACGCTGCAGAACCCGCCTCGGAAACCTACCCGAGGAGCACTTGTTCTCGGGCCGGACCGGCCGACAATGGGGTTAAGTCCAGTGCCAACAAGAGGGGGATGGCGATGCCCAGCGCCGACAAGCCGATGCCGGAAGGCTCGACGCCGGTCAGACCGGCCGATGAGTACGCGGCGCCCGCGTTGATCGTGCTCGGTCGCATTCGTGATCTGACGGAGAGCTACCACCATCACCACCACTACCACCGCCACTGGGACGGGCCGAACGGCCTCCACCCGCCGGGGCTCCTGCCCCCCTTGTTCAACGGTTCAGCCTGAAGCGTCGCGGAAGCGTGCGCGGCCGGACGTCGCTTCGGCCTGGAGATGTCAGATCGCGGGTGTGGCGGCAGGCGAAGCGGTCGGCCGGGTCTGGGACGGGTCGACGACTAAAGCGCGATGCGTCGGCCGGTCACCGCGGTGGCGCGGATCCGAATCCAGTGTGATGTCTCTTCGGGGCGCAGGAGGGTGCGGAGTCCGAGTCTCTCGAGGCGTTGGATTTCTGTTGGGCTGTCGATTTCCTCGATCGGCCCTTCGACGATCACGCTCCATCCGGAGTCGCCTGTCGCTTCGAGTCCGTCGATTTCGAATGCCGCAGCACTTGACAGCAGCAGGGCTGTGAACTTCGAACCTTGTGCGGAACGAAAGACGATCGACTGGGAGCTCGGATCGAAGGCGTACGAGACGGGGCGAATGACAGGTGCTCCGCTCCAGTTCGGGGGGAGGACGGCGAGTCTGCCGAGCCTCGTTGACCCGAGGAGGCGGATGCACTCGTCACGGTCGATCGCCGCCAGGCGCGGGCGGGAATCAGAGTGGTCGTTTGACATCGTCTGGTTCGTCCCCCAGCGCGTCGATGGCCTCGTGGAGGTCCCGATGGAAGATTCGGATGCGTTCGATGATCGTTGCGAGTCTCGCGTCGGCCAGTGTCTCGAGCGAGGCCAATTCGTGTTCGGTCACTGAGAGCAGGCTGACCAGACGCGACTTCGCTTCGAGATGCGGTTGGGGCCGCCGATTGATCGGGCTGCCGCCCATCGGCTGAGGATGAAGGAACCAACAACCCACAACAGCGGTGGTTTCGCGGTGTCGATCTGCGGGTTACTGCGTACTCGTGAAGTGGTCGCGAGCATGCGCGGCCCGACCTGCAGGGCCATGATCGTTTGGCCCTGATCGCGAGCACTTGCTCGAGGACTCCGCCCTCCTCCTGCTCGAAATCACTGAGCCCGCGGACTTAAGTCGAAGCCGGGGCTCGGTCTTGGCTCGACCAAGGAGGCTGCGGGGCAAGGACTCGAACCTTGACTACCTGATCCAGAGTCAGGCGTCCTACCATTAGACGACCCCGCAGGGCGGCCGCATTGTACCCCGGCTCCGAGCGGGCGAATCGTCAGAGCTCGAGGCGATAGAGCGGCACGAGGCGCTTCTCGTCCTCGGTGTCGATGTGCGCGATCACCTCGACGTACGGCTCCAGCCCTGATCCCACGAGCTTCGCCTTCAGCAGCCCGTCGACCTGGTAGATGCCGGACGAGTTGTTCATCGTGATCGAGATCCGGATCGGCTTCTCGTCACCGTCGGAGATCTCGACCTCTTCGATCGCCGCTGCGGAGAGGGAGTGGATTCCGACGTGGCCGCGCTCGAAGGCGATGCGCGAACGGCCCTGCTCCATGTCGAGCGCGTCGGCGACGCGGAGGATCCCCGCTTCGAGCGTCAGGGGCTCGCCGTCGGCGCGATGGCTGATGATCCCCTGTAGGACCTCGGAGACGACAACCGTCAGCTCCGGCTCGGTGTACATGCCAGCGAGCAGCTCACGGAGCTTCGGCTCTGCCAGGAAGAGGCTGAAGTCCTCGTGGCCCTTGCGGTGCACCGACATGCCGATGCAGTGCGTCAGTGCGGTGAGCGCGACGACCACCTCGGCATCGTCCCGCGTCATCCCGTAGTCCGTCACCATCGCCGGCTCGATGCCGTGCTTCGTCAGCTGGCGGAGGAGCTTCAGCGCGATGTTGGTGACGATCTGGATGTGCACCCACGAGTGATCGTTGATCTCCATGCGCGCGACGGCGTTGACGTTCGCGACGTGCCACCAGCCCTTCAGCTCGTCGTCGCGGTTGACGCGCTCGATCACCTGTCGCAGCTTGCGGTTGGCGCGCTCCGGGACGCGGATGCGCATCTGCCGGACCGCCTCGGCCGGTGTGAGCCGCGCCTCGCGCGCCGCCTCGGCCGACACAGGCTGTTCGATGCGCTTCTCGGTCTCGCGATCGAGGCTCACTGGTCGACGTACGCCGCTACCGCCGGCACTTGCGGCTCGCTCGAAGGCGGGGGACGCAGATGGAAGTATGCGAGGGTCCAGCACAGTGGGACGAGTGCACGCTCGCGGACGACGTTCCCGATCGTGAAGGGACGCTTCGCGAGGCGAGCGCTCATGGCTGGACTCTACGGAGAATGTGCGCGACAGGCAGGCCTTCTCAGAGGCGGGCGAGAGCACCCGCGACGAGCGCGAGCGCGTCGTCGAGCCGCGCGCGGTTCGCCGGCGCGTTGAGCCAGCCGCTCGCGCCCGACGGGTGGGGGAGCGGGACGGCGAGCGCATCGGCGACGTCGTAGCTCGATCCGACGAAGTCCGTCACCCGCTCGAGCCCCAGCAGCTCGCGCGCCGCCAGGCCGCCGACGGTGACGATCAGCCGCGGGCGGAGCAGGGCCAGTTCCGCTTCACGCCAACGCCGGCAGAGCCGCCGCTCGTTCGGTGTCGGCGTGCGGTCTCCGCGGCCGGACGCCGCGCGCCCCGGGTAGCAGCGCGTCACCGAGGCGCAGTAGAAGGTCGCGTAGAACGCGTCCTCGTCGAGCTCGAGCCAGCGACGCAGCGTGCGCCCCGCGCGTCCGCGCCAGGGCCGGCGCTCGCCGCCCTCGACCGCTCCCGGCGCCTGGCCGAACAGGTACGCGCGCTGGCCGGCGCCCGGCGCGGCCACCGGGAGCGACTCGAGCTGATGTCCGGCTTCCGCACACAGGCGGCAGGTCGCGAGGTCTCGCTGCAGAGCCCTGAGCGAGTGATACGGCCGTCGGCCGGGCGTCGTCACCAGGCCCGCCGAGCCATCACGAACCACGGGCCCGCGTAGACCGTCTCGCCGCCGCCGAGCTCGCGGACGAGCATCTCGGGCGCGAAGTAGCGCTTCAGCACGGGCCACGTCTCGCCGTCGACTTCCCGCTGCTGGACCTCTTCGAGCTCGTGGTCGGACCGGACCGCCGCGTCGACGACCACGAGCTCCGACCCGACGCGGGCCGCCTCGTCGAGGAACATCGCCCGCTCGCCGGGGCCGAGGTGGCCGTAGAAGTGGCCGGTGAAGACTCGGGCGAAGCTCCCGTCCTCGAACGGGAGTGCGAGCGCATCGCCGCGGACGTAGACGGCGGTAGGGGCCTGACGCTTCGCCTCATCGAGCATCGCCGCGCTCTGGTCGAGCCCGACGACCGAGCCCGGAAGGTGGCGGGTCAGAAAGCCGGTTCCGCACGCGACGTCGAGCGTGGAGCACGGCTCGAGCAGCGAGATCGCGCGGGTCAGGCCGGCGAGGTCATCCTCCCACGACTTCACGTCGCGCGAGGCGTACCTACCGCGGCCGAGATACCAGTCGTCGTAGGTCGCGGCTCGCCGGTCGTAGTACTCCTTCACCGCTCCCTAGAGTACGGCTCGTGCTGCCGCTCGAGTCGGTGCCGAACTTCAGCGAGGGCCGGGACCGGGAGACGATCGCCGCGATCGGGGACGCGCTCGCCTCGTCGGCGCGGCTGCTCGACGTGCACGCGGATGCAGATCACAACCGATCGGTCTTCACGCTGGTCGGCGACGACCGCGCGCTGGTCGACTCGCTGGTGGCCGGCGTGCGCGTCGCAGTCGATCGCATCGATCTGCGGCGCCACGAGGGCGTTCATCCGCGGATCGGCGTCGCCGACGTGGTGCCGTTCGTGCCGCTTCGGTCGGACGACCTCCCGCGGGCGCGGGCCGCGGCCGAGCGCTTTGCGCGTCTCGTCGCCGACGAGCTGGATCTCCCCGTGTTCCTCTACGCACCGCCCGAGCGCGGCCCTGCGTTCTACCGGCGGGGCGGCATCGACGCGCTCCGGCGGCGACTCGACGCCCGCGAGCTCGAGCCCGACTTCGGCCCGCCGCGCCTCCACGAGACCGCCGGCGGTGTAATCGCAGGTGCCCGCATGCCGTTGATCGCGTTCAACGTCAATCTTCGCGGAACGATCGAGGTCGCCCGCGGTATCGCCGCTGTCGTCCGAGAGCGCGGCGGCGGCTTCCCCGGGGTACGGGCGCTCGGAGTCGAGCTCGCGCGCGCGGGGCTCGTCCAGGTCTCGATGAACGTCGAGGACTGGCAGGCCGCGCCGCTCTACGACATCGTCGCGCGCATCACCGCAGAAGCCGAGGCGCGCGGGGCGGAGGTGGTCGGATCGGAGCTCGTCGGGCTGATGCCGGGGGGAGCCGCGGCCGGAGCCGCCGGAGCGGCGCTCCTGCTCGACGACCTCGATGAGTCACGGCTGCTCGAAGTCAGGCTGCTGGACGGCTGACGGCCGCCTAGACTCGGCTCCGTGCCGGTGACGAGCGAGTTGACGGGGAGTGACCTGACGCTCGAGGACGTCTGGCACGTCGCGGTCGAGCAACGAGTCGCCGTCGACATTGCGCCGGTCGCCCGCGAGCGGATGCTCGCCGCCCGGCAGGTCGTCGAGCACGCGGCGCAGGGCTCTCGCGAGCACACCTACGGCGTGAACACCGGGTTCGGGCGATTCGTGACGATGCAGATCCCCGAGGAGCTCACCGAGGAGCTGCAGGTGCGGCTGCTGCGCTCGCATGCCTGCGGTGTCGGCGACCCGTACCCGGACGATGTCGTCCGCGCGGCGATGCTCCTCCGCGCCAATACGCTCGCAAAGGGCAACTCGGGCGCCCGGATCGAGACCGTGTCGCTCCTCCTCGAGTGTCTGAATCGCGGCGTTCTCCCGGAGGTGCCGTCGCGCGGCTCGGTCGGCGCGTCGGGGGATCTCGCGCCGCTCGCGCACCTTGCTCTCCCGCTGATCGGTGAGGGCCGTGCGTGGTTCGAGGGCGAGCTCGTGAACGGCGCCGAGGCGCTCGCGCGCGCCGGTCTCGAGCCGGTACGGCTTCACGCCAAGGAAGGGCTGTCGCTGATCAACGGCACACAGTTCATGACGGCCCAGGCGGCTCTCGGCTTGGTGCGTGCGCACCGGCTCGCGCGCGCCGCGGATTGTGCGTGTGCCCTCTCGCTTGAATCGCTGCAGGGCTCGAGGAACTCGTTCATGCCGCAGGTGCACGCGCTCCGGCCGCTTCGCGGGCAGGCTGCAGCCGCGCGCAACGTCATGCGCCTGCTCGAGGGGTCGGCGATCATCGAGTCGCACCGCTGGTGCGACCGGGTGCAGGATGCGTACTCGCTGCGCTGTGCACCGCAGGTTCACGGCGCCGCGCGCGACCTGCTCGACTACGTCGACTACACCGTCACGACCGAGCTGAACGCTGCGACGGACAACCCACTGGTCCTCGCTGACGACGCACTCCTCGTGTCGGCGGGCAACTTCCACGGGCAGCCGCTCGCGTTCGCGCTCGACGCGCTGGCGATGGCGGTCTCGGAGCTGGCCAACATCTCGGAGCGGCGGCTCGAGCGGCTCGTGAACCCGAATCTCAGCGAGGGCCTGCCGGCGTTCCTCACGACCGACGGCGGGCTCAACTCGGGGTTCATGATTCCGCAGTACGTGGCCGCCGCACTCGTCTCCGAGAACAAGGCGCTCTGCCATCCGGCGTCGGTCGACTCGATCCCGACGAGCGCGGGCCAGGAAGATCACGTCTCGATGGGGAACGCCTCGGGGCTCAAGGCTGCCCAGGTGGTGGCGAACGCCGAACGGGCGGTCGCGATCGAGCTGCTCGCCGGCGCTCAGGCGGTCGAGTTCCTCGCGCCGCTCGAGCCGGGACGCGGCGTCCGCACCGTTCACGACGCGGTGCGGCTCCGTTCGCCGCGGCTTCGCGACGATCGTCCACTCGGTCCCGACATCGAGGCGGTCGCCACGGCGATCCGCGACGGCTCGCTCGTCGCCGCCGTCGAGGCATCGGTGGGTGAGCTCGAGTGAGCGGGCCTCGCCGCTTGAGCTGGGGAGTGCGTCCCGACCCGCCCGTCACGCGGCATCCGTACCGTGACACCGCGATCGTGTACGGCTGCCTCGCGGCCGTCGTGGTGCTCGTTGCGTGGGCGACCGGCGGTGGGCTGGCGAAGGCGCTCGCGGTCGCGGGCGTGTTCTTCGGGATCGCGACCGGCTGGAGCTTCTACCGGATCCACCGGCGTTCGCGGCGAGCGCGTCGTGCGTTCGCAACCGACGAGGCGCGGTCGTGACCGTCGCGCCGTCGGTCGCAGCCCGGGTCGAGGCGCTCTGCGGCGACCTGTCGTCGATCCGCGCGCCGCGCGGTACCGAGCTCAACGCGCGGTCGTGGGCCACCGAGGCGCCGCTCCGGATGCTGCTCAACAATCTCGACCGCGACGTGGCAGAGAGGCCCGAGGAGCTCGTCGTGTACGGCGGATCGGGAAAGGCGGCGCGCTCCCACGATGCGCTGCGTGCGATCGTGCGCTCGCTCCTCGAACTCGGCGACGACGAGACGCTGCTCGTTCAGTCCGGGAAGCCCGTCGCTGTCTTCCGCACGACGTCGTCGGCGCCGCGCGTGCTGATCGCCAACTCGCTCCTCGTCCCGCGCTGGGCGACCTGGGAGGAGTTCCGCCGCCTCGAGGCCGAAGGGCTGACGATGTTCGGCCAGATGACGGCGGGATCGTGGATCTACATCGGCACGCAGGGGATACTCCAGGGCACGTACCAGACGTTCGCCGCCGCGGGTGAGCAGCACTTCGGGTCGGCGTCGCTGGCCGGCCGCACGATCCTGACCGCGGGCCTGGGAGGGATGGGCGGCGCCCAGCCCCTGGCCGCGACGCTCGCCGGAGCGGCGACGCTGTGCGTGGAGGTCGACCCTGCGCGGATCGAGCGACGCCTCGAGACGCGCTATCTCGACGAGGCGACCGATTCGCTCGACGACGCGCTCGCGCGCATCCGAGCCGCGGCCGGGGAAGGCCGCGCCCTGTCGGTGGGGCTGCTCGGGAACGCAGCGGACGTCGTTCCCGCGCTCGCCCGGCGCGGTGAGCAGTTCGACCTCGTCACCGATCAGACGGCCGCCCATGATCCGCTCACCGGGTACGTGCCGCAAGGGCTCGACGTCGAGGCGGCCGCCCGGCTACGCGCGTCGGATCCCGACGAGTACCTCCGCCGCGCGCGCGCCTCGATCGCCGCGCACGTCGAAGGGCTCCTCGAGTTCGTCCGGGCCGGGAGCTATGTTTTCGACTATGGCAACAACCTGCGAGGTGAGGCCGAAGCAGCCGGCGTAGCGGACGCGTTCACATACCCGGGATTCGTCCCGGCCTATATCCGCCCGCTGTTCTGCCGCGGGATCGGTCCGTTCCGTTGGGCGGCGCTCTCGGGCGACGCCGAGGACATCGCCGTGATCGACGACACGCTCCGGGCGTTGTTCCCGGCCGACGAGCTCCTCCAGCGCTGGCTCGAACTGGCGCCCACCAGGGTCGCGTTCCAGGGTCTGCCGGCCCGGATCTGCTGGCTCGGCTACGGCGACCGGGCGCGAGCGGGGCTTGCGATCAACGAGCTCGTGCGCTCCGGACGCGTCAAGGCGCCGATTGTGATCGGCCGCGACCATCTCGATGCGGGCTCGGTGGCGTCGCCGTACCGCGAGACGGAGTCGATGCGCGACGGTTCGGACGCGATCGCCGACTGGCCGATCCTGAACGCGCTCGTCAATGTCGCAGCCGGCGCCAGCTGGGTGAGCGTCCATCACGGTGGCGGTGTCGGCATCGGCAACTCGATTCATGCCGGTATGGTCGTCGTCGCCGACGGAACCGACGAGATGGCCGAGCGACTCGAGCGGGTGCTGACCACCGACCCCGGGATGGGAGTCGTCCGTCATCTCGACGCCGGCTATCCGGAGGCGGCGGCGGCGGCACTCGAGCACGGGCTCCGCGCTCCCGGTACCGACTAGGGGCGGCCTGCGTGCCGACACGTCTTCTCGTCCGCGATCTCGCGCAGCTCGCGACGCCGAGCCCCACCGCCGTGCCGGCGCGTGGACACGACCTCCGTGCGGTCGAGGTGATCGAGGACGCATACCTGCTCTGCTCGGACGGCACGGTCGAGGCCGTCGGCCGCATGCGCGATCTCCCCGGGCTTCGTGACGTCGAGGAGCTCGATGCTCGCGGGTTGAGTGCGGTTCCAGGGCTCGTCGATTGCCACACGCACCCTGCCTTCGGCGGCGATCGGGTCGACGAGTTCTCGCTCCGGGCCGGAGGTGCCACGTACGAGGACCTTCACGCCGCCGGCGGCGGGATCCTCTCGACGGTCGCCGCTACGAGGGGCCTCGACGAGGAGGAGCTCGCAGCGCGGGTCGAGCGTCACGCCGGCTGGATGCTGCGGCACGGGACGACGACGTGGGAAGGGAAGTCGGGCTACGGCCTCGATCGCGACACCGAGCTCGCGTCGCTGCGCGCCGTCCGTGCGGCCGGAGGGTCGCCGACGTGGCTCGGTGCACATGCCGTGCCGCCGGAGCAATCCAACGCCGACGACTATCTGGACTGGGCGATCGCGGAGGTGCTTCCGGCGGCCGCAGAGCTCGCGGACGCCGCGGACGTGTTCCTCGAGCGGGGCGCGTTCGATGCCGCGCAGGCGCGCCGGTATCTCGAAGCCTGCAGCGCGGCAGGTCTCGCCTTGCGGCTCCACGGCGACCAGTTCACCGACAGCGGTGCGGTGCCGCTCGCGATCGAGCTCGGCGCGCGGTCGATCGATCACCTCGAGGCCACCGGGCCGGCCGGGGTCGCGGCGCTCGCCCGCAGCGACGTCGTCGGCGTGCTGCTCCCGGCGAGCGCGCTCTTCCTCGACCGGCCGCAGCCGCCGGCGCGAGCGCTTGCCGACGCCGGTGCGGCGATCGCGCTCGCCACCGACTTCAACCCGGGCAGTGCGTTCACGACGAACCTCCCGCTCGTGTGCTCGCTGGCCTGTACCCAGCTGCACCTCGGCCCCGCCGAGGCGCTCACCGCGATGACCGTCAACGCCGCGTGCGTCCTCGGCGTCGGCGATCGGGCCGGGCGCATCGCTCCCGGGCTCCCTGCCGATCTCGTCCTCCTCGACGCCCCCGACTGGCGGTATCTCGCCTACCACCTCGGCGGCGACGTCGTTGCCGCCGTGATCAGGGCGGGACGGCCCGCCTTTCGGCGCTAACCTGACGGGGATGCCGACCCGGAAGCAGCGCCGGCGCCGCGACAAGACGTTCCGTCACGAGTACGAGACCGTTCTCCTCGACGCCGAGGGGAACGAGGTCCCCGTCGACGAGGAAGAGCTCCGCAGCGAGCGGGAGGCGCGCACCCGGGCCAAGGGATCGGCGAAGGCGCCACCCGCGCGGGGGAAGCAGCGCGGCTCCTCGCGACCGCTACGGGAGGTGCCGCCCCCGTCGTGGCACCGCGCGATGCGCCGCGGCGCCCTCATGGGCGGTCTGATGCTCGTCGCGTTCGTCGTCCTGTTCAAGAACTCACCGCTCGGCCAGCGAATCGGAATCGGCCTGGTCTACTTCGTCGCCTTCATCCCGCTGACGTACTGGGTCGACCGCACCACCTACCGCGCCTACCAGCGGCGCCTCGCGAAGCAGTCTGCCCCCAAGAACGGCGCGCCGGCGAAGAGCAAGAACGGCACGCCGCCTGCCAAGAAGTAGCTCCGCCTCAGTCGGCCGGGTAGTGGCCCTCGCCCGGCCACGGAGCGAGCACGAGCAGTACTCGCGCGCCGTCCGGGCTCGTCAGCGAGTGGCGCTCGCCGGCCTCGAACCGGGTCAGCGTGCCGCTCTCGGCGACGAGCGGCGGGCCGTGGCCCGCGGTGAAGTGCACCGTCCCGTCGAGGACGAGCACCCATGCGTTCTCGCGCACCTGGTGGTCGCCGAGCGCCTGACCGGGTGTGAGGACGAGCAGCACCGCGCGGGCGCCGTCGTCGGAATGGAGAACGATCGGGTCCCGCGTCC
>Ga0335082_10006153_pt1 | contig 13111 bp, 9 predicted proteins | sample Lox_Sample_41_FD_206718 | JGI IMG/M metagenome (GOLD analysis project Ga0335082, IMG submission 206718) | Soil microbial communities from Loxahatchee National Wildlife Refuge, Florida, United States - Lox_Sample_4.1 | ecosystem: Environmental > Terrestrial > Soil > Wetlands | place: USA: Florida... | reverse complement strand
TAGTTGCCGTCCTTGTTCTGCATGGCGACCGCCGTCATCTTGTTCTGCAGCGCGTAGGCGTACTCGACGTAGCCGATGGCGCCGGCGATCTTCTGCGAGTACGAGGCGACACCTTCGTTACCCTTGCCGCCCACGCCCGTCGGCCAGTTGACCGAGGTGCCCTCGCCGACCTTCTCCTTCCACTCGCTGTTCACCTTGGACAGGTAGTTCGACCAGATGAACGTCGTGCCCGATCCGTCCGAGCGGTGCACCACGGTGATCGCTTCGTCGGGAAGCTTCACGCCCTTGTTGAGCGCGGCGATCTCGGCGTCGTTCCACTTCGTGACCTTGCCGAGGTAGATGTCGCCCAGCACCTTGCCCGTGAGCTTGAGCTCGCCCGACTTGATGCCGGGCAGGTTCACGACGGGCACCGCGCCGCCGATCACAGTCGGGAATTGCGTGAGGCCGCCCTTGTCGAGGTCCTCGGGCTTGAGCGGCATGTCGGAGGCGCCGAAATCCACGGTCTTGGCGTTGATCTGCTTGATGCCGCCGCCGGAGCCGATGGACTGGTAGTTGAGGCCCGTGCCCGTCTTGTTCTTGTAGGCGTCGGCCCACTTCGCATAGATGGGATACGGGAACGTGGCGCCAGCGCCGGTGATGTCGTTGGCGAATGCGGAAAGTGTCGTGAGTGCGGAGACTGCGAGCGCCGCTGCGGAAATGCGGGAAATGCGCATGGTTGGACCCTCCTCTTTGAATCCAAAGGACTATACGGAGGGCGTATGACAGTCCCGTGACAGGCGTCAGCCGCCGTATGACGGCCGGACCGCAAGCGCGAAGCAAGCCAGGCCCGCGACGAGGATCGCGGCGAGCAGTCCCATCGCCGCGGACTGCCCCACGCCAATCGCGGTGACCACCGAATAGGCGCCGGGCGCGAGCGCGCGGGCGAAAAGCGACGGGCGCGCGAGATGCCCGAGCAGCTCGCCCAGGCCTGCCGGACCGAAGAGCTCCGCGGGAGCGGCGCCGCGCACGATCGTGTAGATGCCGTTGCCGCATCCATAAGAGACCACGAACGCCACGGCGAGCGCGGGGCTTCCGGCCGCGTTCGCGAGCAAGCCGACGGCCACGACGATGAGCAGCATCGAGGCGATGCCGACGGAGGTGGCGCGAGTGCGCGCGAGGAAACCCATCTCGAGCACGCGCCCCGCCACCTGCATCGGGCCCATCAACGTCGATGCGGCCACCGCCTGCGCCGGAGTGAGCCCCACGCCCGTGAGCAGCTCCACCATGCGCACGGCGATCACGCCGACCGCGAAGGTGACGAGGCCAAAGCTCGCGTTGAGCCAGGCGAGCCGCGGGTCGCCGAAGGCCGGCGAGCGTTCGCCGGATCGCTCGCGGGATTCACGCGTCCGCGCCTCGGCGGGCCTGGGCGGCACGACGAACAGGTGGATCGGCAGGCACAGCGCGAGGTGGAGCGCCGCGAATACGGCGAAAGCCGCGCGCCAGCCCCAGGCCTCGTTGAGCACCAGGGCGAGCGGCCAGAACACCGTCGAGGCGAGGCCCCCCAGGAGGGTGAGCAGCGTCACGGCCCGGCGGTACCGCTCGCCCGTGTGCTGCGACAGCGTCGCGAAAGCCGGGTCGTACAGCGTTGCCGACATCGCGATGCCGGCGACGATCCAGCCCGCCACCAGCATCGCGCCGCCGCTCGCCAGGGCAAGCAGCGCCATCGCCGCGGCACCGGCGATCGAGCCCGCGGCGAGCACCGTGCGCCCTCCCTTGCTGTCGATCAGGCGCCCGGCCATCGGCGAGAGCACGCCCGAGACGAGCAGTCCCGCCGTGTAGGCGCCGTACAGGAAGAGCTCGCTCACGCCGGTGCCGGTGCGCATCGGCACGCCGAGCACGCTGATCGAGTAGTACAGGCTTCCCCACGAGACGATCTGGGCGATGCCCAGGCCCGTGACGAGGCCGGCGATGCCGCGCCCTTCGATCAAGGCGTGGCGGTGAGGGCGTTGGTGAGGTCGCCCGCGTTCCTGCGCGCGCCCGGCAGCGGCTCGAGCCCGAAGCGCCGCGTGATGAACTTGATGATGGAGGTCGTATCGTAGGACGTGTGGTCGACGAAGCCGCGCTTCGCGTAGGGCGAGACGATGATCGCCGGCACGCGCGTGCCCGGTCCCCAGCGGTCGCCCCAGCCCTCGCCCGAGGGCGGTGCCACGTGGTCCCAGTAGCCGCCGTTCTCGTCGTAGGTGACGATCACCAGCATGTGCGGCCACTGCGGGCTCGCCTCGAGCTTGTCGAGCAGGTCGTTGATGTGGATGTCCCCGCTCTGGATGTCCGTGTAGCTCGGATGCTGCGTGAGGCGTCCCGGGGGCTTGTAGAAGGACACCTGCGGGAGCGTTCCGGCCTGGATCGCGCGGACGAAGTCCTCGCCGTCCTTCAGGTGCTCGGCGCGCGCGACGGTTCCCGGCGCGTAGTTGGCGAAGTAGTTGAACGGCTGGTGGTGCGGCTGGAAGTTGGGGCTGCCGGGTCCGCGCGTATAGATCACCGCGCGCTTCTCGCCCGCCGGGCGCCGCCCGTCGGCGAGCGCCTGGTTCCACGCGCCGCCGTACCACGCCCACGTGACTCCCTTGGCCGTCATCGTGTCGCCGATCGTCTCCTGCGTCTGCGGCGGCACCGGATCCTTCGCCGGGTCGGCATAGTCGAGGCGATCGGCCGATGCGGGAGGGATGCCGCTCGGCTGGTAGGGCGGCTGCGAGGTGTTCACCGCGAATCCGTCGGGCGTGACTTGCCCGTCGTAGAGCTTGGCCGGGCCGTCCATCGCGGAGGCCGGCGAATCGGGCTTGCGCTTGAGGTGGCCGTTGGCGTCCACCTGGGCGCGAATGCGCTGCGGAGCGTCCTTCCACACGGGCGTGCACGCGCAGATGAGCCACTGGTGATTGAGGAACGAGCCGCCGAAGGCGCCCATGAAGAAGTTGTCCGCGAGCGTGTATCGCCTCGCCCACTGCCAGACGAGCTGCGAGGAGCCGTCGTAGTAGCCCATCACCCACGCGCCCACGTTGGTCATCGCGACGAACTTGTCGTTCCTGCCGCCGTCGATCTGCTCGATGTTCTGGTAGTAGAGGTGGATCGGCCCGGGCGTGAGCTGGTCGATGCGGTGGTTGATCGGCGGGCCGTCGATGCGGAACGGCCCGTTGGGCAGGGCAAGCGGGTATGCAGGATCGGGCTTGTCGCCCTTGAACACCGGCGGCAGGTGCGGCATCACGCTGCCGTCGTGGTCGCGCTGCTGCGTGGATTCCGCGCTCGCATTGGCCACGCCGTTCGCGCCGGGGAACATCCCGTACATGTTGTCGAAGCTGTGGTTCTCGGCGTAGATCACGACGATGGTGCGGATCGCGGCGATGGCCGATTCGGGCGCGGTCTGCTGGGTGGCGCATGCGCACAGCAGCAGCGCCGCGAATGCGGGTATGAAGCGCTTTGTTCTCACGTCGGATCTCTCCCGGGCTGGCGCGAGCGAGTAAGGGTACCCTATATCTCCCATGGACTCTTCGATTCCCCGCGCGGTCGGCGATCCGCACGACCCCGACACCGATCCCCTCGAGACCCGCGAGTGGATCGAGGCGCTCGACGCCCTGATCGAGGCCGAGGGAGCCGAGCGCGCGACGTTCCTGCTGCGCCGCATGCTGCAGCATGCGCGCACGCGCCGCGTGCCGCTGCCGCAGGTGCTCGCGACGCCCTACGTGAACACGATCCCGCTCGCCGAGCAGCCGCCGTACCAGGGCAACCTCGACATCGAGGCGCGCATCTCGGCGCTGGTGCGCTGGAACGCGCTCGCGATGGTGGTGCGCGCCAACCGCGCGAGCGGCGAGCTGGGCGGCCACATCGCGAGCTACGCCTCGGCGGCCGACCTGTTCGAGGTCGGGTTCAACCATTTCTTCCACGCGGGCGCCCGGGGCGACCTCGTGTACTTCCAGCCGCATTCGGCGCCCGGCGTGTACGCACGCGCGTTCCTCGAGGGGCGCCTCACCGAGGAACAGCTGGACAACTACCGGCGCGAGACCGGCGGCAAGGGACTGTCGTCGTATCCGCATCCGTGGCTCATGCCGAATTTCTGGCAGTTCCCCACGGGCTCCATGGGCATCGGTCCGCTCTTCGCGATCTACCAGGCGCGCTTCATGCGCTACCTGCAGCATCGCGGCATCGCCGAGACCGCCTCGCGCAAGGTATGGGCGTTCGTGGGCGACGGCGAGATGGACGAGCCCGAGGCGCTCGCGGGCCTTTCAATCGCCGCGCGCGAGAAGCTCGACAACCTCGTGCTCGTGGTGAACTGCAACCTGCAGCGCCTCGACGGCCCCGTGCGCGGCAACGGCTCGATCATCCAGGAGCTGGAAGGCCTCTTCGCGGGCGCCGGCTGGAACGTGATCAAGCTGCTCTGGAGCGGCGACTGGGATCCGCTCTTCGCGCGCGACGTGCACCAGTGGCTCGAGAAGCGCTTCCTCGAGACCGTGGACGGCGAGTTCCAGACGTATGCCGCGACCGACGGGGCATTCAACCGCGAGCACTTCTTCAACAAGTATCCGGAGCTCCAGCAGCTGGTCGCGCACCTTTCGGACGACGACATCGACCGGCTGCGCCGCGGCGGCCACGACCCGGTGAAGATCTTCTCCGCGTACTGGCACGCGCAGAAGCACACGGGCCAGCCCACCGTGATCCTCGCCAAGACGAAGAAGGGCTACGGCATGGGCAGCGCGGGCCAGGGGCGGATGACCACGCACCAGCAGAAGAAGCTCGACGCGGGCGAGCTGCTCGCGTTCCGCGACCGCTTCGCGCTCCCGATCACCGACGCGCAATGCGAGGCCTGCGAGTTCGTGCGCCCGCCGCGCGAAGCGCCCGAGATGGCGTACCTGCACGCGCGGCGCGACAAGCTCGGCGGATACCTTCCGGCACGCTCGGCGAAGGCCGCGCCGCTCGCCACGCCCGAGGCGGCGGCGTTCGCGAAGTTCGCCCTCGAGGCCAACGGCAAGGAGATGTCCACGACAGTCGCCTACGTGCGCATGGTGGGACAGCTGCTCAAGGACGCGGCCCTCGGCAAGCGCATCGTCCCGATCATCGCCGACGAGGCACGCACCTTCGGCATGGCGGACCTCTTCCGCCAGATCGGCATCTACTCGCCCATCGGCCAGCTCTACGAGCCCGAGGATCGCGACAAGCTCTCGTACTACAGGGAAGCGACCGACGGGCAGATCCTCGAGGAAGGCATCAGCGAGGCGGGCGCGCTCGCCTCGTGGGTGGCCGCGGCCACGAGCTACTCGGCGCATGGCGAGCCGATGCTGCCGATGTACATCTACTACTCGATCTTCGGGTTCCAGCGCGTGGGCGACGAGATCTGGGCCGCGGCCGACTCGCGTTCGCGCGGCTTCCTCCTGGGCGCCACCGCCGGCCGCACCACGCTCTCGGGCGAGGGCCTGCAGCACGAGGACGGCACGAGCCACCTCGTCGCTTCGACGATCCCGAACTGCCGCGCCTACGACCCCGCGTTCGCCTACGAGCTCGCCGTGATCCTCGAGGACGGCATGCGCCGCATGCTCGCCGGGCAGGAGGACGTCTTCTACTACGTGACGCTCATGAACGAGAACTACGCGATGCCCTCGATGCCCGAAGGCTCGCGCGAGGGGATCCTGCGCGGCATGCATCGCATTCGCGCGGCGAAGGAGGCGAAGGTGCGCCTGCTGGGCGCGGGCACGATCCTCAACGAGGTGATCGCCGCGGCCGATCTGCTGGAGAAGGATTGGGGCATCGGCGCCGACGTGCACTCGGTCACGAGCTTCACCGAGCTCAGGCGCGAGGCGATGGAGCTTTCGCGAGCCGCCCGCCACGGCCGCGGCGGAGGGAATCCGAGCTGGGTGCAGCAGCAGCTCCCCGGGAACGGCGTGCCGGTCGTCGCTGCTTCCGACTACGTTTCCGCGCTCGCCGACCTCGTTCGCCCGTGGATCGCGGACTCCTACACCACGCTCGGCACCGACGGCTTCGGGCGCAGCGACACGCGCGCGAACCTGCGCCGCTTCTTCGAGGTGGATCGCCACGCCGTCGCGATCGCGGCGCTCGCGTCGCTCGGCGATGCGCGCGTGCCGGAGGCGATGAAGCGCTACGGCATCGATCCTGCCGCGGCGCCCGCCTGGACGCGCTAGGCCGCGTCCTGCCGAAGCCTCGCCGCGAGGGCGGCGAACGCGGGTCCCCAGCCACCGTCGGCCGACTGGCGGTGCACATGCATCGCGGGGAACCAGCGCGATTCGCCCTCGGCCATCCAGCGCCATTCGGGCGGGAAGGGCACGAGCACGTGGGCTTCGCGGCCGGTGCCGGCGCGCAGGTGCACGTTGGTGCTGCTCACGCCCACGTAGCCGTCCAGCACGGCCATGAGGGCGAGGCTCGCCTCCAGGTCCTGGTTCACCGCCGATAGATCGTGCAGCGGCGCCCCGAGGCTCGCCTCGAGCGGGGCCGACTCGCCCGCCCGCGGCTCGCGCTGTACCGAGACCCACGTGGCGCGCGCGCCGCTCAGCGCAGCGCCGAATGCCGCGAGCGGGAGCTCCTTCAGCAGCACCTCGGTGGATGCCGCACGCGGCACGCCCGCGCGCCAGGCGATGCCCACATAGGGCGCGGGACCCAGCCCGGCGAGGCGTGCGCGCAGGGCTGCGACATTCGAAGGCTCGGGCGGCAGCGCGAGCGCGGGTGGCGCCTCGGCGCGCTCCTCGTCGGAGAGCAGCAACGGAAGGTCGCCCGCGAGGATCTCCATCGCGCCTTCGCCGCGCGGCTCGTCGCTCGGCGTGGAGAGCCGCTCGAAAAGCCCCGTCCTGGAGAGCATTCCGTGCAGTCGCGCGTCTCCTTCGAACTCGAGCACGACTCCGCGCTCGGCGAGGTGCGGCGCGAAGCGAAGCACGAAGAGCGTGTCGCCCAATCCCTGCTCCGCGACGATCACGAGGCGCGCGCCGGCCGGCGGCATCTCGCGCGGCGGCGCGTATGGGCGCCCCGCGGCGCTGCGTCGCGCCTCGAGCTGCAGGCGCGGCGTGCGCCATCGATACTCGCGCCACGCTTCGGCGAAGCGCCCCGTGAGGAAGAGCGCGTGCGCGAGGTTGTGGTGCGCGGCGGCGAAGTCCTCGCGCAGCGCGATCGCCTCGCGGTAGCCCGCGATCCCCGCCTCGATGTCGCCCTTCGCGTTGTGGAAGAGATACCCGCGGCCGTACGGCGCCTGGGCCATCGCGGGATCGAGCGCCTGCGCCCTTCGGTAGCCCTCGAGCGCCGCCTCGAGGCGCCCTTCGGCCTGGTCGAGGTTCGCGAGCGAGAGGATCGTCGCGGCGCGCGCGGGATCGATCTCGAGCGCCCGCATCAGGCGCGTTCGCGCGGCGTCGAACGAGCCCGCATCCTGCGCGACGAGTCCCAGCGCGATCCACGCGTCGGGCAGCCTCGCATCGACGGCGAGCGCTCTCCGGGCGGCGTTCTCCGCCTCGCGCAGGCGCCCGAGGCGTCGCTCGCCCATGGACAGGTTGCACCAGGCGCCCGCGTTCGCCGGGTCGCGCGCGGCGGCCACGCGCGAGTGCGCCACGCCTTTCTCCCAATGGCCCAGCTCCAGGTCCGACTTGCCCGACAGGAAATGCGCGAGTCCGTGCGCGGGATCGGCATCGAGGCACTGCGCGAGCGCTTCGAGGGCCTGCGCGTGCTTGCCGAGCGACTGCAGCTCGATGCCGCGCTGGACGAGCGCCTCGATCGAAGGACTGCCGGGGAGCGGATGCAAGCGGAAGGGAACGAACGTGTAAGCTCTGCCACTCATTCTAAGGCGAAAACCCATGAGCGCTTACCAGCTCGACCGGGCACGACGGCACGTCGCCGCGCAGGAGTGGCCGGCCGCGCTCGAAGCCGCCGCCCGCGCCGTCGAGGCCTCGCCGGCCGATGCGTACGCGTGGTACTTCAAGGGCACCGTGGAGATGGCGGCCAAGCGGCCGCGGGATGCGCTCGCGAGCGCCTCACGCGCCACCGCGCTCGCGCCCGACGATGCCAAGGCCTGGGTGCTCTCCGGCAGTGCCGCGCAGGAGCTGGGCGAGACGGCCGCGGCGCGCGAAGCGTACGACCGGGCCGTGGCCGCGGCGCCGCGCTGGGGGCTTGCCTGGAACCGCGTGGGCACGCTCGCCTTCGACGCGCGCGAGTTCGACAGGGCCGAGGAGGCGTTCGCCCAGGCCGTGGACTGCGATCCGAATCACGCACGCTCCTGGAACAACCTCGCGCTCGCTCGGATCGAGCGCGGAGAGCTCGACGCAGCCGAGTCCGCGCTCAAGCGCGCGCTGCGGATCTGGCCGGACTACGCGATCGCCTATCGCAACCTGGCGCGCGTCGCCGCCGGGCGCGGCGACGAGGGCCGGCGCGACCTCTACGCCACGCTCGCCGCCCGCATCGAAGCGGTCAAGGCCGCGGAGTCGGCGGGAATTCCATGAGGAGGCGCGATGTTCACGAGACTCATGCTCGCCGCGGCCGCGGCGGCCCTTCCACTGCTTGCGAGCGTTGATGCCATGTCCGCCACGCCCCGGAAAGCGAAATTCGACGTCACCGAGAAGTCCATCGCCCAGCTGCAGCAGGCGATGAGCTCGGGGCGCGTCACCTCGAAGGAGATCACCCGGCAGTACCTCGCCCGGATCAGGTCCATCGACAAGGCGGGCCCGAAGCTCAACTCCGTGATCGAGGTGAATCCGGACGCGCTCGCCACGGCTGAAGCCCTCGACAAGGAGCGCAAGGCCAAGGGCCCGCGCGGCCCGTTGCACGGCATCCCGGTGCTCCTCAAGGACAACATCGCCACGGGCGACCGGATGCAGACCACCGCCGGCTCGCTCGCGCTCGTGGGCGCGCGCTCGCCGCGCGACGCATTCCTCGTGGCGAAGCTGCGCGAGGCGGGCGCGGTGATCCTCGGCAAGACGAATCTTTCGGAGTGGGCCAACATCCGCTCGACGCGATCGACCTCCGGGTGGAGCTCGCGCGGTGGCCTCACGAGGAATCCCTATGCGCTCGATCGCAACACGAGCGGCTCGAGCTCGGGCTCGGGGGCGGCGATCGCGGCGAGCCTCGCGGCCATCGCCGTGGGAACTGAGACCGACGGCTCCATCACCTCGCCTTCGTCGGTGAACGGCCTCGTCGGCATCAAGCCCACGCTGGGCCTGGTGAGCCGTGCGGGCATCATCCCCATCGCCGCCTCGCAGGACACGGCCGGTCCCATGGCGCGCAGCGTGGCCGACGCGGCGCTGCTGCTCGCCGCGATGGCGGGAAGCGACCCGAACGACCCGGCCACGGCCGACGCGAGCGTGAGGAGGTCGGACTACACGGCCGCCCTCGATCGCAACGCGTTGAAGGGCGCGCGCATCGGCGTGGTGAAGAAGCAGTTCGGCGGGCGCAACGACCTCGCCTCCGCGGAGGTGATGAAGGCGATCGACGCGATGAAGGCCGAGGGCGCGGTGGTCGTCGAGGTGGAGGAGGTGCCCAACACCGAGCGCTACTCGAAGAGCGAGCTCACGGTCCTCTACTACGAGCTCAAGGCGGGCCTGGCGTCCTACCTCGCCGAGTACGCTCCCACGGCGAAAGTGAAGACGCTCGACGACATCGTGGCCTACAACGAGAAGAACAAGGCGGAGGTGATGCCCTACTTCGGCCAGGAGCACTTCATCGAGGCGGCGAAGAAGGGCGGCCTCGATACGCCGGAGTACCTCGAGGCGCTCGCGAACGACCGGAAGTTCTCGCGCGAGGAGGGGATCGACAAGGTCCTGCGGGAGAACAAGCTCGACGCGCTGGTCGCCCCCACGGGGCATCCCGCGTGGATGACCGATTTCATCCGGGGCGACGCGCCGGGCGGCAGCTTCACCTCACCGGCGGCGGTGGCTGGCTACCCACACGTCACGGTGCCGGCAGGGCTGGTTCACGGACTGCCGTGCGGGATTTCTTTCGTGGGGACGGCGTGGAGCGAGGCGCGGCTCATCGCGCTCGCCTACTCCTTCGAGCAGGCGACGAGGTCCCGCCGCCCGCCCGCCTACGCGAAGACGGTCAACGACTGGTAGCGACTCAGGCCGCCGGGGCGTGCTTGAGCAGCGAGACGGGAATCGCGGGCTCACTGGGGACCGGCGGCTTGGCCGGGGCGAGGTCGAAGAATCCCTGGAAGAACTGGAGCGACGGCTCGGTGTGCAGCTCCCGCAGCATGCGATCGATTCGGGCGTTGGCCATTTCGATTCCTTTTCGGGTGGGTCGGTCCGTGCGTGAGGACCAGTCTCCGCCCGCCCCGTGGGCCGGTCTGTGCGAATTTCCACAAACGGGCGCGCGCGCGCATTTCACGCGTAACATCGGCCTTCCACAGGGGGAGAGATGACCGGATCGAGCGAGGCGAAGAAGGACGAGGAGGCCGGCAAGGACAAGCCCGAGGACCGCATCTCGGTCACGCGCCACAAGGCGAGGATCGGCCGCAAGGAGGTCTCCTACACGGTGACCTGCGGCACGATGGTGCTGCGCGAGGAGGCCGAGAAGGAGGGCAAGAGCGAGGGCGAGAAGCCGCGCGCGCGCGTCTTCTTCGTGGCCTACACGCTCGACGGCGTGCCGGCGGGCGAGAAGCGCCCGGTCACCTTCTCGTTCAACGGCGGCCCGGGCTCGAGCTCCGTCTGGCTGCACCTGGGCGTGCTGGGGCCGCGCCGCGTGGAGCTCGACGGGGAAGGCGCCGCGCCGAGGCCGCCGGGCAAGCTCGTCGCCAACGAGCACTCGCTGCTCGACGCCTCCGACCTCGTCTTCGTCGACCCGGTCGGGACGGGCTTCAGCCGCATGGTCGAGGGCGAGAAGGTGAAGGAGTTCCACGACTACAAGCGCGACCTGGAGTCGGTCGGCGAATTCATCCGCGCGTGGGTGTCGCGCTACGGGCGCTGGTCGAGCCCGAAGTTCCTCATCGGCGAGTCCTACGGCACCACCCGCGCCTCGGGCCTCGCGCTGCACCTGCTCGAGCGCTACGGGCTGTACTTCAACGGCCTCATGCTCGTGTCGTGCGCGCTCGACTTCCAGGCGTTCCGCTTCGACCTGTCCAACGACCTGCCGCCGGTGCTGTTCCTGCCCACGTACGCGGCCACCGCCTGGTACCACAAACGCCTGCCCGGGGATGTGCAGAAGAGGCCGCTGCGCAAGCTGCTGGACGAGGTGGAGGAGTTCGCCGCCACCGAGTACGCGGCCGCGCTCTTCCTGGGGGCGAGGCTGCCCGCGGCGCGGCGCAAGGCGGTCGTGGCGAAGCTCGCGCGCTACACGGGCCTCAGGCCCGAATACATCGAGCAGACGGACCTGCGCATCGAGATCTTCCGCTTCTGCAAGGAGCTGCTGCGCGACGAGGGCCGCACCGTGGGCCGCCTCGACAGCCGCTTCACGGGATTCGACCGCGATTCGGCGGGCGAGCGCTTCGAGTTCGATCCGGGCTTCGTGCAGGTGTTCGGCGCCTACGCGGCGGCCATGAACCAGTACGTGCGCGGCGACCTTCGCTTCGAGGCCGACATTCCCTACGAGGTGCTCAAGCCCCTGTACATGACGTGGGGCTGGAGCGACTTCTCCAACCGCTACGCGACCGTGGCCGACACGCTGCGCAAGGCCATGACCATGAACCCGCACATGCGCGTGATGGTGGCGAGCGGCTACTACGACTTCGCCACGCCGCACTTCGCCGCCGACTATTCGATCGACCACCTGGGACTGGCGCCGGAGCTGCGGGCCAACATCGAGGTGAGCTACTACGAGGCCGGGCACATGATGTACGCGCACAAGCCCTCGCTCGCGAAGCTCGCCGCGGAGCTGCGCCGCTTCGTGACGGCCTAGCCCGCGGGCGCCTGCTGCCGGGCGAGCGCCCAGGCGACGTGCTCGCGCACCAGCGCAGACGGGTGCTCGCGCCGGCGCAGCAGCGCCTCGCGCGCCCGCTCCGAGCGCGGCGCGTTGCCCAGCGCCACCGCGATGTTGCGAAGCCATCGCTCGTGCCCGATGCGCCGGATCGCCGAGCCCTCGAAGCGGCGGTCGAATTCCTCTTCGCTCCACTCGAACAGGTCTGCGAGCCTCGCGTCGTCCAGGCCGTTGCGCACCGCGAAGTCGGGATCGCCCGCGGGCTTCGCGTACTTGTTCCACGGGCACACCGCCTGGCAATCGTCGCAGCCGTAGATGCGGTTGCCCATGGCGGCGCGCAGCGCCTCGGGAATCGCCCCGTGGTGCTCGATGGTGAGATACGAGACGCACTTGCGCGCGTCGAGCTCGTAGGGCGCCACGATGGCGCGCGTGGGGCAGATCTCGATGCAGCGCTCGCACGTGCCGCAGTGCGCGCCCGTGGGCGGATCGCGGGCGAGGTCCAGGCTCACGAAGAGCTCGCCGAGGAAGAAGAGCGAGCCCGCGTCGCGCGAGAGCAGCAGCGTGTGCTTGCCGCGCCATCCGAGGCCCGAGCGCGCGGCGAGGGCGACTTCCATCACGGGGGCGCTGTCGGTGAAGACCCGGTAGTGGAAGGCGCCGAGCTCCGCTGTCATCCGGTCGGCGAGCGCCTGCAGCTTCGCGCGCAGCACCTTGTGGTAGTCGCGTCCCAACGCATAGCGCGACACGAAGGCGCTCTCGGGATCGTCGAGCACGTCGGCGGTCTCGCGCGCGCCGGCCGGCATGTAGTTCAGCCGCGCCGTGATCACCGAGAGCGTGCCCGGCACGAGCTCCGCGGGGCGCGCGCGGCGCGCGCCGTGCCGCGCCATATAATCCATCTCGCCGTGCCAGCCGCGGCCGAGCCATTCGAGGAGGCGGGCTTCCTCGGCGGCGAGGTCCGTGCCCGCGATCGCGATCGCATCGAATCCCAGCTCGCGTCCCCAGCGCCTCACGCGCGCCTCGACGCTTTCCCCGACCGCCGTGTTCATTGCGCGATGGTAGCCCTGAAAACGTTCCTGCCCGACGAGCCCGCCACGCTCGCGCTGGGCGCGGCGCTGGGCCGCGCGCTCGAGCCCGGGCTCGTGGTGTACCTGCGCGGTGAGCTGGGCGCGGGCAAGACCACGCTCGTGCGGGGGGCGCTGCGCGCGCTGGGGCACCGGGGACCGGTCAAGAGCCCCACCTATGCCTTGGTTGAAGTTTATGAGGT
>Ga0335082_10006152_pt1 | contig 13112 bp, 19 predicted proteins | sample Lox_Sample_41_FD_206718 | JGI IMG/M metagenome (GOLD analysis project Ga0335082, IMG submission 206718) | Soil microbial communities from Loxahatchee National Wildlife Refuge, Florida, United States - Lox_Sample_4.1 | ecosystem: Environmental > Terrestrial > Soil > Wetlands | place: USA... | reverse complement strand
TTCGTCACCGGGTCGATTGCGGGAATATCCGGGAAATGAGGCGGGCCTGTCGTGCTGCCGCTCCCGGGTCCCCGGTCCCCTCTGCCGGTCCAGGCGGCTGACACGAAAAGGGCCCATCCCCCGCCCAGGAGATAGGCTCCTTTTTCGTTCGCCCTGCCATCCTTGCGCCAGAGAGGGAGGATGGCTGCCTCACCTTTACGTTCGCACTTCTCGGCTGCGGCTTTCAAAGGAGCGGCCATTGCTGGCCCGGCAACCGCCGCATATATGGACGAGATATACGCCTGCGGTTGTTGTAAGATGAAGTGTAATTAATACTAGCGCGGAAAAGTCACTTTGCAACTATTTTTTTTCAAAAAATGTACAGCATGGATACACGTGCGTTGACGTGGCCCGGAGCGTCAGAACTCCCTAAAAACATGGCATTTCTACCGGGGTAATCGGTACCGGACTTGTTGCAGGCCTTTCCCGTTGACAGGGGGGAGTAACGGGTGTATTTGATTGATATAATTTTGCGATGTTATGAGGGGTGTTTTGATGAGGTGGGAGCGCGGGGAACATACGCTTCAGCGGAAGAGTTAACGGAGCCGTTATGTCAGTGGGAGAGCTGATGGAGCGGCTTTTCCCTTTTCAGGGCTCACGTAATCCCTGTTACAGAGCCCATGCACCCGGAGATTATTTTCCTCCGGAAATGCCTGGGGTGGTCCGGGGCGGACTTCGCGTGGAACACACGAGACGTAACATCACCATTTCTTTGATTTCCTCGCGTACTAGCTGTATACTTTCGAAAAATCCGGGCGAGGCACGTGCATGGCAAGGAAAATTCCAAAGAAAGTACAGAATATACTTGAGGAAACAAGGGTCGAGCTGCAGAAGATCTACTCTGACAGGCTGAAAGATATCATTCTGTACGGCTCATACGCGCGAGGAGACTATTCCGGAGAATCGGATATCGATCTCCTCCTGGTCCTGGAGGAGGTGAGAGACCTTGCAGCCGAGCGGGAGAAATATATCCCCGTGGTGAGCCGAATATCCTTGAAATACGATGCCGTACTTTCGGTTATCCCCTTTGACTATCTGGCGTTCCAGACGAAAAAGACCCCCCTCCTTCTGAATGTCCATAAAGAAGGAGTGCGCGTATGATAGGGCCGGAACTAAAGGTGTTGCTGGATAAAGCCGCGGAGAGCATAGCCGCTGCTGACCTGCTGCTCCGAGACGGTTATGCAGATTTTTCCGTCAGCTGCTCCTATTATGCCATGTTCTACAGCGTGGAGGCACTACTGCTCGCGCAAGACCTCTCATTTTCCAAGCACAGTGCCGTGATATCGGCCTTTGGGAAGAATTTCATCAAGACCGGCCTCTTCGACGCGAAGTTCCACCAGTATATACTCGACGCCTTCGATCTGCGCAACATCGGCGACTATGGCACCATGCATTCCATTTCGCAAGACAAAGCTGCAGAACTGATTCGCAACGCCAGGGAATTGCGCGAAGCGGTTCAAGCTTATCTGAAGTGACATTGCCCCTGGTTTTCGGCATCCCTTAAGCGCACACCTCACCGACCAACCCCGCCCACCGGCCGGCGCAGGAGCACCTTGCCTGGCACCGCACTCACAAGTTCCTCGGAAGTTAAAAGCCCAAACTGTATCGGTTGCGGTAGCTGCGAGTTGACTGCATTATCGCTGGACTATTCATGATTGCACATGCTGCTGAAACCGATTATACTCCTTTCATTCGGGAATTCGGAGTTAGCCCATGAAAAAGGTGCAGACAAAGGATGAGCTGCTTGAGGTGCTAAGGAACTGCCGACAAGGCTTGGCCGAGCGCTTTGGCGTGGTCGACCTCGCCGTGTTCGGCTCTTATGCCATAGAGCAGCAAAAGAAGCGCAGTGACGTCGACATCCTCGTGGAACTCGACAAGTCCCACAAGACGTTCGATAACTACATGGAGCTGAAATTTTTCCTGAGCCGTGCCGTCGGGGGGAAGGTAGACCTGATCCTCAAGGACTCGGTACGGGAAGAGCTCAAGGCGAGGATCTTGCGCGAGGCGGTCCATGTCTGAGCGCGACTGGCGCCTGTTCCTCAAAGATATCCGTGACTGCGCTGTCCGGATCGTTTGCTATACCGACGCCATGGAGCGTGAAGATTTTTTCCGCGACCCGAAGACCGTGGACGCAGTCATGCGCAATCTGGCTATTATCGGTGAGGCTTCCAAGAAGATTCCGGCCGACGTCCGGCGCAGATATCCAGCCGTGGAATGGAAGAAGATGGCCGGGTTACGGGACATTGTCGTGCATGACTATTTCGGCATTGACGAGGATATTATCTGGGATGTCGTGTCTGTCAGGATCTCTGAATTGATGCGACAGCTTGAGCATACGACGGACAAGATAACCGAATAGAAGCCAGCGTCAGCAGGCTTTTCTGCCACATCCAGTTCGCCGACAGCCGCAACAAAGACCTCACTAAAGGCATCGCCCTCTCCAAGAACGCTCATTGGCTCTTCGACAACGGCCTCTGGACACTCCGGGACGACTACACTGTTCTCGTTGCCGAGAGGCACTTCTCCGAGGCAGGCGAAGCCGCGCACTTGCTCGCCCGCATGAAAGACCAGAAAATCACTCTCCCTGCAACACCTTCCCACCGGCCGGCGCAACAGCACCTCGCCTGGCACCGCACCCGCAGGTTCGTCGGCTACTGAATGCCCCGCCCAATGAAAACACCGTTCACTCGGATTTGACGGATGAGACGGATTGTGGCGGACCCTTCTCTGCTTGACAACACGCATCGACAGGTGTACCGTTTTACGAAAATGTCATCGATAGTGAGGTATGTGATGGAAGCGGTTAAAATTTCCCCGAAATTCCAGGTTGTCATTCCCCGTGAGGTGCGGGAAAAGCTGCATCTGGTGGCCGGCCAGCGGATGCAGGTGGTAGCCTACGGCAACCGGATCGAGCTGATCCCTGAGCGTGAAATCGCCGACATGCGAGGGTTTCTGAAGGGGATCGATACCGTCGTGGAGAGGGAGCCGGACCGCGAATGAACGTCGTTGACTCTTCCGCCTGGCTGGAGTTTTTCGCGGACGGACCGAACGCGGAGGAATTCTCCCTCCCTCTCGCCGACCGGGCGTCGCTCATCGTCCCGACGGTCACCATCTACGAGGTGTTCAAGGTGGTGTGTCGCCAGCGCGGCGAAGATGCCGCTCTGCAGGCGGCAGCCCTCATGCAGCAGGGAAGGATGGTGGAGCTGTCGCCGTCCCTGGCGATGATCGCGGCAAAGACGAGCCTGGAGCTGGCGCTCCCCATGGCTGACAGCATCATACTGGCGTCGGCCCGGCTTCACGATACGGTTCTCTGGACCCAGGACGAACATTTTCACGGCATCCCCGGAGTGCGGTATTTCCCGAAGCGGTAAGAGGCCCCGCAAACCCCGCCCATCGGCCCGCGCAGCAGCACCTCGCCCGGCACCGCGCCCACAGGTTCCTCGGCAGCTGAATGCCCCGGTTCGTCAGCAACGAACGCCACGCACCTTCACACCCAAGGCCCGGACTCACCCCTCCCCCGGTCTGCCTCGACGTTCAGGGTGATGCGCACCTCCCTTCCGACCATGATCCCTCCGTCCCACGTCGCGTTCCATATGACGCCGTAATCCTCGCGGTTGATCACGGTGGTGCCGGTGAAGCCGACGCTCATCGCCCCTTCATCGAACGGGTCGGCCAGCGGGCCGGTGTACTCTCCTTCGAGGGTGACCGTGCGGGTCACGCCGCGGATGGTCAGCTCCCCCGTCACCGCACACTCCCGCCCGCCGCCCCCGTCGGTTCTTTTTCCCGTGAAGGTGATCGCCGGGTAGCGCGGGGCGTCGAAAAAATCGGGGCTGCGCAGATGCTCGTCGCGCTTGCCGATCCCCGTATAGATGCCCGCCACGTCGATCTCCGCCTCCACCGAGAGGTGCGCCGGCGTGGCGGGATCGAAGCGGACGACGCCGCGCACCCCGTTGAACTGGCCATGGACGTCGGCGATCATCATGTGCCTGACGCAAAAAGAGGCCACCGAGTGATCAGGGTCGATTATCCATTCAGGCATTGTTTGTCCCCCCATCCTGCAGATTGTGCGCCCTCCGGTGATGGACGCGTTCGGTATACCAAGTATAGCCGGGTCGGCTTGTCCCGCAAGGCGGGGGGTGGGACAGGATCTGACGGAGTAAACGGGCGCGCGGAACTGCCCGTGTGTCAGCCGCGCCCCACTGCACGCTGGCATCGACATGCCATTCATGCTATAAGGATGTTCAAATTCATCCCCGGGAGGACAGCCCCTCATGTTGAACGCCACCGTCGCCGCGGCACTCAATGCCCACCTCAACAAGGAACTCTTTTCCGCCAATCTCTACCTCAACATGTCCTCTGCCGCCGCCGCCATGGGGTTCAAGGGGACAGCCTCCTGGTTCATGGTCCAGTACCAGGAGGAGATGGTCCACTTCATGAAGTTCTATACCTACATCAACAGCCAGGGGGAGCAGGCGGTGGTGAGGGAGATGGCCGCGCCCGCCTCCTCGTTCTCCTCGCTACTCGACATGTTCGAGAAGACCCTGCACCACGAGCAGTCCATCACCCGGTGGATCAACGAGCTTGCCGAGCTGGCCGTCGGGGAGAAGGACCACGCGACCCAGATATTTTTCCAGTGGTTCATCACGGAACAGATCGAGGAAGAGGAGAACGACCGGGAAATCATCGCCAAGCTGAAGCTCATCGGCGACAACGGCTACGGCCTGCTCATGCTTGACAACGAACTGGGGACGCGGGTCTTTACTCCCCCGCCGGCTGCCTGACCATGAAAGTCCGCTTCTGCGAGAAGAACAAGGGAAAGGGGAAGGTCCTGCGCCGCCTGGAGTAGGAGCGGCCCGACGTCGACGCCAGGGTGAAGAATTGCCTCGGCAGCTGCGGGCCGTGCGCCGAGCAGCCCGTTGATCTGGTGGGTGGGAAGAAGGTGAAGGGAAGGGACGGCGACGACCTCTACCGGCGCATCGTGGCGACCCTGGCGGAGAAAGGCGGAAAAGCCGGGCCCGACCCGGCCTGTGACTTCTACTGCAACAAGATCCTGAACGGCCAGCTGGCCGTCCCGGTCTACTTCGAGAACGAGCGGGTCTTCGCCTTCCACCACACGAACCCCCTCTGGGAAAACCACGTCGTCCTCCTCCCGAAGAAGCACGTTGAATCCCTCCTCACCCTGGAGGAGGCGGACAACGACCTGCTATTGGAGCTTATGCGGACGGCGAAGCTGATCGCCGGCGACTTCATGGCCCGCTTCGGGGCGGCCCGGGTCTACACCAACCTGGGGGCGTACCAGTCATCCAAGCACCTCCACTGGCACATCGGCGCAGGCGCTCAGCTGCGGCCGTACTGATCTGCCGCAACCGGTCACACGGAGAATCGACAATGAAAGTACTCGTGGATTTGTGTATCGTCCCGATCGGCGTGGGGGTGTCGCTGTCGCCGTACGTCGCCGCCTGTGAAAAGGTGCTGACCGATGCGGGGCTGAAGACCGCGCTCCACTCCTACGGGACCAGCATCGAAGGGGAGTGGGACGCCGTGTTCGCAGCGATCAGGCGCTGCCACGAGGTGGTGCACGGAATGGGGGCGCCGCGCATCACCACCACCATCAAGCTGGGGACGCGGACGGACCGCGACCAGACCATGGAAGACAAGGTGAGAAGCGTCCGGGAAAAGCTGTAGGAGGAGGCACCTCCCGCCGGGTGTGCTTTCCTGAAATGCCGGTCGATACCCATGCGGAATGAAAGACGCCATGAAGATATGGATTGATGCGGATGCCTGTCCGCGGGTGATCAAGGAAATCGTGTTCCGGGCGTCGGAGAGGCTCCAGGTGCCGGTCTGCCTGGTCGCCAACAAGAAGCTGTCAAAGCACGAAACCCGACTGGTGGAGTCCATCGTGGTGGAGGAGGGCTTCGACGTGGCCGATGACTACATCGCCGACCACGCTGCCCCGGACGACCTGGTGATCACGGCCGACATCCCGCTCGCCGCCCGGGTCGTCGCCACGGGGGGAGTGGCGCTTGATCCCCGCGGGGAGCTCTATACCGAGGAAAACGTCGGGGAGCGCCTCTCCATGCGCGATCTGATGATGGAGCTTAGGGCGGGCGGGCTCGTCCAGGGAGGCCCCGCCCAGTTCAGCATGACCGACCGGCAGCGCTTCGCCTCCTCGCTGGACCGGCTCCTCACCCGGATGCACCAGGGAAGGAGACCCGCGTAGCATGGCACTGCCGTCAACCATCTTCCGGCTACAGCTTCAGCTCTCCGATATCGACCGGGGGGTGTACGAGACGGTCCAGACGACCGTGGCCCAGCACCCCTCGGAAACCGGGGAGCGGCTGGTGGCCCGGCTGCTGGCGCTGGCCATCTTCTTCGAGCCGGACCTGACCTTCACGAAGGGTCTCAGCGCCACCGACGAGCCGGACCTCTGGGTCATCGGCCCCGACGGCAGGACCCGCCTCTGGGTCGAAGTGGGGCTTCCCGACGCAGAGCGCATCATCAAGGCGGCCCGCCATGCGGAAAGGGTTGCGCTGTTGGCCTGCGGCAGGGGGGTGGTCACCTGGGACCTGCAGCACCTTCCCCGGTTGGAGAAGATCGCCAACCTGACCGTGGCCAGCGTCGACCAGGAGTTCATCGCGGCGCTTGCTGCGGGGCTGGAGCGGTCAATTGCCTGGTCGATCACCATCACCGACGGCACGCTCTACCTCTCCGCGGGGGATGAAAACAGCGAGACCGCCATCCGGATGAAAAAGGGAGTGGTATGAACCGGAGCAAAGCCGATGTGGCCCTGCCTGCCGGCGATCCCGCCGACCTGATGGCGCTGGCCGCGGCGCGGATGCCCTTCGGCAGATACCAGGGGCGGCTCCTGATCGATCTGCCGGAACCGTACGTGGTCTGGTTTGCAAATGCGGGTTTTCCCGAGGGGGATCTGGGAAGGATGCTGCGGGAGGTCTACGAGATCAAGGTCAACGGGCTGGAATATCTCTTCGCGCCGTTGCGGCCGAAGGGAAAAGCATAACTTTTTTACTGTACCACAGGAAAAAAATTTTAAACAGACTGTTTCTTTTCGATCGACCTGGTATAGTGTACTCATGGTAGCGCTACCATGCAGTAAAATTTTCAGAGAAAGGTTGTGTCAGACGATTCACGCAGGTTCGTAACAAACGAAGGAGGACCGCATGACCGAGGACACGCCACCGGGCAATTCAACCAACATAGGTAGAAACGAACAGGCTGAAGCATACGCCTGAATCCCATGAAATGGGACACGTCACACAAAGCGAGGCCCGCGAAACTGCGGGCCTTTCATTTTTCCCCTGACGGCTTGCCCGCGTCCTCCACACCGTGCCTCACCCGCGGTATTTGTTTGAGGCGTCGGGCTCTCTCTGCTATACTTTCCCCATTCCGCAGGCAGGCCCGGACCCGACGGCAGCGGGCGTTTCCGGCTTTCGCGTCGTCCGCCTGCCCGCGCAACGCCAAGGAGCAACTCCCTTTCCCATGAACTGGCAGGTCTACATCATTCTCTGTTCGGACAACTCCCTCTATACGGGGATCACCACCGACCTGGCACGGCGCCTGGGCCAGCATGGGGCGGGCCGGGGAGCGAAGTATTTCCGCGGGCGCAGGCCGGAGAAGGTGGTCTACCTGGAAACCGGCCACAGCCGGGGGAGCGCCGGCAGGAGAGAGGCGGAGATCAAGGCGCTGAACCGGGCCGGCAAATGCCTCCTGGCGGAGGGGGGGCGGAACGAGGTCGCATCGGCCGGCGCGGTATCCGGCTCCGTCATCATGCCGGCCCCGGACATTCAACCACAAGGGAAACAGATCACATGACGATACGCTGGTACCCCGGACACATGACCAAGGCCCTCGAGCAGATCGAGGAGCTGCTGCGGCGCACGGACGTGGTGATCGAGGTCCTGGACGCCCGCCTGCCGTATTCCAGCTCCAACCACAAGCTGGCCGAGCTGCGGCGGAACAAGCCCTGGATCAAGGTGCTGAACAAGCACGACCTGGCCGATCCGGGCGTCACCAGGGCCTGGGTGCGGGAGTATGAACGGCAGTCGGGGGTGCGGGCGATCCCCCTGTCGGCCAGAAAGCACGCGGACACGAAACCGCTGATCAGGCTCTGCCAGTCCCTGGCGCCCAACCGGGGCCGGCCGGGCTTCCCCGTCCGCGCCATGGTGGTGGGGATTCCCAACGTGGGGAAATCGACCCTGATCAACACCCTGGCGGGGAAAAGCATGGCGAAGGTGGGCGACCGGCCGGCAGTGACCACCACCACCCAGAAGATCGACCTGCGTAACGGCGTCGTGCTGGCCGACACGCCAGGGGTGCTCTGGCCGGAGATGAGCGACCAGGAGGGGGCCTACCGGCTCGCAGCCAGCGGCGCCATCGGGGAGAGCGCCTTGGACTACACCTCCGTCGGTCTCTTTGCCGGCGAGTACCTGCTGCGGCGTTACCCCGGCCTGCTGGTGGACCGCTACGGCCTCAAGGAGCTCCCCGCATCCCCCCACGACCTGATGGAGGCCATCGGGCGCCGCTTGGGGATGCTGGCCTCCGGCGGGGTGGTGGACCTGCACCGGGCTTCCGAGGCCTTTCTGCGGGAGCTACGGGCGGGAAAGATCGGCCGGATCAGCCTGGAGGAACCGCCGGCAGATTCGCCGGCACTCGACTGACGGCTGCGGAGGGAGGAGCCATGAGCGACAGCGGAGGGGACATGATGCACCGGAAGACGTTGCCGGTCCTGTTCGTCGGCCACGGAAGCCCCATGAACGCCATCGAGGACTCGCCCTACGCCGCCGCCTGGCGGGAGGAGGCAGAGGGAATTCCCCGGCCGGCGGCGATCCTCTCCGTGTCGGCCCACTGGGAGACGGACGGTGCCAGGGTGACGTCGATGCGGCACCCCCGGACGATCCACGATTTCTACGGTTTTCCGGAGGGACTCTACCGGGTGCGCTACCCGGCGCCCGGGTCGCCGGAACTGGCGGAGCGGGTCCGGGAGCTGGCCGGCGGGGAAGGGGTGGCTGCGGACGAATCGTGGGGCCTTGACCACGGGACCTGGGCGGTGGTCCGGCGGATGTATCCCGCCGCCGACATCCCGGTGGTGCAGCTCTCCCTCGACAGGATGCGGCAGCCGGCCGAGCACGTCGCCCTGGCGCGGAAGCTTCTGCCGCTGCGGGAGGAGGGGGTTCTCATCGTGGGGAGCGGCAACCTCGTCCACAATCTCCCCCTCATGCGGTGGGGAGAGGTGGCGCCCTATTCGTGGGCCGAGGAGTTCGACAACCATGCGGCCCGGCTGATCCTGGCCGGGGAGGTGGAGAAACTGGCCGATTACCCGGCTCTGGGTGAGGCGGCCCGGCTTTCGATCCCCACCAGCGAGCACTACCTCCCGCTCCTCTATGCGCTGGTGCTGCGCCTCCCCGACGAACCGGCGTCGTTCTTCGCCGAGGGGATCGCCTTGGGCTCCGTGTCGATGCGCTCGGTGAGGATCGGGGCCTGCGGAAAGTAGCCGGTTGCCCCTTCCCCCGGGATTACCGCAGGAAGCACTGGGGGTCTTCGGCGAGAAAATCCGCCTCCCCCCGGGCGAGGGAGGCGGCGTAGGCTACGCCCCGGCACCCGCGGCAGTCGGCCCAGCGGTCGCAGCCCCCGCATTTCCCCCCGTAGCGGCTCTTGTCCCTCAGTCCCGCCAGGACCTCCGACGTGGCCCATATCTCCCGCAGCGAGTCGGTGCGGACGTTGCCGATGGGGATCTCGAGACGACGGCACGGCACCACGGTCCCGTCGGCAAGGATCGTCAGCCCCGAGACCCCTGCCGCGCACCCGCCGCAGGGGATCGTCCGCGCCAGTGAGCTGTCCGGGGGAGGACACTGCATCTGGGCGGCCACCGGGTCGCCGGTAACGATCTCGCATCCCGGGAGAGCCAGGGAGAAGAGGCGGCGGTAGATCTCTGCCAGCTCGGACGGCGCCAGCATCTCCTGCCGCAGGCCCTCGCCGTGTCCCACGGAAACCAGGCGGGAAAACCCGAGACGCTGGACGCCGACGGACGACGCCAGGGCGGCGAGCTCCGGCATTCCACGGGCGTTGATCCGGGACACGGTGACATTCCAGGTGACCGTGAGCCCCGCCTCGAGGAGGTGCTCGGTCCCGGCCAGGGCCGAGGCAAAGCTTTCCGACCCCCTGATGCCGTCGTGGAGCTCTGCCGGACCTTCCATGCTGACCTGCACCCCCCGGACGCCGAGGCGGGCAAGCTCTTCCGCCGTGCCGGCGTCGATCAGGGTGCCGTTCGTCAGGACGAAGACGGCGAAGCCGCGGCCGGTAAGCCCCGCCAGGATGTCCGACAGGTCGGGGCGGAGCAGCGGTTCTCCCCCCGTGATGTTGAAGCTGGGGGAAAAGGCGAGGCCGTAGTTTCTTCCCCACTCTGCCAGCATGTCGGCGATCTCGTCGACGACTTCCCCGATCTCGGCCGGACGCAGCTCGTCCCGGCGCATGCCCGACTGGTAGCAGTGCGTACACCGCAGGTTGCAGCGTTCGGTGAGATGCCACTGGATGAGGAAATCGTATGTGCTCGTCAGTGCCATGGGGACCCTTCATGAAAACGGCAGGAATGGTGCGATGAGCCATCCCTGCCGTCAGTTCCTCGCTGCCACCCGGGCAGCGTCAGCTTCCGCTCTTTCAACTCTTTCATTTCAGGCATGCCTTGCCTGGATCGTTCGCTGCTGCCTTCTTCAGATTGTCCCAGTAGGCGGCCTCCTTGAGCAGAGCTTCGCTACACAAAGACTTCTTCATCCCGCTTCACCTCCTCTCCCGGGCGAATGCCCGCATGGCGCAGAACTTAGGCCGGAAATCCCGGTTGCCGGTGCTGATGGACAGGTATCGGTGCAATGAATAGAGTATGACTGCTTGACCTTAAATATCGATACAACTACTATACATGCGGCTTGTGCGGATGTCAAATCGGGGTCGGGAAGGTGCGGTCAAAAGTGGGCTCAATGGGGCTTCCCCCGGTTCCCTCCCTTCAGCCTGGCGAGGAGTTTGTCTGCCGCCAGCGTGTTCAGCACCTGTCCCTTCTCCAGCCAGGCCCTGCGCGCCACTGCCACACCGTAGCCGAGGGAGTCGAACTGGCTGATTGCATGGGTATCGGTGCTGATGACCAGCGGCACTCCCAACTCGCCGGCCCTCCTGGCGGCGGTGTCGTCCAGGTCGAGGCGCAGGGGATAGGCGTTGATTTCCATGGCGGTGCCGGTCTTTTGTGCCTCCCGCAGTACGGCCTCCATGTCGACCTCGTAGGGGTCGCGCTCCCCGAGAAGCCGGCCGGTGGGATGGGCGACGATGGAGACGTAGGGGCTGCGCATGGCGGCTGCGATGCGGGCGGTGATCGTCTCCCGCGGCTGCCTGAATCCGGAATGGACCGAGGCGATGACCACGTCGAGCTCGGCCAGGACCTCGTCGGGAAAGTCGAGGGTGCCGTCGCTCCTGATGTCCATCTCGGTGCCGTGGAGGACGGTGAACCCGGAAAGCCGCCGGTTCATCTCCTCCACCTGACGGTGCTGCTCCATGAGCCGTTCGACGGAGAGCCCGTGGGCCACGCCGAGCCCGCGGGAGTGGTCGGTGAGGGCCAGGTAGGCAAGCCCCCGGCTTTGCGCCGCCGCCACCAGCTCCTCCAGGGTGTGGGCGCCGTCGCTCGCCCGCGAGTGGACGTGGAGGTCGCCGCGGATATCGCCGGTCTCGATGAGGCGGGGGAGGCGTCCCGCCAGGGCCGCCTCCACCTCCCCCCTGTCTTCGCGCAGCTCCGGGGGGATGAAGGGGAGTCCGAGGAGACGGTAGACGTCATCCTCCTCTTCTCCTCCCAGGCGGAGGTCGTCCCTCTCCCGGAAGATGCCGTACTCGTTGACCTTCAACCCCATTTTGACCGCCAGGTCGCGGATCCGGATGTTATGCCCCTTACTGCCGGTGAGGTAGGCGAGCGCCGCGCCGAACGACACCGGCTCCACCACCCGCAGGTCCACCTGGATGCCGTCGCGAACCAGAACGCTCGATCTCGTGGGGCCGTGCATCAGCACCCGCTCAACGGCGGGGAGTGCCGTGAACCTCTCCATGAGGGGTGCCGCCGCAGTGGCGGTGGCGACGATGTCGATGTCCTTGACCGTCTCCCGGCGGCGGCGGATGCTTCCGGCCAGTTCGATCCGCCCCACCGACGCCACCCTCCCCAGCTCCGCCACCAGTTCTTCTGCCAGGGGCATCACGTGTCCGAGGGGGCGACGCTCGATCCCCCGTTTCACCGTGCCGATCCCCTTGAGGATGTTTTCCTCGGTCTTTGCCCGGATGCCGGGAATACCTTCCAGGCGGTGTTCCCGTGCCGCTTTCTCCAGGGCGTCCAGATCGGATATGCCTGCCTTCTCCACGAGAAGCCGCGCGGTCCGCGGTCCGAGCCCCGGCACGGCGAGGAGCCGGAGAAGGCCGGCGGGCACCTCCGCCTTCAGTTTCTCGTGGGCATGGACGGCGCCGCTCTCGCAGTACTCCCGGATTTTCGACGCCAGCTCTTCCCCGATGCCGGGGATGGCCAGGAGCTCCTCGCGGGAAAGCCCCTCCACCGGCCGGGCGAGGCTCTCCACGTTGAGCGCCGCCCGGCGGTAGGCCCGGACCTTGAAGGGGTTGTCACCCGTCACCTCGAGGATGTCGGCCATCTCCCCGAAGATCGCGGCGATCTCGCGGTTTTTCATGGATGGGGCCTTTCCCGGAGCCCGGCGGGCCCCGGCGAGGAGGGACGGGTCTCGTCCCGTGTCACGGGAAGCCCTGACCGGTGGGGCGGATCATGATCTCGCTGACGTTGACGTGGGGGGGAAGGGTGAGGAGCCAGAGAATGCCGTCGGCAATGGCCCGGGGTTCGAGCAGCGTGCCGAACTGGGCAACCGCCTTGCCGAAGTTCTCTTCGTCATACCCGGCCACGTCCTGGAATTCACTGGTCACGATGCCCGGCATGACCAGGGAAACGCGGACCCCATGGGAGCATATCTCGCGGCGAAGGGCCTCGGTGAGGGCGCCGACGGCGAATTTGCTGGAACCGTAGAATCCGC
>Ga0335082_10006151_pt1 | contig 13113 bp, 11 predicted proteins | sample Lox_Sample_41_FD_206718 | JGI IMG/M metagenome (GOLD analysis project Ga0335082, IMG submission 206718) | Soil microbial communities from Loxahatchee National Wildlife Refuge, Florida, United States - Lox_Sample_4.1 | ecosystem: Environmental > Terrestrial > Soil > Wetlands | place: USA... | reverse complement strand
TTTCCGTCGGCGTGGACAGCTTCGAGGGAGCCGAGGCTCTCTCCGCCGTCTTCGCCCGGGCAGGCCGGCGCCTCGACGTGCGCATGAAGATCGACTGCAATTACGGCCGCGTGGGCGTGAAGCCCGAGCACGCGGCCGACCTGGCCGCGCGGGTCGCGGCCCTCCCGGGCCTCACGCTGACCGGCGTCTTCACGCACGGCGGGCAGGCTTACGCCGCCGAGAAGCCGGCACAGACCGCACAGGCCGCCCGGGAAGAGGGCGAGGCAGTGGTGGACGCCGCGCGCTCGCTTGCCAGAGCCGGCCTGCCGGTCGAAGTCGTCTCCGTCGGCTCGACGCCGACGGCCCGACTCGTCATGAAGGTCCCGGGCGTGACCGAGTGCCGGCCGGGCAACTACGTGTTCCACGACGGCTCGCAGGTGGCCCTGGGCACCTGCGAGGCCTCCGACTGTGCGATGACCGTGCTGGCCACGGTGGTCTCCGTGCCCGCGCCCGACAGGGCGGTCCTGGACGCCGGCTCGAAGACGCTCTCGACGGATCCCCTCCGTCCCAAGGGCCACGGCCACGGGCTCGTCCTCGGCTCGAGAAGCCGCGTGGAGAAGCTCTCCGAAGAGCATGGCGTCATGGCCGTGGCTCCCGGAGACTCCTTCCGAGTCGGCCAGCGCGTGCGCATCCTGCCCAACCACGCCTGCGTGATCTCGAACCTGCACGACCGGCTCGTCGGTGTGCGCGGCGGGCGCGTCGAGACGGAGTTCGCCGTGGCCGCGCGGGGCAAGGTCGAGTAGGCATGGCGCGCAAATCCGGAGACCGGGTGGCCCCGGGCACGGTCGCGGGAGACATCAAGCAGACGCGGCCCTTCCCCACGAAGAGCCAGGAGGCGGCCGTCGGCCTGATGCTGACGGCCGATGTCGTGCGCCGCTTCGAGGGCGACCTGATCGCCCCCTTTGGGATCACGCTGCAGCAGTACAACGTGCTGCGGATCCTCCGGGGCTCCCGACCCGACAGCCTCCCGACGCTCGAGATCGCGTCGCGGATGATCGAGAAAGCGCCCGGCGTCACGCGCCTGCTCGACCGGCTCGAGAGCAAGGGGCTCGTCCGGCGGGAGCGCTGCGCCGCCGACCGCCGTCAGGTGCTCTGCGGGATCACCGATAAGGGTCTGTCTCTGCTGGCGAGCCTCGAACCGGTCATCCAGAAGGGCGAGGGGCGGCTCAAGCGACTGTCCCAGAAGGACTTGCAGCACCTGGTCGAGCTTTTAGACGCCGTCCGGCGGGCCCACCGCTAGGGGTGTCTTTTTCTGAATCCAATACATGACTAGTTAACTATTTAGCGGTGAAGGAAAGGAGACGTCATGGCTTCCACAGCAGTCAAACTTGCCCGGCCCCAGAGTGCCCCGGCCCCCGCTCTCGAGACCTACACGATCGACAAGGGCCACTCCGAGGTCACGTTCCAGGTTCGCCACCTCGTGACCAAGGTGCGCGGCCGGTTCGCCGACTTCGAGGGCGCCGTTCGCATCGACCCGAACGCCCCGGACAGGTCCTCGGTCGCAATCTCCATCGACGCCGCCTCGGTGGATACGGACCTCGCCGACCGGGACACGCACTTGAAGTCCCCGGACTTCTTCGACGTCGCGAAGTACCCCCGCATCACCTTTGTCAGCTCGCGCATCGAGCCGAAGGGCGGCGACCGCTACGACGTCACAGGCACGTTCACGCTGCGCGGCGTCTCGAAGACGATCACGCTCCCGGTCCAGTTCCTGGGCTTTGCCAAAGACCCCTGGGACAACGAGCGGGGGGGCTTCGAGCTCGAGACGAAGCTCGACCGCAAGGACTACGGCATGGTCTTCAACGCAGCGCTCGACAACGGCGGGCTCCTCCTGGGCGACGAAGTCCGGATCGCGATCAACCTCGAAACCATCCGGCAGAAGGCCGACGCCGCCGCGTAAACGTCGCATCCCCAGACCCCATCTCCGCCCTCTCCCTTTCCGGGGGGAGGGCTCTTTTTTTCTATATCCTTCCGGCAGGCTTCGATGACCGCGACCGTCGCGCTCCCCCTCTGGCTGCTCGTTCTCCTGCTGCTTCTCGCGCTCGTCGGCGCCCTCGAGCGGCTGCTCATCCCCTCGGCGCGATGGCTCATCCGAAGACGCGTCAACCGCGTGCTCGAGGAGATCAACACGCGCCTCAGGATCTCGATCCCCGCTTTCAAGCTGACCAAGCGCGAGGTCTTGATCGACCGGCTCCTCTACGATCCCCAGGTCCAGGAGGCCGCGGCGCAGCAGTCCCGGGAATCGGCGGTGCCTCTCGAGGTCGTCATGAGCACCGTGCGCCGCTACGCCCGGGAGATCGTGCCGGCCTTCAACGCGTACGCGTACTTCCGGATCGGCTACGGCCTGGCGAGGAACCTCGCACGCTCCCTCTACCGCGTGCGGCTCGGCTATTCCGACGAGGCCGGCCTGTCGCAGGTCGGCCCCAAAGCCACGGTCGTCTTCCTCATGAACCATCGCAGCAACATGGACTACATCCTGGTCGGCTACCTCGCGGCCGAGAAGGCGGCCCTCTCCTACGCCGTGGGCGAGTGGGCGAGGGTCTGGCCACTCCAGACGCTCGTGCGGTCCATGGGCGCCTACTTCGTGCGACGCAACTCGCGCGATGCCCTCTACCGCACGGTGCTCGGCCGCTATGTCGCGATGGCGACCGAAGCCGGCGTGACGCAGGCGGTCTTTCCGGAGGGCGGCCTCTCGCGCGACGGCAACCTGCGCCCCCCGAAGATGGGGATCCTCGACTACATGGTGCGGGGGTTCGACCCGGGAGGCGAGCGGGACATCGCCTTCATCCCGGTCGGTATCAACTACGACCGCACGCTCGAGGACCGCACGCTGCTCTCCGAGCACGCGGAAGGCCGCCGGAAGCCGGGCGCCGCCGCGGCCGCGGTGAGAACGCTCGGGTTCATCGGCCGGAACCTGCGTCTTTTGGCGGCCAACCAGTGGCACCGCTTCGGCTACGCCTGCGTCAATTTCGGCGCGCCCGTGTCGCTGAAAGCCTGGAGCGCGGGCCACGCGACGGACTTCCGCAAGCTCCCGAAGGAGGAGCGCTTCGCCCGGGTCGAGGATTTCGCGCGCGAGCTGCTGGCCGCGGTCGCGCGGGTCATTCCCGTCGTGCCGGTCTCGCTCGTGGCGACGGCCTTCGTGCGCGAGCCCGAGCGCTCATGGAGCGAGCTCGAGCTCAAGGCCGAGGCTCTGAGGCTCGGCTCGCTTCTCGAAGCCAGGGGCGCCCACATCTACGTGCCGCGCGGCGACCAGGACTACGCGATCGACGTGGGCCTGCGGATGCTGACGCTCCGGCACCTGGTGGACGAGAAGGACGGCCTTTTCACGCCCCGGCGGGCGGAGCTCCCGCTCCTCACCTACTACGCGAACTCCATCGCGCACCTGTTTCCGCCAGGGGCAATGTAGGGCCTTCCCGAGAATCCGAACTACGCCCTCTCCGGGTCCGGCGCGAGGATCGACAGGAGCAGGCTCACGACCGAGACGACGAGCGCTCCCAGGAAGGCCGATCCGAAGCCGTCCACGTGGAAGCCGAGGCCGAGCTTGCCCGAGAGGGCGGAGGTCAGCCACAGCACGACCGCGTTGACCACGAAGATGAAGAGGCCGAGCGTCAGGACGAGCATCGGACACGACAGGAACACGAGCAGCGGCCGCGCCAGCGCGTTGACGACGCCGAAGACGAGCGCCACGAGCAGCAGGTACACGAGCTCGCCCTTGTATGTGACCCCCGGCACGATTTCGGTCGCCACCCAGAGAGCCACCGCGGATATCAACAGTCGAATGAGAAATCGCATGACGGCCTCCCTGCCTCGCCCACGCCGGCGATCGGGGGCATTATCCCCCGGGGGCCGCTAAGATTCGCGGCGGAGGGGCCATGCCGCAGACGCCTCACATCGAGCACCACTTCACCGCCAGCGACGCGGTCCGCGACGTCGTCATCGGCATGTCGGACGGCCTGACCGTCCCCTTCGCCCTGGCCGCGGGCCTGACCGGAGCCGTCGCCGCGAGCGGCATCATCGTGACGGCCGGCCTCGCCGAGATCGCGGCTGGCTCGATCGCGATGGGCCTCGGGGGCTACCTCGCCGCCCGAAGCGACGCCGAGCACTATGCGAGCGAACGGGAGCGCGAGAAGCGCGAGGTGCGCGACAAGCCCGAGGTCGAGGAGCGCGAGGTGGCCGAGATCTTCGAGGCCTACGGCCTGACGCACGAAGAGACGCTGCCCATCCTGAAGGCCTTCCGCAACCACCCGAAGAGCTGGATCGACTTCATGATGCGCTTCGAGCTCGGCCTGGAGAAGCCCGATCCGTCCCGGGCGTTGAAGAGCGCGGCCACGATCGGCGGCGCCTACGCGGCCGGCGGCTTCGTGCCGCTCGTGCCTTACATCCTGCTGCCGCTCGCGGCCTCCGCGCTCAAGGTGTCCGCGGCCGTGACGCTCCTCGCCCTGCTCGCGTTCGGATTCGTGAAGGGCCGCTTCACCGGCGCGCGTCCCGTCAAGAGCGCGCTCCAGACGGCCTTGATCGGGAGCCTCGCCGCCGCCGCGGCCTTCGGCATCGCCCGCGCGATCAGCTAGAACGCCAGGACGTCGAAGCCGCCGTCGGCCGAGCCGCCGGCCTTGAAATACTGGCGCACCTGCCCGGTTGCCGTGTCGCGCACGGTGATCGTGTACTGCAGATCCGTCAGGCCTCCGTAGAAGACCCAGAAGTGCCCGTTCACGGCGCGGCCGTCGAGCACCTTGACGAAGACCTCCGGGTTGGTCGGGTCCGACGTCAGAGCCGGGATCGAGAAATAGCCGAACACGTCGCTCTGGGGGATGGCCTGGCCGGGACCCGCGTGCCCCGTCCGCTGGTCCACCGCCGCGAGCGTGACCGTGAAGCCTCGCGCCGAGTCGAGGCAGAGCGTGGCGTTGTCGTTTGCGCAGCCGGACTGTGTCGCGGGCGCCGTCGGAGGCGCGGGCGCGGCGGGAGGCTTCCCATCCGGCGCTCTCTCGACGTCGGGCGTCGAAGCTGCCGCGAAAGCCAGGACGTCGAAGCCTCCCGAGGCGCTGCCGGACGGCTTGGTGTAGTGGCGCGTCAGGCCTGTCTGAAAGTCGCGCACGTCGAGCGTGTACTGCAGATCCGTCAGCCCGCCGTAGAAGACCCAGAAGTGGCCGTTGACGGACCGGCCGTCCAGGACCTTGACGAACACCTCCGGGTTGTCCGGGTCGTTGGTGATCGAGGGGATGGAGAAGTAGCCGAAGTGGGCGTTCTGAGGGATGGCGAGGCCGGGCCCCGCGTGGCCCGTCCGCTGATCGAAAGCCGCGAGCGTGATGCAGAAGTTGTCTCCGGCATTGGCCGGCAAGATCCCCGGATCGCTCGCGCAGGGCGTCGGGATCTTCACGACGACGCTCTGCGACGTCTGGTTCGAGCCCGACGGATTCGAGACCGTGAGGCGGACGGTATAGGTGCCGGCCGCAGCGAAGGTGTGCGCGGGGCTCTGGAACGCCGAGCCGTCGCCATCTCCGAAGTCCCAGGACCAGGACGTGGGCCCGCCCGACGACGTATCGGTGAACGCGACGCTCTGCCCCGGCTGCGGCGCCGGCGGCGAGAACGTGAACGCCGCCACGGGCGCCGCGCCTTGAGCTACGACCACGCTCTGCGACACGAAGCTCGGGCCGGAAGAGTTCTGCGCCGTCAGCGAGACGGTGTAGTTGCCGGCGAACGTGTAGGAGTGTGTCGGATTCTCGAGCGACGAGGAGAAGCCATCGCCGAAATTCCAGGTCCAGGACGTCGGGCCACCCGTGGACGTGTCGGTGAAGGTCACCGTCTGGTTGGGCTGCGGCGCCGGCGGCGAAAACGTGAATGCGGCCACGGGCGCCGAGCCACCGGGCGAGACGACCACCGAATGCGAAGTCGCGTTGGAGCCCTGGCCATTCTGGACCGTGAGCATCACCGTGAAGGTGCCGGAGCCCGGGTAGGCGTGAGTTGGAGACTGAGCGAACGAGTTTGTTCCATCGCCGAACGCCCAGATCCAGGACGTCGGCGCTCCCGTGGAGGTGTCGGTGAAGAAGACGTTTTGCCCCACGGCCGGCGATGGAGGATTGAAAGTGAAGGCAGCCGTCGGCGGCACCGGGTTCGTCACGACGACGAACTTCTGGACCGGTGCGCTCGACCCGGCGGGATTCGTCGCCGTCAGCTTGACCGTGTATGTGTTGGCGCTCGAGTAGCTGTGCGACGGATTCTGAGCGCTCGAGAGCTGCCCATCCCCGAAATCCCACGACCAGGACGTGGGCGAGTTCGTTGAGGTGTCGTGGAAGTTGATCGTCTGGTTTGTGACGGGTGAGAGCGGAGCGAACGTGAAATTGGCTGTGGGCGGACCCGGCGAGACGACGATGTTGTGAGTGACCGGGGAGCTGGAGCAGGTCCCACTGGCGTTCGAGGCCGTCAGCGTGACGGTGTAGGTGTTTGCGGCCGAGTAGCTGTGACCGGGATTCTGAGAGATCGAGGACTGCCCATCGCCGAAGTTCCACGACCACGACGTGGGCGAGCCTGTGGACTGATCCGTGAAGGTGACCGTCTGACCGGTCGTCGGCGAGCCCGGTGCAAAGTTGAATGCGGCCGTGGGCGCAGAGCACGCGGCGGTGCCGTAATAGAACTGCATGCCCTGAATGTCATCGGCCTGCGGGGTGTCAGGCGCTGCCGCCGGCACGACGGAATGCATGACAGCCGCATTCCACTGGGCGGATGTCGTCGTGCTGTGGATGCTCTGGTACTGGTCCGGGTGGTGGAGGCACAGGACGTGCCCCAGCTCGTGCATGACCGCGGTACGGAACGTGTGCCAGTCATAGCAGTTCGGCGGGCCGCCGGTCACCTGCCGCATCGAGACATTGCCTCCCGAGCCAGGCCAGTACGGGCTGTCACCCTTGAAGGTCTTGGTCGGGCCGGATGCGTTCGGCCCTCCGAGGCCGATGACGCCCCCGCTACCGCAGGGCAAGGGCGTTGTCCACGCCGAGCCCCCGTTGAAGTCCTGGGCGGCATCCAGAAAGACCGTGATGTTGCCCGACCCCGATATGCCGCTGACACGGATGTCGGTCGAAGGCACCCCCGAATGCCACTGGTTGATCCCGTTCTGCACGTGCGTCAGGCCGTTCGAGGAATCGGTCAGGTTCGTCTGTGTGCCGCTCACCTGGACGACGGCGTTCGGTGAGTTTCCCGTATCCCAGAACCAACGAAAGAGATTGTTCGTCCCGTTCTCAACCCCGCCGATGTTGGCCCACTCGGTAATAGCGACGAGATCTTGCACGGCGGACACTGCGCCAGCGGGTTGGCCGTAGGCGACGGCGGCCATCGAGCTGCTCGCCCCCGCGGCCCACAAGAAGGCGAGAAATGAGTCTGCATCGCGCAACGGCGTCGCCTGTCCCGGCGCCCTCTCGGCGATCGCGTTCGAGCACTTCGAGAGGAAGAGGTCTTCCTCGGTGTCGAAGGCCGGCCGTACCGCGAAGCGGCGCCCGGTTTCGTCCTGAACGATGTCGAAGCGGCCGAGCGCGAACTCCGAGAGGTGGTACATGCCCGGGAGGCCCTGGGCTGGCCGAGCGAGCAGGACCACTTCCTGCCCGGCTGTGAACTCCGGCGTACCTGGGATCCAGGCCGCCACATTGCCCACGTGGCCTCCCGGCAGTCGCAGCCGGATGGTCGGCCCGGAAACCGGCCCTTTGATCGCCTCGAGCACGTGCAGCGTCACATAGGTGAAGGGGTGGTCCGATCCATCGAGCGATTCCAAAGCTACCGAGACTTCCAGAACCTGCGCGTGCACGATGACGGGTGAGCGCGCCGCGAGTTCGGCGTCCGAGATCGGCAAATATGTCGCGGCGCGAACGCTTCCGGCGAGCAGGATCGCCAGCGCTGCACACAGCCCGAAACTGCGTCCCCCGGCCCTCATCGAAGGCACTCCGTGCTCCGGGAGCTAGTGATTCAGTGGTAGAGATTGTACATGGACTGGACGCGCTCGCCTTACGCGATCTCGACGGATCCCTCCCGTCTCCAGAGGGAGACGATCCACGCCTTTCTCGTCAATTCCTATTGGGCCAAGGGGATACCCCGCGAGGTCGTGGATCGGGCGATCGCCAACTCGCTTTCCTTCGGAGTTTATGAAGGCGGCCGGCAAGTCGGCTTCGCCCGCGTCGTCACGGACCGGGCGACGTACGCGTATTTGGCCGATGTGTTCGTTCTCGAGTCACACCGGGGCAAGGGCCTCGGCAAGTGGCTCGTCGAGGTGATCCTCGCGCACCCGGATCTCTCGGGCCTTCGGCGCTGGGGGCTCGTGACCCGCGACGCTCACGGTCTCTACGGCCGGCACGGCTTCACGCGGCTCGCCCATCCCGAGCGCCACATGGAGATCGTGGACCCGGACGTTTACGCATGACCGCTTCACCCGACTGGTGGAAGGACTTTTTCTCTGGCCTCGTCGTCGAGTTCTGGCAGGGCGCGATACCCGACGAGGCGACGCAGTCGGACGCGGAATTCTTCGCGACGGTCCTGGCTCTGGCCCCTGGCTCGCGGCTCCTCGATGTGCCCTGCGGCCACGGCCGCTTCGCCCTGGAGTTTGCGCGGCGGGGCTGCCGGGTCACGGGCGTGGATCACTCGGCCGAGTTCCTGGCCGCCGCGAAGGCGCGAGCACAGAGGCAGGGACTGCCGATCGCGTGGCGACAGTCCGACATGCGCGATCTGCCCCGGGCCGCGTTCGACGCCGTGCTCTGCGCGGGCAACAGCTTCGGCTACCTCGACGACGCGGGCAACGCCGCGTTTCTCGCGGCAACCGCCGCGGCGCTCATTCCGGGGGGCCGCTTTCTCCTCGACACGGGCTTCGTGGCCGAGTCGCTCTTCCCCAACTTCCGGGCTGAGCGGGAGATGACGGCGGGAGGCGTGCGCTTCACGGGCCAAAACGCCTACGACCCCCTGACGGGCCGCGTCGCCAGCCGCTACACGCTCTCGAAGGGCGGTGCGACGGAGACTCGGGAGGCCTCGCAGCGCGTGTACACCGTCAGCCAGGTGCTCGGCATGCTGCAGGACGTGGGATTCACCGAGTTCGAATGCTTCGGCGCGGCCAATGCGACCGATCCCTCCCGCCCCAAGCCTTACGAGCTCGGCTCGCCGAGGCTCCTGCTGGTGGCGACGAAGGGATAGCAGCCGAGCACCAGCCGATACGGCTCGCCGGCCGCGGGCTTGCCGTCCCTTGCCAGGCTGGGCGAGGTGAACCGGGCGATGACCGAGACGAGCGCGTCCTTGAGCTCCCGGGCGAAGCGCTCGCGCTCCTCTTGAGTCTTGAAGCGGAACTGCGACTTCAACGCGAAGGCCGGGGAGCGGCGACCCTCGCCGCGGGAAGTTCGCGAGAGATCCGCCTGCACCTGGGCCGTCAGGGCCATCAAGTAGGCGGCGCTCTCCGTGTCCTCGATCGCCCTCCAGTCCGCGACCGTGTCGCCCAGGAGCTCCGGCGAGAGGACGTAACCTCGGGCCGACGCGACGTAGAGCTGCTCGAACATGTTGCGCCGGCGGCGGCGTCCGGCCCGCTTCAGGAGGCCCGCCACGGCCAGCTGTCGGACGTGGTAGTTGACGCGCTGGCGGGGCAGGGAAAGCCGGGCGCCGAGCTCGGTGGCGGAGGCCGGTTGGCGGGCGAGCGTCAGGATCCTGGCTCGCAGCGGATCGAGCAGGGCCGCCGCGCGGGCCGGGTCGGTGACGCTCTCGAAGGCCGCAGGCCAGTCCGCCATATTGACAAATATAATAGCAATAGACAGTATTATTTGTCAATGAGAAGCCCTGTCTCGACGAGCGATTCCTTCACGCGCCGTGCCGCCGGGCATAGTATCGGCACCGTGCCGATGGAAAGCTCTCGAAATGCCGCCGGGACGGCCGCGCGTTGGGATCGGTCATGGCCGGCCTGAGAGGAATCGGCGGAGGAGTCTCCTCGCGCATGCCCCGGGCCGAAGGCCCGCGGGGAGGCTCCAAGGCCAGGGACTCGAAAAGGAAGCCCCTCCCCTTCAAGGTCGTCCTGCGGGACGCCGTGGAGCTCGTGGTCGCCCGGAAGGGGCGTCTGCTGCTCGGCCTCGCCGTGCTGCTCGTGAACCGGCTGGCCGGACTCGTGCTGCCCGGCACTACGAAATGGCTCCTCGACGAGGTCGTTGGCAAGGGGCGCAGGGAGCTGCTGCCGGTGCTCCTCTCCGCGGCCGCCGGCGCGACCCTGGTCCAGGCCGTCACGGGCTTTTCGCTTTCCCAGATCCTGGGAAAGGCGGCCCAGCGCTCGATCACCGAGATGCGCCGGGCCGTGCAACGCCACGTCTCGAGGCTGCCGATCGCCTACTTCGACCAGACCAAGACGGGCATCCTGCTCTCCCGCGTGATGACGGACGCGGAGGGCATCCGCAACCTCGTGGGCACGGGCCTGGTCGAAGTCGCCGGGGGCCTCGTCACCGCGGCGCTCGCGCTGGTCATCCTCTTCCGACTGAATGCGCGCCTGACGGCGATTGCCCTGGCCGTGCTCTCGCTCTTCGGCCTCGTGCTGCTCTACGCCTTCAAGACCCTGCGGCCCCTCTTCCGGGAGCGATCCAAGATCAACGCCGACGTGGCGGGCAGGCTGACCGAGTCGTTCTCGGGCGCGCGCGTGGTCAAGGCCTACCGGGCCGAGCGGCGCGAGGCCATCGTCTTCACCAAGGGCGTCCACCGCCTGTTCCGCAACGTGGCCAGGACGCTGTCGGGCTTCTCCGCCGTGTCGGCCTTCTCGACGCTGCTCTTCGGCCTCGTGGGCGTCATCATCATGTGGGTCGGCGCCACCGACATGCTCGCCGGCCGCATGACGCTCGGCACGTTCGTGTCTTTCACGCTGTACCTGGCGCTGCTGGTGGGCCCGATCGTCCAGGTCGTCTCGATCGGAAGCCAGATCACGGAGGCCTTCGCGGGCCTCGAGCGCATCCGCGAGCTGCGCAACGAGATTCCCGAGGACGCCGGGGACGCCTCCCGGGAGACCCTCCCGCGCCTGGAGGGCCGCGTCGAGTTCAGAGACGTCACCTTCGAATACCGGCCGGGCGTGCCCGTGCTCCATGGCATCTCGTTCACGGCCGAGCCCGGGACCTCCACCGCGCTCGTCGGCCCGTCGGGCTCCGGAAAGTCGACGATCATCGGGCTCGTGGCGGCGTTCTACCGCCCCACGTCCGGTCAGATCCTCGTAGATGGGCGGGATCTCGCAAAAGTCCGCCTGGCGGACTACCGATCGCAGCTCGGCGTGGTCCTCCAGGACAACTTCCTCTTCGACGGCTCCGTGCTCGAGAACATCGCGTTCGCGCAGCCGGAGGCGACCGAGGAGCAGGTGCGGCGGGCGGCCGCGATCGCACGGTGCGACGAGTTCGTCGACGAATTGCCCGAAAAGTACGGGACCGTGGTGGGAGAGCGGGGCATCAAGCTCTCGGGCGGTCAGCGCCAGCGTGTCGCCATCGCCCGGGCGATCCTGGCGGACCCGCGCATCCTGATCCTGGACGAGGCGACCTCCTCGCTCGACAGCGAGAGCGAGGCGGCCATCCAGGCGGGCCTGGCCGAGCTCATGAAGGGCCGCACGACGTTCGTGATCGCTCACCGGCTCTCGACGATCCGTAAGGCCGACACGATCCTCGTCGTCGAGGGGGGCCGCATCATCGAGCGCGGCCGGCACCAGGAGCTGCTCGCCCTGGCAGGCCGCTACGCCGATCTCTACAACCGGCAATACGGCCTCGAAGCGAACCTCTTCTTGAACCCCGGCGAGTCGGGCGAAACCCCGGAAGAGGCCCCGAAGCCCGCCGCCGCGGCCGACGCCGCCGCCGTGGGCCGCCTGCCGTTGGTCGGCGCCGGCCCCGGCGAGTAGCTCGTCGCTAGTCGCGGCGGCTGCCGCCCATGAAGCGCAGCAGGAAGAGGAACAGGTTGATGAAGTCGAGATACAGCGAGAGCGCTCCCACGACCGCGTAGGATCCAAAGCGCCCTTCGGGCACCGCGGCGGCCATCACTTTGAGCCGCTGTGCGTCCCAGGCCGTCAGCAGAGTGAACACGATGACGCCGACGATCGAGATGCCGAACTGCAGGCCACTGGAGTGCCAGAAGAACCCCACCACGGAGGCGAGGACGAGGCCGATCAGCCCCATGATGGCGAAGTGTCCCATCCCGGCCAGGCTCTTCTTCGTCGTCGTTCCGAAGAGCGCCAGCGCTCCGAACATGCCGGCCGTGACGATGAACGTCGAGGCGATCGACGTGCCCGTGTACGCCAGCAGCACGAACGAGAACATCACGCCGTTCAAGGCCGAGTAGACGGCAAACACGATGCTCGCCGTGTTTGGAGCCATCTTCTGCACGCGAGCCGCCAGGAAGAACACGAGGCCGAGCGGAGCCAGGATCGTCCCCCAGCGCAGGATCGGGTTGGCGGCGATCGCGGCCATCGTCTCGGGCGACTGCGTGAGGCCCCAGGCGACGGCTGCCGTGATGCCGAGACCCACGCACATCCAGCCATAGACGGCGCGCAGGAAGGCCGTGACGCGCTCGGCCGACGCGACCGATGTCGTCTCGAAAGCCGAGCTCGGAGTCATTTCGAACTGGTTCATGAACACTCCCTCTGAAGCTTCAGGGACAACGTATCACCACGCCCCGGCATTCCGGGCCGCGGTCTCAATTGACGCGATAGCGCAGGGCCTCGAGGAAGCGCACGGCCACTTCATCGCCCGGGTTCAGCGTGAGAGCCGACTCGAACTCGGCCAGGGCCTCGTCCACGTCGCCGCGCGCCGCGTAGAGGCGCCCCAGGTTCAGGTAAGGAAAGTGCCGGGGCTCGTAGCGCGGCGCCCGCTTGGCCTTCTCGAACCAGGTCACGGCTTCCTCGCGCTTGCCCTGCTCCATCAGGTAGCAGCCGATGTCGTTGTACGGGTTCCCGAACGTAGGATCGGTCGCAATCGCCTTGCGGCAATCCTCGATGGCCTCGTCGAGCCGGCCCTCGAAGGAGTGCGCCCAGCCGCGGAAGGTGTACGCCTCGGCCGACTGACGGAGCTCGAGAGAGCGCGTGAAGAGATGGACCGCTTCCGCGAGATCGCCGGCCAAGAG
>Ga0335082_10006150_pt1 | contig 13114 bp, 8 predicted proteins | sample Lox_Sample_41_FD_206718 | JGI IMG/M metagenome (GOLD analysis project Ga0335082, IMG submission 206718) | Soil microbial communities from Loxahatchee National Wildlife Refuge, Florida, United States - Lox_Sample_4.1 | ecosystem: Environmental > Terrestrial > Soil > Wetlands | place: USA: Florida... | reverse complement strand
CGTTCCTCCGAAAGGCGGCTGGCCGCGTGACGTGTCATGAAGGTAGTGTCGGCAATATTGACTGAACGATGAATGGGCACGGCGTAAGGGGGGTTCTGGTACTTTGCCGGTACGTCAGTGTCCCGAACCAGGACGCGCCGGCACGAACGGGGCAGTGGATGAGCCGATGGCCCAGGCTGCGGGTACCAGTGCCATGGACCCTGGGTACGGTTCAGGGGTGCTTCTTCGCGCGCTGCTTCGCCGCGGGCAGCGACGACGCCCAGCGCCACGCGATCTCCACGGCCTCGCGGAGCGGCGCTTTCCTCGCTCTTGCGAGGATGACCGAGGTGCAGCCCTGCCGGCCCCAGGCGCCGTTGACGGGTTCGAACATTTCCGGATGAGCCTGGATCAGGTTGTGCTGCTGCTCGGGAGGCACCTTCACCATGCCACGTCCTTTTCCGGAACCGCCGAGCGTGGCGAAGATGCGGCCATTCACTCGGAAATCAGGATGGCCCATGTGCGCGCCCTCGGAGACGCCGGGGAAAAAGAGAACCACAGTGCGGAAGCCGTCTTCGGTCATGCGGACGATTATCGCGCGGCGGCGGGGAATCTGGATTGTAAGGAATTGACCGGAAAATCGATGTATTGTGGATAGGGAGTCGATGCGTATATTCTCCGGCCTCCTGATTCTGGCGGGCGTGCTGGCGCAGGCCCAGTCTGGCTGTCCGCCAGTTGCTTTTCAGACCGCGATTCCGATCGCAAAGCCGAGCAATTCCTCGCATCTGATGTTTGTACGGCAGAGCGACGGCTCCTACACGGCTTACGAGATGGAGGACGCGCCGCCGTATCGGGTGCTGCACGTGACGCCGAATTTCGGCGCGACGCTCGCGAGGTGCCTGCCCGCGCCGCCCCCACTGTCCCCGCTGCCGCCGCCCACCGGCAGCGGAGTGGTCACGGGCATGGCCTCGCAGGAAATCATCTTCGCGCGGCTCGCGTCGGGCGCATTTCTGCAAGTGCAATCCTCCGGCCAGGCGATCGATTTCGCCGCGTTCGCGTCGGACATGACGCTGTTGTCCGACACACAGTACCCGCGGACCGGCGTCGAGTTCGACCTGGCCGACGTGAACGGCGACGGAAAGCTCGATCTGATCGCCACTGAGTTTCTGGGCAAGCAGGAGCAAGGCGTCCTCGTGTTCCCCGGCAACGGTGATGGAACGTTTCAAAACCCCGTCGAGACGCTGGTGCCTGGAACCGATGCGATCGCTCGCCCCGGGTGGTTCGCGGTGGCCGACGTGGATGGCGACGGCAAGCCTGATCTGGTGATGTCGCTGTCGAATCCCGATGCGACCGCGCCGGTCGTGCTGATGCAGGGGAACGGAGACGGGACGTTCGCAAATCCGGTGCAGTTGTTTTTGGCCGACTGGCCCGCCAGAGTGGCTCTCGCCGACCTGAATGGCGACGGCAAGCAGGACATCATCGTCACTGCCGGCGAACTCGCCTTTCAAAACGTGCTCGTCGCACTCGGCCAGGGGGGAGGCACGTTCGCCAACCCGGTTGTTTATCCGGTGGCGGGTGGTGATGCGCCGTGGGTCGGCGACATGAGCGGCGACGGCGCACCGGACATCGTCGCGGGTGGCTCGATCCTGTTCGGCGACGGCACGGGCGCATTTCCGCATCGCGCCAATTACGCGGATGCAGGCAGCGGGGTAGTGGCGGATATCGACGGCGACGGGCGTCTGGACGTGATCGGCGGAGTGAGCGGCAATCCCTGGATCTTCAGCGGCGTCAACGGAGCGAGCGTCCTGCTCGGCGCCAGCGACGGCGTTTTTCGCGGCACTCCTATAGGTCTGGCTGTGGATGTTTCGGCGACGGCAACGGCCGATTTCGACGGCGACGGCTTCCCCGACATCGCAGTCTTCGACGATGGGGGCAACCTGACCGTGCAAAAGGGGTCGGGCACGGCGTTCGAAACGGTTTTCCAGTACCAGCTTCCGAGCGATCTGACCGGTCTTGCATTGGCGGTGGTGGCGGCGGATTTCAACCGCGACGGCAGAATCGACCTCGCGGTGGCCGTGCAGAACGACACTCAGATGCTGAGCCGAGTTCTGATTCTGCCAGGCAATGGCGACGGCACATTCCAGAAACCGGGCAAGCTGCTGTTGCCGGCGGGACTGAACATTGCGTCGCTCGCGGCCGCCGACTTCGACCGGGACGGGAATAAGGACCTGGCGGTGGTAGTGAACACGTTCAACGAAGGGGCAGCCGACGAGGTCCTTGTATACCGGGGCAACGGGAACGGCACTTTCCAGACGGCCAGGACCCATCCGCTGGGGACGGGCGCAACCGCGATTGTGACGGGCGATTTCAACGGCGACGGAAAAATCGACATCGCGACCGCCGACCGGGGACCTTATCCGGACAGCAACGCCGCTATCAGTATTCTTCCAGGCAACGGCGACGGGACATTCGGGAAGACCATCGCCGTCGACGTGAGGGGCGTGCTCAATTCCATTCCCGGCGCGCTTGCCGCCGCCGATTTCGACGGCGACGGGAACATGGATTTCGCGGTACCCGTCGCGGACTTCACGACCGGTGCGCAGAGCATCGCAGTGGTTCTCGGAAAAGGGAACGGGACATTCGGCGCGCCCTCATACTGGCCGGTGAGCGGCAGCGGCGTCGGGACAGCCGATTTGAACGGCGACGGCATCCCGGATTTGATTGAGGCCGCGGGCTACCGCCTCGGCAACGGGGACGGCACCTTCGCCGCAGAGGCGCAAATCGAGGGGGGCGTACCGTTTGTTGTTGGCCATACGGACCGCGTTCTTGTTGGCGATTTCGACCGCGACGGCCGGCTCGACGTGGTGTTCAACAGATCCGAAGGCGAGGTTCTGTATTTGAACCGGTCGCCCGCGCTGACACCCGTGCGCGGACGGCGGCACTGGACGGACAGCGACAGCCGATAGCGATTATGCGTTCTCCAGCTCTTCCCTGGAGACGTCCTTGATGTGCGTGCCGATCCACCACTTGTAGCCGAAGGGATCTTTCACGCCTGCCATGCGGTCGCCATAGAACTGGTCGGCGGGCTCGCGGACACTGACGGCTCCGGCGGCGAGCGCCTGGTTGTATGCAGCGTCGCAATTCTCGGTGTAGAGCATCAGCGTAACGGGTGAGCCGCCAAAGTGGGCTGGCGGGAAGGCTTCCCACTGGGGCGATCCGTCGGACATCATGACGCAGGAATCGCCGATTTGAATCTCGGCGTGGGCGGTGTGGCCTTCGTTGTTGGTCATGCGGAGGCGCTCTTTGGCGCCGAAGGCTTTCGCGTAAAAGGCGATCGCCTCGACGCAGTTGGGCACAATGATGTACGGCTGGATGCTGTGATAGCCGTCGGGGATGGGCTTAACGGACATAATGCTTCCTCCTCCTTCGCGATGTTGATTATCGCTCGGGAGGAGGAAGACGGGATTGTAGAAATTTGACCGGGCGGGACAGCGCGGCGCCGTCCTACTTCGCCACCACCTGGAGCGGCACGCTGGTGGTCTGGGTGGAGCTGGGGCCGACCATCACGTCGAAGACCCCGGGCTCAACGGTCCAGTGCATGTCGCGGTCGAGGATCTGCAGCTCCTTCGGCCCCAGCTTAAAGTGCACAGTGGTGGTTTCGCCAGGCTTGAGGCTGACGCGCTGAAAACCGCGCAACTGCTTCACCGGCTGAGTGACGGAAGCGATCTTCTGGTGGATGTAGAGCTGGGCAACCTCGTCGCCCGCGCGCGTGCCGGTGTTGGTGATGTCGACGCTGACGGTGGTGTTGGCGGCGGCGCCAATTTCAGAGGGCTCAAGGCGGACGTTATCGAACTTGAAAGTGGTGTAGCTGAGCCCCCAGCCGAACGGGAACAGAACGGCGCGGCCATTCACCCAGCCGGGAATGTGGTCGCTCGGGCCGTGGAACAGATAGCTTCTGTTGCGCGAGGGCTTGCGGTCGTAGTAATCGGGCAGTTCACCAACGCTTAGCGGGAAGCTGATGGGGAGCTTGCCGCCGGGGTTCACATCTCCAAAGAGGACGCGCGCGGCCGCGGTGCCGCCTTCCTGGCCGAGATACCAGCCTTCCAGAATGGCGGGCACGTGTCCGGCGGCGTAATTGATGGAGAGCGGGCGGCCGTTGATGAGGAAGACGACGGTGGGCTTGCCCGTTTCGACGATCGCCTTGATGAGCTGATCCTGATAACCGATGAGGTCGAGCGAATCGCGGTCGCCGAGATGATCTTCGGACCAGGCTTCGCGGTTGGTGTGCTCGTTCTCGCCGACTACGACGACGGCGACATCGGCGGTTTTGGCAACGTCAACGGCTTCCTTCAGGCGCGCGAGCTGCGATTTCTCATCGGGCAGCACGGCGCCGTTTTCGTACCACCCGGCCCAGCCCTGCTTGCCCTCGGTGATGCGGGTCCCTTCGGCGTAGACGACTTTTACGGCGGCGCCGGCACGATCGCGAATCCCCTGGAGGATACTGACGCCATGACCGGGGTCGCGGGCGTAGCCGCCAATGTGGACGTCGGCCGCGTTGGGTCCGACGACGGCGATGGTCTTCAGCTTTGAAAGATCGAGCGGGAGCAGGTTATTCGCGTTTTTCAGGAGGACGATGGCTTTCTCGGCGGTCTGCTCGGCGAGCTCGCGATGTTCGGCGCTGTTGGTGATCTTCTTCGCGTAATCGGGATCGACGTAAGGGTTGTCGAAGAGGCCGAGGCGGAACTTGGTGTAGAGAACCCGCGATGCGGCACGGTCGATCTGCCACTCAGGAACCTTGCCGGCCTTCACCTGGGCGAGGAGTGTCTTGTAGACGTCGCCGTCGCTGAGATCGTAATCGACACCGGCAGCGAGCGCCTGACGCGCGGCGTCGGCGAAATTGGCGGCGATGTGGTGGGTCTGCACCAGCATCTGGAGACCGTCGCCATCGGAAGTGACGTACCCATCGAAGCCCCAGTCCTTGCGCAGGACATCGTCGAGCAGCCACTTGTTGACGTGCGAAGGGATTCCGTCGATTTCGTTGTAGGAGGCCATGACGCTGCCGGCGCGCGCTTCTTCGATGGCGGCCTGGAACGCGGCCATGTAGGCTTCGCGCAGCTCGCGCACGGAGTAGTTGGCGGGCGCGGTGTTGGTGCCGCCCTCGGGCTGGCCATGGGCGGTGAAGTGCTTCGCGGTGGCAATGACGTGATGGCGGTCGATCAGGTAGTTCTGGCCCTGCAGGCCTTCGACGGCGGCGACGCCAATGCGCGAGCCGAGGTATGGATCCTCGCCGTAGGTTTCTTCGGTGCGGCCCCAGCGCGGGTCGCGCGCCAGATCGAGGACGGGCGTAAAGGCCTGGTTGACTCCAGCGGAGGCCATCTCGTCGCCGGCCGCGGTGAAGACCTTCTTCGCGAGGGCGGGATCCCAGGTGCTGGCAAGGCCAAGCGCTTGCGGGAAACTGGTTGCTCCATAGGACATGAAGCCGTGCAAGGCTTCACCCATCATGATTTCGGGAATGCCCAGCCGCGTCTTCTCGATGCGCCAGCGCTGGATGGCGTTGCGGAGGATGGCGCCGTCGTAGCTGGTCAGTTTGGAGGTGTCTTCGAACATCTCGCGCAACGCCTTCAGTCCGGTCTCTTTCGTGTAGGTGCCAGTGGTATCGATGATGTCGGCAGGATAGTTGGGGTAGAGTTCGGCACACTTCTCTTCGATGGTCATGCGAGATAGCAGATCGGCGACGCGCTGCTCGATAGGGAGACGCGGGTTTTTGTAGGCGGGCGTGGCGTCCTGGGCGGCCAGCGCCGCGGGGACGAGCAACGCGATTCCGAGGCACACGAAGCCTCGCAGCTTATCGATCATGGACGTATTTCTCCTGGCTGTATTCTATCTGAAGCCCGGAGAATGGACGGTTCGTAAAGAGCTGGTGTTAACGCCTCAATCGACGCGCAACGATTTCAGCGGATCCATTTGCGCGGCGCGCCACGCGGGGGCGGAGCTGGCCATGGCAGCGATGCCAAACAGGAAGACGATGACGCCGGCAAAGGTGACGGGATCGGTCGCGGCAACCCCGTAGAGCAGGCTGGACATGAGGCGCGCGAATGCAACGGCCGCGCCGACGCCCGCCACCACTCCGCCCGCGACGAAACGCATGCTCTGGCCCATGATGAGGCCGACGATGTTCGGCTTGCTCGCGCCGAGGGCCATGCGCACGCCGATTTCATAGGTTCGCTGTATCACTGAGTGCGAGACCAGTCCGTAGATGCCGATGGCCGCGAGGACCAGCGCGGTGATGGCGAAGCTGAGCAGCACACCCATGGTGGAACGGAAATCGGAGATGGAGCCGGAGACGATGGACTCCATTGCTTCGACGCGGCCCACGGGGACATTGGGGTTCTGTTCGACGGCGAGAGCGCGGATCTGCTGGGCGATGGGCGCCGGGTCGCCGGTGGTGCGGACCAGCAGGTTCATGGCAGCGGGAAGTTCGTTGCCTGCCTGGACCGATTGCGAGTAAGGCATGTACATCGCGCCGCCGATTCCTGGCGGGACACCTCCGGAGAGGCTGCTCTGATGGACATCGCCAACCACGCCGACAATCGTCCGCCAGCGCGTTTCGCCAGCGATGCGGAGATGTCTGCCGACCGGATTCAGCCCCGCCCAATAGCGCCGGGCGGTGGACTCACTGAGGAGAACCGCTCCGGCGGTGGTGGCGCTGTCGGCCTCGGAGAAGCCGCGACCGGCGAGGACGGGAATGCGCATCAGCGGTAGATAGTCGGCGGTGATCGCTCCTGCCCAGAACATGGGCGCCGGGAAGTCGGCAGTGTGTGGGCGGTCCTCGATATCCATTGGCTGGTTGGGGAACTGGCCGTCGAGCGGGACGGTGTTTGCGGCGGCGACATCAAGGACACCGGGCACCTGGCGGGCCCGGCGCAGGAGCTCATCGTAAAGGGCGATGCAGCGGGCGCGCTCCTTGCAGAACGACTGATTGGGCGCGATCCGGACAGTGAGGATACGCTCGGGCCTGAAGCCGGGGTCGATGTCGACGAGCGCCTGAAGGCTTCGCGTCAGCAGGCCGGCGCCAACGAGAAGGACGACGGTGAGGGTTACTTCGGCGGCGATGAGCCAGCCGCGGAAACGAGCCCAGAAACCGCGGGTTGCGCGCTGCCCGCCGCCGCGCATGGTCTGCGCGAGATCGATCTGCGAGGCGCTGAGGGCCGGGGCGATGCCGAAGGCGAGTCCAGTGGCGAGGGTAAGCAACGCTACGAAGCCGGCAACGCGCACGTCGATGGCGACTTCAGCGAGGCCCGGCAGATTGATGGGCAGCGCCGAACGAAAGATGGAGAGGGCCGCGAAGGCGAGAAGGAGTCCGGCGACGCCGCCAGTAAATGCAAGCAGGAGGCTCTCCGTGAGGAGCTGTCGAACGATGCGGAAACGGCCCGCACCCAGCGAGGCGCGCAGCGCGATCTCCTTGCGGCGCGTTGTAGCGCGCGCAAGCAGCAGGCTGGCAACGTTGGTGCAGGCGACCAGCAGGACGATGCCGACCGACGCGAGCAGCACGAGGAGCTTTCGCCGCACATCGCCAACCATGTCCTCCTGCAGAGAGATCACGCGCGCATCCAGGTTGAAGTTGCGCGGCATGGGCCACGGGAACTGCGAATCGAGGTGCGCGGTGATCGCCCGGATCTCTCCCCGCGCCTGGGCCAGAGTGGCGCCATCGCGAAGCCGCGCAATCAAAGGCGAGAAGGCGCCATCCACTTCGCCGTAGTAGGCGACGACTTTTGACGGATCGACGCGTTTCGGGATCCACATCTGCACCCGCGCCGCCGGATAGCTGAAGCCGGCCGGCATTACGCCGACCACGGTGCGATCGACATTGTCGATGGTCACCACGCGCCCGATGACCTGCGGATCGGCGTTGAAGCGCGAAGTCCAAAGGGCGTGGCTGAGAATGACGCTGGAATCGCTGCCGGGGCGATCGTCGCCCGGCGCGAATGCGCGCCCAATTTCGACGGGAACGCCGAGCACCGAGAACAGATTCGCCGAGACCGCGCTGCCCGCGAGGCGCACCGCCTCGCCCTGACCGGTGAGATTGTAGTCGCGGGCAGAACTCACCTGCGCGACATCCATGGCGCGGCTTTCCTGCTGGAAAAGGACGAGGCCCGCGACCGGATACACGGAGGTAATGCGAATGAGGCGGTCCGGCTGGTGGAACGGCAGCGGCCGGATGAGCAGGGTGTTCACCAGACTGAACATGGCCGCGTTGCCGCCGATGCCGAGAGCGAGCGAGAGGCCGGCGAGCGCGGTAAAGCCGGGGCTGCGGCGCAGCATGCGCGAGGCGTACTTCAGATCCTGCCAGAAATGTTCGATGGCCATAAAGCTCCAGACTTCGCGGCTCTCCTCGCGCGCGACGGTGATGTTGCCCATGGCGGGGTCGTCCTGCTTCAGGGCGCGGTGGAATTCGATCTCCTCGGCGAGCTCCTGTTCGAGCCGGTCGCGGCGGGAGAAGAAAAGGAGATGCCGGCAGAAGCGGGCGAGGGACAGCGTCATAACGGCCTCAGGCGGTCTCCAGCACCTTCTGGATTGCGCCCATCATGCGGGCGAATTCGGCGCACTCCGAGGCGAGCTGCTTACGTCCGGCGGCGGTGATGGTGTAATAGCGCGCGCGGCGGTTGTTGTCGGAGGCGCCCCACTCGGCCCTCACCCAGCCATTGAGGAGCAGGCGCTGCAGGGCCGGATAAAGCGAGCTCTCACCGACCTGCAGTACTTCGTCGGAGACCTGCCTAAGGCGCTGCGCGATTCCATAGCCGTGGCGCGGGCCGCCCACCAGGGCCCGTAGTATCAGGAGATCCAGCGTACCGGGGAGAATCTCGATCGCTTTGTTGTTCGCTCCCATCGTCTCTCGATGGAAGTATGCACGATTGGCGGGGGGTGCGTCAAGCCCCCTCGTCTGTCGATGGGAGAACGATTGTGCTGTAATGTTTCCGCCGGTCGCTGGACTACCTGTATATGAATAGGCGGATTGTTCCATTGGTACTAGCGGCGGCTGCCTGCATGGCCGTGGCCGACGATCTCCCCGAGATCCTCGCAAGCCGGATCAACGAGAGGAAAGCGGTCGGTATTCTGGTGGCAACCGTCGACGCCGGCGGACGCAATGTAGTGGCGTTCGGCAGAGTCGCCAAAGACCGCGATACGGTTCCCAACGTCAACACCGTTTTCGAGATTGGCTCCATCACCAAGGTCTTTACATCGCTGCTTCTGGCGGACATGGTGGAGCTCGGAGAGGTGCGGCTGGACACGCCCGTGGCGGATCTGTTGCCGAAGACGGTGAAGATGCCCTCCCACAACGGCCGTCAGATCACGCTTCTGGACCTTTCGATGCAGATGTCGGGGCTGCCGCGGCTGCCCGCTAACATGCACCCGGCTGACTTCGCGAATCCATATGCCGACTACAGCGCGGCAAAGCTGTACGAGTTCCTGTCCGGCTATACATTGACTCGCGACCCCGGCGAGAAGTACGAATACTCAAATCTCGGCGCGGGCCTGCTGGGTCACGCCCTCGCGCTCAAAGCGGGCATGCCCTATGAGGAACTGGTGCGCAGGCGCATTCTGGAACCGCTGCGGATGCGCAGCACCTCTATCACGCTCAGCGAGGAGATGAAGCAGCGCATCGCCTCAGGCTACGACGCACAGCTCAGCCCCGCGAAGAACTGGGATTTCGACGCGCTGGCCGGCTGCGGCGCGTTGCGGTCCACGGCGAGCGACATGCTGCGGTTTTTGTCAGCGAACCTGGAACTGACCGATACGCCACTTAGAGGCGCAATGCGGCGTATGCGATCGGTGAGCAAGCCGACGGGGGCGCCGGATCTCAACATCGACATGGCCTGGCACGTTTTCACGCGTTTCGGGCGTGAGATCGTGTGGCACAACGGCGGCACGTTCGGCTACCGGTCGTTTATCGGGTTCGATCCGGCGGCAAAGAAGGGTGTGGTGGTGCTGTGCAACACATTCCTCGACGTGGACGACATCGGTCTGCATGTGCTGGACGCGCGCTATCCGGTGGCGAAGTTCACCGCGCCGCGCGTGCATACGCAGATCCCGGTCGATAGCGGGGTGTTGCAGCGTTACGTGGGCGAATATCAGCTTGCGCCGTCGTTCAGTATTCGGGTGACACTCGACGGCGGGCGATTGATGGCGCAGGCGACGGGTCAGCCGGCCTTCGAGATCTTCGCGGAGAAGGAGAACGAGTTCTTCTATAAGGTTGTGGACGCGCAAATCACGTTCAAGGTGGACAGCTCGGGCCTCGCTACCGAGCTGGTGCTGCATCAAAATGGGCGCGACATGCCGGCAGCGCGCGTCAAATAGCCTCAGGCGGCGCGGCGTCAACGTGGATTTCGACAGATCGCTCGCCCAGATACGAATGTTTCGCGGTCAGGCGAATCGTCCCCTGCGCTTCGCGCGCCTTCACCCAGACCGCGCCTGCGCCACCGGCGAGAGCGAATGGATTCTCGCCGACGATCTCGCCCGGGCCGGTCAGCGTCAGCGCAATCCCGGCCGTGGCGAATGGCCGGATGTTGCCGTACTCGTCGGTGACCATCAGCACCACGCGCGTGGCATCGCGGCCGTCACCGGTGAGGCGGGTGTCGTCCGGCAGAACTTTGAGGTCAGCGTCCTTGCCGGAGCCGGAAAGCGTGAGCGTCTTCACCAGCTTGTCGCCGATGTAGCCGTCGATACGCAGATCTCCCCAGGGGTTCAGTGGCAGGTAGCCAATGTCGAGCATGAAGGGCGGGTGTTTGAGGCTGGCCCAGGTTTTGCGATCGGGCTCGATCTCCTGTTTCAACACGCCGTCGTAGTAGATCTTCAGGCGCTCGCAGTTGGAGAGGATCGGCACCTTGCCGGGGCCGCCGGCTTCGGAGCGATCGCCCGATGACCAGAAGAAGCCGGCTTCCAGAACGATCTCTTCCTCCGGCTCGCACTGGGATTTGTAGAAGTAGGCGGCCGGCTTCGGAATGCGGAAGATGTCGCTCACGCCGTGATAGCAGATGTGATCGCCGGAGCCGAAATTCTTGTGCGTGTTGTAGTCGAAGGCGCACCAGCCGATGCCGCCGGCGTAGCCGTCGCTCGAGGCAAGCTGGTTGTGCACCCGGACGTGACGGATCACATGCTCGGCCACGCGGCTTACGTTGTCGAAGCGCTTCGTCGAAAACATGTGGCCGTTGAATTCGGTGTTTAGATACAGCGGATGATTCGGCGGCTGCAGCGGAAAACCGAAATCGTTGATGGTGAAGACGTCTTCCAGCAGCTCGGAATTGCGCAGATAGCGAACGCCGCCGGTCTGCCGCGTATCGTCGAGCGAGTGCGCCAGCGCGTTGGTGCGAGTATAGAAATCGTGGTTGTCGAGCGATTCGTTGATGCGCACGCCCCAGAGCACGATGGACGGATGATTCCAGTCGCGCTGGATCATCTCGCCGACGTTGCGCACGGCGATGTCCTGCCATGACTTGTCGCCGATATGCTGCCAGCCGGGGATCTCCTCAAGCACAAGAAGGCCAAGTTCATCGCAGGCGTCGAGGAAGTCGGGCGACTGCGGATAGTGCGAGGTGCGCACGATGTTGCAGTGCAGCTCGCGGCGGAGAATCCAGGCATCGCGCCGTTGCACACGCGCAGGCATCGCTCCTCCAACGTAGGGGAAGGTCTGGTGGCGATTCAGCCCGCGCAGTTTGATGTGCTCGCCGTTGAGCATGAAACCGGCGGGCGTGAACTTCGCCTCGCGGAAGCCGATGCGGGTGCGGTATTCGTCCCGCGATTTGTCGGCGCCTTCGAGGGCGACCACGACGTCATACAGACGCGGGTTCTTCAGATCCCACAACTCGACTGCGCCGAGCGATTCCAGCGTGATAACGACGGGCTTGCCGGTGGAGAAGACGTTGGCGGTGCCGCTGGCCAGGACTTTGTCGCCGTCCACCAGAGACGCGCGCAATAGAAGCGGCGTATCCGCGGGGCCATTCACGTGGCACTGCACCTCGAGCGCGCGATCGGGCTGCAACGCACGCAGCGGCTTCCCGCGCACGTTCTCGATGAACGTCCGCGGCACCACGCGCAACTGCACGTCGCGATAAATACCGCCGAAGGTGAGGTAGTCGATGTTATCGCCGAAGGGTGGGATGTCGGGGCGCTCGGTGGAATCGAGATCAACGGCGATCACGTTATCCGCCCCAAACTTCAGAAACGGGGTGATCTCGAACGAAAACGGCGCATAGCCGCCCTTGTATTCGTCGAAGGCATGGCCGTTCACTGTGACCTTCGCCGCGGTCATGGCGCCGCCGAAATCGAGGAAGACGCGCTTGCCGCGCCACTCGGCCGGAGGCCGGAAGTGACGGCGATACGCGGAAACGAACTGAAAGTCCTTCTCCTCGAAGCTGTGCCAGGGCAGGCGGACGTTGGCGTGCGGCAGCGTGATACGTTCCCAGCGCGAATCGTCGAAGGAGGGCTCCGATACGCCCGCCTGTGTTTTGCCGCCGAAGAGCCAGTTCCGATTCAGCGGGTAGATACGGCCATCCACGATGGCGGCTCCGCGCGCGCGCAGTGCGACCGCCGCGGCCCCGGTGCCAAGAATGAACGCCCGCCGCCCGATTCCCAGGTTGTTCTCCAAAGGTTTACTCCACGCGAAATGTGATTGCGCCTTCGGCGGCCGAAGAGACCATGGCCACGTACTTGGCGAACACGCCGGTCTTGTAGTGAGGCGCCGGCGGCTTCCACTCAGCCAGGCGCGCCTTGATCTCGCCAGCGGGGAGTTCGAGATCGATGGTGCGCTTTTCGATGTCGATGTTGATGGTGTCGCCCTCGCGCACGGCGGCGATCGGCCCGCCCACCGCGGCTTCGGGCGCGACGTGCCCCACCATGAATCCGCGCGTCGCCCCGCTGAACCGGCCATCGGTGAGCAGAGCAACGGAATCGCCGAGGCCCGCGCCCACAATCGCGCTGGTAACGCCAAGCATCTCGCGCATGCCCGGACCGCCCCGCGGCCCCTCGTAGCGGATCACAAGGATGTCCCCGGCCTTGATCTGGCCGGCGGTGGCCGCCGCCATCGCCTGCTCCTCACACTCGAACACGCGCGCGGGCCCCCTCTGGCTTTTGCGAGTGATGC
>Ga0335082_10006149_pt1 | contig 13115 bp, 10 predicted proteins | sample Lox_Sample_41_FD_206718 | JGI IMG/M metagenome (GOLD analysis project Ga0335082, IMG submission 206718) | Soil microbial communities from Loxahatchee National Wildlife Refuge, Florida, United States - Lox_Sample_4.1 | ecosystem: Environmental > Terrestrial > Soil > Wetlands | place: USA... | reverse complement strand
CAGCGTGGCGAGAAACGAAAGAGACTGAATCTTTTTCACAATTCCTCCATTGGCCTGTGCGGCTCTTGCGGATGAGTAGCAAGCATCGTGCCACCAGCAGCATGGCTTTGCTGCCGGAAGTTCGCCCGCATTGCAATGGTTGGAGTTAGCGCGAATCGATCAGGAAAGCAGGCGAGAGCGTCCAAGATGTTCCGGCGCGGAGTACAGAGAATCTCGTAGCGTGACAATTAGGTGGGAATGATGCGGGATGAGCATTTCCTGCTCACATCGCGCAAAGTCTTCTCGAAGGAAGAGTAGTGCCCCCACCTCTCGCAACGCCCGGCGAGAAGTGGGGCACCCGAAGGTCAACAGCAAGAAAACCTCTACTTCGCCGGACCGATCGTGTCGACGATCTGCTTGGCCACGGCTTCGCCGGCAGCATCTTTGAAGCTGATCTGCCCTGCACACACTCCACTTGGAACCGTGACCGCAATGTACCAGTTCGTGCCCGGCAGATCACTTCCGTTGGCGAGATGCTTATACGAATACCAATAGCGCTTGCCGCTGTCTTCGATGGTCTTGTCGGGAGGGATCATCTGCTGGACCATCGGCTTGATCGCGGCGAGGGACTGTTCGTTGCCCTTGACCACGACGCTGCTTTTCTTGTCAGCGGAAGTAGCCGTGCCAACCAGCAGTGTATCCGGCATCCAATCGGCCGGCACGGAGTATTGACAGGTTTTCTTTCTGTCTGTAACAACTTTCCATCCGGCAGGCGCGGCGGCGAGCACAATCGTCGACAGCAACAGCAGCACTGCAATCCCCAGTTTGTTCATTCCCTCTCTCCGAGTTTTGTTTTTCCACCCCAGCAACTGCGTCAGTTCTTATATCACGGCGCTGCGCCGTAAATGAAAAGGGCTGCACCAGACTGTGCAGCCCTTTGGGAATGAATCAACGTGTGTCAGCGAACCCGGTCGCTTGGATGCTAGTGACGGCCTCCGCCGTGGCCACCATGGCCACCGTGACCGCCATGGCCTCCACCGCCGTGACGTCCACCTCCACCACCCCGACCGCCGCGTCCGCGCCGGCCGCCACCGCCTCCGCCACGTCCACCGCGTCCACCACGATCTCCGCGGTCGCCGCCGTGTGGGCGATCGCCGCCTTGAGGAGGACCGCCTTCGCGATTGAAATTCGGCTCGTTGGGATCATCCGGAAAATCGCCGCCGCCCTCGATCACCAGCGTGCCGCCCTGCACCGGTTCCGTCGCCTCGGCTGCCGCTGCGGGAGCGCCATCTCCTTCGCCCTGAGCCGCCATCTTCGCGCGCTGCTCTTTGAGAATCGCTTTGCGCGAGAGGCGAATGCGGTTGCCTTCGACGGCCAGCACTTTCACCAGGACCTGGTCGCCCTCCTTCAGTTCGTCGCGGACATCGGCGATGCGATGCTCGGCGACTTCGCTGATGTGCAACAGGCCTTCGGTGCCAGGAATGATTTCAACGAACGCTCCGAAGTCGGCCAGTCGCGTGACTTTGCCGAGGTAGGTCTTCCCTACTTCGGCGGTCGCGGTGATGTCGCCAATAATCTGCAGAGCCTTTGCCGCTGATGCCTGATCACTCGACGCGACTTTCACCATGCCGGAATCTTCGACATCGATCTTCACTCCGGTCTGCTCTACGATCGAGCGGATCATCTTTCCGCCGGGCCCGATCAGGTCGCGAATCTTGTCGACCGGAATCTGCACGGTATAGAAGCGAGGTGCGAAGTCAGAAATCTTCGCGCGTCCTTCGGAAATCACTTCCTCCATCTTGCCGAGGATGTGCATGCGTCCGCGCTGTGCCTGAGCCATCGCCTCGCGCATGATCTGCATGGTGATCCCCGAGACCTTGATGTCCATCTGCAGCGCGGTGATGCCATCTTTCGTTCCTGCGACCTTGAAGTCCATGTCGCCGTAGTGATCTTCGGCCCCCGCGATGTCGGTCAGGATGGCATAGGCATCGCCTTCCTTCACAAGTCCCATCGCGACTCCGGCTACCGGGGCTTTGAGCGGAACGCCAGCGTCCATCAGCGAGAGGGAAGCTCCGCAGACGGTGGCCATCGACGACGATCCGTTCGACTCCAGAATGTCGGAGACGACGCGCATCGCGTACGGCCACTTCTCTTCCGTCGGAAGCACAGCGGAGACGGCACGCTCGGCGAGGGCGCCATGGCCGATTTCGCGGCGTCCGGCGCCACGCATAAATGCCACTTCTCCAACCGAGAATGGCGGGAAGTTATAGTGCAGCATGAAGCGCTTCTTGGCTTCGCCTTCGAAGCCCTCGAGCCGCTGCATGTCGTCGCTGGTGCCGAGCGTTGTGGTGACGAGAGCTTGAGTCTCGCCGCGGGTGAAGATGGCGCTGCCATGCGTGCGGGGTAGCACTCCAGCTTCGATCCAGATGGCACGGATCTCGTCGAAGGCCCGGCCATCCGGACGGCGGCGGTCCTTGGTCACCTGCTCGCGGAAGGTATTCTCGCGCAGCGTCTCGTAGTAGCGTGAGAGCTTCTTCAGCGCGTCTTCATCGTCTTCCGGAATTTCCGCTTTGAGCTTCTTCTTGATGGAGTCGACCAGCCCGTAGCTTTCGAGCTTCGGATGCTTCTTGGTGTCGAGGGCGTCCGTAAGTTCGACGCCGACCTTGGACTTGAGCTGATCGTAATAGGCCTGATCGAACACGGGCGGTTCGACCTTGCGCTTCGGCTTGCCGACCTTCGCGCGCAGATCGTTGATTGCGGCGCAGATCTTCTTGATCTCAGCGTGGCCGAACTCGATGGCGTCGACGACCGTCTCTTCCTTAACTTCCTTCGCGCCAGACTCGATCATCACGATGCCTTCGGACGTGCCGACAACCATGATGTTGAGCAGGCTTTCGCGCATCTCGTTGTAGGTGGGATTGACGATGAACTGTCCGTTGATCAGGCCCACGCGGACGGCGCCGATGGGTCCGAGGAACGGAATGTCGGAGACATGCAGGGCGGCCGAGGCGCCGTTAATGGCGCAGACGTCGGGGTCATTCTCACTGTCAGCGGAGAGGACGAGGGCGATGACCTGGGTCTCGCACTTGAATCCCTCGGCGAACATGGGGCGGATGGGGCGGTCGATCTGGCGGCTGGTGAGAACTTCCTTCTCACTCATGCGGCCTTCGCGCTTGATGAAGCCACCGGGGAAACGTCCACCGGCGTAGGTGTATTCGCGGTAGTCCACGGTGAGGGGGAAAAAGTCGATGCCCTCACGGGGGTCCGCGTTGGAAGTAGCGGTGGCGAGCACGACGTTTTCGCCAAGCCGCACAACGGCGGATCCGTGAGCCTGCTTGGCGATCTTTCCTGTCTCAAACGAGAGAGTTTTGCCGCCGGCGAGTGTGACTGTAACTGTCGTTGGTTCTGGTTTCATGGGTAGCTTTTAGCTCCTAGCTCTTAGCTGTTAGCCATTCGTGGGTGGCCCGCCCTTCGCGATTTTCGAAGGGTGAGATTCGTGGCTCTCGAAAGAGACACGCGTCCCCACGCTGGAAGCAGGGTCGCTTGCGCTTGAATGACGCACGTGTGGAGATTTCCTCGATGCAACGCCGTCTCATCGGAGACGGGCTCTCAGAAATAGCCCGGACAATCGCAACGTGGGTGGCCCATCCTAAAATCGCGTTTTTTGCGATTTCAGGGTGGGGCTGGTCCGGATCAAGAGTTACTTGCGGATGCCGAGCTTGCCGATCACGGTCTTATAGCGCTCGGAATCGTATTTCTTGAGGTAGTCGAGCAAGCTACGGCGCTTGCTCACCAGCATGAGAAGTCCGCGGCGTGAACCGTGGTCTTTCTGGTGCGTCTTGAAGTGCTCCGTCAATTGACCGATGCGCTCGCTCAGCAATGCGATCTGAACTTCCGGGCTTCCGGTGTCACTTGCATGCGTGCCGTACTGGTCAATGAGGGATTTCTTTTGCTCTCTGGCTAACACTAAACTGGTGCACTCCTGTTCTTAATCGATTGTCTTTGTGACGTTTAGAGAATATCACGCCCGATTGTGGACCGTAAAGGATGGTGTGGGGCAGCGCCCTCGGCTGCGGTCCTGACCGACTTCCAAGCTAGATCCCGAACGATTCTTCCACGGTCTGCATGGGGAGAAACAGCCGGGTGGGATGATCCGGCAGGTCAACAAACCCATAGCTTCGATAAAAGTTTACGGCCTTCGCGTCTTTTGCGTCGACGAGTACCGCCAAGGATGCAATGTTGCGGCTGTGCTCCAAGGCACGCTTCAGAGCATCGATCAGCAGGGTCTCTCCCACTCCGGCGCCCTTAAAGTCCTTGCTTCGCGCCAACCGCCCCAGTAGCGTAGCCGGAAGCCTGTCATATTTCGGGACACGCAGTTTCTTCGCAAGTTCCTCGGGCAGCTCTCCCGCGCTAATCGCGTACTGCGAGAGCGTGTAGTATCCGGCAACGGTTTTCCCGTCCGGTGTGAGCACGTAGACGGCTGCCACCCGCTTCCGCACGTCCTGTCCGGCTTGTTGCCTCAGATACAGATTGAGGCGTTCGTGCTCGCAAGAAAAAGCCGCCCGGTCATGCCGGGTGGCGAGCGGCTCAAATCTGAACTTGAGTTGCGGCAGGGTCGGCAACTACGCGATCTCCCGCTTCCACCGTCTGGCAGCGGCTCGCAGTTTCTGGTTCGGCTTCGGAGGATTAAGCAGCGCTTCCACAAAAATATTCCTGGACTTCTCCCCGAGCGTGAGCTGTTCATGATCACGAATGGTATTCAGGGCCGCTTCCTTGACCGCCATGCGCACGAAGTCAGAAGAAGAAGTGCCGCGAAGATTGGCAGCCGTCTCTATGAGTTCCTTCTCCCTCCGGGTCAGCCGGGCATCAAGCCGTTCGATTCTTTTCGCGCCTGTAGATGGCATTGGATTTGCCTCGTTAGATAGTGTACGGCAGATTGACACACATTAGCAAGATAGGGCACCCGGCGGACTGGGAACCGTCCTGTGAGGACAACGGTCCTCGGCCCTCCGGTCGAGCTAAGCAAGACAGGGGGTCTGTCCCTGTTTTCCCCCTGCGATCTCTGCCCAAATGAGATAGTCTCTTCTGTTTCCTAGTCGGTGCACCGCAGTAGGAATGGTCGCCGACGACGAAAATCTGCACCAACTCGAGGCATCCCATGCGCAAAATCCTGCTCTTCACTTCCCTGCTGCTTTTTACCCCCATCTGCCTGGCTCAAATCGACGCAGCCTCGTTTGCGGCGGAGCTCTTTCGCTATCGCGTCGAGGCGAACATCGTGTATCACGCGGCGAACAACTATCAGAACAAGCTCGACGTTTATCTGCCGGAGGATGCGTCCGCTCCGATGCCTGTCGTGGTCGTGATCCACGGCGGCGGATGGGTTGCGGGCACGAAAGAAGAACGCGTGCTCGAAATGATGCCGTACCTGCAGATGGGGTTCGCTGCGGTCAACGTCGAGTATCGGCTGGGACAAGTTTCACTGGCTCCGGCTGCTGTTGAAGACTGCCGCTGCGCGCTGCACTGGGTCTTTGCGAACGCGAAAAAGTTTCACTTCGACCCCAACCGGGTGGTGGTGCAGGGCGGATCAGCCGGAGGACATCTGGCGCTGATGACGGGAATGCTTACGCCTGCGGCGGGGTTCGATCGCGAATGCCGCGCGTCGAATGACAACTACTGGAGCGAGAATCCGGGCACGGGCAAGGATCCGCGCGTGGCAGCGATCGTGAACTGGTTCGGAATCGCCGACGTTCTCGACGAACTGCACGGGCCGAACGCCAAGGGATACGCCGTTATATGGGTCGGCGATCAGCCCAACGCGGACGAGATCGCGAAGCGCGTGTCGCCCATCCATTACGTCACAGCCGACGTGCCGCCGATCATTACTATCCACGGCGACAAGGATGCGCTGGTTCCCTATGAGCAGTCCGTGCAGTTACACAAGGAGCTGGATGCAGCCAAGGTTCCGAATCAGTTGTACACCGTCCCCGGAGCGAATCACGGCGGATTTACCTTCGACCAGAATCAAAAGGCGTGGGCAGCGGTGCGGCAGTTCTTGCAGGAACACGTCAAGGGGTTGAACGTGGAAAGGAAGTGAGGGCCGCAGCTTCTTGTTCTTTCGTGGTCATGCCGAGCGATCGTCCGCGAGAGCGGTCGATCGAGCAGTCGAGGGATCCCTAATCGTTTTCACGTGCCATTGACTCGTCGAGGAATTCCCATAATGCCTTCGACCGCACACAGAGAGATCCCCGCTGCCTTCGCAGTTCGGTTGGGAAGCTGGGGATCCTTCGACTGCCGAACCGGCCCGCATCCGAGAACCGGTTCCTCCGCTCAGGATGACAGGTATACGCGGACAGATGCCTCGTCTGTCGTGCAGGCATAGGGGCGTCCGAAATGCGTCCCTCCCTACACAATCGTCTTTGGGTGCTGTACACTTCCAGCCGATTTCACCTTCCACTTCAGGAGTTGCGCCATGCGCCGCTTTGCTTTCTTTGGCATTCTCGCGTTCATGATGGCGTCAGTTCTCGCGACATCGGGTCAAGAAAAGAAAGAAGACAAGTCGCAGGAGAAGTCGGACCGGCTTACGGCGATGGATGTATTCAGCCTGCAGTCCGCGGGCGATCCGCAGATTTCACCGGACGGGAAGCGCGTCGTCTATATGCGGCAATTTGCCGACATCATGAGTGACAAGCGCGAGTCCAACCTGTGGGTGATCAACGTGGACGGTACGGAGGACCGAGCGCTGACCACCGGGAATTACAGCGACAGCTCGCCGCGATGGTCGCCGGATGGAACGCGCATCGCATACATTTCTGACCGTGACGGCAAGGCACAAATCTACGTGCGCTGGATGGACAACGGACAAACGGCAGAGCTGACGAACCTGGAGTCGGCGCCATCGGAGATCGTGTGGTCGCCGGATGGGAAGCTGCTGTCGTTCAGCGCATTGGTTCCGTCGGACCCGCCGAAGATTGCGAGTTTGCCGAAGGCGCCGGAGGGAGCGAAGTGGGCTGATCCGCCGAAGGCGTACGACCGGCTCATCTATCGTTTCAATGGACGCGGATATCTGAAGTACGGGTTCATGCAGCGGTTCGTGGTCTCTGCCGACGGTGGAGCCCCTCGCCAACTGACGAGCGGGAATCTTCCTTATGGGGGATTCGAGGGGGCATTGAGCGGTGGACGCGCGGTGTGGACTCCGGATGGCAAGTCGTTGCTTTTCTCCGCGAACTTGCATCCGGATTACGAATACCAGGTGTTGAACTCCGAGATCTACGAGCTTTCGCTTGCCGATGGGCAGGTGAAGCCTCTGACCGATCGCAAAGGGCCGGATTCTTCCCCGTCGATTTCTCCGGACGGGAAGACGATTGCCTACATCGGGTTCGACGACCGTTATCAGGGACATCAGACGACACACCTTTATCTCATGAACCGGGACGGCAGTAATCCGCGGGTGGCTACGGCGCAACTCGATCGCGACGTGTTGAATCCGGAGTGGGCGACGGATGGAAGCGGCGTTTACTTCCTGTATGACGATCGCGGTGACACGAAGCTTGCTTTTTACTCCCTCGATGGCAAGGTGAAAGATCTCGCTGAGCATCTGGGCAGTGGGCAGTCGAGCTACTCGGGCGGAGCGTCGTTCACGGTGGCAAAGAACGGGACATTCGCTGTAGCGTATGACACGCCGAGCGATCCTGGGGACATAGCGGTAGCCACCCGCTCTGACGCGAAACCGCGTATCGTCACGGCGCTGAACGAGCAACTATTCACACAGAAGAAGCTGGGGGCGGTCGAGGAGCTCTGGTTCGAGTCATCGGTCGACAAGCGGAAGGTGCAGGGATGGATCGTGAAGCCTCCGGACTTTGATCCGGCGAAGAAGTATCCGTTGATCCTGGAGATTCACGGCGGACCCTTCGCTAACTATGGAGACCGCTTCGACACGATCAAGCAGGTGTGGGCGGCGAAGGGATACGTCGTGCTGTATGTGAATCCGCGCGGCAGCACCAGTTATGGCGAGGAGTTTGGCAACCTGATTCACCATGCATATCCGGGAGATGATTTCTTCGATTTGAATTCGGGTGTGGATGCGGTGATCGCCAAGGGGTACGTCGATCCGGATAACCTGTTCGTGACGGGCGGCTCGGGCGGAGGCGTTCTGACTTGCTGGATGATCGACCGCACAACACGCTTTCGCGCAGCGGCGAGTCTGTATCCCGTCATCAATTGGTATAGCTGGGTACTGACCTCGGATTTGCCGTCGTTCGGAGCCCAGTACTGGTTCTCGGGGCCTCCGTGGGAAAAGTCGGAGGAGTACGTGAAACGGTCGGTCTTGTCCTATGTCGACAAAGTGACTACGCCGACGATGCTGGCAACGGGCGAAGACGATTTCCGCACGCCCATCTCTGAGGCTGAGCAGTACTACTCGGCGTTGAAGTTGCGCAAGGTGGAGTCGGTGCTGGTGAGGTTTCCCGGGGAGCCGCATGGAATGAGCTCGCGGCCGAGTCATCAGGCGGCCAAGATTCTGTATGTATCGGATTGGTTTGAGCAGCACCGAAAGAAGTAGCAAAACGCGGGCTCACTTCTTGCTTTCGCAACCCGGGCTTTCGGTGTAGTAGGCGTTGCCCTTGTAGTCGAGTTCTTCCAAGCCTTTAGCTGACGTGAAGTAGCCGCGGATGGCTTCGGTGCGGGCGAGATCGAAGAACTTGTGGACGGCGGTTCCGCGTTCCGCTGTAGCGGCGGTTTTAAGCAAGTCGAGTTGCTCGGTATCGGTCAATTGCAGGAAGTCGTGGCCGTAGAGTTTGCCCGCGAGATCGTGCAAGGCGCGGAGGCCGACGCGAGCGGTAGCATCGGGATGGGAGTTTTCCACTTCGCGAACGGAATCTTCTCCGTAGTAGGCGACCGCGAGGATCCGGTGCAACGGATCGAGGTGGAGGGCAGCGTTGCGGACTCCAGCCGCAGATTGCAGCCAGCGGTCGAACCACTGTGCGGCTTCTGCGATTGCTCTCGGATCCACTTTTCCAAGGAAGATCTCGATCATACGGGTGACGACTTTGAATTCTTCCGGCGGGAAGAACTGCGGTTCGTAGGGAGTCGAGGCCGGAAAAGCATATTCAGTTTCGCTGCCGGGCGGAGGCGACCAGTTCTTGCCTCCGCTGCTGAGGGCGTGTACGAGGTGATCTTGCGACGCTTCGTAGAGGCCGGGAGGCAGCGTTGTAACATCGATTGCCTGTCCTTGCCCGAAGGCCGCCGCGAGTTCGGGTAAAGCGCCGCTTACTCCGGCAAGCGCGACTAGTTCGCCGAGACGCAGTATCCACTGGCGGCGGGTTAGGTCGTCCAGCTTTTCCGAGATTGTTTCGGGTCCCCTTCTCTGGTCCATTCAGACACCAGCGTTCACTTCAAAATCCCCACTTCTCGCGCAAAAGACGCGCGAGAAATGGGGCACCCGGATTCGTCTTTGGTCTTCACAGTTCTCCCCGGCGGAACGCTCTGGCGACGTGCTCTCCGGCACGGGCGGAGATGGCCATGATCGTCAGCGTCGGCTCGTAGCAACCTTGCGTGGTGAAGACGGCGCCGTCGGTGACGAAGACGTTGGGCGTGTCGTGCACTTTGCAGTTGGCGTCGACGACGCTCTTCTTGGGGTCAGCGCCCATACGCGCGGTACCGCACTCGTGGATGTTCTTTCCGAAGATGCTGAGTTCTGGCTTTGATGGTGTGACGTCGGAGAGATGCATGGCGTCGAGAATTGCATTGAGATCGTCACGCATCGCGGCGGCCATGGCGCGATCGTTCTCTCCGTAGCTGGCGTTGATGTGCAGCGCGGGGATGCCCCAGGCGTCTTTCTTGTGGGGATCGAGCTGCACGAAGTTATCGTAGCGCGGCAGGCATTCGCCCTGTGCTTCGATGCCGAAGTAGTACGGAATCTCTTCGCGCACCTTCTTGCGCCAGTCGTCGCCGAATCCGGCGAGGCCGAAGGCGTGGCCGTAGAGTTCCTGACTGCCGTCGCCGTCGAAGCGGTATCCGCGAATGAATTTCGAGTTGCGGTCTTTGGCGGCGCTGGTGGCGGTGTTCACATACTTCGGGATGAGGAAACCGCAGGGGCGTCCGACAGGCTCGCGCCTGGAGGAGTTCAACGTGGGCATGCCTCCGCCGGCGCCTTCAATGGTGAAGTGATCCATGAGATAGTGGCCGACGACGCCGTTGGAGTTGCCGATGCCCTGCGGGTGAGCCGGAGATTTTGAGTTGAGCAGAATGCGCGCGGACTCGAGCGCGGCGGCGGCGACTACGATAAGTTTCGCGGAGGCCTCGCGATGCTCGCGGGAGATGCGGTCGATGTAGTGGACGCCGGTGGCGCGTCCGCTGGCGTCGGTGATGATGTCGTTGACGATAGCGTCGCTGACGAGCGTGAACTTGCCAGTGCGGGCCGCGGCGGGAAGAGTCACCGATGGGCTGTTGAAGTAAGAAGCGGTGAAGCAGCCGCGCTGGCATTGATCGCAGTAGTGGCAGGCGGGGCGTCCGCGATGGTCGACGGTGAGGTTGGCGACGCGGTCGGGCATGACGCGCCATGCGAATTTCTTTTCGATGACCTGCTTGGCTTCGAGAGCCCCACAGGAGAGATTCATGGGGGGAAGGAATTGACCGTCGGGCATCTGCGGAAGGCCCTCGCGGGAGCCGCTCACTCCGATGTAACTTTCGACGAGATCGTAGTAAGGCTCGAGGTCCTTGTAGCTGATGGGCCAGTCTTCACCGTAGCCGTCGCGGCTGGCGGCTTTGAATTCGTTGTCGGTGAAGCGGTAACTCTCGCGCGCCCAGCAGAACGTCTTGCCGCCGACCTGGCGGCCGCGAATCCACAGGAAGGGCTTGTCGGCGGGGAACGTGTAGGGATGCTCGATGTCGTTGACGAAGAACTGGTGGCTGAATTCGTCGCAGGCGTAGCAGAGGCGCTGGACCGGTTGCGTTTCGAGGAGGCGCTGCTGGTTGCCGAAACCGCGGAATTTCAGCTGGTAGGGCCAGATGTGCTCGGTGAAGTCGCGGGTGGGGACGCGGGGAGGTCCAGCCTCGAGCATGGCGACCTGTATGCCGCGCTCGCAGAGTTCCTTGGCGACCCAGCCTCCGCTGGCGCCGGAACCGATGATCAGGACTTCGTGGATGGGCGTGGTCACGCGTGGAGAAGTGTAGCAAAGCCGGACATCAGGGGGGCTGGCCCAGCTTTGCCTCCCGCAGGCCGCACCCCCGAACTGGCTGCCCCACGCTTCGTTGTATTCGAAGCGTGGGCACGATGCTGCCAAAATCCGGAGATTTTGAGGTTCGCGTGCCGCCGGCAATTCTCGAAGTTCAAAATCTCCTGGTGTCGGCAGCACGGATGCCCAGCCTTCGAAAATCACGAAGACTGGGGCAGCCGATGTTGTGAGCCGTCGAGTAGAAGCAATCTCGAACTTTCCCTTACCCGCTCCACGGCGGCGGGCTAATGTAGTGCCCGCAGAAATCGTTCCAACACACATTTATTCCCGAGTTGACACGCAGGCTAGAATGTCGCGGGGCGTGAATTGGGTCTCTCTCCGTTCACCGCTGGGTTCCTGATTCACAAATGATGAAGCCCAGGCTCACTACCTATGACTGAGCTCGCCGTCAATCGCGCCACCCCGGCCTCTCGCGACACGATCATCTCCCGCGGGTTGCGCGACTATTTCTACTTCGGCATGTCGTGGCTGATCCTCGTGGTCGCGGCCTACGGTTTCAGCTTCACGATTGACCGGAACCTCATTCATCCAGCGATACCGCGCCCTGGCATCCTCTATGTGCATGCGACGGTGTTCACGGGATGGCTGTTCTTCTTTATTCTTCAGGCAGCTCTGGTCCGAACTCGCAACGTGCGAGTGCATCGGGCCGTCGGCTGGTTCGGGATGGCGCTCGGCGGCGTGATGCCCTTTCTGGGAGTGGCGACAGCCATCGTCATGGGACGGTTCGATACCGTGCAATTGCGCCAGACCGATGCCGAACTCACGCTGATTATTCCACTGTGGGACATGGTCAGCTTTGGCTCGGCTTTTGCGCTTGCGATGGTTTGGCGCAAGCGACCGGAGTTTCACCGGCGGCTGATTCTTATCGCATGCTGCGCCTTGACAGCCGCGTCCTTTGGGCGCTTTCCGGAGCGGATCTTGCCTCCGGCATTGTTTTACGCGGGCGTCGATGGCCTGATTCTGCTCGGGGTGGCGCGCGACTTGATGGTGGAGCGGAGCATCCATCGCGTCTACCGGTACGCAGTGCCGGTGCTCATTGCCGGCCAACTCGTCGTCATGTACACGCTCTTTCACAGCCCCGCGATCTGGCTAAGGATCGCGCACACGATTCTGTGGTCGTAATTCCCCCCTCCAGTCGTTCTGACAGGGCTTCGGGAAAACTCGTCGAGATGGCGCAGGTTTTTTTGAGACCAATCAACTTCTAAAGAGCGCGCGGAGAAATTTTGACACTCTCCCTGCGTGCACATCGTTCATTCCTGGTGCGACTAAAGGAGGAGACTCAAGCGCTGGGCCGTTCCCGTCGATAGATATGGTTGGGAGCCAATATGCCTCGACCCACCATTCTTGGGCTGTCACTTTGTCTACTGGCGATCCCGGTGTGTGCGCAGGATCTGGGGAACCTGCAGATTCACGGGTTCGCCACGCAGGGATTCATGTTCAGTTCCTCCAACAACTACCTGACGATGAGGACCAGCCGCGGCAGCTTTCAGTGGACTGAAGGGGCAATCAGCCTGAACGATCCACTGAGCGACAACCTGCGGGTGGGAATGCAGATGCACATGTCGCAAATGGGGCAGATTGGCGGGCCGCATTTGGATGTGGATTGGGTGTCGGGCGATTACCAGGTGAACGATCAACTGGGCTTTCGAGCGGGGAAGATCAAGATCCCGATGGGGTTGTTCAACGATTCGCAGGACGTGGACTCGCTGTTCCTGTGGGTGGTGCTGCCGCAATCGACCTATCCAGTGGACAATCGGGACTTCGATCTGGCGCTGATGGGAGGAGAAATCTACGGGGAATACAGCCTGGGCAAGGGAGGCGGACGGGTGCAGTATCGCGGATACCTCGGGGATAGCACGCTCGACCCCGATGGCGGATACATGCTGCAGTTGGCGGATTTCGGAG
>Ga0335082_10006148_pt1 | contig 13116 bp, 15 predicted proteins | sample Lox_Sample_41_FD_206718 | JGI IMG/M metagenome (GOLD analysis project Ga0335082, IMG submission 206718) | Soil microbial communities from Loxahatchee National Wildlife Refuge, Florida, United States - Lox_Sample_4.1 | ecosystem: Environmental > Terrestrial > Soil > Wetlands | place: USA... | reverse complement strand
TTAATACGGGTAGTGGATGAGCTGGCATCAAACGGAGACAACAACGTTACCGTGGTTGTAGGGCTCATCTGCGCTTGCAGCAGGTTCCGCAACGACTCGCTGACTTTGCCAATCTCCGCGCCCATCCCTAATCCCGTCCTAGGTGATAGCGCGCCGGGGACACCCAGGCTCCCGAACGGCCACGCTCCACTCGCGGCTCCGATGCCGGGCTGGGCGGCGACGCCTTCTGAGTTGGGGAAACAACACGAACCTCCAGATTCTTGATCACCAACTCAGGCCCCGAGAAAGCAGGCGGAGTTGTCGGAAACCCAGGAGCTGGAGGCGCAAGCACCCATGATGGCCGCTGCTCATGCCGTGGACTCGGCAGCGTGGATCTCCCACCGGGTGGTTCCTGCTTAACGACCTCGGCATTCGTACCCCAACACATCTCTGCTGTGCGACTACTGGGTGGTGTGTGCGCCTGGACGGGCAACGGCGATCCCGTTGCTACCGACTTAGGACCATTCCCATCATCAGTATCGTCACCTCGCAGATGCCTTTGCAAAGCACGGATCTGCCACGATAATGCGTGAGGTTGCTCGGCTGGCGCGAGGCGAATTCGCGCCTTTGCCAGCAAGCCATCAGGAGCGAATGCAGTCCGCGGAGTTATCGGTGATGTCTGAGATTTCAGAGTTTGTAACCCCGAATCCGCTGGCTCGGGGCCCGTTTCGATCCGCGACGTTGAGATCGACCGATCGGCCGCTGGCAGAGCAGACTCAACGGCCGCATTGGACGCAATCTCCGTACGTCGATCGTGTTGAAGACTATCGGCCGACTCTGCATTGTCCAGTGAAGCCCTCGACATTGCAGCATCAGGTATCCGGTGGTTCCGCAACCGAAAAGAGAGACTAGCATCGCTGCCTGGCAAACCCATCGCTGTGTTCGGAGGGGGCAGTTCGGCTGGAGGGTGTTGGACAGGCGAAGGATCGGCATTGAAGCCCTGCCTGAGCTCGAAACTCGGATCTTCGACCGGCTCGAATGAATGGCTGGCAATTTGCGGAGGCATGAAGCCTGCCCGGCGTCGCGAAACCGCGACCGGCTGTGCCGCCGACGTAATGACTCGCTGCAAGTAGCCGCTCATAGTTAGTCCGTTGCAAACTGCCTTTGCTGCTGTAGCTCGCGCTGAAGCATGCTCACATAGCGGCCACGCTGTTCGCGCGACAAAGAAAGCAACTCGCGCAATGGCCAATGGTAATGAAAGCCCAGTAGATGAAGGTCACGCTCGTAGGCAGATTGGCCGCGCGACAGCTCCGCGGCGATCCATGCCACGGGATCAAGTTGAGTAACAAATGTCTCTCCGCATTTGGGGCACGAGGCCTGTATCTCACAATCCAACTGTGGGGATAGCCGCTCAATCTCGGCCGCAAGTCTCTGCCGAATCTCTGGGTCTTCCAGTAGAGTGTGCGCCTCGCCGGGGGCCACTACACAACGAGCGAGCATGCGCCGCAATGCCGTCTCCGCATTGATCGATTCCCAATGCGCAGCCTCTTCCTCGTCCACCCCCTGCGGTAAGCGAAAGACGATATTCGTTCCTGCGAGTTCATAGCACATGCGCGAATCGCATCTCTTCACCGGAATACTGTCAATCGCGACCGCTACCTCCATTTCCGTGCGGCAGTCTTCTCGGGGGCATGGCAGAATCATGTCGATGTTGCTCCCAATACTGATCTGGCCAAGCTGGAGCAGCAGATATTCGCGATCGCCGACGAGGAGACTACGCACAAGACTACGTGACCCAGGAAGGGGACCCACGCCCAGAAGCACACGGGACAACAACCCGGTCACGAACATTGCCTGGGGGGTCGAGGCAGGCAGGCTTGCTGCCCATTCCTCGTCATAACCGGTGAGTGCTCGCAGGCGGGCATCGCGATGGCAGGCGCCATCAGCAACCGCGCATCCTCCCGGCAAAGCGAACGTTTTCCGCTCGGGTCTCAACATGCGTAACTGCCATTAGGCGTGTACTAGGTCAGAGATGGTTCAACCACGGACGTGTCCCGTTCCCAGCCTTCATTCTCCAGCTTGATATGTTCAATGGCGACCGCATTGGCACTCGCATCCAGGTCAGGCAGCGCCTGATACTCTGATACCCAGCACCGAAACACTCTGTACGAGGTCACCTTCTGTCCCGCAAGATTGAAGACATCGATGATGATGTCCTTGCGAAAATTCTTAAGCGATACCAGACCATCCCCTTCGTAGTTGTGAACCAGATTGGCCCATTGTTCGAAGGTCGTGTCCTTGGTAAGGCCTGCTTCCAGGGTGATGGCGTCGTATTTGGTTTTTCCCGGGAGTTGGTGACTTATCACTGGATCCCCACCCTCTCGCCAGGTAGTCACTTCGGTGCTGCGCTTGAGGGCGCTGCACTTGCTCAGTCCGGCAACATACTGGTTATCGATCTTCACCTTGAACTGAAAGTTTCGATACGGATCCACGAACGCGGCATTAGCTGGGACTGGCATCTCTCATTACCTCTCTGCTTCAGCAACTGACTATGCGACCGCATCGGCCGTCTTCTGGCTGATGCGCAGAACGACGAATTCGGCGGGTTTCAAGGGCGCAAACCCAACCAAAATGGTGACGATCCCCGCATCGATCTGGGATTGCGGGTTCGTTTGATCGTCGCACTTGACGAAGAAGGCCTGCGCAGGGGTAGTTCCCTGGAAGGCGCCCGCACGAAACAGATTCATCATGAACGCGCTCACGTTCAGGCGCAGGCTCGACCACAGATCGTCTCCGTTAGGTTCAAAGACAGCCCACTGAATGCCGTTGTAAATGGTTTGTTCCAGAAAAATGGCAAACCGCCGAACCGGAACGTAGCGGTATTCGGCATCAGACTGGGTGCCCAAGGTTCGAGCGCCCCAAGTCACCAGGCCCGAAGCTGGGAAGAACCGCAGGCAATTCACCCCGATGGGATTGAGTGTGTCCTGTTCCGCATTTGTAAGCACTTTCGTCAAGCCCACGGCGCCGCCTAGATTGGCCTCCGTTCCGGCAGGTGCTTTCCAAACGCCACGCCGGTTGTCGGTGCGCGCGTAGATTCCCGCAACGAAGCCCGAGGGTGGCACTGCAATGGGAGCGTTCGCGGCGCCAGTAGGATCAACTATGCGTACCCAGGGAAAGTAAACCGCACCATAGGAAGTTTTCGTGGTAAGCCCATTTACAAACGCCTGCGCTTCTTCCTTCGTGTCGTCGGTGACTGCCATATCGCCAACGAAGAAACAATCGCCCCGCTGCGTACAGTAGTTGGTGCCGAAGGCCACCACCGCTTTAGTGCCGATTCCGGGCACAGCGACGATGTTGACATCAGTCACCGGGTCCAGCAGCGAAAACGCGGCCATGTAGTCGGCATCTTGGGGCGTGGTACCATCGCTGCCCGTTGTGACCGCGACGACGGTGCCGCCGACCGCGGCTGTACCCACGTTATAGGCTCCGACCGCCGGTCTTAGCGCCGCCGCCCCAGCCGTCTCGGTTCCACCATTTGTGCGTCCCACCTTCAGCAGAGCTGCTGCATTCGAGCTGGGGTCACTCGTAACCTGCACGGCCGAAAACTTGCCGGTCGACCCTGAGGTAAGCGTGTATGTCCCTGCATTGAAGGTGGCGGTAAATCCCGCAAAAGCTGCAGCCGCGGTAGCAGCTTGCTGCGGCGTCAGTGCGCGCACTGCATTCTGAATTGCCGTAGCAATTTCCGCCCCACTTGTGCAGGGATCGGCAAGAGTTATGGACTGTGCTCCGTCCTGGTCAAGGTTGATGAACATCTTGCGGTGGTCAGAAGGGAGCGATGTGGGTGCTCCGCTGCCACTCGTTGAGTTGCCGGGGGCAGTGGAGTCATTCCCCGGTTCTGCCGACGCCTGAATGAGATTAGAGCCGGCGCCAATTATCTTCTCGACGAAGTTCAGTGCCGCCGGATCCATGCTGAGGTTGTCAAACACCTCTGCCGTGGACCCAGCTTGTTGCACGGTGACTTTGAATTCGTTGGACGCGTCAATCGTGCCATTCGCCACGATCACGGCCAGCGCATTGCCCCATGCCCCCCCGCTTCTGGCGCTAAAAGTTATGGTCTTGGCTGGAGCGGCCTTTCGGTCCGCTACCGAGATCGATGCCGTAGCCGCACCGTGCGCCACACGTATAACGTAGAGGCGCTGGCCGCCATTGTTGAAGTACGCCATGGCGGCATGCGTCAAATAGCCGTCGTTCAGAAAGGTGCCGTAGTAGGTCTCGTACTCGACAAAACTGGTAACCATCTGCGCAGCATCGAGCGCGCCCATTTGGGCCTTGCCCAGCACGGCCGTGTTCGAGGTGCTGACCCCTTCGATGGGATGGACCCCGCTCGATACCTCCTGGACGTAAACTCCTGGGTGCAGTAGCTCCATGACAAGCTCTCCTGATCTTCCCGCTTACGTGCGGGAGGAGGACTGAGACTTAAAATCTGTGGTCTTTTCGGGTTGCGACTGCTCCTCGCTTCTTCCCTGCCTGCCCATGCTTCCTGTCGCAGTTTCCACTTGCATTTCAATGAGGTTGCGTGCCGTTAGCTTCTGGATTTGGGGATTCTCGCTGATCTCAAAATCTTTCAGAGCGCGCGAAGTCTCGTTAGGGGCCAGGTGAATCGTGTCACGATTGTTCAACTCGACCGTAAGCAAGTGAGGCGATCGATTCTTGATCATCGGGCTCATGAGCTGTCTCCCTGAGGAATGATAGGTGCCAACCAGCGCTGACGCTTCGTTTAGCCTGGCGGAGTTGATGCGATAGTGAATGCGAGCATCCTTGCCAACTTCCTGGATAAGCAAGCCTTTCGCGGTAAGGTCGGCTAGCGCCTGCCTTACGGCATTGGTTTCGTGGGTGATCGTCTGGTCCAGCAGCCACCACTGCACCACTCCTTCAACCGTATCCTCCGCCTGTGGGTTACGCACCAAGTAAGCGAGGATCGATCGGGAAATATTGGTCACGGAGAGCTCACCGGGCCTCATCGCTCCCTGCTCTTGCACGCTGGCTGCCAGCTTTCAGGCTGAAATCACATTTCAGTCATGGTTAAGCCCATAGGATTTGCGGCAAGCCATCTCTACAGTCATTGGCGGGGCATTAAGCGCGTTTTTCTTCAGAAGTTAAGGCATTCCGATAGGTGTCGAAACTGGGTTGAAAAAAAGCAACGACTAGCGGATTGGTTCGCAGCTACTATACCCACGTTATTCCCGACAATTTAGAAGCAGCGAGGATCATTTGCTCCTATCATGTCGAGCTGCCCAGCCGCATGTTCCGCCGGCAGGGCGCTTCCTCGATGGACTATTTTGTCCTACTTAAGGAGTGAGAATGGCCGCAATGCTAGGCGCTGAGCTTATCCCGAAACTCGTCGACCCGGATTGCGTGTTTTTTCAGCAGCGCGAAGAGCGCGCGCCGGTTCTTGCTGACCGCGCGGGCGGCGTGCGAGATATTGCCATGATGCATCGACAAAAGTTCCAGCAGGTAATTGCGCTCGAACTGAGAAATCATTCTGGCCTTTGCTTCCCGGAAGCTGATGGCAGCGGTCAATGCAGCATCCGGGAGGGTGATCTCTTCGCGTTCAATGCGGGGTGAAGTGCACAGAATCACGGCTCTTTCAATTACATGCTCAAGTTCACGCACGTTGCCGGGCCAGTCGTAACGGGTCAGAACCTCGATTGCCGCTGGGGTGAAATCATTTGCTGATTTGTTGAAAGCCGTAGTGTACTTGGCGAGAAAGTGCCGAGCCAGCAATGGAATGTCTTGTCGCCGCTCGCGCAATGGTGGCAACGATATCGGGAAAACATTGATCCGATAGTAAAGATCCTGCCGCAACCGTCTAATGCTGATGGCCAGCTCCGGCGATGTATTGGTGGCGCAGATGATGCGCACATTAGCCGTCTGTGTCCTGGTCGAGCCCAGCGGCCTATACTCTCGCTCCTGCAGAAACCGCAGCAGCTTCACCTGTGCCGTCGCGCTTAGACAATCAATCTCGTCCAGGAAAAGGGTTCCTCCTTCCGATTCGGCAATCAATCCACGACGTCTGCCGTTAGCACCGGTGAAAGCGCCGGGGGCGTGGCCGAACAATTCGTTCTCCACTAGTTCCGTTGGCAAAGCGCCACAATTCACCGGGTTGAAGGGCGCATGGCTGCGCAGGCTCAGGTAGTGGATGGCGCGCGCGAAAAGCTCCTTACCGGTTCCGGTTTCTCCGGTAAGCAGTACGCTGACATCAAACTTGGCAGCCAAGGGGATTTTTCTCAGCTCCGCGAGAAAACCAGGAGCCTCGCCCAGAAGACGCGCAAGGCCAAGCTTTTGTTTCAGTTGTTCACCGACCGGATCGAAGCGATGTTGCAAGATGCGCCACACCTTAGGAAGGATCGCTGAGGCCGTGGGTGGCGGCGCTATTACCTCAGTTACTCCCTGCTTCAACAGTTCGATCACTTGCAGGTGGGAAACCGAGTCGGCAATCACCATCACCGGATATTCGGTCAGCGGCCATCCCCGCAACGTTGCATCGATTGCGGGGCCAAGCTGGCAGGCCACTAGGAAGATCAAGTCAAAACGGTCGTCAGCAGACAGGTCAACGACTCTGCGCCCGTAGCGACCATCGCGAACAGTGATTTCCACTGGTGGCAGGCCGGTCGCTGATTTCAGAATTCTGTCCAATTCCAGTCGATGACCGGAACCAGCATCCACAATGAGGACCTTGGCCGGGTGGACCATGATGCACCGCCATCAGTTCGATTCAGCACCCCAGTAACTATCCAGCGGCTGTAGGGAGCATACTAGCCCAGCCCACGTTCCTCGTCTACTCGAATCAACCCCTCAAGCTGTGGACGGAAGACATCTTGCACTGCGCGCAAAGGCAACGGCCAAAAAGCCGAGGGCGAGCGGTAAGCGAGCCAAACGGTTAATATCTGTGATCGCGATGGCGGCGCATTTGTTGCTGAACATCGCTTGGGTTGATGTCCTTCGGACGCGCCTCATTCACGTTCACGCGGCGCCCGTCGATCATCGTTCCATTTAGTGCGCCGATTGCGGCTTGAGCCTCGGCGTTGCTGCTCATTTCGATGAAGGCGAAGCCCCTCGGGACTTCAGTATCCCGATCCTTGACGACTCTTACGCTCAGCACCTGTCCAAATGCTTCGAAGAGAGTTCGTAGTGCGTGCTCTGAGGTGTCGATGGAAAGATTTTCAACAAAAATATTTTGCGTAACTCACTCCCTGCGGTAGTTCTTACTATTGTTGTAACCTCATGCCTGCGAGTCAGTTTCATCATCGTTCCCGTGCGTTCAAGCCGTCGCAAGTTTACGAACGAACTGCGATCTGCAATCTCTGCAGTGACGCACAGGCTTCACCCTGGCTGATGTCGGGTTTTATGCTCAACTCCAGCGCGGCAGCGGAGGGAAGTTCCACCTTGTACTCTTCGCATTCTTCCATCGTTTTTGGTGGGCTGAAATTCCACTGTTGACGAATGACATCTTTCCACGATCCCGACCCGTAGGGCAGCCATCGCAGAACGAACTCCTGGGTGCGGGCAAAAGCCTCTTCCTTAAAAACCAGCCGAATGAGATGAATTGTCTTCGGCCGATCGAACAAGAGTCGAATGGTTTGGGTACCGGGCATGTCGGCCCGCCAGCCTCGTCCATCCCTCAATAGCGCTTCCTCCACCGCATAGCCTTGGGCCTCGGAAGTGACTTCGACCATGGCGGCTTGGTCCAGCTCCAGCCAGGCACACTCTCGGGGCGCGCCAGTATTGCTAATCGGAGAAACCAACTTTTTTCGCATATATGCGTGATTCCCTGCTTCCTGTTACTGGCAAATGGCAAGTGCAGTGCGGGTTCGCTAACTTTCCAGCTTTTCCTGACTCTTTCTTAGGCGATCTTTCTCCGTCGCCAGCCGCGACTGTGCTTTCTTCAGTTTGATCTTGAGCTTATCGTGCTCTTCCTTCGCCTTCTTGACGCGCTGCTGCGCGGATTTAATCTCGGCGATGGCGTTTTTGTGTACTTTCAGCATTCTCAAGATGCGTGTTTCGGGAGCATGAATCCGGCTTCCTGTACAAAAGCGCTGAGCCTCCGGCTCTGTTCAGGTGAATTACTGTAGACCTCCGAAGGCTTCGCTGACCTGTAATGTAGCACGGTTGGTCTGCTCAACCGTCGGGATGCCAATCTCAACGATACCGTTGGTATTTGGAGTCCGGCCATGCGTGAACAGGTTCTGGTTCATCAGAATTGACTGCAGCAACCGGCCGAGTCGACGCGAGTGATAGCCATTGGAAAAGCTCGGTCCATCCGACCAACCGACATTGGGCACATAGTCGCAGATGAGGCTCCAATACTCCCCGGTGCAAGCCCAGAGTTTTAAGGATTCCACCGCGCCTTCACTCCCGACGTGATATTCGATTGTGACCGCGCCAACGGTCGTTGCCAGTCCTAAGGAGCTCCAGTTGATCACTACGGAGCTGCTCAGGATTTGGTCGAGCGGAACCCCACTGCAGGCTTTGAGACCTATCTCGAGTTTCATGTATTCTCCGTTTCTATTGAGGCGTCATCTCGAAAACTATCTTCGGGTGCGGCAGCGGTTGGCGACAACCTGTATTGGTCGTCAATTGAGTCGTAGGTGCCTTCCTTCGGCACGTCGTCAGCCGGTTCCACAGCTCGCACAGTTCGGGGCGGCAGACCGCTCAATTTCCGCGCTGCGGCAATGCGATATCCAACCTCCACGAAACTGTTTCGTTGCGGTAGCGAACCACAAGCTTCCCTCACAGCTTGTCGCAGCGAGGCTCCCCACTGCGTACGGTGCTCTTCAGCCAAATACGAATGCAGCAACGGTTCGAGATCGATGAACTTTGGCGGGCCCACCAGGAAGGCCACGATTTGTTCCGGATTTTCCTTCTTTATCTCATCGCGCCAGGCTAGACATCCATAGTGGTCGTTGCGAATGTCCATCAGGACCAGATCATAACGGTCGCGATGCCAGATGGAACTGGCCTCCACCAGGTCGGTAGCGGAGATGACTTCTACGCCATGCAGCGACAGGACCTTTTTGCGTAACGTGCGCCGCTCGGCGTTGATGTCCATCAACAGAATGCTAAGTTTGGCGAGCGCGGTGGGCGAAGGCTGTCCAACGTTCATATCGGGTTTCCTCGCGTGAACCGCAGCTTAGGAAATGAGCCGCCGTTCAAGAAAAACTCTCTTTGTCACTGGCAGGAGAGCGCGGGTGAGGAGGGCTGAAGATTTTGCCTTCTTCCCACTAGCAGGAAGCGCAAGGAAGAGCCATCTCAACGGGTATGAGATAGCTCAATTATACGCTTAGCGGGATGGATGGGTCGCTCAGGAAAATACTTCACCCGGCATGCGGGACAGAGTACGCGTCGGCAGAGTGTTCCGCCGTACCCGTGGCGATCTCTGCTGATTGTGATTGACCTGTTTGCGGGCGATCTTCAATTTCAGTGCCCGCTCGATCGAGCGTAGCTCGCTGATCTCCGCCCCGGAAACCAGGGTTGAAGCTCGGCCGGCAGAGCCCATGCGCCCGGTGCGGCCGACGCGATGGATGAAGTCCTCCGGAATTTGCGGCAAATCATAGTTGATGACATGCGCGACATTGTCTACGTGGATACCGCGCGAGGCGACATCGGTGGCCACCAGCACCTGGAACTTGCCTTCTTCAAATCCATTCAATGCGCCGTTGCGCTGCGATTGGGAGCGGTCGCCGTGGATCATGGCAGCGGCAAAGCCGTCGCGCACCAAGTTCTTCGCCAGGCGTTCGGTTCCGCGCTTGGTGCGGGCAAAGACCAGTGTCTGCCCCTTCTCCGAGTAGAGTAGTTGCCGCAAAACTTCAGCCTTATCGGCCTGTGGGACTTCGAACGCCTGCAGCTCGATCGTGTCAGCCGGCTTGCTGGTAGACCCCAGCGCCACGCGGACCGGACTGCTCATGTAGTCGTTTACCAGATTAGCGACCGAAGCTTCCATTGTGGCCGAGAAGCACAGCGTCTGACGCTGGCGCGGCAGTGCCGTCACAATACGGCGTATTGCCGGCAGGAATCCCATGTCGAGCATGCGATCGGCTTCGTCCAAAACCAGAAGGTGCACATCGGTCAACTCGACGAGCTTGCGGCGGAGATAGTCCTCCAACCGGCCGGGAGTTGCGACCACCACGCGGGCACCCTTGCGCACCGACTGGATCTGTCGTTGTTCGCTCATGCCGCCGATGATTAGCGCGGCAGGGGGAGCCTTGGGGGCGCGGAGCTGTTCGTACTGCTCATGTACCTGCATGGCAAGCTCGCGCGTGGGCACAAGGATCAAAGCCGAGATTCGGCGCTGCGATTCATCAAGAGCCAAGCGCTCGATGAGCGGGATGAGAAATGCCAGCGTCTTCCCGGTTCCGGTTTGCGCAGTTGCGAGTACATCTTTTCCTTCCAGCGCTGGAGGGATGGCGGACGCCTGGACCGGCGTCGGGGTGGTGAAATGGAATTGTGCCAGCTTCTGCTGGAGCCCAGCAGACAGGGGCAAGTCTTTAAATTGTGTCAAACGGATTTTTCTTTCTTGGAGAGGCGTCTCGCGAAGTTGCATACGAGATGCGTGTCGCGAAGATACTACTGAAGCCGCTCTAGTTGTATTCGGCGCTGAACAAAACGGAAGCAGGAAAGGCGGGAATCGGATCGAACTGCGGATCGGATGTCGCTTGCAAGCGGCCGTAGCCAAAAGCCGTCTATGTAGGACTATATCACAGTACGTTCCCAAATTTCGGGTACTGATCTATACGTTAGATCAGTGCCAAATTTCGCGAACCCACCAACGGGAGTGTCTAAATCTGCGTGTAGGGGAAATCGTCGCCTCCACTTGCCTGCGCAAGCTGCCGGCGAAAGTTGTTTGACGCCCGCTTCCTAAACGAAGTCTATGCTGTACAAGAGCAGTTTAAACCGTCCAGACCGGCTGGCTCCTCTTGCATGAGAGGAGCTGCCAAATGGGTTCCGCCAGACAGTATTGTCCTAAGTCCTAAACGCAAAGACTGGAGAACGCCTCGCTCGGTCCATTCAATTTGCATAAGTCCCGCGTCCGCCGCGCCACCGGCTTCCTTCTGACGGCTTTTTCGAACGCGACGCCTCACACCTTCTTTCAGCATTGCGCACTCATCCCGGCGTCGCGTCCGAGAAAGTACTAGCGTCACCCGAGCATGCAAAACACCTCCTCAGTCCGATTTACCAATCCTTATAAGCAATCTCTCTTGGACGTATGGGCTTCTGTCGTCGTAAGATTTTGCCGCTCAAGTAGTCCCTTCCCGGATTGGGGTAGCGACCACTACGCGTTAGTTTCCAGTTTGGACTGCGCACATCAGTTCGGGAACCGAGGACTCGCCTGCTGAGTCATTTCGCATTGAAGATCGATGGCCAACGTCAATTCGAGGAGCAGTTCGTTATGAGAATCCGACTTCGGATAACTGTTATTGTGAACCTGTTGGTGGCTGTTCTGGCGGGACAAGCATTTGGTGAGCAAATCATTAAAGGCCAGGTACTCGGCGGAGGGGCGCCGATCACCAACTCAACCGTCACTTTGTGGCACGCAGGTTCTGGGGCGCCGAAGCAGCTTGCGCAGACGAAGACAAACGCGGATGGGCGGTTTGAGATGAACAGTCCCGGGCCCAGCGGCCAAACGAGCCTGTATTTGGTAGCCACGGGAGGCGTGCCTAAGAGCGGGGGTGGAGACAATCCGGCCATCGCGCTGCTGACGGTCCTGGGGAGCAAACCTCCAGCCACAGTGACGATCAATGTGTCCAGCCGGGGACATGTTTTACATTTCAGACCGGGGACGTACTTTACACTTTCGGTCTGGTTTTTGATTTTTCAAACATACTCAGTAGTAGTCGTCGTGCGGGGGAATGTGGGAATCGCTTCGTTTGCGATTTCCACATTTCCCCGCTGCCGCCTGACGTCCGCGACGGTCTCCTCGGCCGATTCGTCGTCCGCGGGCAAGGGCTCGATGCGCAATGCATAACTGTCGAACCGCGCCAGCGGAAAGGCAGCGAAGTACACCCGGTAATAGCGATCATCCAGCGGCAGCAGACCTACCGGTTCGCCATTCAGCACTTCACTGAGAAACACATCTTCGCCGCCCCAGGTGAAGTTGCCGCACGGGCGCACCCGTCGTACCTTAAACGCGCTGCCGTATTCCGGCTCGGGCACCCGCGCCGGATACTCGCGTGGCGACGGCCGGTAGAAACAACTCGGCGTCTGCCAGCTCAGCGCCTGGTGCGGCCGCTCCTCATCGTACACATACAGGAAGCGGTCAAAGGCCCGCTGCTGCGCCCGCGCGTTATACTCTGGCGGCGAGGCCGTCTCCTCCGCCAGCGTGCGATGCAGCCGCTCCAGCACCCCGTTCTGCTCCGGATGTCCGGGCTCGATCCGCTCCGGCACAATGCCCAGCTTCATCCACCACAGCGACAGCCGCGACAACCCGGCAATGGCGCGCGACACGAACGGCGCCCCGTTGTCGGTGCGGATCGCCAGCGGCATCCCGTACTGGCGGAACGCCGCCTCGAAGATCGCCTGTACCCGCGCCGTGTTTGTCTTCTCCACCACCTGCACCCGCAGTAAGTTTCCTTGGAATCCGAGTCGAAGTATCCGCTTGGCAGAAGGGAATGGACGAATATGCCGAGCAGCGCTCCGCCAAACACGCACGCAAACACTACCACGCTGATGGTGATGGGGGCGTCGAAAATGGATTCTCCCAGCGTTAAGTACAACTCAAAGTGCTCGGCAATGATTTCCTGGTCGTGGTCGCGGAGAAACCGACGGAACACGGAGTCGACCAGGGCGGCAGGAATTCTTCCTGCCGCCATCCAGTCGGATTCAGTGGCGAGGTCAATTTTGACGAAAGCCCGAGCCAAGGAGTTCAGCTCGGAGCAGCCGAAAGTGATTCGGTTTCCGGCGTGGCCCACTTCCAGCTTGGGTATTCCGATCACGCTGGCGGGACTGGCCAAATACCCGGTCCGGGAAAGACCGGATCCCCGCTTCCTTGCAGGGAGAGCCCGCGCGAGTGTAGTGCTTGTTTCTTGCGAGTCTGGGCATTCAAGCCACCTGTGGATCAGTCCGGTCAGAGGGTTGGCGCTG
>Ga0335082_10006147_pt1 | contig 13116 bp, 15 predicted proteins | sample Lox_Sample_41_FD_206718 | JGI IMG/M metagenome (GOLD analysis project Ga0335082, IMG submission 206718) | Soil microbial communities from Loxahatchee National Wildlife Refuge, Florida, United States - Lox_Sample_4.1 | ecosystem: Environmental > Terrestrial > Soil > Wetlands | place: USA... | reverse complement strand
TGCCGCGACGTCCCGACTGGGAGCCGCCTGCGTAGGATCGTTGCGTGCAGCACGCAAACCGGCGCGGTTTCGTCGCGCTCACGCTTGCGTTCGGTCTGTCGGCGGCCGCGTGCGGGAGCTCTTCACGCGTCTCGTCGACGACGCCGACGGTGTCGAGCACGCCGGCCGCGGGCGTCGTGAAGTGCACCGCCCCCGCCGCGCGCGGAACGCGCACGCTGGCGCTGACGATCGACGGTCACCCGCGCACCGTGATCGTGCACGAGCCGACGACTCGGTCGAGCGCCGTAGTGCCTCTCATCGTGAACCTGCACGGGAGCGGCTCCGACGCGCGCGGGCAGGAGCATTTCAGCGGGATGGACGCAACCGCCGACGCGCACGGGTTCGTCGTTGCCTATCCGCAAGCCGCGATCAGGGTGCCGGGCGGATTCGATTGGAACGTGCCCGGTGTGCCGTTGCGCGGCGGCGCGTCGGTGCCGGCCGGCGCCGCGAACGACGAATCGTTCCTGACGCGGCTCGTGCCGATGCTCCAGCCGTCGGATTGCATCGACCCGACGCGCGTGTATGTAACCGGCATGTCGGGTGGTGGCCGGATGGCGAGCCAGCTCGGGTGCGATGCCGCGCCGGTGTTCGCGGCCGTCGCGCCCGTCGCCGGACTCCGGTTCCCCTCGCCCTGCCCGGCCACGGGCGCGGTGCCGATTGTCGCGTTCCACGGGACGGCCGATGCGGTCGATCCCTTCGACGGGAACGGCCAGGCGTACTGGACCTACAGCGTGCCGACTGCCGCGCAACGCTGGGCGACGCACAACCATTGTGCGGGTCCCGCGCCGACCCCGATGCGACCGGGCGTGGGCGAAACGCTGTACGGCGGTTGCCGCGACGACGCGACGGTGGTGTTGTACGCGATCGCCGACGAAGGCCACGAGTGGCCGGGCGGCCCGACGATGCCGCGCGCGATCACCCGCGTGCTGGGCGCGCAGTCGAGCGCGATCGACGCCAACGATGTCATGTGGCAGTTCTTCGCGGCGCATCCCCGCCGTTAGGGCACTTCAGGTTGCGGCGGGCTTCTCGTCGTGGCCGCCGAACTCCTTGCGCATCGCCGACAGCAGCTTGTTCGTGTAGTCGGCGGTGCCCTGTGAGATGAATCGGTCGAAGAGTGCGGTCGCGATCACCGGTGCGGGCACGCCCTCGTCGATCGCTGCCGTGACGGTCCAGCGCCCCTCGCCGGAATCGCTCACTCGCCCGCCGAACGTGTCGAGCTGCGGCGATGCATGCAGCGCGGACGCGGTGAGGTCGAGCAGCCACGACGCCACCACGCTGCCGCGCCGCCACACTTCCGCGACCTTGGGCACGTCGATGTCGAACTTGTAGTGCTCGGGATGCTCGAGCGGTGCAGTCTCGGCGTCAGCGGTCTGGGCAACGGCTCCGATGTTCGCGTGGTGCAGGATCGTGAGCCCCTCGGCGTACGCGGCCATGAGCGCGTACTCCACGCCGTTGTGCACCATCTTCACGAAGTGGCCCGCGCCGGCCGGACCGCAGTGGAGATAGCCCATCTCCTCGGGAGAAGGATCCCCGCTGCGCCCGGGCGTCCGCTCGCTCGTGCCGACGCCCGGCGCGAGCGCGCGGAAGATCGGATCGAGCCGGGCAACGACCGCATCGGGCCCGCCGATCATGAGACAGAACCCGCGCTCGAGACCCCACACACCGCCGCTCGTGCCGCAGTCGACGTAGTCGATGCCCGACGCGCGCAACGCGCTCGCGCGCGCGATGTCGTCGGTGTAATGCGAATTGCCGCCGTCGATGATCGTGTCGCCCGCCGCGAGATGAGTCGCCACTTCGTCGACGACTTTGCCCGTGATGCCGGCGGGAACCATCAGCCACACCGCACGCGGGGCCTGCAGCTTCGACGCCAGTTCGGCCGTCGACGACGCGCCGACCGCGCCTTCGCGTACAAGCGCGTCCACCGCGGCTGCATTCGGGTCGAAGACGACGCACTCGTGGCCGGCACGCATGCAACGCCGCACGAGGTTCGCACCCATGCGGCCGAGGCCGATCATTCCGAGTTGCATGTCAGCTCCCGTCGGTCGCCGGTACGTGCGCGTGGGCCGCGATCGCCGCGCCTACGATGCCCGCAAGGTTGCCGAGCTCGGCGATGCGCACCTCGCAGCCCGGGTCGACGCGGTCGATGAAGCGGTGCGCGTGTTTGACGATGCCGCCACCGATGACGATGAGGTCGGGCCACAGCACCTCATGGAGCTGGGTGAGATAACGGTCGAGCCGATTCGTCCAGCGTTTCCACGGAACGTTCCTGTCGACACGGGTCGAGTCGGAGACCCACGCGTCGGCGACATGGTTGTTCACCATGATGTGTCCGAGCTCGGAGTTCGCGACGAGCACACCGTCGTTGAGCAACGCCGTTCCGATACCGGTGCCGACCGTGACCATCAGCACGACGCCGTTGTGACCGCGCGCCGCTCCGAAGTTCGCTTCCGCGATACCGGCCGCGTCGGCGTCGTTCAACACGACACACGGACGGTCGAGCGCGCGGGCGATCGCGGTGGTGGCGTGCACACCGATCCACGACTGATCGATGTGTGCCGCGGTACGAACAGTCCCGTCGGTCACGACGGCGGGCATCGTGCAACCGATCGGACCGTCGCCGCCGAGCTGGTGCACGAGCTGGCCGATCGTCGCGACCACCGCGTCGGGTGTCGCGGGTTGCGGCGTCTCGAGCCGGATGCGCCCGGACGCGCGACCTTCGCTGACGTCGACGTGCGCGGCTTTGATCCCGGTGCCGCCGACGTCGACGCCGACGACCGCGTTCGGATCGAGCGGATCGATCATCGTCATGTCGAGGGAAGCTAGCCCGTCGGGGCGACTCGGTTCGCCAAGCCGCGTCGCTATCCTCTCGCCCATGGCGCTGGTCACGAACATCGTCAAGGGGACGTCGGCCCAACGCGTGCTCGTGCTCCTCCACGGGTACGGCGCCGACGAGGTCGACCTCGGTGGTTTGCTGCCGTATCTCGATCCCGACGGACGGTTCGCGGTCGTGTTGCCGCGTGGCCCGATGGACGCGCCCGGCACACCTGGATACATGTGGTACGACCTGTTCGCGGCACCCGGCGACGACGCCCGCGTCGAGGAGCAGTTCGCCGCCGCGCTCACGGAGCTCGACGCGCTCGTCGACGAGCAGTGTGCGGCACTCGGGTTCGCGCGCGACACCGCGATCTTCGGCGGCTTCTCGCAAGGTGGCGGGCTCGCGCTCGCGCTCGGCCTCTACGCGTCCGATGAGCCACGCGTGCGGCCCGCCGCCGTACTCGCGATGAGCCCCGCCGCGCGTACTGGCGACATCGACGACGACGGTCGAACCGTGCCGGTGCTCGTACAGCACGGCGCGGACGATCCGTTGATTCCCGTCCAGCGGTCGCGCGATCTCGCGCGAGGCCTACGCGAGATCGGGGTTCCCACCGTGTATCGCGAGTACGCGATGGAGCACCAAGTCACGCTCGACAGCCTTCGCGACGCGCGTGCGTGGCTCGATCAGGTCGTCGCCGGGGAGCGACCCGACGAACCGGTGCCCGAGGATCCAGTCGAGCTCGTCCCGTCGGTCACCACCGCGCAGTTCCAAGGCGAGGTGCTCGACAGCGAGCTGCCCGTCATCGTCGACTTCTGGGCGCCGTGGTGCGCTCCGTGCCGCCAGGTGTCGCCGATCGTCGAGACGATCGCCGCGATGCGCACGAGCTCCTACAAAGTCGTGAAGGTGAACATCGACGAGGAACCCGCGCTCGCGCAGGAGTACGGCGTGCAGAGCATCCCCATGATCGGCTTGTTCCGCAACGGCCGTCTGGAGCGAGCGTCACTGGGAGCGAAGCCCCGCCAGCAGCTCGAGGCCGAGCTCGGAATGCTCGTGATTCCGTAGACCGCAGGCGATCCGGAACCGCTACTTCTTGCCGACGGCCTTGCGGATCTCGTCCGCGACGTCGTTGAACGTCGCCGCGAGTGCGTCCGCGATCGCAACCCCCGCGAGCTTCAGGTCGTCACGCATTGCGGAGTCGCGCAGCGAGTCGCCGACCGCGGTGAAGCCGGCGTCGAGCGCGTCGCCCATCTTGCGCAGCGCGTCTTGCATCTGTTCCTTCTCGGCCTCGCCGAAGGCCGCGTTCGCGTCGTAGCGATCCTTGACCTTGCGTGCGAGGTCGTTGAACCGGTCGCCGACCTCGTCCCACTTCGCCTTGGATTCGGGCATCGTTCCTCCTCCGTCTACACAACAACGATGTGACCGGGCGAGCCGGTCGTGACCGCTCCGATGATCGCCGCGGCCGGCGTGCCGTGTGCCCGGCACGCCGCGACGAGCGCGTCGGCGCGATCGGCCGGCACCGCGAGCAACAGACCGCCCGACGTTTGCGCGTCGGCGAGCAGCAGCCGCTCGCCTTCGGAACGGTTGCCGAAGTCGACATCCGGTGCGACGAACGCGAGATTGCGCTGCGTGCCGCCCGCAACCATGCCGGCGGCAAGGAGCTCCCGCACGCCGTCGATCACCGGCACCGCGTCGGCGTCGAGGCGGGCTTGCACACCCGACGCCACGCACAGCTCGCGCAAGTGACCGAGCAACCCGAAGCCCGTGATGTCGGTGGCCGCGTGAACGCCGACTTCGAGGGCGGCGTCGCGCCCGGGCGCGTTCAGCGCCGTCATGACGTCGACCGCGGCCGCGACGTGCGCAGCGGTTGCGACGTCGCGCTTCACGGCTGTCGACAACACCCCGAGGCCGATCGGCTTGGTCAGCACGAGGGCGTCACCGGGCTGCGCGCCGGCGTTCGTGAACACGCGCGCGGGGTCGACGGTGCCGACCACTGCCATTCCGTACTTCGGTTCGGCGTCGTCGATCGAATGCCCGCCCGCGATCAGACAGCCGGCGGCGCGGGCCGCCGCGGCGCCGCCGTCGAGGACCCGCGCGAGCATCTCGAACGCAAGGCCTTCACGCGGCCAGGCCACGAGGTTCAGTGCGAGGACGGGCGTGCCGCCCATCGCGTACACGTCGGAAAGCGCGTTGGTGGCGGCGATACGGCCCCAGTCGAAGGGATCGTCGACGATCGGTGTGAAGAAGTCGGTCGTGACGACGATCGCGAGGTCGTCGCGCAGGCGGTAGACCGCGGCGTCGTCGGCGGTGTCGAAGCCGACGAGCAGGTTGGGATCGGCCACGGGCTCGAAGCCACGCACGAGCCCGAGAACGGTGCGCAGGTCGGCAGGGGAGAGCTTGCACGCGCAGCCTGCTCCGTGGGAGAACTCGGTCAGCCGGACCGTTTGCGTCACGGCCGCATCGTAACGGGGGTGCTACGGACGGGCTCCCAGTGGCACCAGATCGGGCCGGTAGATCGTCGCGTAGCGAACCACGGCGCCCGTGAACGGCGCTTCGATCATCGTGCCGTTCCCGACGTAGAGCCCGACGTGGTGATTGGCCGGGCCGGAAATGCCGAAGAACACCAGATCGCCCGGTTGAAGATCGGCGATCCGCACGTGCGGGAACGAGTCGTACTGCGCCTGCGAGCCGTGCGCCATCGACACGCCGCCCGCCGCCCACGCCATCATCGTGAGCCCGGAACAGTCGAACTCTCCGGGGCCCGTCCCGGCGAACACGTACGGGTCGCCGATTTTCGACTTCGCGTACGCGATGGCCGCGGCCGCACCGGGGTTCGGCGCGGGCGCGGGACCGGGATCCACGCCGACGTTCGGATCGGTGATGCCGCCCGTTCGCTGGCCGTTCGTGTGTGCACTCGCGGCGGTGGCGCGCGCGAGCGCGGCCAGCCGGGCCCGCTCGGCGGCCGCGGCCGCCGCCGCCTTTTCGGCTTCGAGCTTGGCTTCGAGCTTCTTTACGTTCGCGTCGGCCGACGCGAGCAATCGTTGGATCTGACTGTCGGCTTGCGCGACGGCGGCGCGTGCCGACGCGGCTTCGTGCGCGCGCTGCTGCGCGTCGGCGCGCCGGTGCTCGAGATCGCGTTGCTGCACGTGCAGTTGCTCGTCGGCGATTTCGAGGTCGCCGAGGATCTGCGTTGCTTGCGCGGCCGCGGCCTCGCTGTACTTCGTGCGCGAGCCGAGCTCTTGGACGTTGGTGACGTCGATGCCGATCGGGTCGTTGTTGCCCGCGCCCATATAGAGCAGCGCGGCTTGGTCGCCGAGCTGCGACCGCAGCTGCGCGGCGTGCGCTTCGGTGCTCGCCATCGTCTTCGCTGCGGTCGCGATGCCTCGGTTCGCGTCGGCGACTGCCTGTTGCGCCTCGAGGTACTGCTCGTCGAGGACCTCGGCGCGGTCGCGATTCGCGCGCAGCTCCGATTCGAGCTGTTGGGCCTGCGCCTGGACGCTTCGCAGCTGCGCCGCCGTCGTGGCCGCCGCGGGAGCGAGCGTCGAGAGGGTGACCGTCGCCGTCGTGACCAGCGCAATCGCCGGCCCGACGGTGAGGTGCCGCCGCGACATGAAGTACGAGGCTAGACCCGGGGCGCGCCGGATTCGCGGTTCTCCGCCCGCGACCCCTCAGGGAGTCAAGGGCGCGCGCCGAGTGGAACGAGATCAGGCCGGTAGTAGCTGACCTCTTCCACGTAGGCGCCGGTATGCGGTGCGTCGACCATCACTCCCGGCCCGACGACGATGCCGACGTGGTGGTTCGCGGGCCCCGACACCCCGAAGAACACGAGGTCGCCGGGCTGGAGGTTGGCGATGGGCACGTGCGGGAACGAGTCGAATTGCGACTGGGAGCCGTGCGACATCGACACTCCACCCTGGGCCCAGGCCATCATCGTGAGCCCCGAGCAGTCGAACGCGTTGGGGCCGGCCGCGGCATAGACGTAGGGGTCGCCGATCTTCGACAGCGCGTACGCAACGGCCGCTCGCGCGCCGGGGCTCGGCGCCGGAATCGTCGACGGATCGATGTATACGGCACCGCCGATGCTCGCGGGTGTGCCCCCGCTCACGTGACGGGAATTCTGCGCAGCCGCGGCTTGCTCCGCGGCCAGACGCGCGAGCCGCGCCCGTTCTGCCGCGGCCGCGGCCGCTGCCCGTTCGGCGTCGAGCTTGGCGGCAAGGGCTTTCACCTTCGAGTTCGTCGAGTCGAGCAGCTTCTGGATCTTGTCGTTCAGCGCAGCGACGGCCTGGCGCGCCGAGGCCGCGTCCTGCGCGCGCTTCTGCGCGTCGGAGCGTTGGTGTTCGAGGTCTTGCTGTTGCACGTGCAGCTGCTCGTCCGCGACCTTGAGGTCGCCGAGCAGTTGCGTGGCCTGCGCGGCCGCGGCCTCGCCGTATTTCGCGCGTGAGCCGAGCTCTTGGATGTTCGTGACGTCGATGCCGATGGGGTCGCTGTTCCCCGCACCCTCGTAGAGCAGCGCGGCGCGGCCGCCGAGCTGCGAGCGCAAGCCGGCGGCGCGCGCTTCGGTCTTGGCGATGCCCTTTTCGGCCGCGGCGATCCGCTGGTTCGCGTCGGCGACGGCCTGCTGCGCCTGCAAGTACTGCTCGTCGAGGATGTCGGCCTTTTGGCTGTTGGCCGTGATCTCGGCTTCGAGCTGCTGGGCCTGCGCTTTGGCGTCCTGCAGCTGGGCCGAAGTCGTGGCGCCGGCCGGCGCGGGCACCGCGAAATTCATGGTCGCCGATGCAGCCAGCCCGATCACCAGGCTGACGGTCAGGTGCCGGGCCCGCCCCGAGACTCCGCTGCGGATGGCACCGCGGTGGGGGCTCTCGCTCCGCCGCGACATCGGCGCCGAGGTTAGACCGCGGGTTGCCTCAGCTGTCACATCAGCCACATTTGCCCAGCTCAGAACCCGGACTCACCCTCCCGGGTGAGTCGCAGACCGGCCGAAACGGACACGGTCGCGCGCGGCTCAGCTGGCGACGGGCCAGCCCGGGGTCGGGCTCGGGTCGCCGGCGCGCGACACGATCGGCGACGTCCAGTGCTCGTGCTTCGCGATCTCGTCGGCGACACGTTGCCATTCGGTGGGGCTCCAGCCTTGCGCCGCGTTCACGAGCGTCGTGTCCTGGCGAAGGTGCACGAACGCGGGCAGACGTTCCAGACCGAGGCTCTCGACGAAGGCGCGGTCGGGATCGCACCACACGAGCCACTGGTCGACGAGCGGACCCAGCACCCGCTTCGTGATTGCGGGCGTCGAGGGAACGCACACGATCGTGCGCACGTCGCTGTCGCCGAAGGTCGCGAAGATCCGTTCCACCACGCCGAGGAACCGCGCTCCTTCGGGCCGGTCGGGCAGCACCACGATGGCGAGATTGAAGACCGTCGCCCAGTCGTCGAGGGTGCGGGTCACGCCCTTCACGCTCGTGATCTCGAGCAGCGGGTTGGGGTTCTGCGCCACGGGCGAGAACCGTAGCCCGGCCGATGCGGTGGCTCGCGTAACGGGGACGCCCTTAGGCTCCACGGCATGGGAGAGATGGTCAGCTTCGCCAGCAACGGCACCACGGCGCAGGGATACCTCGCGCTTCCGGCATCGGGATCGGGGCCGGGCGTGATGGTCATCCAGGAGTGGTGGGGTTTGGTTCCGCAGATCAAGAGCATCTGCGACCGGTTGGCCGAAGAAGGCTTCGTCGCGCTCGCACCCGACCTCTACCACGGCGAGATCGCGCAACACACCGAGATGGACAAGGCCGCCAAACTCATGACCGAGATGCCCATGGACCGTGCCGCGCGCGACATGGGCGGTGCCATCGAGTACCTCCTCGACCAGCCCGCGGTGATCAGTCCCAAAGTCGGCGTGTTGGGTTTTTGCATGGGCGGGATGCTCGCGTTGCTGATCGGCGCGAAGCAGGGCGACCGCGTGGGCGCCGTCGTGCCGTACTACGGCGCACCGCTCGGCGAGAACGCGCCCGACTGGTCGGGGCTCACCGCACCGGTGCACGGCCACTACGCCGAGCAGGACGACTTCTTCCCGCCGGCCGCGATCGAGGCGTTGGAGCGCGAGCTGCGCACGATGGGCAAGGACGTTCGCCTCGACGTGCATCCCGGCACTGGTCACGCGTTCGCGAACGAGGAGAACGCGTTGGGGACGTACGACGCCACGGTTTGCGGCGAGTGTTGGTCGTCGACCGTCGGTTTCCTGCGCGACCGGCTGAGCTAACCCGACGGTCGCACCCGCGCGCGGGTCGCGCGCAGAATGGGTCCAGCCAACACCGGCAACTGTTCGAGGTGGGCGCGGGCGAGTCGCGCGATGCACGCGTTGCCGCGTGCGGTGAGGCGCACGTGCACGACGCGGTGGTCGTCGCGGTCGGTGTGACGCGTCACGAGGCGTGCTCCGACGGCCCGATCGACCAGACCCACGGCACTGTTGTGTCGCAGCAGTAATGCGTCGGCGAGCTCGCGAATGGTCGGACCGGACGGATCGGGGTGCCCTCGGATCGCGAGCATGAGCTGATACTGCGCCGGCGTCACGCCTTCGGCCGCGGACCGCTCCTCGCTCCAGTGGAGGAAGCGCCGGAGCGCGAGCCGAAAGGCCAAGAGCCGCTCGTACTCACGTTCGGTTGGCACAGGTATATCGTAGTGCGATATGTCGACGCGTGCGCGCCGGTTCCCGGTGTTCGACGAGGGGTTCCTCGGCATGACGCCGGCGCTCTTCTTCGCGACGCTCGTCGTCGGGGTCGGCGGCGCGTGTGTCGGCGCCGCGTACCTGCTCGTGTTCCACTGGCTCCAGCATGCGCTCTGGCCCGACAACTGGAGTGATGCCGGCGAGCTGCTCGTCCTCCCTGCGATCGGCGTTGCCGTGGCGGTGATCGCCCACACGCTGGGAAGTCCGGGCAACGTCGAGTTGCTGGTCGACAACATTCACGTATCGGGCGCGGCGCCCGATGTGCGCGCGCTGCGGTCGCTCGTCCCGATGTCGTTGCTCACGATCTCGGCCGGTGGCGCGGCCGGCCCCGAGGCGCCGCTCGTCACGACATGCGGGTCACTGGCCGGGCTCGTCGCGCGGCGGCGCGCGATGACTGCGAGCGACGCGCGTTGCCTCACCATCGCCGGCATGGCAGCCGCGTTCACGGTGCTGTTCGGCACGCCGATCGGCTCGGCGCTCTTCGCGCTCGAGATCCTCCACCGGCGCGGCATGGAATATCACGAAGCCTTATTGCCGTCGATCGTCGGCGCGCTCTCCGGGTACGGCGTCTTTGTGCTGTTGACGCGCAACGGGCTCGAACCGATCTGGCACATTCCCGGCAGCCAGACGATCCGCGGTGTCGACCTGTTGTGGGCACTCGCCGCGGGTGTCGGCGGGGCGGTGATCGCGGTCGTCTACACCGCGTTGACGCTGGTCACCCGGCGCATCTTTGTCGTCGTGCCCGCCGCGGGCCGGCCGGTGGTCGGCGGCGTGGCTCTCGCGGCCCTTGCTTTCTGGACGCCGTACGCGCTCACGTTCGGAGAGGCTCAGACGACGCACGTGCTCGCGGTACAGCTCAGTGTGGGCGTGCTCGTTGCCGCGCTCGTCGCGAAGCTGATCGCGTCGACCGTCACCCTTGCGTCCGGTTGGCCGGGCGGCTTCATCATCCCGCTGTTCTTCGTGGGAGCGGCCGGCGGACAGCTCGCGCACCACGCGTTCTCCGACGCGAGCACCGTCGTGATGTGCAGCGCGCTGATGGCGGCGGGGCTCGTCGGCGTGACGAAGACGCTGCTCGGCTCGACGCTCGTCGTCACCGCGATGACCGGCTTGCGGCTGCTGCCGACGGTTCTGCTCGCGGCTGTCGTGTCGATGTTGCTCACCAGCGGTGTGCGGCTTATTCACACCCAGCGCGAGCGCAGCGACCCGACGGCCGACGTCGAGTGACTCAGGCGCCGATCGCGCGCAACATCGCGGATGGGATCTCGTCGCGGCCCTGCGCGAGCAGCTGCGCGCGCTCGATGTTGATCGCGTCGCGGGGATCGCGGTCGACCCAATGGTCCCACGGTCCGGGCGGGATCGCGCCTTCCACGCAATGGCGCAGATACGCCTGCAGCTCGCGCACCTCCGGCTCGCCGCCCACGGGGCCGTGACCGGGAACGATCGTCTCGGCCATGTCGGCGACCGCGTCCAGCACGTCGGCCCACAGCGCAGGATTGCCCTGGAACGCGAGCGGTGTGACGCCGAAGAAGCACAAGTCGCCCGCGAACAGCACGTCGCAATCGGCGACGAGCGCCATGAGATCGCCGTCGGTGTGACCCGACGCGGGCAGCGCCTCGATGCGCGGCGTCAGCTGCGCGGCGTCGGTGACGATGTGGGTGACAGGACGGGTGCCGAGCTCGGCGAGGTCGTCGAAATCAGCCGCGAATGCGGGCATGAAGGCTTTGTACGCAGCCACCGGCATCTCGCCGTCGAGGAGCTGGCTCGTTTGCGGTGAACCGAGCACTGCCGCGTTGGGAAACGCCTTGGTGCCGCCGACGTGATCGACGTGCGCGTGCGTGAGTAACAACCGCCGCACCGGCGCGCCCAACCGCGCGACTGCCTCGGCGAACGGCTCCCACTGTGCGCGCACCATCAACGTGTCGACGATCGTGAGCCCGTCGTCGTCGGCGATCACGCCGGCGTTGCTCACACCTGTCTCGCCGCCGGGCTGCAGCCACACCCACACGCCGTCGGCCAGCTCGTGCAGCGTGTTGGTTGGGAGCGCAGGCACGCTTGCACGGTACCCTTCGGGCATGTCCGAACGCTCTCGCAACCTGCCGCGTCGCTCGTGCCTGTCGGTTCCGGGCTCGTCCGAGAAGATGATGGGCAAGGCGCCCGGGCTCGGCGCCGACATGGTGTTCCTCGACCTGGAAGACGCGGTCTCGCCGCTCGAGAAGGTGGGCGCGCGCGACAAGGTCGTGAAGGCGATCAACGAGCTCGACTGGGGCGACACGGTGCTCTGCGTGCGCGTGAACGCCTGGGACACGGAGTGGACGTACCGCGACGTCATCACCGTCGTCGAGGGCGCGAGCGAACGGCTCGACGAGCTCATGCTGCCGAAGGTGCAGTCGGCGGCCGAGGTGCAAGCGCTCGACATGCTGCTCACGCAGATCGAAAAGGCCACCGGCCGCCAATCCCGTGTCGGCATCGAGGCGCAGATCGAGACCGCGCAGGGTCTCATCAACGTCGAGGAGATCTGTGCGGCCTCCGATCGGCTCGAGACGATCATCTTCGGACCGGCCGACTTCGCCGCGTCCACGGAGATGCCGGTGCTCACCGGCGGTGTGCAGATCGCCGAGTACCCCGGCGACCACTTCCACTACGTGTTCTCGAAGATCCTCATGGCCGGCCGGGCGAACGGGCTGCAGGTGATCGACGGCCCGTTCCTCAAGATCCGTGAGCTCGACCAGCTCCGCGACTACGCGATGCGCCCGCGCATTCTCGGCTACGACGGCAAATGGGCATTGCACCCCGACCAGGTGCGGGTCATCAACGAGGTGTTCACGCCGACGCAAGAGCAGTTCGACCGCGCGTTCGACATCCTCGAGGCCTACGAGAAGGCCACGACCGAGGGCGACCGCAAGGGCGCGGTGATGTTCGGCGACGAGATGATCGACGAGGCCAGCCGCAAGATGGCGAACAAGTTCGTCATGCGCGGCGAGCGCGCCGGTATGACGCGCAGCGCCGGCTAAGCCTCGCGGTCATTGACCGGAATCGGCCCTGCGGGGGTGCTTCCCGGTCATTGACGCGGGAGTGGTGAGGGGCGCTACGCGCGGTCGTTCGCGCGGCGCAGACGGTCGGCGAGCACGTGCATCACCGTCAACGCGAACGTCGGGTGCTCGTGCACCAAGAACGTGAAGTGCTTCTGGTCGACGCGCGCGAGCTGCGACGGCTTCGTCGCCACTGCGCTGGCGTTGCGCGGGCTGTCGTCGACGAGGGCGAGCTCGCCGAAGATGTCGCCGTCGACGAGCGATTCGATCACCTCGCCGTTGCGGACGATGTCGACCGCGCCGTCGACGACGGCGTACATCACGTCGCCCGCGTCGCCCTTTTCGAACACCATCTGCCCGGCTTCGAACGCGACGACATCACGCGCGTTCTTCCACATGTTTGCCGCCATCGCGGAGATCGCTCCTCAGATGTCGCGGGGCCGGGGCGAGTCTCGCACGCGAGTGGGCCCGGGGTCACAACCCCGGGCCCAAAGCATGCGGGTGCCGTACGATCAGGCGTTCAC
>Ga0335082_10006146_pt1 | contig 13117 bp, 14 predicted proteins | sample Lox_Sample_41_FD_206718 | JGI IMG/M metagenome (GOLD analysis project Ga0335082, IMG submission 206718) | Soil microbial communities from Loxahatchee National Wildlife Refuge, Florida, United States - Lox_Sample_4.1 | ecosystem: Environmental > Terrestrial > Soil > Wetlands | place: USA... | reverse complement strand
CGCTTGCTGGCACCGGCAAGGGCTGGGAGCTCGGCTTCTCGGCGGACGAGTTCATCATCGAGAAGCAGAAGTAGGCCGCACGACGATACACGATGGGCTGGGTGCATGTCGTGCGTGTACGCGACGGTGTCGTGACTCGTGTGCACGAATACAACGATACGGCCGCCATGGCGGCTGCCTTCGGCGCGTAACGCGATCGACCCTCAACGCGCCTTGGCGAGGTCCGATGACTACGAATGGCGATCGGCCCTCTTGAGAGCACACCCAAAATGATGGAAATTATAGACGACAATGGCAAATCCGTTCCCATCACGATCCTGACGGGGTTTCTCGGGGCGGGAAAGACGACGCTGCTGAATCGCATCCTGACCGGGAATCACAGCCTGCGCGTGGCGGTCCTCGTCAACGACTTCGGCTCGATCAACATCGACGCCGAACTCGTCGTCGGTGTGGACAGTAACATGATCAGCCTGGCCAACGGTTGCGTCTGCTGCCAGATTCGCGACGATCTTGTCGAGTCCGTCGCCGCCTTGCTCGAGCGCCCAGAGACGATCGAATTCATCCTGCTCGAAGCCAGTGGCGTCGCTGATCCCGCCGGGATCTTCATGACCTTCAACGATCCCGATCTGCGGGACCGGATCAGGCTGGACAGCCTCACCTGCGTGGTGGACGCGGACCAGGTTTTCGCGCACCCGGAGTATCCCCCCTGATGGACCTCAAGCTGCGCCAGGTCGGGTTTGCGGACATGCTGATCCTGAACAAGGTGGGCCTTGCCGGTCCCGAGCAAGTCGTGAAGGTCAGGGCTTGGCTGGATGATCACTTCAACCGTCTTCGCATCGTCGAGACCAATTACTGCGAGGTACCCTACGAGATCCTGTTGGGTGTCGGGCGCTTCGATCCTGCTCGAACAGGCCTCAACTCGCACGCCTTTGAGCATAGCTGCACCGACCCGACCTGCCATGACGACCATGATGGGGACGACCACTCGAAGGTGTTCAGCACTTGGAGCTACGAGACGGACCAACCGGTGCCGCTGGAAGCGTTGCGGGAGACAATGCGTAAGTTGCCGGGGACTGTTTACCGGGCCAAGGGGGTGGTCTACACCACCGACGCGCCGCAGCGGCGCGCGGTGCTGCAGGTGGTCGGCAGGCGCGTGGACATCTCGTTACAAGACGAGTGGGGCGGCCGGGCACCGCGCACACAGATCGTGGTCATAGGAGCTGCCGACGGCATCGACCCCGTGATGCTCGCTCACCAGTTCAACATGATGTGATTTCGTACCCACCCGAAATGTTTCGCGCCACAACCGGCAAAGCCCTGGTCGCGCGCCGCATAAGTGGCGCAGGGAATTGCTCGACGACCTGCGTGGTATCGAGCCTGTCAGCTCGGGGCAGGAACTGGCTTGCCCGCATGAAGGTCCGCGAGGCGAGTTGCCAAGAGGGCAGCCCAGTTGTCCATCACGTTTTGGGCGTCGCCCAACTGCCATTGCGCCGCGGTCTGGAGTGAACCGCCCCCGATCCGTCGGTCGATTGCGGCGACCAGCACTTGACCCGTCACAGAATCCGTGACCTCCCCCTCCCCCTGTGCGCTGCCCACGAAGGGATAGGATCCCGTCGCGACATATTTGAGCGTGGCGAGTACACGCGCCTGGGGAATGAGCATCGAGACCGTGCGGAGGACCGGAACTGCCGCCTCGGCATTCGTAAGGGCTGTTTGCAGCTTCATCACGCCGGGACCCGGCTCGTCCACGAGCTGAAATTTCGCCCCGATCTGTTGCACCAGGGCCTGGTACAGGTAGTTCGCGAGATATTGCGCGTCTGCCGCACTTACCTCTCTTTTTACACTCCCCCAGACAGTGACGGGGCTGATCATCACCTTGGTGTACTGGCTCCAATTCACATTCGGTGCGATGTAGCGAAGGGAGGCTCCCCCTACCGGACCCGGAGTCAGCTCTGAACAGATGTCCGGGGCCAGGTAAGCGCAATGGCCGTGCGGCAATTCCACCTTCGCGGCCTGAGTGGTCGCGCAGCCAGAGAGCGCAGCGAGAAGGGCAAAAGCGGCTGCTGCACCGCATATGCGGACCGTCCGCTGCAGACTCATTGAATCGACATTCATAGCGTTCATCTTTCCTCTAGTTTCCAACAAGCCAGTCGCGCGCCTGCCAAGGGAAAACCACTGCCGGAGCCTTCTACGGGCGGGCAAACCGCCTGTCAAGCCTCGCGGCGCGCTCCGCTGGTGTCATTGACACCAGGACACCTTCGTGTGAGCGTCGATGCCCGGGAGACAACGAACCATGCCACGCACCATGGAGTCTGCGGCGCTGCGGCCGAGGAATTAGTATCGATGTCGTACAGGATCGTTGCGGTATCTCTCAAGCGGGGTGTCCGATGCTAGGCTTTGAGCACTCAACGTTGCAAATACCTAGTTGACAAGGATGCGGCAGCCGCGGATACTTCCGGCCGGTTTGAAATTCCCATCTCTGAACTGAGGGAGGAGAACGATGAAAAAGTTAGTACTAGTGATCGCTCTGCTCGGCGTGGCCGGGTTCGCGCAAGCTGAGACTGTTGATCTTTACACAACCGGCGGTTTTGGTTGTCTACATCAGTATCATGATATTAATACGAGCCTCGGGGATGTCACTGCTACAGCCTATCTGCCGCAGACGGGCACTGGCGGCATGACGCTGTGGTTCAGCGATCAGGTAAACCCAACCAATAACAGCTTTTACAGCTATTACTACGGGGCTTACGGCGGCAATGGCGTACCTACGGTGCTCGCGAAATGCGTGTTCGCAGGTGGAGTTTGCGTGCCGAATGGCGAACAGTTGACGGTCACGCTGAATGAGACGTTCTACCGCAAGCAGATCAACAGCGGCCGCGCTCACTACTGGTGCACGCACTGGACCTTGCAGAGCGGAACGATTGTTCGATGACCAATGGCCCCGCCTTGGCTGAAACATGGTGTCGCGCATCGCGGCGGTATGATTGGAGACTTTGCGAATGCTGACAGCCAAGTTGACAGCCACGGCGCGATGGCCACGCAGTGGAAAGACGCGCACAGTGCAGCACGGCGTGTGGGTGATTGGCTAGGGTATATCACACCACGCTTACGATCATTCGAATTTGAAGTTTCGGATTTGTTTCGAATTTCGAGTTTCGAATTTGAGATCGCTACTTTTCGCCGTCGCCCGTTGAGACTTTCGAAGGCCGCATCGCCCAAACCGCACGCCACAGATCTCCCAGTTCCAAGAGCAGTCCACGGCTCTCGGCGCTGTTCACACTCTCGACGAACCCCGCAGTGGGAACAGGAGTGGCGGTCACACCCGGCCCCCAGCGCTTGGTAGTCAGTCGCCACAAGAGCGCCGCAAAGACGTACGTTCCGAACGCCGCACCCCAGGCGAAATAGTAGATGCGGTCCAACAGCGCGAGGACGAGGAGGAGGTAGGCGAAGTCGCGCCCGGTGAGCCGCTCGATTTTGGCGATCCACTGCCGATCACCGGTCACCAGCCGCGCCCGCCGGCCCGCGACTGTAACCAAGGCGAAGCCGCCGAACAGGAGAACGAGCAACCACGCGTAGGAACTGCTGCCGCTCGCCCGGTAGCAGCCGGTCATGATGCCGGCGAACAGCGCGACGTGCACCAGGTTGTCGCCTACGGTATCGAGCTGGGCGCCCAATCGCGACTCGGCCAGCTTGAGCCGCGCCAGCTCGCCGTCGACTCCGTCCACCGTGGTCGCGACCAGGAACAGCACCGCCGCCAGCACGCGCGGCCAATAGCCGGGAGAGGCGAACAGCAACGCGCTCAAAAGTCCAAGCGCCGTGCTGAACAGCGTCACCTGGTTGGGTGTGACGGCAGTGTGCGCCAGCCGGTAGCTGATGCGCCACGACAGCCGCCGGTCGAGCCAGCGCGCCATCGGTGCGTCCTTGTCGGCGCTCTCGTGGCGCAGCTCGCGCGCCAGCCGGAGCTCTGCCTCGCGCACGTCCTCCGGGCGTTCGTTGAGCACGAAGGGCAGTTGGCCGGCGGGCGCAATGCGCGTCCCGCTGTCGCCATTGAGGAGCCGCTCCAGTGGGCCAGCCACCACCGTGCCGCTGTGCGTTCCGTTGATACTCTCCAGCGCGACGACCTCACCGGGGCGCAGCGCCTGACTGGCGAGCACGCGGCGCAACTGCGAAGCCGCCACTACGAGGTCGCCGCGTAGCGCCAGACAAGGAGCGTCCGCGCGCAGGTGTTCGCGCACTCGCGCCAGCGAACCCACGAAGCGGACGTCGCTGCTGTCGCGAAATGAGCCCAGGGCCGCGCGCAATGCAGCCTCACCGTCAGCCGCTTCGATGAAAAAGCGCTGCACTCCGGCGCGTCGGCAAGCGTGCAGCAGGCGTTCCAACAACGGGCGCCCGAAGATCAGATCGCCGGCGCGGGGGGGAGCGTAGATCAGAGCCGTCTCGACCGAGGAAGTTTCATTCGACATGCTTTCTCCAGTATCTCGTTGCTCGCATCTCGTATCTCGCAGGATAAGTCGGCAGCGAGATACGCCCGTCGTCAAGGCTCAGGACAGGCCCTTCGACAAGGCTCAGGACAGGCCCTTCGTCAAGGCTCAGGACAGGCTTCACGAGCGACGCTATTCACGAGCGACGCCGAGGCGCGCCGTCCGAAAAGCCCGGTCCGGCCTAAGCCACGCAAGCGCCACCAAACCTTCGAGTATGGTGACGATGTTGTTGAGTCGAAAGGCGACACCGACACTCAAGCCGGCTGAGAGCGGCAGCCCGAGCGCGGCAAAAATCAGCAGCTTGCCGCCCTCCTGAACACCGAGAGATCCAGGTATCACGAACGAGACGAAGCTCACCAACACCGCAAAGGCCTCGATCGTCAAGCTCGAAAGCCAATCTCTCTCGAGACCGATCCACCCCATCATGAGCCAGACCTGGACGACACCGACGCCCAGTCCGGCAATTCCCAACAGGACCGAGGCGACAAAGTCCCAGAGGCGTCCCCGGTAGAGTTCCTGCAAGTGTTCGTCAACACGCTCCAGCCCGTGCTCGATCCGTTCCACCCAGCTCCCCAGAAAACGCAAACGAGCGGATACCATTCTCGCCGGCCGCGACAAGCCACGAATCTGCAGGACCATGAACGCACCGACTCCCGCAGCAGTCAGAGCGAACCCGATGGCTAAGCTCTGCACCGGCAGATGTTCGAGCTTGAGGGACCAGGACGCCGCGAGCAAACCGAGAATGACAAAGAGCGCCCGTGCCAGAGCCTGAGCGACCTTTGAGCTCAGCAAGCTGGCCGTCGTCACGGATGCGGAAAATTGCTCTTTCAAGAGCAGCACCTTGAGCGGTTCACCATACACAGGCCCTGCCGGGACGCTCTCGTTCAATGCGCTTCCCGCTAGTTGGACCAGGAGGAGCCGCGCCAAAGAGTTGTGTCGAGTTTGATTTGGAAGCGTACGCCACCACGCCCGCGCGTTGATCGCGCTGACCACCGCTTCCAACGCAACGATCACCACGAAACGCCAGCCGATCGCCTTCAAATCGAGCCAGACCTTGGCGGAGCCGAAGCCATACAGCAGGTAGGCAAGCAGCGCCGCTCCCAGGGCGAACATTGATGCTCGCGCCAGCCGTCCCGCCACCGTTGGCGAGCGTGGGTCTGTTTCTTGCCGAGTGATCGTGGTACTCCGCGGTCGCTGTCAACTAGCCTTGATGCTTGAGGTGACAGAAAAAGATTCACCACAGAGGCGCAGAGACACGGAGACGGTCACCTTTCCAACGTCGAGTATTCTCGACTTCACTTCCGATGTTCTTGTGTTGGTGATTTCCGACGCTCAGCATCTGTAGTCTTCTCTGCGTCTCCGTGTCTCCGTGGTGAACTTCCTTTTGTCACTAGCCAAGGCAACGAAACGGAGCAAGTCCATAGCGGCACGGGTTGTCCGGCTGGAACCGTCCTACTGCGGTGGGAATTGCTTGAGCAGTTTGTGCATTGCATCGGTGATCCGCTGCCGGCGCTGCTCTGGCGTGGCAGTCGGATCGAACATGCCGGTGACGACGCCACGCCAAATCGGCTGCACCGTCCGCGGTTCGAACACCATGAGGACCAGTGAACCTTGCTCGAAGTTAGCGGTATCAATGTGCTGCCACGGCACAAACGCGCCGCCTCCGGCGTTGGTCGATCGAGTGATGGCGACGACGCTCGTTTCGAAGTTGATGCCGCCATCGTAGGCAAGCAAGAAGTCAGCGCTGTCGGCTGACGACTTGGTGAAGCCCTTCGCCGCCAGTTCGCCGTCGACGACGGAGCGTATGGTGGTATCGACCAGTTTGTCGCTGACCCGCGGATCGCCAAGAGAGGGCTGCGGACCGGGTTTCCAATCGTAGGTCTTGAGCGCTTGGAAGTTTACGGCTGGATCATGAGAGGACTGCACTGTGTAGCGTGAGCAGCCTGCACACATAGTAAGCGCCAAGAACCCCACGACGCCGCCCAATCGACGCATTCGCATACCCCCTTCCATCGGACCTCAGAGTCATCGCAAGGCAAGCAAGCCAACCAACGCGCCACCCAGGACCAGGAGGGCTGGATTGATCCGGCTGCGCAGCAAGACCGTGAACACCACAACTGCGATGCCCACGGTCACCAGACCGGTCGCCGCTCCCCTGGCCAGCGTGAGGCAACCGGCGAGCAGCAAGCCGATGGAGACGGGTGCCAGTCCGCGCTGAATCGACGCTCGCCACGGCCACTTTTCCAGCCGGATCCACAGGCGACCGGTGACCAAAGCGAACAAGGCGGTAGGAAAGAAGAATGCCATCAAGACGACTACCGCTCCGGGAAGCCCGGCGGCCCAGTCGCCTATCGAGACGATCATCATCATGTTGGGCCCGGGCGCCATCTGGCCGACGCTGTACAAATGGATGAGCTGCGGGAAGGTGAGCCAGTGGTGCACGTTGACCGTGAGGATCTCGAGTTCAGGGAAGGCGGCCAAGCCACCGCCCACGGTCAGCAGCGAGAGATAGGCGAACACTCGGATGAGGGCGGGGATCTGACTATTCATTGGCCCGAGCCTTCCGTTTGTCCAGGACGCGGCCGGTACCAGAGGATTCCCAATGCGCCCACACCCAGCAGCACGTACGGCACAGACAGGTGAAGCCGGTTGACACCGATCACGGCGAGGGCAACGAAAACGAGATCGTAGATCCCGTCCAGGGACCTCCGGCCGAGCTGCACGGTGGTCGCCAGGATGAGCCCGATTGCGGCCGCGGCCACGCCGTGCAACATGGCGGTCACCAGCGGCCGGCTCCCATGCACGTGATACAGCGTGCCTACCACATACATGAGGAGCGCACCCGGCAGGCAAACGCCGAGGATTGCCGCGATTGCGCCAACCGCTCCGCGCAAGCGGTCGCCCACGAGGATCGCCATGTTGGTGGCATTCAGGCCGGGAAGACTCTGACTGATGGAAAGCATCTCAACGAATGTTTTGTCGTCCACCCATTGGTGCTTTTCGACGAGGCTGCTGCGCAGATACGCCACCACGCCGCCACCGAAGCTCGTCGCCCCGATCAGCAGGAACGCGCCGAAGATCTCGCCGACGCCCACCTTACCCGATGCGGCAGGAGTCTCATTCATGGCTTTGGGGTGGGTTGCCCTTGAGGCGGTAGACAACTCCGGTCTTGGTCGTCCCAAGAGAAACCCAATCACGCGCGGCCTGCTGCAGCAAGACGAAGAAGTCCTCGCAGCGCTGCCGCACCTTGCCATGCAGCTCTTCTCTGCGATCGAACTTCGCCTGGAACGAGAACTCTCCCACAAGTGGTTTGTGGTCGCCGCGTTCACGCCACAGTGCCGCGTTGGTCTTGGCGATCACCCCTTTGCCGAAATTCAGTTTGCCCAGGTCCACGAGAACCTCCTCGACAATCGTCTGGTTCACGAGCGCGATCTTTTCGGTGCCCGATTTTCCCAAAGAGGCCAGGCAGGGAAACAGACGCGCAAGGGTCGCGAGGGACGAGCGGTCCACCTCCTCCGCTTGGCTCAGGCCGAACTCCACGTTGTGAGAGAACAGCAGACGGAAGCCGCCTAGTTTGTCCTTCAGCGGCAGGGCCTCCGCCTTGAACTTGATCTCGTAGACGCCCGGAATGTTCGGCCGGACATCCAAATCCGCGGCTGTCTGCATGTCCGGGTGCCGGAACTTGAAAACGACTTCCGGGTCGCCAACGGGGAACCCGTTCTCGTACTCGATGCGCCGCCGTAGGATGAACGCATGATTGTAAAGCTTGAAGTCCGGTGTATCCAAAAAGACCACCTCCCTGATCCGAGGCCTCTGGCCAGCCAGGTGACCGGTGGACAGCCGCACGTCAGACTCGTCCGCCGCACGACGCACCAGCTTGGCGAAGTCGAGGTAGCTCTTTATCGAGGTGAAGCGGTCCGGTTTCAGGATGATCTTGCATTCGAGATAGTGCACCCGATCGAGGGGATGGCCGTCGCTGTACGTCCCCGGCTTGAGTTCAGGAACCGGCGCGGGCTGCGAATCCTTCTTCGACATCGTCGCTCCTCCTCCCACTCAGGTCATCAACGCCTGCAGCGCAGCATTCAACGAATCGCCAGGTCGTCGTGGCGGAGACGCTCGTGGTGACCACCGCGTTCGTCCTCGTATTGGTTCGCCCCACCAGGTGATCGGTGTAGCGCTTGAGTGAACCGCCGTCCAGCAACTCGGGCGTGATGTTGTCGATCCCGAGGCTCTGCCCCAGGTTGTGAAGCAACTCGGTCGCTTCACCGGGTCGCGTCCATGATCGATGGCCTCGATCGTTGGCCGGCGAGCAGGGCCGGCAAATCATAGTCGAGCAGGTTGCCGATGCGCTCGACCGTCAGGTCCGCGGCTGGATAGGAGGCGGCGACCTTCGGGTCGCAGGCAAACATCCCTTGCCGCGGGCACACGGTGGTGACTCGCTCGCCCCAGGCCTTCTTCACCGCGGCGAGAATGCGCAGCTTGTCGTCCACCAGGACGTAGTGCTCGGCCGGATAGCGCCGCTCGACGTCGGCCAGCGCTTTCTCTTTGTGAATGTAGATGAGCACATGTCCCTCCACCGCCTCGAAGATGCCTGAGCGTTCGACCTTCCGCGGTTGGAAGACCACATCACCGTCCGACAGGATGACCGTCCGCCCCCAGGCGCCGAAGCGCTCCAACACATCGAGCGCCCCTGGGTACAACCGATTGGCGAACGGGTAGTCCACCAGGTACGACGACATGGACAGCAGGTGTACGTCTTGTGGGTGTTCGACGCGGTAGCGCTGCAAGGCTCCGAGGTAATCGCGGTAGCCCAACTGGTTGAACAGCTCCTCGAGAATCGCCCAGTAGCGGTCGCGGCAGGCTGGCCCGAACTCACGTTCGAGGTGGCGCTTGAGATCATTCTGGATGCGGTCGTTGTCGAGCAGGGTATCATCGACATCAACCAGGAACACGACTGGGTAGGGTAGCGTCACGCTCATGCGTCACACCCCGCCGGCCAGTGCAGCGCTCACGATGCGCTGCGCCTCGGCGACGATCGCTTCCAGGTGCTTCTCGTCCTTGAAGCTCTCTGCGTATACTTTGTAGATGTTCTCTGTGCCGGAGGGTCGCGCCGCGAACCAGCCGTGCGCAGCCACGACCTTGAGGCCGCCGATTGGGGCCTCATTGCCCGGGGCGTGGGTCAGCTTGGCAATGATCGGCTCGCCAGCCAGCTTGGCCTCCTTGACGGCCTCCGGCGAGAGTTTCCCCAGCCGTGCCTTCTGCTCCGGTGTCGCCGGCGCGTCGATCCGTGTGGAGTACGGCGTGCCGAACTCCGCTGTCAGCGCGCGGTAGTGCTCGCCCGGATCCTTGCCGGTGCGCGCCGTGATCTCCGCAGCGAGCAAGTCCGGCACCAGCCCGTCTTTGTCTGTCGTCCACACCGTGCCGTCGCGCCGCAAGAATGTAGCTCCCGAACTCTCCTCGCCGCAGAAGCCAATCGAGCCGTCGACGAGTCCTGCCACGAACCACTTGAATCCCACGGGCACGTCGATCAGCCGCCGCTTCATGCGCGCAGCCACCCGATCGATCATGCTGCTGCTGACCACCGTCTTACCGACGGCGGCCGTCGCCGGCCACTCAGGACGGTTCGCAAACAAGTATCCAACCGCGACGGAGAGGTAGTGGTTCGGTTCGAGCAGACCATGGCTGTGGCTCACGATGCCGTGCCGATCGGCATCGGTGTCGCACGCAAAGGCAACGTCGAAGCGCTCCTTGAGGCCCACCATACCAGCCATGACGTACGCCGACGAAGGGTCCATGCGAATCTGGCCGTCCCAGTCCACGGTCATGAACCGGAACGTGGCGTCGACGGCGTGATTTACCACCTCCAGGTTGAGGCTGTAGCGATCGCCGATGGCATCCCAGTAGGCCACGCTGGCGCCGCCCAGGGGATCCACACCGATATGGACCTTGCTTTCTCGGATGGCCTGCAGGTCCACCACTGACGGAAGATCGCGGACGTAGGAGTCGAGGTAGGGATGCTGATGCGTGGTGGAGGCACCGCGGGCACGGGCAAAGGGTATTCTCGACACGCCGCGCAAGCTGTCGGCGATGAACGCGTTGGCCTGCTGTTCGATCCATTGGGTCGCCTGGGTGTCCGCGGGTCCGCCGTGAGGTGGATTGTACTTGAAGCCGCCGAACTGCGGCGGGTTGTGCGATGGTGTGATGACGATGCCGTCAGCCAGGCCACGTTGGCGACCGCGGTTGTAGGTCAGCACCGCGTGCGAGATCACCGGGGTGGGCGTGTAGCCATTGTCCGCGTCGACCATGACCTCGACGCCATTCGCCGCCAGCACCTCCAGCGCGCTGGCAAAGGCCGGCTCGGAGAGCGCGTGCGTATCGATACCGACGAACAGCGGTCCGTCGATGCCCTGTTGCTTGCGGTAGAGACAGATGGCTTGCGTGATCGCGAGGATGTGCGCCTCGTTGAAGGCGTTGTCGAGGGCGCAGCCACGATGCCCGGAGGTGCCAAACGCGACGCGTTGCGCGGGCACGGATGGATCCGGCTGGCCCGTGTAATAGGCAGTCACCAGCCTGGGGACGTTGATGAGCGTCGACGGGTCGGCAGGCTTCCCTGCGAGCGGGCTGACGTGCATGGTTCACCTTCCTCAAATGCGATTGAGAAATCTCGTCGTGAGTCCATCTATGAGCGTGACCAGTGTGTGTCCGATTTCAGTTACACACGTGGCGCGTATCATTCCACAGTTGGATCGCCGGTTCGGAAAGGTTGTGTTCGTAGCTCAGCGCACAGAGGGCAGCCGTGCCGAGCAGAAAGAGCCTGCCGCCCGACGGTTCCAGCCCCAGCCAGCGAGCGGTCAGCGTCCGCAGAAAGTGCCCGCTCGAAAAAAGCAGCATGTCCCCCTGCACTGCGCGCACCCGGCGGACGACGCGGTCGGCGCGCGCGCCCACCTGGTCCGGCGATTCCCCGTTCGGGCAGCCGTCGCGGAACAGTTGCCAGTCGGGGCGTTGCGCGTGGATCTCCGCGCTGGTGCGACCTTCATAGTCCCCGTAGTTCCATTCGAGCAGGTCGCGGTCGACTTCGGCGACGGCCCCGAAGCCGGCCAACTCGCACGTCCGCCGCGCGCGCTGCAGGGGACTGGTCAACACCTTGGCGAAGGTCAGTCCCGTGAGCCGCTCTCCAAGAGCGCGGGCGTTCCGCTCGCCGCGTTCCGTCAGCGGCAAATCGGTGCGTCCCGTGTGCTGGCCCGAGAGACTCCAGGCGGTCTCGCCGTGCCGGGCCAAGTAGATGACGGGAAACCCCTCGCTCATTTCAGATCCTTCACCACAGTCGACTCATTCCCGTACACGTCCACGACCGTCACGGCAATACGCCCGATTGCGGGTGATGAGAATGAGTGTCGAGGAGCACGCGAGCCGCGCCCAGAGCCCCCTCGACCAGCTGTGGCGTCTCCTTCTGCGTCACCGAGCACCCCGCGGCCACGATAGCCATGGCCACTCCCGTGAGCGCTTCACCTGCCCACGCACGCCGGCGTGGTTTGCCAGTCCTGGAGTTCTAGCAGCCTGTCGGACTTGGAAGCCTGCAGCGACCCATCGGGGAGCGGGCTATAGAAATGACGCCGACCGCAAGGTCCTAGTCGGCCCCCGCGTCCTTCTCCGTTCGGTTGCTGGTAGAGATCGCCGAAGGTTTCCGAGCCGCTACCGTACGCCACAGCTCGCCCAACTCGACGAGCAAGCCGCGATTCTCGGTGCCGCTCGTACGTCCGTCGGCTTTCCTCTCGTCCGCAGAGGCGGCCGCCAACTCTGGCCCCCACCGTCTCGTAGTGACCCACCACAGGCCAGCAGCGAAGGCGTACGTGCCAAACGCCGCGCCCCAGGCGAAATAGTAGAGTCGATCCAGCAGCGCCAGAAGGAAGAGCACGTAGGCGAAGTCACGGCCCGTCAGCCGCTCGAGCGTCGCCATCCACTCCCGATCCCAGCTGACCGAGCGCGCCCGCCGGCCCGCTACCGCACACAGCGCAAAGCCGCCGAACAGAACGACGAGCAGCCATGCGTAGGCGCTGCTCCCGCTCACCCGGTAACACCCTGCCATGACGCCGGCGAAGAGTGCGACATGCACGAGGTTGTCGGTCAACGTATCGAGCTGCGCACCGAAGCGCGACTCGGTCATCCTGAGCCGCGCCAGCTCACCGTCGACTCCGTCCAACGTCGTCGAGACCAGGAACAGCACCGCCGCCAGCACGCGCCACCAGTAGTCGGGAGAGGCGAAGAGCCACGCGCCGAGCAGTCCCAACGCAGTGGCGACCAGCGTCACGGCGCTGGGCGTGACGGCGGTGTGCGCCAGCCGGTAGCTGATGCGCCACGACAGGCGCCGGTCGAGCCAGCGCTTCAGCGGCGCGTCTCTTTCCGCACTCTCGTGCCGCAGCTCGCGCGCCAGCCGCAACTCGACTTCACGCACATCGTCGGCATATCCGTTGATTGCAAACGGCAAGTCCCTCGCAGGCGCGATCCAGGCTGCAGAGCCAACGCCATTCACGAGCCCATCGAGTGGTCCAGCCATGACGACGCCGCTGTGCATCGCGTCGGTACTCGGCAGCGCTACGACCTCACCGGGGCGCGCCGTCTGGCTGTCGATGACGGCG
>Ga0335082_10006145_pt1 | contig 13118 bp, 11 predicted proteins | sample Lox_Sample_41_FD_206718 | JGI IMG/M metagenome (GOLD analysis project Ga0335082, IMG submission 206718) | Soil microbial communities from Loxahatchee National Wildlife Refuge, Florida, United States - Lox_Sample_4.1 | ecosystem: Environmental > Terrestrial > Soil > Wetlands | place: USA... | reverse complement strand
GCGGATGGCGCGCGCGTCGGCCTTGCACGCGAGCCACCTGAGCGACCCGCCCCATTCGATCAGCTGCTCGCCCGGGAATGCCAGCGGCGGCGCGACCGATTTCACCGACATGCGCCACAGGGGTCTTTCGGTATTGAAGAATGGATCGGTCTGCTCGCGTATGCCGCGCCAGTAGCGCTCGGCTTCGCCCGAATCCATGGATTCGCCGCCGATCGCCTCGCGCGCGGCCCTGATCGCACTCGCCGCCCCGGACAGCCGCACGGCGAGATTGCCGTCGGCCCAGGCGCAGGCGCTGATCGGCAACGGCTTTCCGCCCCAGTGATTGAGCGTCTCGATGGCCTTGTCCTGCGGCAGCTCCAGCCTGAGCGTGGCTTCGGCAACCGGCAGCGGCAGCACCTTGAGCGAGACCTCCAACAGCAGGCCCAGCGTGCCCAGCGATCCGGCCATGGGGCGCGAGATGTCGTAGCCGGCGACGTTCTTCATCACCTGGCCGCCGAAACTCAAGTCGTCGCCGCGGCCGTCGAGCAGGCGCACGCCGAGCACGAAGTCGCGCACGGCACCCGCCGCCGCCCGCCGCGGCCCGGACAAGCCCGCGGCCACCATGCCGCCCACGGTCGCGGCGGGACCGAAGTGCGGCGGCTCGAATGCGAGGTACTGGCCCTGCGCGCGCAGTGCCGCCTCGAGCTGCGCCAGCGGCGTGCCGCAGCGCGCGGTCACCACCAGCTCGCTCGGTTCGTAGGCGACGATGCCGGCGTAGGCGCGCGTGTCGAGCACGTCGCCCTGCAGCGCCTCGCCGTAGAAGTCCTTGGTACCGCCGCCGCACAGCCGCAGCGGCTGTTTCTCCGCGGCGGCGGCACGGATGCATTCGGCGAACCCGGCGACGATTTCTTCCATGTCAGAAGCGCGGCAGCTCGGGATAGGGCAGCCGGCCGCCCTGCGCGTGCACGCGGCCGAATTCGGCGCAGCGGTGCAGCGTCGGGATGTTCTTCTCCGGGTTGAGCAGTTCGTCCTGGTCGAACGCGCGCTTCACCGCGCGGAACATCGCCAGCTCGGCCGGCGAAAATTGCAGGCACATCTGGTTGATTTTCTCGATGCCGACGCCGTGCTCCCCGGTGACCGTTCCGCCCACTGCGATGCTCTTCTCCAGCACCTCGCCCGCGAACGCCTCGGTGCGGCGCAATTGCTCCGGATCGTTCGCGTCGAACAGGATCAGCGGATGCAGATTGCCGTCGCCGGCGTGGAACACATTGGGGCAGCGCAGGCCGTATTTCTGCTCCATCGCGGCGATGAAGCGCAGCACCTCGCCCAGGCGCCTCCTCGGTATGGTGCCGTCCATGCAGTAATAGTCGGGCGAAATGCGCCCGACGGCCGGGAACGCCGCCTTGCGCCCGGACCAGAATTTGAGGCGCTCCGCCTCGTTCTGCGAAATGCGGAAGTCGTACGCGCCGGAAGCCTTCAGCACCGCCGTCATGCGCGCGATCTCGTCTTCGACCTCCTCCGGCGTGCCGTCGGATTCGCACAGCAGCAGCGCCGCCGCGTCGAGGTCGTAGCCGGCGTGCACGTATTCCTCCACCGCGCGCGTCGCCGGCTGGTCCATCATTTCCAGCCCGGCCGGGATGATGCCGGCGGCGATCACGTCCGCGGCGGCGTTGCCCGCCTTTTCCACGTCGTCGAACGCGGCCAGGATCACGCGCGCAGTCTGCGGCTTGGGCACCAGCTTCACCGTGATTTCGGTGGTCACGGCGAGCATGCCTTCCGAGCCCATGATCAGCGCCAGCAGGTCGTAGCCCGGCGCATCCAGCGCCTCGCTGCCGAGTTCGACCATCTCGCCGTCGATGGTGCACGCGCGCACGCGCAGCACGTTATGCACGGTGAGCCCGTACTTGAGGCAGTGCACGCCGCCGGCGTTCTCGGCGACGTTGCCGCCGATGGAGCAGGCGATCTGCGACGAGGGATCGGGGGCGTAGTACAGTCCGTAGGGCGCGGCCGCCTCCGAAATGGCGAGGTTGCGCACGCCCGGCTGCACGCGCGCGACGCGCGCCACCGGATCGAGCGCGAGGATGCGCTTCATCTTGGCCAGAGACAGCAGCACGCCCTTGCCGTGCGGCAGCGCCCCGCCGGAGAGGCCGGTGCCGGCGCCGCGCGCGACCACCGGCAGCTTGAGTTCGCGGCAGGCGCGCAGGACGCGGCAGACCTCGTCCTCGTCCTGCGGCAGCGCCACCACCATCGGCAGTTCGCGATAGGCCGACAGGCCGTCGCATTCGTAGGGCTTGGTATCCTCGCGTTCGTACAGCACCGCATCGGCCGGCAGCACCGCGCGCAGCGCCTTCACCGCCTCGGCCTGGCGCACCGGGTCGAGCAAACGCAAGCCTTGATTCATGGCAGCGCAAACCTGCGGCGGGGACGCGATCGGGACATGTCGGAATGGAACAGCGGATGACGCTGCCATGTTAGGCACCGCCCCTCGATGTGTCAATCGAATGAGCCGATAAGATTTGATATTGCCGAAGGCAGCGAGCGCTGCGCGCGCATTTGCTAAGATGTCCGCTGGCAAATATCGAAGTCCAGCCTGAATGCCCGCCACGCGCCACACTGTCCTGCTGCGCATCTTCCCGTTCCTCGCCTGGCCCCGGCCGGGAAAACAGAGCTTGAGCGACGACGTGCTTGCCGGCATCACGGTGGCGCTGGTGGTCATCCCGCAGTCGCTCGCCTACGCGCAGCTCGCGGGCGTCCCGGCTTATTTCGGTTTGTATGCTTCGCTGCTGCCGTCGATCGTGGGAGTCATGTTCGGCTCGTCGGCGCAATTGTCGACGGGGCCCGTTGCCATGACCTCGCTGCTTACCGCGGCAAGCATCGCGCCGCTCGCCCCCATGGGCAGCGATGCATTCATTGCCCACGCGGTGCTGCTCGCGCTCTTGTCCGGCCTGTTCCAGGTCGCTTTCGGCGTGCTGCGCATGGGGATGGCGATCAACCTGCTGTCGCAGCCGGTGCTAATGGGATTCATCAACGCCGCGGCAATCATCATCGCGCTGGCGCAGCTGCCGCCCCTCGTCGGAATGTCATCCAGGCAGACCTCGCATTTCCTGCTCGACACCTGGAATGTGGTCGTCAATCTCGACCTGATGCATGAGATATCGCTGGTATTCGGCGCGGGCGCGATCGCCATGCTGCTCGGCTTCCGGCGTTACCTTCCCCGACTGCCGGGCGTCCTGATCACGGCGGGGCTGCTGACCTGGATCAGCTACGCAATCGGATTTGCCGACCTCGGCGGCCGGGTGGTGGGCGCGGTTCCAAGCGGATTCCCGCATTTCGTCATCCCGGCGGTTGACTGGGATACGATCAAGCAGTTGCTCCCGGCCGCGTTCGTCATCGCCCTGATCAGCTTCATGGAAGCCATGTCGAGCTGCAAGGTGATTGCGATCAAGACCAAGCGTCCGTGGAACGAAAACCAGGAGCTGATCGGTCAGGGATTGGCCAAGATCGCCGCCGCATTCAACTACACCATGCCGGTGAGTGGGTCGTTCTCGCGCTCGGCCCTGAACCTGCAGTCCAATGCGCACAGCGGCATTTCCGGACTGGTCACGGCCCTGTTCGTATTGCTGACATTGTTGTTCTTCACGCCGCTGCTATTTCACCTGCCCAAACCGGTCCTCGCCGCAATAATCATGCTGGCGGTATTCAATCTGCTTAATTTCCAGAGTTTTCGCCGCGCCTGGCGCGCCAGCCGCGACGACGGCATTGCTGCGATCATCACCTTCGTCACGACGCTGCTGTTCGCTCCCAATATCCAGGACGGCATCCTGTCGGGAATCATCGTGTCGCTGTGCCTGCACCTGTACCGGGGCATGCAGCCGCGCGTGGCGATCGTCAGCCTGCATCAGGACGGCACGCTGCGCGACGCGGAGCGTTTCCGGCTGCCGCCGGTGCATGAAGCGATAGGGATGCTGCGCCTCGATGCGTCCCTGAACTTCGTCACTGCCGCGGCGCTGGAGGATGCAGTGTTGAAACTGGAGCGCGACAAACGCCGGTTGAAGTTCATCCTGTTGAGCGCCGGCGGCGTCAACGACCTGGATGCGACCGGGACGGAATTGCTGTTCAAGCTGTCCGAGCGGCTGAGTCAGAGCGGTATCACGCTGGTGTTGAGCGCGGCGAAAAAGCAGGTACAGGAAGTCATCGAACGCACCGGGCTGGACGCCGCCGTCGGCAGCGCCAACATCTACGCTACCGACCGGCTCGCAGTTGAAGGCCTGCTCGCGCGTGTGGGCGCCTGATTCGCCGCGGCGCGCGGCCTAGCGCGTGCGGCCGTAGGGAATTGCGTTCAGCGCGAACCCGAGCAGCATCGCCAGCAGCGTAAACACGCCGCCAAACAGCCAGGGGTGGTCGTGCGCTGCATTCCACACCCAGCGCTCGATGCCGGAGAGGCGCACCGTGAAATGGCCGACGTTGCGGCCGACCACCTTGCCGGATTTCACTACCAGCGTTTCCACGGTGTAGGTGCCCACCTGCAAATCGCCCGGCAGCCGCATGTTCGCGATAAACAGCCGGTTCCCGAACACCCTGATCGCGGTGTCATCCTCGTGGTAATAGCCCTGTCTTTCCTTGATGCGGAAGAACGCCTTGCGCCAGTCGTCCGAGACATGCGCCTGCAGCTGCGGCTCGAGGCGCATCGGCACGCCTTCGAGCCGCAGTCCGTATTCTTCCAGCGCCGCGGGTGGCAGGATTTCGGCGATCGGCGCGGTTGCATAGAGATACAGCAGGCTGGGTGCGCCGTCCAATTTCGCGGTTTCGCCCTCGACCCAGAACGGCCCGATCTTGGTCTCGCGTGACAGTTTTGCCACCTGCGGCGGACCGACCAGTTTGATGATGAGGTCGGCCGGGCCGCGCATCGAGCCTACCGCCTTCAGCGCGGTCCCGGCGAACTCGGTGGTGATCTTGACTTCGTTCGTCTCGGGAACGACCACCAGCGGCTCATCGGCCCATGCGGGGTCGAACAGTGCCGCGCCCGTGAAGAACAACAGGCAACGCAGCCAGCGCGCCATCATTTCACCTCGACCTCGATGCTGTGGATGTGCGCAGGCGGAAGCACCAAGGTCACCACCATCTTGATCGCGACGGCGACTACCACCAGCGCCAGGATCAGGCGCAGCTTCTCTGCCGGCAGGCGCGCCCCCAGCCGCGCGCCAAGCTTGGTACCGAGCACCGAGCCGAGAATCAGGATCAGCGCGAGGAAAGGGTCGACCGAGTGGTTGACGCCGGCCTGCATGATGCTCACCGCGGCCGTCGTGAACAGGAGTTGGAACAACGAGGTTCCGACCACGATCTTGGTCGGCATCTTGAGCACATAGATCATCACCGGCACCATGATGAAGCCGCCCCCCACGCCCATTAGCGAGGTCATGACGCCGACGGCGGCGCCGAGCACCAGCGGACCCAGCGCCGACATGCGCACGCCGGAGACCGGATAGGAAGTCTGCCAGGGCATGCGCTCGAACCAGGTATGCACAAGCGACTTCGACGCGGCCGGCGCATGCGCCGCACTGGGCGCGGGCGCGCCGGAGCGAAACACCGCCTGCAGCGATTCGATCAGCATGCTCACGCCGATAAAACCGAGCAGGACGACATAGAGAAACACGACCACGTTGCCGAACTCGCCCGCGCGCAGCAGCACTTTGGCGAGGTAGACGCCGAAGCCGCCGCCGAGCCAGCTGCCGGTCAGCAAGATCAGGCCCATCTTGAAATCGATATTGCCGTGGCGCCAATGCAGATAGCTCGCACCCGAAGCCGTGCCCGTCATCTGCGCCGCGCCGCTGGACACGGCTACAATGGGCGGAATGCCAGTGAAGATCAGCAGCGGCGTGATCAGGAACCCGCCCCCAACCCCGACCAGACCGGAGAGAAAGCCGACCAGCGCGCCGTATGCCAGGATCAGGACGATGTTCACGTCCATATGCGCGATCGGCAGGAAGACTTCCATGGAAAGGTCTATGTTCGAAAAAAGAGGGGCGAAGCGAGCCGCCATTTTACCCGTTAGCCGGCCCTTCTCCGCACATGTGGCAGAGCTTCTGCTTATGGCCATCGAAGTATCTCTGATGGCGCTTGCTGCCGGCGTCGCCCGCCGCACGCACGCGCGCTTGCCATGCGCCGCGGTGCTGCTGCTGGCGGCGGTCATGCTCGTCGGCTGCGGCGGCAGCGTGCCGAAATTGCCGCGACTGCCCGCCGATGCGGCCGTGCTCGCTTTCGGCGACAGCCTGACGTTCGGCACCGGCGCGCAGCCCGAATCAAGCTATCCGGCTGTGCTGGAGAAGCTCATCGGGCGCAAGGTCTGGAGCGCCGGCGTCCCGGGTGAAGTGAGCGCGGCGGGCCTGGCGCGCCTGCCTGCCGCGCTCGACTACTACCAGCCCAGACTGCTCATCCTGTGCCATGGCGGCAACGACTTCCTGCGCAAGCTCGGCGACGCCCAGGCGGCGGAAAACCTGCGTGGCATGATCCGCCTTGCCCGGCAAGGGGGAATCGACGTAGTGCTGATCGGCGTGCCCAAACCGGGGCTGTTCCCGTCGCCCCCTAGTTTCTACGTCGACATCGCCAAGGAATTCGGCCTTCCCTACGAGGGCGCGGCGCTGAAAGAGATCCTGCGCGACAACGAGTTCAAATCGGACATCGCGCACCCCAACGCAAGGGGCTACGCCAAGCTGGCTGCGGCTGTGGCGGCGTTGCTGAGGAAGAGCGGGGCGATATGAAAGGCGCGGTAGCCGCCGGCAAGAATCGACCAAGGGTGCGAAAATCGCCACTCGATCCAGCCAGGAGCGAAGCATGTTCGATTTGACCGGCAAGGTCGCGCTGATCACCGGCTCGACCAAGGGCATAGGCAAGTCCATCGCCGAGGAGATGGCGAAAGCGGGCGCCAAGGTGGTGGTCTCCAGCCGCAAGGCCGACGCCTGCGAGCAGGTGACGCGCGAATTCACCGCCAAGGGCTACGAGGCGGTGTCGATACCCTGCAACATCGCTCATAAAGAGCAGCTGCAGCAGCTGGTCGATGCGACCATGAAAAAATGGGGCAGGATCGACATCCTCGTATGCAACGCCGCCGCCAACCCGGTCTACGGTCCGACGGCGCAGGCGGGCGACGAAGCGTTCGACAAGATCATGGGCAACAACATCAAGAGCAACTGGTGGCTGTGCAACATGACCATTCCGCAGATGGCCGCGCGCCGGGACGGCGTGGTGATCATCGTCTCGAGCATCGCCGCGCTCAAGGGCAGCACCGTGCTCGGGCTGTACGGCGTATCCAAAGCGGCCGATACCGCCCTGGTGCGGAACTACGCCTGCGAGTGGGGGCCGTCCAACATCCGCGTGAACGCCATCCTTCCCGGCCTGGTGAAGACCGATTTCGCGCGCGCGCTGTGGGAAAACGAACCGCTGCGCAAGGCGCGCGAGGCGATGACGCCCCTGCGCCGCCTGGGCGAGCCCGAGGAGATCGGCGGCATCGCCGTCTTCCTCGCCTCCAGGGCGGCCAGCTTCATCACCGGCCAGACCATCGTCGCCGACGGCGGCGTGACCATCGCCTGAAACCGGCGCATCAGGCGCTATCGGCCGAGATGCGCCTATCTATGAGCAATTGCCAAATTCGGCAAGCGAGTTGCCGTGTGCGTAGTGCCGCGTCTGAAGTTCCATTCTACAATGTTGTAGATTCTTGACCGATATACCGGCCGCTGGCCCAAGTTGCATATTCTTCAAAATTCTGCCGGGCGCCGTCACGGCGCTAACGCGTTTCGAATTTCTCGCACCAGTCATGCGCTGACAAATAGACATCGTTCTTCAGGCAGATGCCGTCGTCCTTGCGCACAGATGCGTACCCCGAACTGAGGGTGTTCAAGCCCTTGATCTCGCGTTCGAGGTAATCGGGTGAATTGCGAAAATGCGCGCAACGGATGCAGCGCATACCTGCCGGTTGTTCTTGCGCGGTTGCCTTACGTCGCACCAACAGATTGAACATTTGCCATTCACCGCGAAAATGACTGCGGCCTCCCAACCAAGGTCACAAGGCCGCCGCGTCTGACTTCGGGTTAGTGACTCAGGTGAGTCCAGTACTCCACGAATACCATCGTAGACAGAACAAAGCCGAGGAAGACGTTGACCACCACGCCGGTTGTAAATGCCAGGAACGGTTTGCCGCCGGCCTGTGCCAATTCGCGGAAGCGCGTGGTCAAGCCGATGCTGAAGAAGCAGAAGATAAAGGCCCAGGTCCGCAGATCCTTGATCGGTCCTACCATTGCCGGGACCACCGTCTTTTTGAAGCTGGCTTCACCGTAGTGCGAAGCGATAAGCGTCACGATGATGGACGCCAGCATGAAGCCGATGACGAATTTCGGGAAACGCCACCAGATTTCGGCGGGATTCGGTTTCGACCCGGTTGTGCGCTCCCAGCGGGTAGTGGCAATCACGGCCAGGACAAAGGCCCAGATGCCAATCCACACATCGCGACCCACCACCTTCATCAGCGTGAATGCGTTGACGGCGTCACCCGCATTGCCGGCGATGCCCGGAGCATTCGCGTAACCATCATAGGTATTTGCGGCAGCGAAACCGGCGGCGTCGGCGAATTCCGAGGTGCCGATCCAGGCACCGGCGACGCCGATCGGCAAATGCATGAACTTCGATACGATCGGCAGGAAAAAGATCATCACAATGGCCCAGACGATGACCAGGGTGATCGCAATCGGCGCGTGTTCCTTCTTCGCGCCGACCGCACCGGCAATCGCGATTGCCGCGGACACGCCGCAAACTGCGCCGCCGGCCCCCAGGGTGGCGGCCAGCCGACGGTCCAGCCCCAGTTTCTTGGCCATGAAGAAGATTACAGCGAACGTCGTAATCGAGACGATCGAGGCCTGCATGATCGCAGTCGGTCCGGCCCATACGATCAACGTGAATGGCAATGTGGCACCCAGCAGCACAATGCCGGTCTTGATGTAATACTCGACGCGAAACCCGGTATCCATCCACTTCGGCAGTCCGATGAGGTTGGAGATGACCATCCCGAGCAGCAGCGCCAGCAGGGGCGGTTCCAGGTTGAGGTCCGTCACCGCTTTGTTTTGACCAACCAGGAAGATAATGATCGAGAAGACATAGATGAACAGGAACGATGGATAGAACTCCGACAGCTTGAATCCCAGCGCCTTTATGCTGACGCCAAAGATGACGCACCACATGATGAATTGCGCAATGTACTGGGTGTAATGGCCGGCGAAGTGCTGCGTAACCACCGATAAATCGGTCCACTTGCCTGGCGGCAAAATGGCGATCCATTTGATGCTCGATCCGTTTGCAAAAAACAGATAGGCGACGACGACAATGCCCAAACCTAGCCAAATGGCCCACCAATCCTCCTTCAGCCACAGTTCCTTCCACCCCATGCTCTGAACCGGCGCGCCTGCCCCGCCGTCATTCCGAGTCCCTGCTGTCGATGATTTGTCCGCGCTGCTTAACCTATCTCCCTCGCTCATCGCGTTCTCCCTTTTCGTCGGTCAGTCATAAATTCGTTCGCCGTATCTTACGCTGCAAACCGCTTTTCGGCGTATGCCCAAACGTCGCAGCGGTCATTGATATTCGTCACCAGCATTGCCGTCATGCAGCCAGCGCCGCGGCCATCCTGACATCGATGAGGCGATCGCGCGTCACCGGTTGCCCAGTTGTTCCTGGCTGAAACGGTCGGTCCCTGCCGGCCGTCGCCAAGTACGCATATGCCGGCGCGTTCTCCGCCCATGTCCCGGTGGCTGCGCAGGCGCATCTCCCTCCCGAACTCTAGTGTTCGGCGGCAAGCGCCGGTCGCTGCTTCCACAACTGGGTCGCCTGCTCGAACGCGTAAGCAAGCTGCAGCACGCCGAAATCGTCCTGGTGCCGGCCGACGATCTGCACCCCCACCGGCAACCCTTCCGCGGTAAATCCGCAGGGTACGGAAATCGCAGGATGGCCGGTGACCGTGATGAAATAGCAGGACTTCATCCAGTCTATGTACGTGTCCATGGCCGCGCCGTTGATCTCGGTGACATACGGCTGGTTGACATCGAAAGGCGGTACCTGATTCACCGGCAGGACCAGGAACTCGTGCCGCTGCATGAATGCGTGCATGCGGCTGAACAGCATGGTGCGCTTGGCCTCGGCCGCGCCGATGCTGGGGCCGGAGAGCTTCCTGCCGGCTTCGATGTTCCACGCCACCGTGTCCTTGAGCTGGTCGCGGTGGCGGTCGAGCAGCTCGCCATAGGCGAGCTCGAACTGCCACGCGCGCAGAGTCATGAAGATCTCGTTGGCGTCCGCCAGGTCGGGCGTCGCTTCCTCGACCTGGCAGCCGAGCGCGGCGAAGGCGGCGCGCTGCCCCGCCAGTACTGCCGCGACGCGCGCATCCACGGGCAAACCGCCGAGGTCGGTGCTCCAAGCTATGCGCACGCCGCTGAAATCGCGCGCCAGCGGCCGCGCGAACGGGCTGCCCGGCTCGGCGATCGCGATCGGGCTGCGCGCGTCCCAACCCGCGATCGCAGAAAGCATCAACGCGCAATCGCCTACGGTGCGCGCCATCGGGCCTTCAACCCCGAGCGTGCCCCAGCCGGTTTTCGCCGGCCAGATCGGCACGCGCCCGGGCGAGGGGCGCAGGCCCACGACATTGCAGAAATTCGCCGGACAGCGCAGCGAGCCGCCCATGTCGCTGCCGTCGGCCAGCGGCACCATGCCGGCGGCCAGCGCTACCGCCGCCCCGCCGGAGGAACCGCCGCACGTTTTGGTCGTGTCATAAGGATTGAGCGTCTTGCCAAAGACCGCGTTGAAGGTCTGCGAGCCGGCGCCGAACTCCGGAGTATTCGTCTTGCCTATGGAAATCGCCCCCGCCGCCTGCAGCCGGTCCACGATCAGCAGGTTTTGATCGGGAACGAAGTCCTTGAAAATGGGCGAGCCGAAGGTGGTGCGCATGCCGCGGGTGAGGAACAGGTCCTTGTGCGCGACCGGCAGGCCGTGCAGCGCGGGAAGAGTTTCCCCGCGCGCCTGTCTCTCGTCGGCCGCGCGCGCCTGCGCCAGCGCCTGATCGGCGTACAGGCTGACGATCGCGTTCAGCTTCGGGTTGAGGCGTTCGATCTGCGCGAGCGAGGCCTGCATCAGCTCGCGCGCCGACAGCTCCTTGGTGCGGATGCGCCGCGCCAGTTCGGTCGCCGGCAGAAAACAAATCTCGCTGCTCATACTACTTCTTCGTCGGGTGACCCGCGTGGATTCTATCAGGTGCCTGCAATGCGCAACCTGCGCCGGCGACCACGACCCGGCGCGGTTTTCGCGCAGGGACGGCCCGGGTCATTTCGGCGCTTCCTGCGACAGCTGCAGCAGCACATCGCGCAGCCATTGCTGGGCCGGATCGCGCTGATTGCGCTCGTGCCAGATCTCGCCGACGGTAAATCCCGCGAGGTCGAGCGGCGGCTCGAGGATGCGCAGCCGGTTCGCGTAGCCGCGCGCCAGGCGCTCGGGCAGCGCACTGATCATGTCGGAGCGCACCACGATCTCCGGTATCAGGAGGAAATGCGGCACGGCGAGGCGCGCGCGGCGCTTGCGTCCGAGGACCGCCAGCGCCTCGTCGATGCGGGCGCTGAAACCGCTGCCGCGCACCGACACCTGGATGTGCTCCAGGCTGCAAAACTTGTCCAGCGTCAGGCGCGCGCCGATACCGGGGTGGTCGCGCCGCACCACCGAGACGATGCGCTCCGCGTACAGCGGCCGCACATGCAATCCGGCAGCGGCATTCTGCAGTCCGGTGACGCAAAGATCGACGTCGCCGCTTTCCATCTGTCTGGCCACCGATTGCAGATCGAGCGGACGCACTTCCAGACGCACGCCCGGGGCTTTGTGCTCGAGGTAATCGACCAGCTGCGGCAGCAGCGTATATTCGACGTAGTCCGAAGCGGAAAGGGTAAACGTGTGCACTGCGCGAGCGGCATCGAACGCCGCCCGCGGCTGGACGATGGCGTCGATCTCGTCCAGCACCCGCCTCACCGGACCAAGCAACTCCAGCGCGCGCGGGGTCGGCAGCATGCCGCGCGCGCTGCGCAACAGCAGGGGGTCGCCGAACAATTCGCGCAGGCGCGCGAGCAGGGCGCTCGCCGCGGGTTGCGACAAGTGCAGGCGCACCGCGGCGCGCGACACGCTGCGCTCCGCGAGCAGCGCGTCGAGTGCGACCAGCAGGTTGAGGTCGACGTTGCGTATATCCATGGAACGAATATATTAAATCTAAAAAATCGATTAGACAAATAACTAAACGATGCTTAGACTCAGTCTACAGATTTAACGGGGTTAGCTAATGAACTTCGGTGTCGCAAAAGTACTCGCGGGTTACCTGACCGCCAGCGCTGCGGCACTGGTGGCTTCGGTCAAACTGGCCTGTATTCTCGGCGGCCAGACGGTGATCAGCTTCAGCGGCAGCTTTTTCCGCTGATTTCGGATACGGCGGCACCAGTTTCGCGGGATCTCCTCCTCCTCTCCCCGCGGGGGCAGGGTAGCCGGTAAGCACCGGTCGCCCTGCCCTTTTCTTTTTGCCCTAGGCCTGAAGCGAGGCAAGCCCCATCGCATTCCCGTGCTTTGCCGGGAAGAGATGCCAAGACTTCGGGAACTTTGGCCGAGCGCGTCGCCGAAGCCGAGCGCGGCACGACGACGCCTGCCGCGGTCTTCATTCTCGCCATGCGCCCAGCCGCCGCAGATCATCCGGCCGGTCCACGTCCCAAAGCGGAGCCAGTTCGCGCCAACGCCAGTTCCCGCGCGCCAGCCGCGCGCGCGTTTCCCGCATTACTGTCGCCGTTCCCCAGGAAATGTCCTCGAACAGCGGCGTCGACGGGCCTCGCGCCAGGCCGATGAGCACGTAGCCCCCGTCCTCTGCCGGGCCGAACACCGCGTCGCTTTCGCCGGTCAGCGCTGCGGCGGCCTCGCGCAGATACGGCGCGGTCAGCACCGGGCAGTCGCAGCCGATCAACAACCCCGGCACGCCTGATGCCAGCGACGCGTCGAGAGCATGCGCCATGCGCGTTCCCAGGTCCCCCTCTGCCTGCGTGCGCAGGCTGACGCCGTGGCGTTCGGCGCAGGTTGCAAAGAAAGGGTCG
>Ga0335082_10006144_pt1 | contig 13118 bp, 12 predicted proteins | sample Lox_Sample_41_FD_206718 | JGI IMG/M metagenome (GOLD analysis project Ga0335082, IMG submission 206718) | Soil microbial communities from Loxahatchee National Wildlife Refuge, Florida, United States - Lox_Sample_4.1 | ecosystem: Environmental > Terrestrial > Soil > Wetlands | place: USA... | reverse complement strand
CCGCCAAGATAGGTGAAGTTGGATTGCTTACGTAAGGTATCAATTGTAATATTGGGCCGCCAGGCGCTCTGTCCCTGGTTCGCATAAAAATCCATATCGTTATAGTTGTATGCCTGGCGGCCATCGTAATCTTGCGTAATTAAAGCGAGGGGCGTTCGGCCGACAAATATGCCAGCTCGTTGTAGGGATTCCTTGTGCCTAGTGTAGTGGGCACTGATGTACCGGTGGTTTCTATCCATCGTGGCCGAGGGCTGGTAGGTCCGCAGACTACCGATAGTATAAGCGGCGGCATCATCATTGGTCGCGCTAACGCCAATGCGCCTACTCACGGTTTCGTAAGCACTCCTCATTTTACTGATATTCAGACCTGAACGTTTCAAGTCGGCATCTGAATATTCCCAGCATTGAAGGCCCCAGCCGATGGCGAGCCCGCCGTAACCAAGGCTTTCCAATGGCGAAAAGGTTGCCGAATCAAGCGGCAGATACTTATCGACAAGCTTCGTCATGTGTAGCCGGGGCGGCGTTACCTGCGCCCCTTTACTGATATTGCCCCAGCTGATACCTTCACCGGTCGGACCAATCAAGTAACGATACTGCTCCGGATCTGTCTTACGAATTGATAGGAAATCTTTATCAGGGACTGACTCACTATTCTCTTTGGCCTGCACGCCGACGTCCAGGAGAGCTACCTTAACTCCGGCCTCAACAAGAGTCTGTGCCGCCATGGCACCCGAGCAACCGGATCCGATGACCAGGTAGTCATGCGCTTTCATGCGCCGATGGCCTTAATGAGCAGTACACCGCCTAATGCTCTCAAAATTGCCCGCACGCCTATGAACCCTACCACGACGAGATAGAGCGGCCCTCTCTGGCGGGGTAGGAATTTGCCGCTGTAACGCGGGGTAGATTCCAGTACAGCGAACATTATATATATGCGCCTTCGCAATTCCGTATCAGGGCACAATAGTCGTGCGCCTGCGTCAAGCAGCGGCAGATATAACGGGTGCCGAAGGCCAAAGCTCAGTAGCTTGGCATCTTTTGGCAGCAGATCCTGAGCATTTGTGCGGCTGATAATTTGCGCGTAAAGAGCCTGTGCCTGGGGCGAGACGTCGTCATGAATAATATACCGGGCGAGGAGCCTGGCTTCTTGCTTTAGGCTGGGAGAAACACGAGCTGTCATCTAAAGAAGAACATGCGGCATGGTGCGGCCGATATCTCTATTATATATATAGAGCGTATACGTGTCGTCAATTTTGATCGTGCGGTCCGGGTGCGCATTTATGGCTGGGTCAAGGCAATCGCTCCGGGCGGTGCTGTAAAGATAAAAGGTCTTTTGCGCTGGCGTATCAAAGCCTGGTTTATTCACCACCCAATCGAGCTTATTGAATCGGCCCCATTTGCAATTAGTCGGCAAGAAACGGATATCGCGCGATGAAGCAAAATAGGTGTTAATGAGACTGTCCCAATATGGAGCGTAGCCTTTAGTGAGACCCTCTCTTTTAACGAGCGCTGCAATTTTATAGTCAACGGCGTTGGGATCGGGTGCATGACTTGTAATCTGCAGACGCATACCATTTAAGCTGCTTCCCGTATTAACAAGGATGCCCAGGCAGTAAAGCGCGATGAGCGTCAGACGCAGACGGTGGTTGCTAATATGCGGGCCGTACACTGCCAACATAAGTACCTGAGAAATGATCGCCAGAATAATGAAACGATTATTGCCCAGGTTGTTGATTACATTCACGGTAAAAATTGCGAGGTTCACTACGGCTAGAAAGGCAAGCAGCAACCAATCGGCATTCAGGCGTTGCCTCAGACGGCCGGCTACCTTGATTGCCGCCCATACGCTGAGGCCAAGCAGGACACAATTGACCAGTTCTAAGATGAGGTGCTTGTTAATAAGTTTGCTTGATATATTGGCGTTGAATTGTATGAATTCAGAACCGATAGTGTTGGCGAGCGCACTCCACAGCTCGGTGATATGTATAAATCGATGTGCTACGTATTGAAAAGTAGTAAGGCCCAGCGCTTTGACAATTTTACTGGCAATCCCGGCAACAAGAATAGCGGCAATCGTATACCCGGCAAGCGCCGAACCCCGCCTGTTCGATAACCTATTGCTGACCCACAGACAAAAAACAAGGCCAAGGGCCGGCAAGCCGAGCATGTATGTAAAGAACGGATCGTCTACCAGAAAGAGGCCTATACCGACCAACAGTAGGCCAAGCCCGGCGACCTTTTTAGAGTTGAGTTCGTATCGAGGCAGGCGCGTAACATGTAACAGGTAAGCCATGAGCATAAAGGCGATGCCAAGCTCCGCGTTCCGCAGGTCGGGGTTCATAAACAGTACATCTCTGTTGCCAGAAGACGGCTCCACGCTCAGGGCTAAAAACCATATAACAGGCAGGTACACAAGCGCCAGGGATGATTTGGAGAGTTTTGTACGTTTGGACGTGAGAGAACGCACAAAAATCACGAGACCGATAAACAAGATGGCGTTAAAGACCAGTACGCTAATAAACATTTTAGCCCGAGAATTATGCGGCTGAATGGCGTCCTGTAGGAGGTAAAAGGGTATTTTGAGAATGTACGTATCCTCGCCCACGATGGCATCGCGGTGTGCGCCGGCCGTCCAGCTTTGAACCACGGTTTGGGTTGTGACATCATCGCTGGTGTAGGGGCGTATCGTCTGCGCAGACAATAAAGTAATAAAAAAAACGATGCCTGCAATGCCTATCAGCAGAAACTCAAACTGGCGTGGTGCCAGCTGCCTAAACTTTTCGGGAAAGATGGGTTCTCGACGTTTCATGAGGGCTATTTAATATCAGTATATATTCGGTACCTATAAAGGTACCAGGCTAGTATATACTAGCCGTATCCCTACGCCTAAATTGTAGTTTTTCCGGGCAGTTTGCTCCTTGGCGTTCACCAACGGCCTTCAATGCTGAGGACTCAGCATGAACCGATCTTTGCGGTAGCAAGCGCACCAATTCAGTTTATTTGGCTAGTTGTCGCCTGCCCTTGATGGCAATTACCGGCACCAATAGTAAGGTCTTAACTATGTAGTTGCTCGGTTGGATTTTGGACTTACCGTGCTGCCGGTCTGAGAACACTATCGGCACCTGCTGTACTGCTTTGCAAACTGTCAGGGCTTGAGACTTGAGTTCAATCAAAAACTCATAACCGTCTGAGCGGAGGTCTGTTACGCCGAGCTTTTTTAGCAAATCTGTTGAGTAGAGATTGTAACCGCTGGTGTAGTCTGTGATACGAGAACCGAGTAGAAGTCGGACGTACAGGTTACCGCCGTAACTCAGCAGCTTACGGTACCATTGCCAGTCCGGGGTGCCGCCGCCGTGCATGTAACGTGAGCCGACCACGAAATCAGCTACCTTGGTCGCGTCTAAAAACTCGGGCAGATATTTGGGATTATGGGATAAATCAGCATCCATCTGTAATATATAGTCAAACTTTTGTTGCAGTATTTCCTTAAAGGCGTGCACATAGGCCTTGCCCAATCCCTCCTTGCGTTGACGACGTATCACCGTTACCGTGAATTCCCGGTCTTTCAATTTCTGACCGAGCGTTTCGGCGGTCTTAGCTGTGCCATCAGGCGAAGCGTCATCAATCACAAAAACGGCGGTATGCAGATTGGGATAATCTCGCAGGTTACTACGGATGGCAGGCAAGAGTTCCCTGATATTCGCGGCCTCATTGTAGGTAGGGATGACGATAGCAAGCTTCAGATACATCACGCAGACCAAGAATACATTTATACTAAGTATACATGCTGAAAAAATTGTGGGACGTGAGGCTAACGCGGTTCGCCGCCATAGGCGTTTTTAACACACTGTTCGACCTCACCATTTTGAATGTATTGGTGTTTGTCGGGCATGTGCCCTATGTGGCGGCCAATTTGGTTTCGGCCAGCATCAGCATGAGCGTGTCGTACTTTTTGAATCATCACTTGGTTTTTCGGAGTAAGGAGCAGCATAGCCTTACACGCTTTGCTCACTTTTTTGTTGTCACGGGCCTGGGTATTTTGGGGATTCAGTCGCTGGTCATTTACGGCGTAACACATCTGTTGGCGCCGCATCACGCCAGTATTGCCAGCCTGATTCATACGCTTCATCTGAGCCGTTTGAGCGTGCGGGCCTTTGAACTGAACATTGCCAAAATCGCCGCCGTACTGACGGCCATGACCTGGAACTTCACCATCTATCACTTTGTAATCTTCAAAAAACCGAACGAGCAGCCGGACGAAGACATCCTGCTATAATAGAGCTGCATGATAGTCGTAATAATTGCGGGTGGCTCGGGGACGCGCCTGTGGCCGTTGTCGACGCCGGATTACCCCAAACACCTGCTGAGCCTCACCAATCCCCGTACGCTGTTGCAGAACACGTACGACCGGGTGCGCAAGGTCGCCGAGCCCGAGAACATTTTTGTAGTGTCCGAGGCTTCGCACGCCGACCACGTGCCCAAGCAACTCACCGAGGCGCCCAAAGAGAATATTTTGATTGAGCCGGCGCGGCGCGGCACCGCCTCCTGCTTTTTGTTGGCGCTCAACGAGATTAAGCGCCGCGGCCTCGACGATCAGGCCATCTTCTTTTTGTGGGCCGACCACGTTATTCGCGACACCCGCGGCTTTGTCGGCACTGCCACACAGGCCGCCACCCTGGCCGAAAAACTCCAAAAAGTTGTCTTTATCGGTGTTGAGCCGACGCACGCCTCGACTGGCCTGGGCTACATGGAAAAGGGCGACCGCCTGCAAAACGGCTTCAAAAACGCCTTTGAACTTAAGGAATTCGTCGAAAAACCGGATCTTAAGACGGCCACGCACTACTTTCAGAGCGGCAACTACCTGTGGAATACCGGCTACATGGTTACGACCCGCCAAACGCTGGAGCGTGAGATTAAAGAGCACTCCGAGCAGCTCTGGCAAGCCTATCAGCAGCTCCTCACAAGCGACGATGTTGAGCAGACCTACCTCGGCTTTGAGTCGCAAGTTATCGACAAAGCCCTGTCCGAGAAAGTTACGGACGGCTTGGTGGTGCCGGGTACGTTCGACTGGCTGGATGTGGGTTCGTTTTTGGATCTGCACGGCGCTAGCGAGCAGGATGCCGAGGGCAACTACCTAAAGGGCGGCATTATCGAAGTCGAGCAAGTCACCAACAGCTACATCCGCAACGAGCAGGACCTGCCGGTGGCGGTCATCGGCCTGGATAACGTCGCGGTGGTGGCAACGCCCAACGGCATTCTGGTGACCAAAAAAACCTACGCCCAAAAAGTCGGCGAGATCAGCAAGCGCTTTAACAAGGACGCCGCATGAAAAAATTGATTGCCTTTGACCTGGATGGCACCTTGGCGCCGAGCAAATCGCCGGCCGACGACCGCATGACGAGCGCGCTGACGCGCCTGCTCGACAAGTTTGAAGTCTGCGTGATCTCCGGCGGCAAGTTTGAACAGTTCCAAAAGCAATTGCTGAGCAATCTGGAGGCCGATCCAACGCAGCTGGAGCACCTGCACATTATGCCGACCTGCGGCACGCGCTATTACAACTATGACGTAAGCACCAAAAAATGGCGCGAGGTCTATGCCGAGAACTTTACCGAGGCGCAAAAGGAAGAGATCATTACCGCGCTCAACAAAGGTTTTGACGACCTGGGGTTGCGCGCCAAAAAGACCTACGGCGAGACCATCGAAGACCGCGGCAGCCAGGTGACCTTCTCGGTACTCGGCCAGGACATCGTCGACCAGCTGGGCGAAGAGGGCCTGCGCCTCAAACACGACTGGGACCCGGACAATGCCAAAAAGAACAAACTGCGCGACTACATCGCGCCCTTGATTCCCGAATTTGAAGTGCGCGTGGGCGGTGTTACGTCAATCGATGTCACCAAAAAGGGCATTGACAAGGCCTACGGCATGCGCAAGCTGATGGAAATGCTCGATATCGCCAAAGACGAGATTTTGTTTGTTGGCGACCGCTTGCAGCCGGGCGGCAACGACTATCCAGTCAAGGCCTTTGGCATCGACAGCATAGAGATCTCGCAGTGGCAGGAGACAGCTCTGGCCGTTGAGGCTATTCTGCACGTCGTATGAAGTTAGTCGTGGCTGGCGGCGCGGGTTACATCGGCAGCGTCGTGGCCGCTTTACTGCTCGAAGCCGGCCATGAGGTGATCGTGCTCGACAACTTGTCCGAAGGCCGCCGCGAGGCCGTGCCCGAAGGCGCCCGCTTTGTCGAAGGCGATATCTTTGACTTTGGCAAGCTGTTTTCGGCCGCCGACAAGATCGACGCCGTGTTGCACTTTGCGGCCTTCATCGCCGCCGGCGAGTCCGTGCAGCAACCCGAAAAATACTGGCACAACAACACGGTCGGCTCGCTGGAGTTGCTGGCGGCCATACGCAAGCTTGGCATCAAAAAACTGGTGTTCTCGTCGACAGCGGCGGTCTACGGCGAACCCGAGCAAACCCCGATCACCGAAGACGCCCCCAAGAATCCAACCAACCCCTATGGCATGACCAAGCTGGCTGTCGACATGGCCATCAGCAGCGAGTGCGCGGCCCACGGCCTGGCCGCGGCCAGCTTGCGTTATTTTAACGTGGCCGGCGCCTACGGCCGCTACGGCGAGCGGCACAATCCCGAGACGCACATCATTCCCGTCGCGCTGGCCGCGGCCGCCGCGGGCCGCGAGTTCACCATCTTTGGCGACGACTACCCAACGCCGGACGGCACCTGCGTGCGCGACTACATTCATGTCCACGATCTGGCCCGCGCCCATCTGCTGGCGCTGGACAAACTGGCGGCAAGCCAGCACGGTATCTACAATTTGGGCAACGGCAAAGGCTTTTCCAACCGCGAGGTTATCAAGGCCGTCGAGTCCGTGACCGGCAAAACTCTTGCTGTCAAAACCGGCCCGCGCCGCCCCGGCGACCCAGCCGTGCTGGTCGCCTCCAGCGTCAAAGCCGAGCACGACCTCGGTTGGCAACCAAAAAAGCCAGCCCTCAAAACCATGGTCGCCGACGCCTGGCAGTTCTATCAAGACTTACAATAACCCACTAAGCGTAAACCTTATTCTTGTAGCAAAAATCAATCTGGAGTATGGTGAGTAGAATAATGGAGAAATGCAGTGGGACTATTCGGTAAGCTCAGAAGCAATATGAATCACGGTGGCGTCAAAGTGCAGTTACAGGCGCCCAGTTCAGCCCCGGCCGACCAGGTTATACCGGTTACAGTTACGATAACCGCTGAAGATTCCCAGACTGTTGATGGTGTTAAGGCCGAGATAAAGGCTCAAGCAAGAGAACAAGGAATTACCATGGGGGGTGGTCAAGGAGTCGGGGTGCAGAGTAGCCGGAGTATTGATCAAACTGTGGCCCAAGTAGAAAGCCGCGAACCGTTTACCATCGGCCCCGGTGAAACTAAAACTGTTAACTTACAGCTATATCTCAATGGCAATGCCGGCGGCGGCAATCCGTTGGGACAGCTCGGTAATGCGGGCGGTGCTTTAGGTGGAGCGTTGCAGACCCTGGCGACCGTCGCCCAGAACATCGATCACGTTAACTATCTCTACAGTGTGCATGCTTCAGCAGATGTCGAGGGTGTTAGGCTTGACCCCAGTGATAAACAGTCAATTCAGATTTTGCCGCCGAGTGGCGCCGCCCAGCCAGCTCAGCCAGTCATTGCCAATGCAGTACCCAGCCAGCCGCAGGAAAATGTGCCGCCCGCAAACTCGTCTACTGCTCCACCTCAAAACATACCCTCTGATCAACCGCCCGCGAATTAGATAACCGGACTACTCAACCGTACCGGACCTGGCCAGGTTACCGACGCTTGGCGGTGCCGCCAAGCGTGAGCGTTTTGCTATACTGAGGTGGTTATGCGTGGCCTATCTGTACTATCCAAGCTGGCTGATCTAGCAAACGCGCCGCAATGCGACTCCCATTCTCATTCAGTTTTTGTGTCCACACCCGGCGGGCTAGAGGGCGGTTATTATACATGCAAATCCAATAATGTTGCGACCCGGGTCGTGTTTAGCGGCTCTTTTTTGCTCGCCACCTTTTGGTACTACCTAGCAACCCTGGCATTTGAGGTGCCGGTCTTGTACATATTTGGCTTTCGATCAAAAAAAGCTATCGGCGTGGCACTGCTGACCAATCTTGTAACCGTTTTTGGCTTTCATTTTGCCAGCTCCTACTGTAGCCAGAGCGGCAGGTGCGACTTAACCCAAGGGCTTAATACTGGCTTTATCATTGTCGAAGCCCTCATAATCTGTATTGAAGCCGCTATCTATACCGTGCTCCTCGCGTCACAGATACAGCCGCGCAAGATTGTTATGGCCACGCTGCTCGCGAATCTCAACTCCGCAATCATCGGCGGCCTGATTGTCAATGGCTTATTCGGCGGCTTTCATTAAAAGCCGCTTAGGGGCTACTCAACCGTGACCGACTTGGCCAGGTTGCGCGGGTGGTCGACGTCGAAGCCGCGGGCCATGGCGATGTAGTAGGCAAAGAGCTGGACGACCACGGCCTGGAGCATGGCCTGGGTCTCGGGTTCGGTCTTGGGGATGTAGATGACGTCTTCGCAGAACTTGCGGATCTCGTCGTTGCCTTCGGTGGCCACGGCCACGACCGGGCCGCTGCGAGCCTTGATCTCTTGGATATTACTGTAGGTTTTTTCGAGCAGCGGCGAGTCGGTGGCAAAGGCAAAGGTGGGGAAGTCGCGGTCAATCATGGCCAGCGGGCCGTGCTTCATCTCGCCGGCGGCGTAGCCCTCGGCATGCATGTAGGAGATTTCTTTGAGCTTGAGGGCGCCTTCCAGCGCGCACGGAAAGGCGTAGTGCCGGCCGATAAATAAGAAGTCGCGGCAGTCGGCGTATTTTTCGGCGATGTGGCGAATAGCGTCGGCGTTGTCCAGGACTTTTTGGGCTTTGGCGGGCAGGTCTTGCAGCTCGTCGAGCAGTGGCTTGTAGCGCTTGGTGCTGCCGTTGGACAGATGCAGGGCGATCAGCAGCAGCACGGTGATTTGGGCGATAAAGGCCTTGGTGCTGGCAACGGCTTTTTCGGGGCCGGCGTGGCAGTAGACGCCGGCGTCGGTCATGCGGGCAATGGTGCTGCCGACGGCGTTGACGATACCCAGCCGCAGCACGCCGAAGTCTTCGACTTTTTTGAGTGCGGCGATGGTGTCGGCCGTCTCGCCGGACTGCGAAATGACGAGCAGCGCCGTGCTGCGCGAAAACGGTTCCTTACGGTAGTTGAACTCGCTGGCCAGCTGAACCTCGACCGGGATGCCGGCCAGCTCCTCGATCAGGTACTCGCCGAGTAGGCCGGCGTAGTACGAGGTGCCCATGGCCACGATGACGATGCGGTCAATGTACTTGAGCTGGCCGAGCACGTTCTCCAGGCCGCCGAGCTTAACGACGTTGCGGTCGGCTGCGGCCCGGCCGAGCGTGGCCGAGCGGATGGTGGCCGGCGTCTCAAAAATTTCCTTGAGCATAAAGGTCGGAAAGTCGCCGAGCAGCGCTTGCTCGTTGTCGTAGTCCAGCAGCTCGACCTTGGGCGCGGCCAGTTTGAGCTCGCGGCTGTTCTGCACGTCGACCTTGTCGCGCGTGATGATGGCGATGTCGTAATCTTCGAGATAAATGACTTTTTTGGTGTGGGCCATGATGGCCGTCGGATCGGAAGCCAAAAAGTTTTCGCCGTCGCCAACGCCGATCACCAGCGGGCTGGACAATCGGGCCGCGTATAGCGTCTCCGGCTCGTCGGCCGAGATGGCGACGATTGAGTAGGCGCCGCGCACATCCTTGAGCGCGGCCTTAAAAGCCGCTTCAAATGAGCCAAGTTGCTTAAGATAGTAGTCGATCAAATTGGGGATGACCTCGGTGTCGGTCTGCGAGACAAAGGTGTAGCCTTGCGCCTCCAGCCGGGTGCGGATCTCGGCAAAGTTCTCGATAATGCCGTTGTGCACGACAGAGATAGTGCCGGCAGTGTTAGTCTGCGGATGAGCATTGACGATAGTCGGCGAGCCGTGCGTGGCCCAGCGGGTGTGGCCGATGACCAGGTGGCCCTCGAGCTTGTCGTCTTTGACGGCCCGAATCAGGCCGTTGACGCGTCCGGTCTGCTTGACTACCTTGTTGTGTCCATCGTCGATGGCGGCGATGCCAGCCGAATCGTAGCCGCGGTATTCTAGGGCCTCGAGGCCGCTCAGCACGATGTCCACGCCCGATTGCTTACCGATATAGCCGACGATTCCGCACATGCTAGGTTTGATTCCTTTCGCTTAGACAGGTGTCAATAAAGGCTTGAATGTTTTTTACAAAGGCCGCCACCGAAAATTGAGCGGCGTGCTCGGCGATGGCCTGGTGGTCAAACGACTTGGTGGCGGCCGTCTCGAGCACCTTGGCCAGGCTCTTGACGGTTTGCCGCTCAAAGAACAGCCCGGTCTTGCCCGGCACCACGTAATCCAGCGCACCCCCCTTATTATACGCAATCACCGGCGTGCCGGCAGCCATGGCTTCCACGGCCACAATGCCAAAGTCGTCCATGTTGGGCAGAATAAAGCCCAGCGCCGATTCAAAATGAGCCACGATTTCGGCGTCGTTCACATTGGTCAGGAAGGTGGTGCTGCGCTCGCCGAGCTTTTCGAGCCGGCGGTGCTCCGGGCCGTCGCCGATGACCAGAAGCGGAATTTTGAGTTCGTTGCAGGCCTCGATGGCCAGGTCAAAGCGCTTGTAGGGCGTCTGCCGGCCGGCCGTAATAAAGCCGTGCCTGAGCGGCGGCTTGCCGCTCGACTTAAAACGATCGGTCTCGACCGGCGGCGCGATCACCGTGCTATCGCGGCGATAGTAACGCTTGATCATGGCTTGGGTGTGTGTTGAGTTGGCGATCATATAATCCGGCTCGCGGGCAGCGTGCCGGTCCCAGCGCCTGAGCGGCCCGGCCAGCAGGCCGAGACCGAGTTTGGCCAGCCAGTTAAGCCCCCGCGGAAAGCCGGGCCGCTGCATGTATTCGTCATGGCGGATCCAATAATAGTGGGTCGGCGAGTGGCAGTAACAGATGTGCACCGTGTTGGGGCCGGTTTTGATGCCCTTGGCCTCGGCGCCGCTCGATGACAGCACCAGGTCGTACTCGCTGAGGTCCAGGCGGCTGAACGTCCAGGCCCGGAGCAGGGGTAAAAACTTTTTAAAGCCTTTTGGCAGGCGCTGCAGCCAAGTCGTCCGTACGTCAGCGTCGGCAAACCAATCCAGCTTACCAGGATCATACTGCGAGGTATAAATCGGCGCATCGGGATAGAGCCGGTGCAGTTCCCACACTACCCGCTCGGCACCGCCGATGCTGGTCAACCAGTCGCAGACAATGGCGACTTTGAGCTTTTTGGCGGACGGACTCACCCGCGCACACCTTTATGAAATACCACCACCCAAAACGTCTTGGCCAGAATCACCAGGTCGTCCCAAAAGCTCCAATTTTGTACATAGAACAGATCGAGTTTGCGCCGCTCGCTAAAACTCAAATCGCGCACGCCTGAGATTTGGGCCAGGCCGGTCATACCGGATTTAACGCTCAGGATCAGGTTCTTTTGATCGTATTTGTCGAGTTCGGCCGGTACCAGCGCCCGCGGCCCGACCAGGCTGATATCGCCGCGCACCACATTGATAAGCTGCGGCAATTCGTCCAGGCTGTGGCGGCGCAAAAAGCGGCCAACCGGCATTACGCGCGGGTCTTTGGGCAGGTAGTCGCCGTGCTCGCGGTACTGCTCAAGCAGATCAGGACGATCCATTTTGCGGAAGGCTTCCTCGGGCGCCAAGCCGCTGTACTTGAGATCATGCGAGCGAAACTTAAGGACGCGAACGCGCGTGTTAAAGCGGCTTAAACGCTCCTGCCGAAAAAAGACCGGCCCGCCGTCGGTCAGCTTGATAATCACCGCGATCACCAGCATAAACGGCGCCGCGATCACCAGCAGCAGTCCGCCGAGGAATAGATCGGTCAACCGCTTAACCACGCGGCCCCAGCCGATCAGCGCTGTCTGATGTACGGCAATAATCGGTACTGAGTGGAACAGGTCAACCTCAATCTTGCCGACAAATAACTCGCTGTTGCCGGGCACAAACCGATAGGCAGCATGGTGCTCCTGAGCGTAGGTGAGAATCTCGTCATTCGTAGCAGTTGCGGCGTACAGCTCAGTCTGAATAATGGTGTGCAGCTGCTTGTTACGCAGGTGTTTCACGGCATCGGTAAAGCTCTTAAATTGGTGATAGGGCGCATCTTTGTGCAGCGGATGTTTGACGCCGCCGACGACGCCGAGCACCCGGTAGCCGGTTATGGTTGTTTGCGACAGCGCGTCCAACAGCCGGCGGGTGGTTTTGGTATCGCCGACCAACAGCACATTGTTAATACCGAAGCCGTAGCCAAAGAGTTCACGGCGCAGGCCGCGCGCTATGGTACGAAAGAGCAGCACACAGATAAAAGCCAGCCCGAACCCGTACAGCACCACCAGCCGGGCCGGAAATATTGCCGTGTTCGTAAAGTAGCTATAGCTGATGATGAACAAGATACCGATGAACGAGCCAACCAACAGCCGTCCCAATTCTGCAAAGCGCTTTTCGTAAATCCGGAGGTTATACAGCCCGAGCAGGCCAAAGATCAGAATCCAAAACGGCAGCAGGCTGATCAAAATGGTGATGTAGGTGTGGGCATGCACGTTGGCGCTGAGCGGCTGATGATCCAGGCTGACACGCAGAATATAAGCTATCGTGAAGGCCACCGTGATGGCCAGCGCGTCGCCGATAATCAGGCATATGTTGTAGATGAGCGAGGCGTTATTTTTCATGTCACAGCTACTTGCAGCTATACTAAATTGTAGCATTGAGAACCTATTTCATACCCCTCTACCAGCTTCAAACTGTGCCGGCGGCGTCGTGCGCCGGTTTTGCTCGTCAATATATCTACAGATATACTTCCTTACAAGAACTGACACCTGCCGCTCGCCGGCACAGTTTTCACTTAACAGTAGAGGGGTATGAAATAGGTTCATGAAGGTCTCAGCGCTGAAGTATACGATTTTGTCGTGGGTGAGTGGCTTTATCCTGTTAACGCTTGCCCTCATGCCGTTCCATGCCTTT
>Ga0335082_10006143_pt1 | contig 13118 bp, 11 predicted proteins | sample Lox_Sample_41_FD_206718 | JGI IMG/M metagenome (GOLD analysis project Ga0335082, IMG submission 206718) | Soil microbial communities from Loxahatchee National Wildlife Refuge, Florida, United States - Lox_Sample_4.1 | ecosystem: Environmental > Terrestrial > Soil > Wetlands | place: USA... | reverse complement strand
GCGTTTACCGACCGTGGTGAGCTGCGCGGGTTGGAAATGCGTGTACGCGAGGCAGGGCAGGGCCCGGTGCCGGCGCGCCAGGTGTCCCAGCGCGACCAATACGGCGGCAATGCGACCCAGGAGGAGTTGGGCGCTCTCGCGCATCAGGATCAGGTCGGCGTTGTCGGTGACGAACGCGCTCGTGGCGCCGAGATGCAGGAAGGCACGAGCGGCCGGCGCCTGCTCACCCAGATGATGAATGTGCGCCATCACGTCGTGGCGCAGCCGCTTCTCGTGCTCCGCGGCGCGCTCGAAATCGACGTCATCGAGGTGTTGCCGCAGTTCCGTCAGCGCGGCGGCCGGGATCGAGAGCCCCAACTCCTGCTCCGCTTCCATGAGGGCGAGCCAGAGCCGGCGCCACAATCCGATGCGCCGCCGCTCCCCCCAGAGGCTCTGCATGGCGGGGGAGGCGTAGCGCTGCGCCAGCGGCGACTCGTAGCTCAGGCGCTCGTGCTCGGCGTCAGGCTTCGGCATAGCACTCAGTGGGGTAGCGGACGACGGCGAGATAGAGGCCCTGCGGGGGTGCGGGAGGGCTCGCCGCGGCATTGTCGTTCGCGACGAGCAACGCCGCGAGGTCCGAAGGCGGCCGGCGATGGCGCGCGATGTCGACCATCGCGCCCACCAGGAAACGCACCATGTGGTGTACGAAGCGGTTTGCCTCGATCGTGAATGTCACTCCCGTCCCGTCGGCTCGCGGCGCCCATTGGGCGAGCGCAACGCGGCAGCGGTAATCGGGATCCGCGGCACCGGCACGCGCGGCGAGGCCTCGGAAATCGTGCTCGCCCAGGACGCGCCGCGCGGCATCCGCGAGCAACGCCAGGTCGAGCGTGCGGCCAAGCGCCCACTCATAGGGTCGCCGGAACGGCGACTGCGCCGCGTCATCGGTTCCCACGACATAGCGGTACTGCCGCGCCACCGCACTGTTTCGTGCATGGAATCCGGGCCGCATGGCATGCACGCGTTCCACCCAAATATCTCTCGGCAACAACGCATTCAGGGCGCGGCGGAGGCCTTGAGTGTCCTCGCTCCAACGTTCAGCGGCCTGAAATCCAACCCCCTGGCCTAGCGCGTGAACTCCAGTATCCGTCCGGCCGGCCCCCGTCGCGGTGGTGCGCCGGCCAAACAGCCGCTCCAGGACTCCTTCCATCTCCGCCTGGACGGTGCGCCCCTCCCGTTGCCGCTGCCACCCGACGAACCGGGCCCCGTCGTAATGTGTCTCGGCGAGGCAAGGCCGACTCGTCACGCGCGAAAGATAGAAAAAAGGGTGAGGCGTCGCAACCTATTGTCGTTATTTGACAAAAGCCGCTTCGGCCGGGTAGTTTAGAGCGCCCGAACCCATGCCTCAGACCGCCCCCTCACCGCTCCACGCAGCGATTGCCACCCTCGCCAAACGTCAGTCCCTGACGGAGGACGAGACCGCCCAGGCCTTCGGGATCGTCATGCGCGGGGAGGCAAGCCATGCGCAGATCGCCGCCCTGCTCATGGGACTCCGCGTCAAAGGGGAGGACGCCGCGGAGGTCGCGGGAGCCGCCCGGGCGCTCCGGGATGCCATGGTCCGGGTCGAGACGGGTGAAGACGCGCTGGTGGACACCTGCGGCACAGGCGGCGGTGTGGTGGGGACGTTCAATATCTCGACCGCCGCCGCGCTCGTCGCCGCAGGAGCGGGCGCGCGGGTCGCGAAGCACGGCAACCGTTCGTTCACCTCACGCTGCGGCTCGGCGGATGTGCTGGAAGCCCTGGGGGTGGCCGTCACGCTCGACGCGCACGGCGCGGCGCGCGTGCTGCGTGAAGCCTGCGTGACGTTCCTGTTCGCGCCCAATTTCCATCCCGCCATGAAGCACGTGGGCCCGGTTCGCGGTGAGCTCCGCATCCCCTCCGTAATGAATATGCTGGGGCCGCTCGCCAACCCCGCCGGCGCCCGCCGCCAGGTGATCGGGGTGGCGGATCCCGAGCGCGCGCCGCTCATGGCGCAGGCCTTGGCGCGCCTCGGTACGGAGCACGCGATGATCGTGCACGCGCGCGTGGGCATGGATGAGATCTCTCCCTCCGGCGTCACCGACGTGTGGGAAATCCGGAATGGAGCGATCACCCGGTGGGAAATCGTCGCGCAGCATTTCAACTTCGGCGTCGCCGACGTGACGGCGTTGCAGGGCGGTGCGCCAGAGGAGAACGCGCGCCGCATCGAAGCGCTGCTCGCGAGCAATGGCGCGGGGAAAGATCCGGCGGGGCGCGCCGCCGTGGCCCTGAATGCGGGAGCAGCGCTGTATGTGGCCGGACTGGCCGGCAGCTACCAGGAGGGCGTCCGACTCGCGGAGGACATGCTGAGTCGCGGCGCCGGGTGGCAGGCGCTCGAGCGGCTGCGCCGTGCGAGCCCTAGTACTTCCGGATGACTCCCACGACGATGCCCTGGACCACGATGTCGCGTTCGTTCACGCGCAGTGGTGTCATCGTGGAGTTGGCCGGCTGCAGCCGGATCCAGCCACCCGGTTCGCGATAGAACTTCTTGACGGTGGCGCTCGTGCCGTGCACGAGGGCGACGACCATTTGCCCGTTGTCGGCCTGGTTCCGCTCCTGAACGATCACGTAGTCGCCGTCGCAGATTTGCTCGTCGATCATGGAGGAGCCGCGCACCTTGAGGACGTAGCTCCGGCCCCGGCGCGGCACGAGCTCATCGGGGACGGCGATCGTGTCGTCACCCGAGATCGCCTCGATCGGCTCGCCGGCGGCCACGAGCCCGAGCAGCGGCAATTCGGTCGCGCCGACCTGCCCTTTGGGGGGCACTATCTCGATGGCGCGGCTTTCATTGTGCGTGCGGCGGATGAACCCTTTGCGTTCGAGATTGGTGAGGTGCTCGTGCACCGTGGCGAGCGACTGAAAACCGAACTTGCCGGCGATCTCCTCGAAACTGGGAGCATAGCCCTTGTCGGTAATGTGCTCGGCGATAAAATCGAAGATTTCGCGCTGACGGCGGGTGAGCGGCACCCTGGTCTCCCGAAAATAAGCCGAAGCGAATCTACCCGAAAATGACCCGAACGCAAGCATGAGTCAGCCCACGCTCGACACCATTCTCGCCACTACGCGACGGCGTATCGCCCTGCTACGCCCGCGAACGGCCGAGCTCGAGCGCCAGGCGCAACGGACCCCCGTACCGCGTCCGTTCGCGGCGGCGCTCACGCCCCGGCGCGAGGTGGGCGTGATTGCCGAGGTCAAGCGGCGGTCGCCTTCGGCGGGCGCGATCGCTCCGGGGCTCGACCCGGTGCAGCACGCCCTGGCCTACGCGCGGGGCGGGGCGGTGGCGATTTCGGTGCTGACCGATGAGCTGCATTTCGGGGGGTCGCTCGATGATCTCTCGTGCGTGGCGCAGCAGGTGTCGCTGCCGGTGCTCCGCAAGGACTTCATCCTCGACGAGCTGCAGCTGTTCGAAGCCCGTGCGGCGGGCGCGAGCGGAGTGCTCCTGATCGTGAAGGCGCTCAAGCCCGCCAACCTGCGGGCGCTGGCCCGTACGGCGCGCGATTTGAGCCTCGGCGTGCTGGTCGAAGCGCACGCCGATTGGGAGCTCGACGCCGCCCTCGCGGCCGAGCCCACCGCGGTGGGTGTGAACAGCCGTGATCTCTCGACGTTCACGATCGACCTCGGTGCCGCGGAGCGGTTGATCTCCCGCGTCCCGCCCGGGATCCCGGTGGTGGCGGAGAGTGGTATCGAGACGCGCGGCGACATTTCCCGGATGGCCGCCGCCGGCTCGGATCTCGTGCTCGTCGGCAGCTCGGTGGCGCGCAGCGCGGATCCGGAAGCCGCGGTCCGTGCGCTGTGCGGCGTGGCGCGAGTGGGGCGCGCGGCGCATCAGCGCACCAGCGCATGAGCCTCACGTCGCCGCTCCCCCCTCCCGCGACTCGGGTCGAGCGCGCGTCGTTGGGCCGGTTCGGCCCGTACGGTGGCCGTTACGTCCCCGAAACGCTCATGGCGGCGCTCGAGGAGCTGGAGACGATTTACGAGCAGGCGAAGCACGATGCGGCGTTCTGGAACGAGCTGGACGATCTTCTCCGCAACTACGTGGGCCGGCCCACGCCCATTTCCGAGGTCCCGCGCTTCAGCGCAGCGGTGGGACACGGTGTGCGCGTGGTACTCAAGCGTGAAGACCTGAATCACACCGGCGCCCACAAGATCAACAACACGCTTGGCCAGGCGTTGCTGGCGCGCCGCATGGGCAAGCGCCGCATCATCGCCGAAACGGGAGCGGGGCAGCACGGCGTCGCGACCGCTACGGTATGCGCCAAGTTCGGGCTCGATTGCGTGGTGTACATGGGCGAAGCGGACATGCGGCGCCAGAAGCTCAACGTGTACCGCATGGAGCTGATGGGCGCGCGCGTGGTGCCCGTGACGTCGGGAACGCGCACGCTGAAAGACGCGACTAACGAAGCGCTGCGCGATTGGGTCACAAACGTCACCCACACGCACTACATCATCGGCTCGGTGGTCGGTCCCGATCCGTTTCCCCGGATCGTGCGCGACTTCCAATCCGTGATCGGTCGCGAGGCGCGCGCCCAGGTGCTGGAGCATTTCGGTCGCCTGCCAAAGACCGTGGTGGCCTGCGTGGGGGGTGGCTCGAACGCGATGGGGATCTTCGACGCGTTCCTGGACGACGCCGGAGTCGAGCTCGTGGGCGTCGAGGCGGCGGGGGAAGGGCTCGGGACGCCGCGCCACGCGGCCTCATTGGGATTGGGACGGCCGGGCGTGTTTCACGGCAGCCTGAGCTATCTGCTGCAGAGCGCCGATGGTCAGGTGCAGGCCGCCCACAGTGTGTCGGCCGGGCTCGACTACCCGGGCGTCGGGCCGGAGCATGCTTTTCTGAAAGACAGCGGTCGCGTATTGTATGTGGCCGTCAGCGACGAGGAGGCCCTGTTGGCGTTCCGCGAGCTGCCGCGGCTCGAGGGGATCCTCCCCGCGCTCGAGAGCGCCCACGCGGTAGCCTGGGTACGGCACGGAGGAGCGCGCGAACACTGGAACGAAGGCGATGTGGTCTTGATCAACTTGAGCGGGCGCGGTGACAAGGACGTCGCCATGGTGGCCGAGCTGACCGGGGAGGGAGCCACCCGGTGACTGGCACGTCACCCGCGTCGAGTCCCACGCCTCCGTCGGGGGGCGCCGCCCTGAGCCCCCCGCAACAGCTCGAGCTGCCGCCGTCCCGGATCGAGGAGTTGATGCAAGTGCTCGTGAAAGGACTCCGCGCCACCCAGCTCTATCTCCCCAACAATCCGGTCTACCAGCGAGCCGTGGAGAACATCCGGAACAGCTTCCGGCAGATCTGGCAGTCCACGGACGATCTGCACCTGGATGTCGAGGAAACCACGTTTCGCTGGGAAGGGAGCGTCGTCTATCACCAGGAACAGCGCTCGGAGAGCATCGCCTGGACGCTCTATAAGGACGGCGTCCGTTCGCTCACGCTGCGGCCGTCGGTCGAAGAATCGGAGATCGTGCGCTTCCTGGGCGTGCTGCACAAGGCGAAGAACTTCGCGCCTGAAGCGGCGGACGATCTGCTGACGTTGCTGTGGGCCGAGGACTTCCAGTTCATCTCCTACACGTTCCGGGAGCTCGTGTCCGAGAACGCGGTGCCGATCGAGGCGGGCGAAACCATTCCGTCGCGGTCGCCCAACGACGTACGCCAGGCCGTGCGTGAGGACGCGCCGCCGCCCCGCCGCGAAGGGCTCGTCTCACTCGAAGAATTCGACACCACGCTCTACTTCCTCGAAGAGAAGGAGATCCAGTATCTCCGCAAGGAGGCCGAGCGGGAGTACCAGCAGGACCTGCGGCGCAACGTACTGTCGATGTTGTTCGATCTGCTCGAGCTCCAGACGTACGGCACCGTGCGCGCCGAGCTGATCGGCATCATCGAGAACTTCATCCCGTATCTGCTCGGCGCGGGGGATTTTCGATCCGTTGCCTACATCCTCCAGGAGGTGCGCGTGGTGCTCGAGCGGGCGCGCGAGCTGATCCCCGAGCACCGCAAGGTGCTCGGGGGGTTGCCGGCGCGTCTGTCCGAGGCCAGCGCGCTGTCTCAGTTGCTGCAGTCGCTCGACGAAGCGACGGTGCACCCGACCGAAGAACAATTGAGCGAGTTGTTCCGCGAGCTCAGGGCGGAGGCGCTCGCCACGCTCATGTCGTGGATGCCCCGGCTCTCGAACGAGCGGGTCCGCGATCTGGTGCAGAACAGCGCGTCGCGCCTCGCGCAGGAGCACGGGGCCGAAGTGCTGGCGGCCCTGGCGAGCAGCGACCCCGCGACGCAGCTGGAAATGGTGAAGCTGGCGGGCCGGCTCAAGCTCCCGGGCGCGCCGGACGGCATGGGACCGCTGCTCGAGCATGGCGACCGCACGCTCAAGCTCGCGGTGGTGGATGCGCTCACGCACATCGCGAGCCCGTCGGCGCTGCGCCTGCTCGAGCGAACGATCGAGGACTCGGATCGCGACGTGCGCGTCGCGGGCGTCAAATTCCTGGCATCGCGCGGACACCGCAATGCGCTGACGCGGGTCGAGTCGATGGTCACGGGATCGAAGCTCAAGAACTCGGACCTGACGGAGAAGATGGCGTTCTACGAAGCCTACGGCACCCTGGCGGGCGCCAAGGGCATCCCCATCCTCGAGAAAATGCTCGTGAGTCGCGGGCTCCTGGCCCGCCGGGAAGATCCGGAAACACGCGCGTGCGCGGCGATGGCCCTGGGCAAGATCCGCACGGCGGAAGCCCGGGCCGTGCTCGAGAAGGCGTTGCAGGACAAGGAAGCGCTGGTGCGCAACGCGGTGAGTCGCGCACTGCGCGAAACCGGCTCGGCAACGGCGAGCGGGAGCGCGAACCTGTGACGGCCCCCGAGCGGCGCGCCACGATCACCGATACCGTCCAGACCACGGACGGATTCCTGCGCCATGCGGGCCGGGACTTTCTGGTCGTGCTGTACACGTCGTTCCGCTCGCTCAAGCTCTATCCGCTCGAGAACGCGCAGGTGCAGAAGGCGCTCGACGAGCTGGCGGCCACGACCAAGCATCTGCTCGACGTGGAGCGCGAGGTCGAGCTCCGCATCCAGGGCGAATTCATGTTCGTGAACTCGACCCGGCTGCGCCTGGACCTTGATAACTACGCCTCCTTCTCGCACATCCTGGGCGTATTCCGGCAATGCGGCATCGGCGCCGTGCGCATCGACGAAGGCGTGGATCGGAAACAGCTCCAGCAATTCGTCTCGCTCCTGCTCTCGTACGCGGCCAAGGAAACGAATCCGAACAAGATCCAGGAGCTGGGCCAGCGGTTGGGCGACTCGGGCGTCACGTTCATCAGCGTCGAGCCGCCGCTCGAGACGGACGAAGACGTCGATGACGAGGAGCGGCAAAAGGAGGCGGCCAAGCGGACCTACGCGCGCTCGGTCGCGGTCACGAAGGAAGTGATCAACAGCATCCGCATGGGACGCACCGCCAACGTGAAGAAAGTGAAACGCGCGGTGCAAGCGATCGTCGATCAGGTACTGAACAACGAAGCGTCACTCGTCGGGCTCACGACGCTGCGCGACTACGACGAGTACACGTTCACGCACTCGGTCAACGTCTGCATTTTTTCCGTGGCGCTGGGCCGCAAGCTCGGGTTCTCCAAGCTGCAGCTGTTCGACATCGGCATCGCGGCGCTGTTCCACGACGTCGGAAAATCGCGCGTGCCGCTCGAAGTCCTGAACAAGGACGGCGGGCTCTCGGACGAAGAGTGGCGCATCATGACCGCGCACCCGTGGCTCGGCGTGCTCACGCTGTTCGGGCTCCGGGGATATGGCGAGATCCCGTATCGCGGCATGGTGGTAGCGTACGAGCACCACATGAAGACCGACCTCACGGGCTATCCCAAGTCGATCCGGCCGCGGGCACTGTCGATCTTCTCGAAGATCGTGGCGGTGGCCGATGGATTCGACGCGGCCACGAGCCGGCGTGTGTACCAGACGGTGCCGATCCAGCCGGATCAGGTCTTGAAGGAGATGTGGGAGAACCCGCGCCGCGGCTACGACCCGGTCGTGGTGAAGGCGTTCATCAATCTGATCGGCATCTATCCCGTGGGCACCTGCGTGATTCTCGACACGTACGAGGTCGCGATCGTTCACGCGGCCAACGCCGACGTGAACCACGTGCATCGTCCGGTGGTGCGCATCGTCACGACGCCGGACGGCGGGCTGCAGACCCCGGGCATTCTGTTCGACCTGGCGCAGGTCGATGCCTCGGGCAATCACCCGCGGACCATCGTCAAGGTGACGGATCCGGAAAAGTACGGAATCACCATCAGCGACTATTTTGTCTGACCATCCCATCGCCGCCCGCTGGCGGGCGGTCCGGCGCGAGCAGCGCTCCGCGCTGATTCCATACCTCACGGCCGGATTTCCCGATCCGGAGGCGAGCATCAAGGCGCTGCGCATGCTCCAGGGGGCGGGCGCCGATATCGTCGAGGTGGGCGTGCCGTTTTCCGATCCACTCGCCGACGGCGTCACGATTCAACGTTCCACCCAGGCCGCACTCGATCAGGGCATGTCGGTGGCGCGCGTGTTCGAGCAGATCCGGCGCGCGGCGCTCGAGATTCCGGTGGTCATCATGACGTACCTGAACCCCGTGCTGGCGTACGGGATCGATCGATTTCTCGGCGAGGCGAGCGCCGCCGGTGCGGCGGGGCTGATCCTGACCGACTTCCCCGCCGGGGCGGATGCCGCGCTCGAGGCCCGCGTCGCGGCGAGCCCGCTGGCGTTGATCCGGCTCGTGGCGCCCACCACGCGCCCCGAGCGCCTGGCGCGGGCCATGGAGGGCGCCAGTGGATTCGTGTACCTGATCTCGCGACTCGGCGTGACGGGAGCGCGCGAGGAAGTCCCCGTCGATCTCGAGAGCCACGTGCGGCGGATTCGTGCCGTCACGGATCTTCCGGTTGCCGTCGGATTCGGGATCGGGACCCCGGCCCAGGCGCGGCAGACGGCGCAGATCGCCGACGGCGTGGTCGTGGGCAGCGCGTTGATCGATGCGCTCGAGCGGGGCGGCCTGCCGGCCGGCGAACGGCTGATCCGCGATCTGGCGCGGGCGGTCCGCGAGTCCGGCAATCCCGTGGGATCCACGCCGTGAGAACCGACAACCTGGTTATCCGCTACTCGATCGGCCTCCGGTGGCTCGGCATCTTCGTCCTGCTCGCGGCGATGATCGCCGATCCGCGCTGGGTGCATCAAATCCCGGCCCTGCTGCTGCTCATTATCGCGGGCCTCGTGCTGCGCGCGTTGCAGATTCCGCTTTCCAAGTACTCGTATCTCACGCAGACGGGCCTCGTGGCGCTCGCCGGGTCGCTGGTCATTGGCCTGCCCGCGGCGGCGCTGGCCGTGGGCGTGAGCACGTTCCTCGTGGATTGGGGATGGCTGCGCAAGAGCGGCCGTGCCTCGTCGGTGAACGCGGGCCGCGAAGTGATCGCCACGATCGCGGCGTACGGCATCTATGCCACGATCCTGCACGTGTCGAACGTGCCCCCGAGCCTCCACATCGACACGCTTCCCGCGTTGTTCTTTTTCGGCCTGTCGTACTTCGTGTTCAGCCGGTTGTTGTTCTACTTCTCGCTCCTGTTTCGCGGCAAGCTCGAGCAGGGCGAACGGCTGCTCATGCTGCGCTACGAGTGCATCAGCTTCGGCGCGACGATCATCGCGTCGGGCAGTGTGCTCGGCGCCGTGACGTACTGGCCGCCGCTCGCCTGGCTGTTCGCCGCCGCGGCGCTCGGCGCGCTCGGGCTCTTGTTCAAGCAAACGATCGAAGAAGCGATCGCCGCGGAAGAGCTGAACAAGGTGCACGCCATGGAAGCGGTCATCACGAGCAACATCAGCCTCGAGGACGCGTTCGCGCGCATCGAGCGGCTGGCGCACCGCCTGGTGGATTGGGGCGACTTCCGCGTGTACCGCAACCAGGGTGCGGCCACCACGCTCGCGTATCGTGGGGAGATCGGACGGCGGGAGCGCGGCGAGCCGAGTGCGGATGTCGCGGTGCTCAGATCCCAGGTCATCGCGACCGGCGACACGCTGGTGATCGACGATGCGGTGCGCGACCGGCGGGTCAACGATACGGCCGCGCACGTCCAGAGCCTCATCATCGTGCCGCTCAAGTTCGGCAGCGACGTCATCGGCACGCTCGAGCTCGAGCATCACAAGCGCAAATCCTACCGCGGCAAAGACGTGCAGGCGATTTCCACGTTCGCGAATCAGCTCGCCACGGCGATGCACATCACCGAGCTGCGGCGGCCGCTGCTCCAGACCGTCGAGCGGCTGAACGCGCAGCTCAGCACGCTGGCCCGCGCGGCCGAATCGCTGCGCGAAGCCGCGGGTGGTGTAGCGGGATCGACCGACGCGATCCGCGCCGGCGTGGTCGCGGAAGAAGGACAGGTGTCAGGAGGGCTCGAGGCGACCGAGACCCTGGCCCAGGTGTCGCGCCGCATGTGGGAAGACGGCGCCGAGGCGGCCGAGGCCTCGAGCAAAGCGAGCGACGTAGCCACGCGCAACCGCCAGCAGATTCGCGAGGCGATCGAGCGGCTCGTAGCGCTGAAGACGTTCGTGGGCGAAAGCTCCGCCAAAGTACAAGGCCTGGGCACGGTCAGCCGCCGCATCACGGGCTTCATCGCGTCGATTCGTGATCTCGCGGATATGACCAATCTCCTGTCGTTGAACGCCGCGATCGAAGCGGCGCGCGCGGGGACGCACGGGCGCGGGTTTGCGGTCGTGGCCGAAGAAGTGCGCCGTCTCGCCGAGCAGAGTGCCAGCGCGGCGTCGGAAGCGGGCGAGCTGGTGCAGGACATTCACCGCCAGGTGGGGGAAGTGGTCGAGCAAATGCGCCGCGGGCAGGTAAACGTGGGGGGCGTGGAAGAGCTGTCGTCCGCGGCGCTGCGCGCGCTCGACGCCATTGTGGGCGCCACGGCGGATGCCACGGGACATGCCCGGCGCATCGCCGAGGCGGCGACCGAGCAGGACGCGGCGTTCGCGCGGTTACGCGAGCGGATTCACGCCCTGGCGGAGATCGCGGGCAAGAATCGCGTCGAAGTGGACGACGTGGCGACGCGCGCCAACGAAGCGGCCCGCGGCCTCTCGGAGCTGGAGCGCGCCACGCGCGAGCTCGAGTCGGTCGCCGCGATGCTGCGCGAATTGACGCGCGGCTTTGCGAGCGTCGCGTAGCGCTCGTACCATTCACGCGTGGCGGGACCTGAGCGCGTGTTCGTGGCATTGGGATCGAATGTCGGGGATCGCGAAGCGCATCTCGCTTATGCCCGCGAGCGACTCGCCGGACTGCTGCGCACCCGTCTCATCGCCGCGTCACTGGTGGAGGAGACCGAACCGATCGGCCCCGTGCCGCAGGGACGCTATCTGAATCAAATGGTATTGCTCGAAACCACTCTCGCGCCGCTCGAGCTGCTCGAGCGGCTGCACGCGATCGAAGCCGAGCGCGGCCGGCAGCGGACGGTGCGCTGGGGACCGCGCACGCTCGATCTCGATATCGTGCGGTTCGGCGAACGGCATGCGCGCCAAGCGAATCTGGTCATTCCACACCCCGAGCTGCCGAATCGCCGATGGTGGCAGGAAGAGATCGCCCAGCTGGAAGGGGAAGGGGGAAGGGGGGCGGAGGAAACGTGAGCGAGCCCCAGGGGACGCGAGGGTTGACGGTGCTCGACCTCGCGCGCATGAAGGAGCAGGGAAAGCGCATCGTGGTGCTGACCTGCTACGACGCGCTGTTCGCCCGGCTGCTCGACCAAAGCGGCGTGGATGTGTTGCTGGTGGGCGACTCGGTCGAGCAGGTCCTCGGCGGATCTCCCAACACGCTGTCCGCGACGCTCGAGCAAATGATCTATCACACGACACTGGTACGCCGCGGGTCGGACCGGGGGCTCGTGGTGTGCGACATGCCGTTCCTCACGTATCAGGTGTCGATATCCGAAGCCATCAGGAACTGCGGTCGTGTGTTGGCGGACACCGGGTGCTCGGGCGTCAAGCTCGAAGGCGGGCAAGCCGTGGCGCCCACGGTGCGGGCGCTCGTGGACGTCGGGATCCCCGTCATGGGGCATGTCGGTCTCACGCCGCAATCGGTGCACGCACTGGGCGGCTATCGCGTGCAGGGGCGCGAGCCGGAGGCGGCGCGACGCTTGCTCGATGACGCGAAGGCGCTGGAGGAGGCGGGCGCGTTCGCGATCGTGCTCGAATTGATCCCCGCGACGCTCGCGTCGCAGGTCACCAAGGCGCTCCGCATCCCGACGATCGGGATCGGCGCCGGGCCCGCGTGTGATGGGCAAGTGCTGGTGCTGCACGATATGCTGGGATTGAACGATCAATTCGCGCCCAAGTTTCTCAAACGCTACGCGAGCCTGGCCCAGGACGTACGCGAGGCGGTCACGCTCTACGCCGCCGAAGTGCGCGAGGGTCGCTATCCCGGGCCCGAGCACTCGGTCACGAAGTAACCCCCGAGGACGAGCTGCACGACATCGCGACGCCCGCCGAAATGCGCGCCTGGTCGCGCGCCGAACGGAGCCGCGGCAACCGCATCGGCTTCGTTCCCACGATGGGCTTCTTGCACGAGGGACACCTGCGGCTCGTCGACCGGGCGCGCGATCGCGCCGATCGAGTGGTGCTGTCCCGCTTCGTCAATCCACTGCAGTTCGGCCCCGGTGAAGACTTCGACCGCTATCCCCGCGATCTCGAGCGCGACCGCGCGCTCGCGGCGAGCCGGTCGGTGGACTGTTTGTTCAACCCGGCGACGAACGCGGTCTATCCCGAGCGGCCGGTGGTGGTCGTGCACCCCGGTCCGGTGGGCGACATCCTCGAGGGTGCGGTGCGACCGGGACACTTTCGCGGCGTGCTCACGGTCGTGGCCAAGCTGTTCCACTATGTCGAGCCCGATATCGCGATCTTTGGACGCAAGGACTATCAGCAGTGCGTGCTGGTCCGTCGCATGATGGGTGACCTGGACTTCGGACTCGAGCTGGACATCGCGCCCACGGTGCGCGAGCTCGATGGCCTGGCGCTGTCATCCCGCAATGTCTACCTCAATCTCGAGCAGCGCCGCGCGGCGCGG
>Ga0335082_10006141_pt1 | contig 13119 bp, 11 predicted proteins | sample Lox_Sample_41_FD_206718 | JGI IMG/M metagenome (GOLD analysis project Ga0335082, IMG submission 206718) | Soil microbial communities from Loxahatchee National Wildlife Refuge, Florida, United States - Lox_Sample_4.1 | ecosystem: Environmental > Terrestrial > Soil > Wetlands | place: USA... | reverse complement strand
GCTTCGACGTGGCGTTCGAGGATGCTCCGGACGAGATCGTGGAGGCGTTCACGGTCGCGGCCGATGTCGCCTGAACGACCACGCGTCCATCCGTCCGCGGCCGTCGGCTTCGAGCTGGCGGTCCCCGACTACGAGTTGGGGCGGCCCGGCTTCCCGGATACGGCGGTGCGGTTCCTCGTCGACCGGCTGCGTCTGGGCCCGGGGCGCGTGTGCGTCGAGCTCGGCCCCGGGACCGGGAAGCTCAGCCAGCTGCTGGTGCCGAGCGGTGTTCGGATCGTCGGGATCGAACCCGTCGACGCGATGCGGCGGGCGTTCGCCCGCAACGTGCCCGGCGGCGACCTCGTCGGCGCCGTCGCCGAGGAGCTGCCACTGCGGGACGGCGTCGCCGACGCGGCCGTCGCGGCACAGGCGTTCCATTGGTTCGACGGCCTCCGGTCGCTCGCGGAGCTGGCGCGCGTCCTGCGACCGCGATCCGTGCTGGGGCTCGTCTGGAACATCCGTGACGAGGACACGCCGTGGGTGCGTGCGATGACCGACGTGATCGAGCCGTACCGAGGGAGCACGCCGAGCCATCGATCGATGCGGTGGCACGCGGCCTTCGAGACATCGGACGCGTGGAGCGCGCCGGAACGCACCTCGTTCGCGTACGTGCACCGCACGACCCCCGACCGCGTTGTCGCGCGGGTCCTCTCGATCAGCTTCATCGCCATGCTGACGGACGACGAACGAGCGGCGGTCGCCCGCCGGGTCCGTGAGATCCTCCCGACGGGCGACGAGGTGGACGTCCCCTACGTGACCGGCGTCTGGCTCTCGGAGCTCCGGTCATCCGCGACGATCGCGTAGCGCGGACGCCGTCGCAGCCGGCCGAGCGGCCACCGGGCGGCGCGTTCGACCGCCCACTCGATGTCGCCGAGGCGGTACAGCCGCACGTCCCGCCAGCCGGCGCCCTCGACCGCCTCGAGGAACGGACGCGGCGAGGACGTGCCGGACAAAGGCAGGGCACGCACCACCTCGGGCGGGTACTCGCCGTGATGGTGCTCCGGGATCCGCCAGGCGCGTTCGAGCCCGCGAGCGAGCGCGTCGGCGACGGCGACGAACGGCCCCTCGCCCGCCCACGACCCCTCGAAGAGCACGAGCCGGCCTCCGGATGCGACCCGACGCCACGCGGCGAACGCCGACGTCGGATCCGGCAGCGTCCACGCGACGTGGCGTTCGATCACCACGTCGAACGGGCCGGGTGGCGGCTCCTCGGCCGGCCCGTGCACGAACCTCACGGGGAGGCCGCGCTCCGTCGCCTTGCGCCGCGCCCCGTCGAGCATCGCCTCCGACAGGTCGAGCGCGGTCACGTCGTGTCCGAGATCCGCGGCGAGCAAGGACATCGCGCCCGTGCCGGTCCCGACGTCCAGCACCCGAGCGGGCGCGGCCGGGAGGAGGCTCCGCAGCGCCGCGGTCCATGCCGCCGTCTGGACCGGATCGGTGAGGCCGTGGTCGGAGGAGCGGTCGTAGTGCCCGGCGTCGGCGTCCCACCACGCGCGGATCTGTCCCTGGAGCTCGCTCATCGCACGCGCGCCCGATCGATCGCCGCCGCCATCGCCTCCGGCTCGAGCGAGCCCAGGTAGATCTCCGAGCCATCGTCCAACGTGAGCCGCACGGCGCGGTCTCCCGACATCGAATACGCCCGGGCGCCCCGGCCACCGAAGCGGATGCCCCATCCGCCGAACTGCCGGATCGGACGGTACGTGACGGGTTCGGCCCGCCGGATGGACGCGAACGGGATCGAGCGCCTCGCCAGCGGTACCCATCGCACGTCCACCGACGCGCTCGTGACGGAGACCTCGAGGCGCGCCACGAGCGCGAGGGACGCCACCGCCAGGCCGGCGACGACGGCGACGAGGCCGATCAGCGTTGCGGCTCCCGCCCCTCCGGCGACGGATGCGGACCAGACGAACAGCAGCGCGCCACCTCCCGCGATCGCGAGCACCGGCACCCGCCACGATGGTGGCATCCGCTGCGTTTCGCGGAAGATGACGTCGTCCACCTGCGCGTGCCCTCGCCGGATCCGCCTAGAACAGGGCCGCGGCGAGCTTCCGTCGGTACTCGGGCACCAGTTCGTCGTCGTCGCCCAGGGCCGCGAACACCGTGATCATCGCCTGGCGCGCCGCGTCGCGTTCGTCTTGCAGAGCGCCGATCATCCCGTCGAGCGCCTCCCGCCAGCGGCCCGCCGCCGCGAGCCGCTTCGCCGACGCGAGCGTGCCGTGCTCGGGCTCACCGGCCCAATCGCGGACCTCGATCGCGGCATGCAGGCGCTCGGCCTCCGGGTCCGGGAGGGCCTTCGCCACGAGGGGCCTCGCTTCGTCGAGGTCCCCCCGCTGGACGAGCAGCTTCGCCAGACCGATCGCCGCCTCGCTGTTCGCTGGATCGTCGACCAGCGCCTCGCGGAACCCGCGTTCGGCGGTCGCCAGGTCGCCGGCCTCGACGGCCTCCTCCGCCTGCTTCGCCTCGACCTCCGCGTCACCCGGGAGGATCGAGTCGACGAAGCGATTCACCTCTGTCTCTGGGTAGGCCCCGATGAACATCGAGACCGGCTGGCCGTCGCGGAACGCGACGACCGTGGGGATCCCCTGCGAGCGAACGGCCTGCAGGAGTTCCTGGCCGACGGCGTTCGCGTCAACGTCGATCTTGGCCAGCACGAACGCCCCGTCGCGCTCGCTCGCCACCTTCTCCAACATCGGCCCGAGGGTGCGGCATGGGCCGCACCATGCGGCCCACAGGTCGACGACGACGGGGCGCTCCTTCGACCCTTCGATCACCACCTGTTCGAAGGTCTGATCGGTGACTTCGACGACGTGCTCCATGGTCGTACTCATCCTAGGGTTCCTTCCGGATCGCGACTTCAGACGGCCGGAACGGCCGTTCCGGGTTCAACGCTCCGCCCCGGGCTCATGTTCCGCCGGTCCGAAGCGACGCAAGCGCAGCGCATTCGCGACCACCGAGACGCTCGAGAGGGCCATCGCGGCCGCCGCCAGCATCGGCGAGAGCAGGCCAAGCACCGCGAGCGGGATCATCACCGCGTTGTAGGCGAAGGCCCAGACCAGGTTCTCCGCGATGACCCGATAGGTGCGGCGCGCCAGGTCGAGGGCGTCGGCGACGGAGCGCAGCGAGCCCCCGAGCACCTGGACGTCCGCGGCCGCCAGGGCGACGTCGGTGCCGGTCCCCATCGCGATCCCCACCGTCGCCGCCGCGAGCGCCGGCGCGTCGTTGAGGCCGTCGCCGACGAACACGACCGACCGCCCCCCACCCTGCAGCCGCCGGATCTCCTCGACCTTGCCCTCGGGGAAGACCTCCGCGAGGACGCGGTCGATGCCGGCGGTGGCCGCCGCGGCCTCGGCCGTGGCCCGGCGATCACCGGTCACGACCGCCGGCTCCAGCCCCAGGGCCCGGAGTCGTGCCACAGCCCCGGCCGCCTCCGGACGGACACGATCCGCGACGGCGATCAGGCCGATCGCGGCGCCCGAGCGCCGCACCGAGAAGGGCGTGAGCCCGTCGCGCGCCAGGCGGTCGGCCGCCCCGGCGAGCCCCTCGGGCAGCGCGACGGGCCGTCCGACCTCGACCTCCGCTCCGTCGACACGCGCGACCGCCCCGGCGCCGGGCCGGACCTCGCTCCGATCCGCGCCCGGCACAGCCAGCCCGCGTTCGGCCGCCGCCGCCAGGACCGCGCGCGCGATCGGATGCTCCGATCCCGTTTCGGCGGCGGCGGCCAGCACGAGCACGTCGTCCTCGTCAACGTCGTCGATCGGCACGACCGCGGCGACCGTCATCACGCCCTCGGTCAACGTGCCGGTCTTATCCAACAGCACGACGTCGGCGCCCCGCACGCGCTCGAAGACCTCGCCGCCTTTGAACAGGATCCCGATCTCGGCGGCGCGCCCGGTCCCGGCCATCACGGCGGCCGGGGTCGCCAGCCCGAGCGCGCACGGGCATGCGATCACGAGCACCGCGGTCGCGTGCAGCAGCGCCGTGCTCGGTGCCGCATCCGTCAAGACCATCCAGCCGACGAACGTCGCCGCCGCGACCGCGAGCACGACCGGCACGAACACCGCGGAGATGCGGTCTGCCAACCGTTGCACGGGCGCCTTCGAGCCCTGCGCCGCCTCCAGCAGCCGGACGATGCCCGACAGGCGCGTGTTCGCCCCGACGGTCGTGACGAAGACCACGATGCGACCGAGTCCGTTGATCGAGGCACCGACGACGTCGTCGCCGGGCACGACGTCGACCGGTACCGACTCCCCGGTCAGCAGGGACAGGTCGACCCACGAGGCTCCCTCCCGGATCACGCCGTCGGCCGGGATCTTCTCGCCGGGCAGGACCACCACCAGCATGCCCGGCCGAAGCTCGTCGATCGGGATCGTCCGCTCGCCGTCGTCCGTCACGATCCTGGCCTCGGTCGCGCCGCGCTCGAGCAGCGCCCGTGAGGCGTCGCCGGCCGCCATCCGCGCGCGGGCCTCGAGCGTCTTGCCGACGAGGACCAGCGTCACGATGACCGCCGCGGTATCGAAGTAGCGATCCGGCGAGCCGGACAGCACCGCTGCAACGCTGAGCGCGTAGGCGGCCGAGGCCCCGACCGCGATCAGGGTGTCCATCGTCGTCGAGCCGTGCCGCGCCGCGCGCACCGCGCCGCGGAAGAAGGGCCACCCCGGGTACAACAGGATCACCGTGGTCAGCGCCCAGGAAAGGACGTCGTTCCACCGACCGGTGGGAGCGACGAACGTGAGCACCAGGACAGGGATCGTGAGCGTGATCCCGGCGGCGAGCCGACGACGGTACGCGGCGACCTCGTCCTCGGTCGACCCGTCGCCCGCGTGTGGGTGCGCGCCGTAGCCGACACCTTCGACCGCGTGGACGAGCGGCCCGGCATCGCGGACCCGGCCGCGGATCGTCGCGGTCCGGGTGGCGAGGTTCACGGCCGCCGCGTCGACGCCCTCAACACCGGACAGGGCGCGTTCGACCTTCTGCACGCACGACGCGCACGTCATGCCCTCGATGTCGAGGACCACCTCGCGATCGACGGTGCCGGCAGGCATCGGAGCCCTACTTCGAGAACCGCGAGACCGCGGCCATGAGCTCTTCGACCTTCTCGTCGCCCTTGCCCTGCTCGATGCTCTCGCGCACGCAGTGGCGGACGTGGTCGTCGAGGAGGCCCAGCCCGACGGCGCGGAGCGCCGCGATCACCGAGTTCACCTGCGTGAGGATGTCGATGCAGTAGGTGTCTTCGTCCACCATCCGCTGCAGGCCCCGCACCTGTCCCTCGATCCTGCGCAGGCGCTTCTGCACGTCGTCCTTCTTCGTCGCGTACCCGTACATCGGTCCCCTTCCTCGCGGATACCCCGGTGGGGTTCCCTCACATCGAGCGCTGCCCCGGATCCAGATCCAGGTAGTCGCCGGGTTCCTCTCGGAACCGCGCCATGCAGCCCACCGAGCAGAAGTAGTACGTCGTTCCCTCGTACTCCCACGCGGCCGCGGCCGTGTCCGGCGTCACCTCCATGCCGCACACCGGGTCGATCATCCCGACCCTCCCTTCCGACGGTTATCACGCATTATACCCCTAGGGGGTATGGGTTGACGAGCCGAGGCCGACCGTCGGGCGGAGGCCGCGCTCCGCGGCCGGTGTAGACTCGCGCAAGGTTGCGAGGAGATACGACGTGACCACACAGATGACCGATGCGACCCACGAGGCGCTCGGCCTCTCCGTCGACGACCTCCTCTCGATGCACCGGCTGATGCTGCTGGCACGCCTGATCGACGAAGCCGCGCTCCGCCAGAACCGGATGGGCCGCGCGCCCTTCGTGGTCCCCGTCTCCGGTCACGAGGGATGTCAGATCGGTACGGCGTGGCCGATGCGGCGGGGCACCGACGTCTGGGTGCCCTACTACCGCGATCTCGGCGTCGTCCTCGTCGCGGGGATGACGCCCGAGGAGGTCTTCCTGGGCGTGTTCTCGAAGGCCGCCGACCCGTCCTCGGGAGGCCGGCAGATGCCCAACCACTGGAGCTCCCGACGGCTCTCGATCCTGAGCCACTCATCCCCGATCGCGACGCAGGTCCCCCACGCCGCCGGCGTCGCGTACGCGATGAAGTACCGGGGCGAGGATGGGGTCGTCGCGTGCTGGTTCGGCGAGGGCGCGACGAGCGAGGGCGACTGGCACGAAGGGCTCAACTTCGCCGCGATCCACCGGCTGCCGGTCGTGTTCGTGTGCGAGAACAACGAGTACGCGATCAGCGTGCACCAGGACAAACAGATGGCCGTCAAGGACGTCGCGAGCCGGGCCGTGGGCTACGGGATGCCCGGCGTGGTGGTCGAGGGCAGCGACGTGCTCGGGTGCTACCGGGCCATGAAGGACGCCCACGACCGGGCGCGGGCCGGCGACGGACCGACCCTCATCGAATGCAAGACCTACCGGTACCTCCCGCACACGTCCGACGACGACGACAAGTCGTACCGGAGCCGCGCCGAGGTCGAGCAGCATCGCCACCGGGACCCGATCGATCGGTTCGTCGCCTACCTGATCGCGCGTGGCCTCACCGACCACGACCGGATCCAGGCGGTGCACGACGAGCTCAAGGCGGAGGTCGACGCGGCGATCACGTGGGCCTGGGACGCGGCGGATCCCGATCCCGCCAGCGTGGGGCGGCACGTGTTCGCCGAGGACGACGCGTGAGCGAGAAGACACTCGTCTCCGCGATCTCTGACGCCCTGCACGACGAGATGGCCTCGGACGACCGCGTGATCCTCCTCGGCGAGGACGTGGGCGCCCGCGGCGGCGTCTTCAAGGTCTCCGACGGCTTCCTCGACGAGTTCGGTGAGGGCAGGGTGATCGACACGCCCCTGGCCGAATCCGGGATCGTCGGGGTGGCGATCGGGATGGCGCTGCGCGGTCTGCGGCCCGTCGCCGAGATCGAGTTCGCGGACTTCATCCACCCGGCCTTCGATCAGATCCTCTCGGAGGCCGCGCGCATGCGGTACCGGACGAACGGGGATTGGGGATGTCCGATGGTGATCCGCGCACCGTGCGGGGGCGGCATCCACGGAGCGCTTTACCACTCCCAGTCGATCGAGGCGTTCTACGCCCACATCCCGGGGCTCAAGGTCGTGATGCCCTCGACGCCGTCGGACGCCGCCGGCATGCTCCGATCCGCGATCCGCGACCCCGATCCGGTCCTGTTCCTCGAACACAAGAAGTGCTACCGGCTGATCAAGGGCGACGTCGCCGACGAGCCGTTCACGGTCCCCATCGGTCCGGCGGACGTGAAGCGCGAGGGGCGCGACCTGACCGTCGTCACCTACGGCTACGACCTCCATCGGTGCCTCGAGGCGGCCGACCGGTTGTCGGAGGACGAGGGCGTCGAGGTGGAGATCGTGGACGCCCGATCGCTGGCCCCGCTCGACACCGACACGATCCTCGCGTCGGTCCGGAAGACCTCCCGAGCGATGGTCGTCTACGAGGACAACCGGACGTACGGGGCCGGCGCCGAGATCGTGGCCACGATCGCCGAGGAGGCGATGTTCGATCTCGACGCGCCGATCGTCCGCGTGGGCGGTCCGGACATCCCGGCGATGCCCTACGCGGCGACCCTCGAGCACGCCTTCATGGAACCGGAGCCCGATCAGCTGTTCGTGCGGATGCTCGAGCTGGCCCGCTTCTGAGGCCGGCGGGTCTCCGCTCCCCTGTCTCCCGGTCTCGTGGCCGATCCCGCGGCCCCGTTCAGGGGCCAGAACGGCCTCCCGATAACTCCAGGGACGTGCCTGGAGCCGAACGACCCAACCCTCGCGAGCGGTCGAGAGGCCGGCGCGACGTCCTGATCGTCGCGCTGGTCGTCGCCGTGCTGTTCGGGCTCGGCGTCGTCCTGGGCATCTTCGACCGCTTCGAGCAGCAGGTGGCAGCCCTGCACCACCTCGACGAGGTCTTGGGCCTCGCGGTCCTGTCGCTCTGCGGGGTGGCCGTCATCGCCGCCCGGCGCTCCTCCCAGGCCGAGCGGAAGCAGCGGATGTGGGAGGAGACCGACGCTCGCCTGCGCGCGCTGATCGAGGAATCTCCGGCCGTCTCCTACAGCTGGGATCCGAGCGAGCGGCGCAACCTCTACGTGAGCCCGCAGGTGGACCGGATCTTCGGCGTCTCGCCCGAGCGCTACGCCGACGAGTGGATCGACATGATCCATCCCGACGATCGGGAACGGGTCGTGGAGATCTCCGAGGCGAGCGACGAGACCGGCCGCACGATGGTCGTCGAGTACCGGGTGGTCCGGCCCGACGGCCGCGTCGTATGGATCCACGACGAGGCGAACTACGGCGGTTTCGACGCGGAGGGCAAGCCGCACCTGGCCCACGGCGTGATGTACGACATCACCGCCCAGCGCGAGGCCGACGAGCGAGCGGCCGAGGCCGAGGAACGGCTCCGCGAGGCGGAGGAGCGTTGGCGGACGCTCTTGGAGCACCTGCCGGTCGTCGCGTACATGATCGACTCCACGCCCGACCGTGCGGTCGGCGATCGCTGGGTGGCCCCCGGGATCGCGACGTTGACCGGCTACTCGCCCGACGAGTGGCTGCGCGACATCACCATCTGGGAGCAGATCCTGCACCCGGAGGATCGCGCCGCCGTCATCGCCACCTGGGAGGACACGGCGGAGCGCGGCAAGCCGTTCGACATGGAGTACCGGATGATCCATCGAGACGGGCACGTCGTGTGGGTCCATGACCAGGCTGCGTCTGTCATGCGGGGCGACCGCTTCTACGCAGAGGGCGTGTTCCTCGACGTCACGGAGCGCCGGCTCGCCGAGCTCGCGCTCGGCCAGGCCGAGGACCGGTACCGCACGCTCGTCGAACAACTCCCCGCGATCACGTACATCGAGGAGCCGGGGACCGGACGGTACGTGTACATCAGCCCGCAGGTCGAGCAGGTATACGGCTACGCCGTCGCCGAATGGATGGACGACCCACAGATGTGGGAGGAGCGGATCCATCCGGACGACCGCGCCTGGGTGCTCGGCCTGGGCGACGCAGGCGGCGACGCGTGGAGCGTCGACTACCGGTCGATCACACGAGACGGCCGCGAGATCTGGGTGCACAACGAGGCCGTCCTGCTCATTGACGAGAACGGAGAGCCGCTGCACTGGCAGGGCGTCGTCTACGACATCACCGAACGCAAGCTGGCGGAGGAGCGCCTGCGCGAGGCGGAGGAGCGCTACCGGCTGCTCGTCGAGCAACTCCCGATCGCGGTCTACTCCGACGCCGTCGACGAGCTGAGCACGGCCCTGTACGTGAGCCCACAGTACGAACGGCTGACGGGCTACAGCCCGGAGGAGCGCCTGCGCGACCCGGATCTGTGGGTCCGGATGCTCCATCCGGAGGATCGAGGACGCGTCCTGGAGGAATCGGCGCGGACGAACGACACGGGCGACCCCTTCGACGTCGAGTACCGGATCGTGACCGCCGACGGCAACGTCGCCTGGCTGCACGACCACGCCATGCTGGTGGCGGGGCCGGGTGGAACGCCGATCTGGCAGGGCGTGCTGCAGGACGTCACCGAGCGTCGGGTGGCCGAGGACGCTCTGGCCAGGCGCGATGCGATCTTGCAGGCGACCGGGTTCGCGGCCGAGCGGTTCCTCCGTTCGCCGGCATGGGCCGACGCGCTCGGCGACGTGCTCGCCCGGCTGGGGGCATCGGCGCGCGCGAGCCGCTGCCACGTCTACGTGAACGAGGAGAGCGAGGACGGCGAGCTGCTCGTCTCCCTGGTCCACGCGTGGTCCGCGACCGGTGCCGGGTCGGTCGACGACCCGGTGACCCGTCACTTCCCGTGGGCGCGCGGCGGCTTCGCGCGCTGGACGCAGCTGTTGTCGGCGCACCGCGTCGTCCACGGGCTCGTCCGCGACTTCCCCGAGCAGGAGCGCGCCGTGCTCGAACGCGACGCCGCGTCGATCCGGTCGGTGATCGCCGTGCCGGTGTTCGCGAACGATGCGTGGTGGGGCTACATCGGCTTCGACCATCGCGAGGAGGACCGGATCTGGCACGACGCCGAGATCGAGGCGCTGACGGTCACGGCGAACACCCTCGGCGCCGCGATCGAGCGCGAGCGGTCGGCGCGCCGCCTCGCCGAGGCGCAGGCGCGGCACCGGTCCCTGATCGAGACGATCCCCGCGGTGACGTACATCGACGAGATCGACGAGCCGTGGACGACGAACTACGTGAGCCCGCAGGTGGAGGCGATCTTCGGCTACACGCCGGAGGAATGGTGCGGCACCACGAACCTGTGGCGCTCGCGACTGCATCCCGAGGACCGAGAGCAGATGGTGGGCGCGGTCGAGCACCACAACACCACGTTCGAGCCGTTCGACGTCGAGTACCGGTTCCTCCAGCGAGACGGCCGGTGGATGTGGGTCCGCGATCAGGCGTTCATCGTCCGCGACGATGACGGCAACGCCCTGTACTCCCAGGGCGTGATGTACGACATCACCGAGATGAAGGCGGCCGAGAGCCGCCTGCGTGAGGCCGAGGAGCGCTACCGCGGCATCGTCGAGCACGTGCCGGCGGCGATCTACCTCGACCGCGCCGACCCCGTGATGGCCTCCGTGTACATCAGCCCGCAGATCACCGCGATCGCCGGCGTCACCCCGGACGAATGGCTGGAGGACCCGGAGCTCTGGCTGAAGTTGATGGATCCCGCCGACCGGGAAGAGGTCCAGCGGACCTACCTGCACGCGGCCCGTTCGGGGATCCCGTGGAGCGCCGAGTACCGGATGCACACGCCCGACGGCCGCACGATCTGGGTGCACGACGAAACGACCTTCCTGCACGACGAGGACGGCACCCCGAGCTACCTCCAGGGCGTGATCTTCGACATCACCGAGCGCAAGCTGGCCGAGCAGGCCCTCCGCGAGAGCGAACAGCGCGAGCGCGACGCCGCCGAACGCCTCCGCGCGCTCGACGAGATGAAGAACACGTTCCTCGCCGCCGTCTCCCACGAGCTGCGCAGCCCACTCACGTCGATCCTCGGGCTGTCGCTCACGCTCGAGCGCGGACCGAACATGGCCGAAGTGGACCGGTCGGACCTGCTCCGGCGCCTGGCGACCAACGCGAAGAAGCTCGACCGCCTGCTCCGCGACCTCCTCGACATCGACCGCCTCAACCGTGGGATCGTCGAGCCCCAGTACCGGGTGACCGACGTGGGGGCGCTCGCGCGACGCACGGTCGAGAGCCTCGACATGCTGGCCGGACGGGATGTCGTCGCGGAGGCGGAACCGGTCGTGATCGCGATCGACCCCGCGAAGGTCGAGCGCATCATCGAGAACCTCCTGATGAACGCGGCCCGGCACACCGCGGCCGACCGCCGGATCTGGCTCAAGGTGACGCCGCACGACGGCGGCGTCCTCGTCTCGGTGGAAGACGACGGTCCGGGCGTGCCGCTCGAGATCCGCGAAGCGATCTTCGAGCCGTTCCGGCAGGGGCCGACGGCCTCGCCGCACTCCCCCGGCACCGGGATCGGGTTGTCGCTGGTGGCACGGTTCGCGGAGCTCCATGGGGGGCGGGCGTGGGCGGACGATCGCGACGGCGGCGGCGCCGCCTTCCACGTCTTCCTGCCGGGCAGGCCTGGTCCCGCGCCGTCGCTCGGGGCGCGCGAGGGCGCGTCGCCGCTCGGTGACGGCGACCAGGCGTACGAACGCGCCGACGTCGGGTAAGCGCGCTCAGCCCGCGGAGACCAGGCTCTCGCCGCACCCCAGCTGCTCGCTAACCGCCTCGTAGGCGCCCCAGAGATCCTCGCCCTGGCCGCCCGCCCCGACGGTCGAGAACCGGTCGTCGTCACCGATGCCGTTCAAGAGGCTCCGGTAGTCCTTCTGCGCGTCGAAGAGCTGCTGGCCGATCGCGTCGTCGACGAGGTCGGACGTGTGCGCCTTCGTGACGGTCGGATCCAGCTTGTCGAGGTCGCCGCGGACCTCGCCGACCCGGGCCCCGGGAGCGGGGTCCCGCAGGAACGCGATCGTCGCGCGGAGCGCGACGAGGTCGGCGCACAAGGACGCGCGCTCCTCCTGCGGCGTCGCCGTGTGGCAGGCCGACGCCGCCAACGCCAGGACGACCATCGCGACGACCGGACGGGCGAGCGGAGGCATCGGGCGAGCGTACACTCGACCTCGATGGCCGAACGCGACCACAACCCGGCGGGACGCCGCCTCCACCTGCCGATCGTGGGCGTCACGAACGGTCCCGGCGTGAACACGCCCGGCGTCCGCAAACCGCCGTGGCTCAAGGTTCGTCTGGCGAGCGGCCCGAACCACGCGGCCCTGAAGGAGCTGATGCGGGACGCCTCCCTGCACACCGTGTGCGAAGAGGCGATGTGCCCGAACATCGGCGAATGCTGGGAGCAGCGCGAGGCGACGTTCCTGATCCTCGGCGCGAAGTGCACGCGGCGCTGCGGCTTCTGCGACGTGATGACGGCACGACCCGATCCGGTCGAGGAGGACGAGCCCGCGCGCATCGCGGAGACGGTCCGGTCGATGGGACTGCGCTACGTCGTGCTCACCGGCGTCGCGCGCGACGATCTGCCCGACGGCGGCGCGCGGGTCTGGGCTGCCGCGATCCACGCATGCCGCACCGCCGTGCCCGACATCGGGGTCGAGGTGCTCCCATCCGACTTCAAGGGCGGCGAAGGCGATCTGGCAACGGTGCTCGACGCCCATCCGGACGTGTTCGCCCACAACCTCGAGACCGTCCGACGGCTCCACGACCGGATCCGGCCGGCGTTCGGCTACGACCGCTCCCTCGACGTGCTGCGGTTCGCGGGACGCTTCCGGGCGGAGCAGGTCACGAAGTCGAACCTGATCCTCGGCATGGGCGAGCGCGCGGACGAGGTCGCCGAGGCGATGCACGACATCCGCGAGGCGGGCGCCGACATCCTCACGATCGGCCAGTACCTCCAGCCGACGCCGTACCACCTCCCGGTGGATCGGTGGGTGCATCCCGATGAGTTCGCGTCGCTCGCGCGGCTGGGCGAGGAGGAACTGGGGTTCGCGCGCGTCGAGGCGGGGCCACTCGTCCGATCCAGCTATCACGCGGTCGAACAGCTACGGCGGGCTCGC
>Ga0335082_10006139_pt1 | contig 13124 bp, 7 predicted proteins | sample Lox_Sample_41_FD_206718 | JGI IMG/M metagenome (GOLD analysis project Ga0335082, IMG submission 206718) | Soil microbial communities from Loxahatchee National Wildlife Refuge, Florida, United States - Lox_Sample_4.1 | ecosystem: Environmental > Terrestrial > Soil > Wetlands | place: USA: Florida... | reverse complement strand
ACCAGTAAACCTCGAATTATTTGACATCGTATTGTTTGTCATTCTCAGTCGATCTCTTCAATTTCTCTGTGCTCTCGATGCCCTCTGTGGTGAGAAATCCAGGCTGGCGCTGCCGCGGCCCGTCTGCGTCTTCATGTGGTTATTATTGCTGGCCGGCCTGCCCGGTTCCAGCGGTGCTGATCTCCTGGCGCAGCGTGGCGAGGTGGCGTTCGAGGGCGGGGCGCGAGCTATCGCCGGGCGGCGTGAACTGCAGGGCCTGCGCATAGTCGGCGATGGCACCGCCGAGGTCGCCGTTGGCGCGGCGGGCGCCGGCGCGGCTGAGGTAGCCCACGGTGTAGCGCGGGTTGATGCGCAGGGCGCGGTCGTAATCGGCGAGCGCCGCCTCCAGATGACCCTGCTCGCGCAGCGTCGTGCCGCGATTGTTGTACGCCGCGGCCAGCTGCGGATTCAGTTCGAGCGCGGCGGTGTAGTCGGCGACCGCGCCGGCGAGATCGCCGGCGGCCTTCCGTGCGTTGCCGCGATTGTAGTAGGCGTCGACCAGCTGCGGGTTGATTTGCAGCGTCGTCGTGAAATCGGCGATGGCTGCTTGCATATCGCCACTGGCCTGCCGTGCGTTGCCGCGCGTCAGGTAGGCGTTGGCGTACGTCGGATCGAGCCCGATGGAGCGCTCGTAGTCGGCGAGGGCACCGGCCCGGTCACCCGTCGCCCAGCGGGCCTTGCCACGATTCAGGTAGGCCAGTGCGTACTGCGGATCGAGGCGCACCGCTTCATTGGCATCCGCCAGGGCGCCGGCGAAGTCGCCCAGGCTGTGCCGCACCCAGGCGCGATTGTTGTACGCGATGCGGTTCATCGGCTCGACCGCCAGGACCTGATTCCAAAGTGCCAGTGAGTCGTGCCACACCCGCGTCTGGCGGTGCGCGGCGACAGCAAGCACGGCCAGGACCGCCGCAATGACGGCAAGTGCAGCGCAGCGTCGCATCGGGCTGTGTTGGCAGCCGAGTTCCAGCAGATAGATTCCCGCGCCGACCAGCACCGCAAACGGCATGCAGGAGACGTAGGTGTATCGGTCGGCGGCGAGTTGCGGGCCGGCTTGCACCAGCCCGAGCACCGGCGAGACCAGCACGACGTAGCACACCCACGCGGCCAGCGCCCCGGGCCAGCGCCGGCGCAAACCCACGAGCGCGACTGTGATCGCGACGACGCCAATCGCACACGCGACGTAGCGCGGCGCGAGCGGGTGCAACGGCGTCTCCAGCAGATACAGCGGCGAGAGGTGGCTTGGCAGTACGGTCTTCCACGGATAGAAGACCAGGCCGTACATCGCCTGCATGACGCGCGCAAACACCCCGTGATCCGCGAGTGTGAGCGCCGCTTTGCGGGTTTGTGCGAGCAATGCCACCGTCGCCGCGCCGACCGCGAGAACCAGATACGGTACCTTCTCCGCCAACACAGGCGAACGGACCACCAGCGTTCCGTCATCACCCGTGAAGCGCCGCAACGGGTAGATGTCGAGCACCAGCAACGCGACGGGCAGCGTCATGCCCGTGGCTTTCGACAGCAGCGAGAGTGCGTAGCAGCCGAGCGACACGGTGAACCACGTACGCTTCGCGCGTGCGGACGCGTGCGTCGGCGCCTGCATGCGCAGATACGCCAGCACGCTGAGCAACAAGAAGAACGCGGCCAGCACTTCGCGCCGCTCGGTGGCCCAGGCCACCGGCTCGACGCGCAGCGGGTGCAGGGCGAAGAAAAGGGCGCCTACCGCTGCCGGCAGCACGAGTTCGCGTGCGCTTGCCACCGGCCACACCTGGCGCAGCAAGGCGACGACGACGAAGTAGAACACAACAGCGTTGCCCATGTGCAGCAGTAGGTTCAGCAGATGGTACCCCGTCGGGTCCATCCCGCCGATCGTGTAGACCAGAGCGTGCGTCAGCCAGCTCAACGGTTGGTAGTGGCCCAGGTACACGGTGGTGAACATCCACCGCAGGCGGTGCAGCGACAGGCCGCGGTAGTTGAGATTCTCCTCGAAGCTCTGCACATCGTCCCAGTTCACGAACTCGTGCCCCAGGACGGGCCGGAAACACAGAATCACGATGCCGGCGATCAAGAGTGGGCATCCGCCGCGGATCGCATCGGCGAGCGTCGGGTGTCTCATATGCCGTTGCTACCACCAGGGAGCGTCGACACGATAGATGCGGATGGAGTGTCCTAGCACTGCTGCTGGCTCGCGATTCGACAACGGCAGATAAAATGCCCGCGCCGACGGGCTCCGATACACCCCTTGCAGATTTGTCACGCTCACGGCCACGTAACCGGGGAGTTCAGGTTGCTGGACGAACCGCCTGGCAAAGAACGGTGCTCCCAGGAGATGGGTGCAGCGGATTCCGTAGTAGGCTGGGTCGGCCGTGCCAAAGTAGCTGAGGTTGATATGCGGCACGTGGTTCATGTCCATCCATGCTTTCAGCTGCTTGAGGTCCTGCCCCCAGTCGAGATTCGAATCCGCCAGGTATTTGTAACCGTTGCGCGGTCCGCCCACGAAGGCGTTGAAGAAGGCGAGATAGTCTGGATAGATCCACATGCACTCGACCAAAGCCACCAGCGGCAGCAGGAGCAGAATCTTGCAATGTCCCCGCCTGTACAGTTCGGCGACCGGCTTGCCAGCGAGCAGCAATACAAATGGATAAATCGGCAGGATGTGGCGTAGCCCAATGTTGTACGGGGTGCTCACGGCCGCACTCATGAACACCGCAATCGGCAGCAGCACGAAGAGGTCGTCCAGCGTCAGCCTCCGCCACCGCGCCACACACAACGCCAGCCCGACGCAGCAAGGCAGAAGAACGCCCAGCGGGGTCTTGATGAGAAACGCCACCGGGAAGTAATACCACCACCCTTCGCTGCTGTAGTCGCCCGCGAGAAAGGCCGCGTGCTTCTGCATGGCGGCATTCATGAGCAGGAAGCCCTGCGACCAGGCATTGGGCAGCAAGTGGTGGCGGTCCACCCAATCGATCGCGGCGGCGAGTTGCGGGGCAGCCGTCCGCGTCAGCGGGTTGGTGTGAAACCGAACGTCGGGGCTCCCGGGGGTGGGCGCATAGCGAAACCCGTAAATGGCCCATACGGCCGTGTAGCTGCCCACCCCCAGCAAGACCAGGACGCCGGCCGCCACAAGGGCCTTGTGCCCGCGCGATGTCAACGGCTGCACCTTCACGGTCGGGCACGGCCAGGCCGCACGGCGGCCAATGTGGAGGACCAGAAGGGCCGCCGCAATCGGCCAAAGCAGCAGCGCGGAGAACTTGCTGGCCTCGGCAAGAGCGAAGAATGCGACCAGGCCCGCCAGATTGGCCGCGCTGCACTTTCGGGTCAGACGCCAGAGAAAGTAGACCGCACCGAAGATGAAGCACGCGGTGCCGAGGTCGGTGGTGACCAGGCTCGAGTGCGCCAGAATGTTCGGTTCGAGGCAGTACAAGGCGAGAACTACCACCGCGGGCCGGAACCCCATCCACTCTCGGATCCAACAAAAGATCAGGATTCCCAACAGCACGCCCAGAAGCACCGTCATGAACCGCGCGGCGTAGAGCAACCGGTCGGCATCGTTTTGCACGTAGAGAAACTCATGGCCCGCCTCAAACTCGGACCCGTTTCCCCAGCCGCGGGTGTCGGTGTCCAAGTGAATGCCACCCATGAACACCAGTGGGAGTGCCGCCCACATCCGCAACAAGGGTAGGTGACCCGGATTCAACCGGTAGTCGTGCAAGTGCAGTGCGAAATAGCCGGATGTAAGATGACCCGGCTCGTCCCAGGTGGCAGATTTCGTGATGTAACTGCTGAGCGTCAGAAACGCAAAAGCCGCCGCAAACACGAGGAGCACGACGGCGGTGCGGAGCCACTCATGCCGGCGCGCGGGCGCGGGTTCTGGCGGGCCTGTTGATGGATGCGTCCACATCGCAGTGACCAAAATGTGAAGCAGGAAGACCGACTGGGCGGCTAGCCTCCGATACGTTGCCGGAGTTCCGAGATGCCGGGCTTGGTTGGGTCGAGCAGCGCAGCCCGTCTGAGCTGCGTCCGCGCCGCGGCCACGTCACCCCTGCCGGCGTACAAGTAGGCAAGGTGTAGCCGGAGATCCGCTTCCGCCGATCGGGACGGACCGGATTCGAGCGCACGCGTATAGTACGTGACTGCTTGGTCCGCATTGCCTATCAGCTCGAGCGCGCCAGCATAGCCAGCCAAAGCTTCCGTCTGCAGTTCGTGGCACTGCCGCGAATAGAGGGGTCCGGCGAGTCGCTTCGCTGTCTCGTCGTTGAGCGCACGAAATCGCTCGCGTGCCGCCGTCACGAGCTCCTGATTGTCAGCTCGACGGACGAATACGACTGCCACGTCGTCGTAATAGACAAGTATCCATCGCGAATCAGCCAGGAGCCAGCGGATCAACCTCTGGTAATTGGCCGGGCGGTGAAGCATCAGCACGGTGCGAATACCCATGAGGTCAGCTTGGCGTTGCCACAGAGTCGGATCGGACAGCGAGGCGCTGTAGAGCGAAAAAAACTCCGGGCCATACACTTCCAGACGCGCATCGATATACACACCCGCTTCGGTCGGATTATCCCACGCAAGATACCCGCCGCCACTCAGGTCGTTGAAGAGCCCCGGCGGCAGTTTCATTTCTTTCGCAAACGCAGCGGCCCGGATCGGGAACGCGGGTTCCCAGACGCCAGACCAACACGTATTGATCGGGAACAGCCAGAATGATGCGATCAGGGCGATCGGTATGAGTACGCTCAACAGTTGCGGTCCGACCTTCCAGATTTTTCCTGCAGGACGCGGCAATCTGGCAGTCACCACGAGCAGGCACTTGCTGACAAACGGCGCGACGCCCAGTACGAACAGAGCCATATTGCGCCGTGCCCGCAGCGACAGGTAGGCGAGACCGATGTAAATCAAGAGGCCAGCAATATCGAGGGGGGCTTCGGATGGCTCAACTGGATCAGTGCCCGTGCCGGCCCGGACTCCGCGGGTCGACTGTGCGCTCTGCTGACGGAGCTTGCGTCTACCACCACGGTAGATGCGCGACCCCACCTGGATCACCCATGCGGACACCACGACGGTGACGCTCGCGACGAGGAAGATCTGATAACTCCGGACAGTAAATGAGACGTGATATCCCGAGAACGGTGCACGAAACTCACCAATGTTTCGGAAGACAGGATTGGACATGGTCGCCAGCAGTTTGAGGGGAAACATCGCTCCGGCAGCCAGGTAAGGGTTCGCCAGTGTCACAAGCACCGCGGCACTACCGCCCAGGAGCGTGGGCCAGATGGCTGCCTCGGTCGACGACGTTGGCTCTCGCCAAGGCAGTGAGGCGAGGTGCGTCACACCGACGGCTGCCATGTGACACGCGATGATGAAGACGCCGACGACGAAGAGGGCATGGGTGTTGACCCATACAATCATCAGTAGTGGGAGGAGCCACAGTCGTCGCCTGTCGTCGCATTTGGTGGAGGCAAAAACCCACAAGAGCGCCTCCAACAGGACAAAGGACACCAACTCGGGCCTGACCTTGAGACGTTCCAAAGTCGGTAGCGTCACCCACAGCGTTATGAGAGAGGCGCCGACGGGGCCAAGCACTTGCCTCAGGTTTCGCATGAGCAAGGCCATGGCGAGGCCGAAGGTCAATGCTCCGGCGAGGATCAAGACGGGGCTGCCCCCGAGTTGGTAGAGGCCGTACAGCAGGAGGTCAAACGACCACTGCAAGTTGATCCAAGGGTGATCTCGCACCGTGAACGAGAGCGTGTCGGTGTGGGGAATTGCCCAGTGCCGAGCGATCCATCTCCCAGCAGCGAGATGCCACCAGGTGTCGGGATCGTCGAGAGGATGCACAGCAAAGAGCGTGACGCGCGCCACGACCAGAGTCGGCAGAACGGACCGAACCTTATCGGCGAATAGGTCGGCGCGTGTTCGGTTGCCCACAGTGCTTCCTCGCCTACGAAGACGAGCGCATGTGTGACCAGTCGTCGTCAACCCGGTCGGCCATAGATCGTGTAGGTAGCAAGTGTCAACGAACGCGCCCGAGGCTGGCCGCGCGCTCTCGCTTTCAGGGGCCCAAGGTCTTAGAGGCGCGCCAGCTTCACCGTCTGGGCACGTAGACGATTTCAGGTCGCGTGCGCATGCCGGCTACCGGCCAGAAGACATCGCGAGTTCCAAACAGCGACCGCACCTCGATGTAGTTGCGCGCAATCAGATGAGGCTCCAGCACATCTACTCCATCCATGACCAGCGCGGAGAACGCTGGCTCACGCAGCGCCCGCCCCAGTTCCTGGGCGAGCTGGTGTCGCGCATCATTTCTCGCACCGCCATAGACGTCCCACACCGCCGCCTGGTGCGCGTAGCTCCGCTTGCCGGCCAGGGTTGCCAGGTAGCCATGGGCGGGCACGAACACGGGTCCCGGGATCTGGGCGATTGCCGCAACTACCTCGAACCCAGCCGCCTCGTCGGCGCGGCTCGGAATTTGGCGGGCCGGGTCGTAGAGCAGCAGGGCCAGTTGGACAATGGAGAAGAGGAACACGACACTCGGCCCGACGAGGCGCATCGCGTTCCACCCGGCGCCGGGTGCAGGTGCGACGCCCCGCCGCGCCGGCTTCTTGGGGCGCTGCACTTCTGGTTCCTGTGTTCGCGCTGGAACCTGCGCCGCCATCCCGAAGAGCAACGCCAGCCCGGCATGCACGGGCATCAGCACGTTGTCGTAGGCGCCCAGCTTGATGCGCGACATCCAAGAACCGCCCAACATCCCGACTGCCAGCAAGAGCAAGAACATGAAGCTCGCCCAGTCGCGCCTTGCTGCGCGCACGAGGGCGATGACCGCCAAGGCGCACGCGATCCAGAGCGGCCGGAGGATGTCTTGGGTCCAGAATCCTATCCAACGGTCAGGCAGCAAGCGATGCTGGGAGGGCAACTGAAACACGTAATAGGCGAACCAGCCGTGGTGCAGGACGTCCAGTGCGACGATGGTTCCGCCGGCACAGAGGAGCAAGGTCGCCAGCAAAGGTGCTCCAAGGCGCCAGTTCTTCGCCGCCGCATAAAGCACCACCGGCAGGAACATCACCGCCGCTGTCTGCTTGGTGAGAAACGACAACGACAGGCACAGGCCGGCCGCCACATGGGCGCGAGCCGACACCCCGAACCGGATCAGATAGAAGCCAGCGAGCAGTAGCGCGAGAAACAATGAATCGACGCGCGCTAGATCGAACCATGCCCCGCTCTGGCGGAAGGTTGCGGCGTACAACCCGGCCGCCAGTATGCCCGCTGCCGCGTCTTCGGTTTCTCGTTTCACAAAGAGAAAGAGCAAGACGAAGCAGCCGATCGACGACACCAGAGAGATCAGCCGCAGTGGTAGCAGTCCCACACCCATGACGAGCGACAAACCGGCGCCAACGTAGTAGTAGAGCGGTGGATAAATGAAGGCGACGAAATCCAAGGACGGCAAGACGTAGAGCGGTTGTCCAGCCAGGATGCGCCGCACGTGTTCGACCATGCCACCTTCGATCCATTCGAGATCAAAAGGGTAGCGGATGCGCAGAATCGCTACGAAGACATAGAGCACCACGTATGCACACGCGCACGCTACCGCTGCATACTTGAGCGTGGCCTCCAGGGGCCGTAAGACCCCTGGAGATCCTCTCGGCGATGCGAGCGCTGCCCATGCACGGTGCGCGGGCCTGGTTGCCGTGCTGCTGGCCGTGCCAGGGGACGGAGGACCGGGCACATTCGGCGAGCGCGCCTTGGCTTGTTGGCCGGCCTTAGCTCTCTTCACCTTCTCATCGGCGCGCGGCACGGGCCGTCAATATACACTCTTGCTCCCCCCTCGCCAGCGGTTCCGGCGCCCCAGGCGGTTTGAGTTGGCAGTCGAAGTTGCTTAATCACCGGCGACCACGTATCGACGCAATCGCAATGGGCGCAGTGGTTGACTACGTCAGAACACCATACCTCCCGGCGCTGGTCTTGGTGCTGCTGGTCGTGTCGTGGCGACGGATTTGTGCGAGCCGAATGGGAGCCACCGCCGCTCTCGGCCTCATTCTGCTGGTTGGCTTGCTCCATCAGGTCCTGTTCGGGACGCTCGCCGAGGACGCGTTCATCACCTTCCGCTACGCCATGAATCTCGCCGCTGGCCGTGGCCCGGTCTTCAACGCGGGGGAGCCGGTCGAGGGATACTCGAATTTCCTCTGGATGGTGGCGTTGGCGGGTTCGCATCGCTTGCTCGGCGCGGAGATACCTCTGACCGCCAGTGTGCTGGGCACGCTGGCGGGGCTCCTGGCGGTGCTCTTCACGTATCGGCTGACGCTGGAAGTTTCCGATCAATCGAGGGACGCGAGCCTGATTGCGGCTCTGTTGGTTGCGGCTTCGGGCAGCTTCGCTGCGTACGCTCCGAGCGGCATGGAGACGCCGCTCTTCGCAGCGGTCATCCTCTTGGTGCTCCTTTGCACTCTGCGACGCAGCTGGGTTGCGGCGGGCGCACTCACCGGCCTCTCAACCATGCTGAGACCCGAAGGTGCCCTCCTCGCCCTTCCGCTCGTGGGTTGGATGATGCGCGCGCGCACGCCGCGCCGGTGGCGCAATCTCATAGCCTTTGCTGCGTCATGCGGAGCGCTCGTGGCACCCTGGACATTGTGGCGCTGGCTCTATTACCAGAATCTCCTTCCGAACGTTCTGCTGGCCAAGGAAGGCATGGACTTCGGACACCAGGTGGGCCTGGGATTCGAATACCTAAGTGACTTCTGCCTCGCAAACGCTCCGATGCTGCTGCTGTTTGGGGTGGCGATCGCCGCGGGTGCGGTCGGTCGATCACACGCGAAGGCTGTGGCGCCACGCTCGAGAAGGGCAGCGCGTGCAAGAAAGCCTGCTACCACGATGAGTGAAAACACCCAGGCTGTGGGGACCGATCCGCAGGCGGCATGCTTACTGGCTGGCGTGCTGCTGGTCTTCGTCTTGTTTGTCGCACTGGTGGGTGGGGACTGGATGCCGGCCTGGCGGTTTCTGGCTCCCGTCGTTCCAGTCGCTGCCGTGCTGCTCCTCGGCCTGTGGCACCGGAATGTCAAGTGCGCCCGATTGCAGACAGACTCCATCCCCGGTATGGCCGTGTTTGCAGTCGCTGCCATCTGCCTTTTCGCCCAGTCCGTCTGGCATCCGAATCTGCTGCCGCGCATGAGATTATGGCAAGAGCAGCTTGACGGGCTTTCGGAAATCGGCCGATGGCTGAAACGTTCGCTGCCGCCCAACACGCTCATCGCAGTTCTCTCGAACGGTGCCCTGTCGTTCTACGCCGAGTTACCAACGATCGACATGATGGGCTTGACGGACGAGCACATCGCGCGCGCTGGGCAGCGCTTCCGGCAAGGCATGCCCGGGCACGTGGCGCACGACTGGGACTACGTGGCGGCCCGCAAACCCGCAGTCGTGGCCTTCCTCAACGGACAGGGATTCGAGCGCGAGCCGGACCACCAACGAATCAAGCATGAGTTCCAGCCTGACTACGACATGGTGACCTTCTGGTTTCCCAAGGGCACCAATGCCCTCGGACACTACGTGAACTTGCTGCTGCTACGGTCGGACGAGGCGCGGCTTGCCAAGATGCTGACGGATGCAGGAGACGTGCGGGTAGTTCCCTAACCTTTTCCAAGGGACGTTGCGCGCTTGACTCCAGACGCGCCGCACTCCACTCTCCGCGCGAATCCGATGAGCAAGCAGGGCAGAGGACGGGCGTTGCGCGGCCGCGATCGGGGTGACAGCGCCAGGCGTCATCCACCGGACCGCCGCGGCGAGCTTCAGGCGGTGGTGCAGGCCGCTGCGCCGTGGATCCTCACCGCCGTCGCTCTCGGGCTGCGCCTGTTCCGCCTCGGCCACGAACCGCTGTGGTTCGACGAGGCATACACCGCGCTGACCGCGGTCAAGCCAGTGACGGACATCGTCGCGGTCCTGCAGACCGAGGGCAACCCGCCGCTGTACTATCTCGTCCTGCACGTCTGGAGCGCCTGGTTCGGCGACAGCGAGTGGGCGCTGCGCATGGTGTCGGCGCTGGTCGGGGCGGCGACGGTGCCGCTCGTCTACTGGGTGGGGGCGCGCCTGTTTTCGCGCCGCGCCGGGCTGATCGCGGCAGTCCTGGCTGCTGTGTCGCCGCTGCAGGTGCACTACTCGCAAGAGGTGCGCATGTACTGCATGGTACCGCCGCTGGCGCTGGGCGTGCTCTACGGATTGCACCAGCTGCTGGTGGTGCCGACGCCGACAGTCGCCGCGTTTGCTCTCTTCGTGGCGGCGGCGACGGCTGGTTTGTATGTGCACTACTACTTCTTGTTCGTGCTGCCCTTGGCCGGCTGTGCGCTGTTCATGCCGGAGCGCCGCCGCGTCGTGCCGATCATTACCGCAGCCCTGGTGGTGGTGGCCGTTGGCTTCGGGCCGTGGTGGGCAACGTTCTTCCGGCAGGCAGGAAGCGGGGTACAGGATTGGGTGGCCGAGTGGTGGCGGGGCCGACCGTTCTGGTACGCCGTGCCCTGGTCGCTGGAGAGCATCGGCCCGGGAGCCCTGTATCCACCCATGGCCAACTTCAAGTTTCCGTCGTGGGTCGTGGCGCGGGTTGTATCCCTGGCGTTGGCCGCGCTGGTTCTCGGCGGAGCCTGCTGGTGTCTTCTACAGGCCTGGCGGCAGCGCACATCCGAGCCGGCAGGAGCGCAGCGGACGCGGCCCGACGGGGCGACAGGAGCCGATGGATCACCCCTCGCCTGGATGCTGACCCTCGGCGCGGTGCTGCTGCCGCTGCTCGTCGCTTTCGCGTTGTCGGCGTTGCGGAAACCCATCTACGTCGTGGGGCGCCATGACATGATCGCGTGGGGTCCGTATTACGTGCTGGCTGGCGCCGTGCTTGCCCGCCTGCGGCCGCCACTGCGCGCCGGGGCTGTTTCTGTCTGGGTCGGACTGTCGTTGGCGACGCTGGTTCCCTATTTCACGAAGGACCGGCCGAAGCGGAACTACGCCGACTTCGGTGACACCACCGCCCGGATGATCACCGAGCGGGCACGGCCCGGCGAGATCGTGATCTTCACTGCCGGGACCCGGACCATGGCACAGTACTACTTGCGTGGCGCAACCGAGCGGACACGGCTGGTGTCGTACCCGCTTGGGGGTGACGAGCATCTCGGATGGATCGACCCGCGTATCCGTACCGACGCCGCGTTTGCCGCGGAAGCGGCGGAGCAATTTGCACGCTGGTTGTCGGAATCGAATCCGCTGCCCCCGGCCGTGTGGGTGGTGGCACCGCAGAGCCGCGGCACCGCACAGTTGCTCGGTGAACTCGCGCGCCTCGGGTACCGTGCGGACCAGAGCCGTTCAACCGGAATTCTGCTCTACCTGCGACGCGGATGAGCCGGAAGGGCAGCCCACATGGAGCCAGTGGAAGTTCCCCGGTTCGGAAAGGCGGGGGCGGAGGGATATCCACGCGAGGCCAAGGAAATCCCCCTCAAACTCCGTCCCTCAATGTGGGACGCTTGTGGCTCACCTACGGCCGCTGGCTGACCGGTGGTGCGGCCGTCATCCTCATTGGCGGGTTGTATGCGCTGACGCTCGCCATGTCCTACCGGCTGCCCTTCGTCTACGACGAATCCATTTATCTGCAGATCGCGCGGCGCGCTGTCGAGACCGGGTGTCCGATCATTGCCGAGGGCGACGGCCATGTGTTTGCCGACAGTCCGCCGCTCGTCATGTACATCATGGCGGCCGCCCGTGTGCTCGGCGGCGACGGGCTGTGGTGGCTGCGCAGCGTGCACGTAAGCGTGTGGGTTTTGCCGGCCTACGTGGCGATGTTTCTGCTGGCCCGGCGGGCGTTCGGGGCCGCTGCCGGGCTGCTGGCCCTGGCCAGCTTCTTCACGCAGCAGGACTTCATGCGAGAAGCCGCCGAGGTGAAGCTGGACGTACCCGTAGCGAGCCTCGCCGCCCTGTTTCTCTTGGGCCTGTCGTACGTGTGGGCGGAATCCGGCCGGAGACGTGGGCTGGCCATAGCGATGTGCGCGGTGTGCGGCGGCCTCGCCTGCTTGACGAAATACCAGGGGGCCTTGTTACCGATGACCGGGATTCTGGTGTTGCTGATCGGTCGCTGGATGGGGCCGCGGCCCGTCGTGGCAGCACGCAGCCTCCCGGAGGTGTGGTTGCTGGCGGGCGCGGTGGTTGGCGGTCTCCTCTGGTTCGGGCTCAACAGCGCGTGCGGTGGGAACCTGGTGGCGACGGTGCTGTCGAACCTGCGCCGCGTGACCTTCCAGAGCAACGAGACGTGGTTCCATCGGCCGGTGCTGGTCTACTGGAGCGATCTTGGCAGGGCCCTGGGTCCGGTGCCGGTTGCCGGCGGCATTGCCGGGGCCGTCGTGTGGTCCGGACGCTTGCGGATGGCCCCGCGGGTGATGCTGGTGGTGGCATGGGTGGTGGTGACCTTCGTGTTCTGCTCGGCAATCGGGTTGCGGCACGAGCGCTACTTCATGCCGGCGGTGCCGGCGCTGGCCGTGCTGGTCGGCGCGCTGGCTGCCGCCGAGACCTACGATCTGCCGTACCTGCGGCACCACCTCACCGCGGCGCGCGTTGTCCGCCTCGGCGTGGTGGCGCTGGTGCTGGTGTGGACGGCGGTGGCGCTGCGCGCCACCATCACCGACCTCGCTGATGTGGCGCGCATCGGCGAGCGCAGCGACACGTTCTACCATCGACTCGCCGCGGTCATCCGCACGGCCATTCCACCGGAAGACCGCATAATGGTCTCGAGGCCGCAGACGGCGTACTTCGCCGAGCGCAACTACTTCCTCAGCGAGTACAATGTCGACGGCAAGGCGTTGCTCTCGACGCTTGCCGACCCGCACAATCGGATCACGCTGATCGTGCAGGACTCGAACCAGATGCTGCATCCCGACATGCCGGCCGCCGATCAACGGCAGTTCTGGGAGTATGTGCAGCAGCACTTTGCCGTATCGCAGGCCCTGGGCGGGCGGGTGCGTCAGCGCACCAGTTGGTGAGTCACCCAGCGCGGGCTTCGCCCGCAACCCAACAGCGAACGGTCCTGGAGCCGGCGTGCCCTCACGCCGCGTCGGATGTTCCACCTGATGCGGGCTGAG
>Ga0335082_10006138_pt1 | contig 13125 bp, 12 predicted proteins | sample Lox_Sample_41_FD_206718 | JGI IMG/M metagenome (GOLD analysis project Ga0335082, IMG submission 206718) | Soil microbial communities from Loxahatchee National Wildlife Refuge, Florida, United States - Lox_Sample_4.1 | ecosystem: Environmental > Terrestrial > Soil > Wetlands | place: USA... | reverse complement strand
CGGCCCAGCGCTTGAGATCCTGCGACCGTGTGAGATTTCGTTTCTTGGGTGGCAGCGCCGGCTCTTGGGCCAAGGTATGGTAGTATCCTTCGTTGCGCACCTGACCGGCATTGAGCTGGCCTAACGCCGGCTGCGCGTCGAGTAGGTTAAGAACGTCGCGCCAGCTAAAAATCTTCTCTGTTCCAAAATACGCGTAAACAGCGCGCACAAACTCCAAATCGCAGGGTTCATCCACAGTCCATCGGAGATGCCGGGTCGATCGTCCTAATTCGCTTTCCACATTGCGCAGCCGAAAACGCCGTGAAGTCCGCAGAAAGGGCGTCACATGCTCTCGGTCCGCTGCGCGACGCGCGTCGCGCCATGCGGTTTCCAAAGCGGCAAAGGAAAACACTTCGGCGTCGAGCCCGTCCGGGTAGCTATATACCAGCGTATTCGACGCATAATCACATTCGCCTCGGAGATAGGCCGCGATGATTCGGTCAATGACTTCGGGATCAATTAACGGGCAATCTCCCGTGATGCGTACGACGACATCGGCTTGGTGACTTTTCGCTGCATGGTAGAAGCGATCCAGAACATTTTGCTCGCTGCCGCGAAAAACCGGGATGTTTTTATGCTCACAAACTGCGGCGACTCTGTCATCGTCGGTGGCCTCGGAAGTGGCGACAATGATCCTCTGAACCATCCGTGCCTGTGCGACCCGCGATACGATCCGCGCCAACATCGGCTCACCCTCGATGTCGGCGAGGACCTTGCCGGGCAGTCGTGAGGACCCCATGCGGGCTTGAACGATCGCTACAATATTGGGTTCGTGTTCCAAGTTTGGCTCCTCAGTTCGATCCAACGCTGCTGCCGCGCGGCCTCTTTCGCCGCCAGCGCGATCCTTAGAACCTTCGCCGCGTCAAAGACGTCTAACGTAGACTCCTCTTCTCCGGCAACGCAGCAAAGAAAGTGCTTCATTTCATCCAGATACATTTGATTGGGATGCCAGCCATCAGGGTTGCTATAGACTTTCCACTGTTTCGTCTGCGCAGAGAACCAACGGACCTCACCCGCCGTGTAATCCCAGTGAAGAGTGCCGTCTTCACCGATGATCTGGCAGGTTCGGCGATAAGCCCGCTGGATGTAATCCAAGTGAATTTCGCCCACCACGCCATTTTCGAAGCGCAGCAGAATCGCAGCCACATCTTCGGTATCGATTTCCAGCTGGCTTAGTTTGCCGGCTACGCAAGTAGCGCCGGCCACTTCGCCGAGCAGCCAGCGGATATAGTCGATTTCATGGATAGCATCGAGGATCACGCCGCCCCCCAGCTCGCGCCGCGCGCTATAGCTTTGCCGGTAATCCTCCCAGGGGTGCCAATCGGGCAGGTAGTGTCCAACTTCAACACGGGCCGCAATCACGTTGCCGATGGTTCGGTCGGCCAACAGGCTATTGAGCGCAGTGAGACCAGGATGAAAACGCATGTTGCATCCCACCAGCGTTACCAACCTATTTTGCTTGACTGTCTCCAAAAGTCGTTGGACACCTTCCCAGTCGTGAGACAAGGGTTTTTCGACAAACAAATGACACTGGCGAGAGGCCGATTTGAGTGCCAGGGGAACGTGCAATGACGTGGGCGCAGCGACGATGGCCACGTGGGGCCTGCGTTCCCATGCGGCGTCGAGATTTTCCACAGCACAAATACCAAGTGTCGAAGTGACATCGCCGCGGCGATCAGCGCGAAGATCAAACGCCAAGATGTCGCTCACGCCCAAGGCGCGCAAGTTTTTGATATGGCGCTTGCCAATAGAACCGCAACCGATAACTAGAAATCGCAGCTGTGTCTTATGCGCAGGATTCCCCATACGTTGATTTTCCGATTAGCCCGAACTTACTTGTCAGAGATCAGAACTCGACTCCCTCAGCTCCGTACTCCTTGCTCTTTGCTCCATGCTCTTTGCTCTCTCGTTACCGACCATTGCCCATGTGAGCGGCGTACCCCGTTGAATGTCCCGCGAAGCCGGCCGACCCAAAATTTCCTCGAGGTGCCGAGTGTGCAAACCATGGCCGGGGCGAATGGAACGTATGTTGTTAGTCGTAAAAATCTCGCCCGCCCTTATATCAGCGACGATGAATAACGAACGGCGGAAAACGCGGCTTTTGGCTTCGTTTTGGCTCACGCCGTAATGCACCCGCCCCAGCGCTTTCTCCGTTGTGCGGATGGCCTCTACCATTTCCTTGAACTCGCGCGGCTCCAGCGAAAACTTGCTATCAGGCCCTGGAGTGTCACGCGACAGCGTAAAGTGTTTCTCTACGATGCAGGCTCCCAAGGCGACGGCGGCTACCGGAACGGCGATACCCAATGTGTGATCGGAAATACCGACGGGCAAGTTGAATGCTTCGGCTAAGTGAGGAATGGTCTGCAAGTTCATATCTTCTGGCAGCGCGGGATAAGCGCTCGTGCACTTTAGCAACGAGAGTCGCTCGCCTCCCGCTTCTTGGAAAGCACGCACCGCCTCATCGATTTCGGTGAGCGTGGCCATACCTGTGGACATGATTACGGTCTTTCCTGTGCGAGCGATGCGCCGGATAAGGGGCAAATCCACAACTTCAAACGATGCGATCTTGTACGCCGGCACTTCCATCTCTTCGAGAAAGTCTACGGCGGTGTGGTCAAACGGTGTCGAAAAAAGATCGAGCCCGAGACCATCGGCGATTTTCTTGAGCTTAGGCTGCCATTCCCAAGGCGTGTGGGCTTCGCTGTAGAGGTCATAGAGATGGCGGCCATCCCAGAGAGTTCCTCCGTTGACGTGGAAATATTCCATGTCGGAGTCGATCGTAAGCGTATCCGGGGTATATGTCTGAAGCTTTACGGCGTCCGCTCCCGATTGTTTAGCAGCCTCGATGATTTTCACGGCATGCGCGAAGCTTTGGCCGTGATTGCCTGACATTTCAGCGATCACGTACACTGGATAGCCCGTTTCGATCCGCCGCCCGTGGATTTCAATCAAAGGTAACACCGGCTTTGTCGCCAAGTCCCACAAAACACGGACGGCGAAAGACCAAGCAAGGGCGTCCGGTAGTAGTCCTTTCCTCAATCATGCTAAAGTTCGCTCGCAAGAAAGCCCGTCGTGAGGCCTCGTTATCGGCGAACGTAATTCCCTGTGCGTAAGCTACCCCCAGCTCCCGGCCCGCCAAGCCCACCGTTGAATCCAGGAGACGGGTTCCCATTCCCTTGCCGCGAAAACGCGGCCCCACAGAAAAACTGATTTGCGCTGTTTCGGCGTCGATACACTCATAGCGAATCTGTCCCACTGGTACGTGCCGGTACTCTAGTAGCCAAATACGGCAGTGGGACGATCTCAAGATTCGGGTGTACCACTGTTCATGCGTCCACCAAGCGATGGGTTGTGGAGCGAACGAATTGTTGCGAGTTTCAGGATCGTTGGCCCACAGCCATAGCAGAAATCCGTCATCCTCCTGTGCGAGGCGCACCCTGTAGTCACCAGCATCGTTCGCCTCGTACAACATGCAATCCACAACTCGTTCCGCGCCCCTGCCGTCCACCACTATGTTTCCCATCCTTGCCATCTCCTCTCTTCGCGATCGATCATGCATCAACGCTTGCAAAGCATTAGCAATTTCGACGCTTGAAACTTTCGTGCCAATTCCCACGACATGAGCCACTTCAAAATCTTCGAGTCCCTGCGCCACGCCGACTTGATTGTCCGCAAGAATCAAAAGAGCGGTGGGGACGGCCATAAACGCGAGTTCCCAACTCGTCGTGCCTGCGGCAGCCACCGCGATATCAGCCCAGGCCATGAGCTCGGAAGGGTTAGTAACATCCGTCTCGAGGCGCATGCTTGAAGAGAACGGCCGTATCGCGCGCTTGAGTTCTTCGAGGTGCGGATTCAGCGGGCCGGCCAAGATCCTGGCCTCCCAGTCAGGGACACAAAGCTGTCCCAGCGCTTGAATTACTTTGAGCGTAACATTGGCATCGTCGCTGCCTCCCAAAGTGACTAGAACGTTGCGGGCGAGTTGAGGCGTGTTCCCTTTCATGCCTCGCCATGGTCGGAACTCGGATCGGAGCAGGGCATACCGAGTGCCTAACAGAAGGCTCGTATCCGGAGCACCGTCGTACCTGAGCTTTTCGGCGTTAACAGCGTGATTCACGACGAGATCCGCGTCGTAGAACGAAAGATGCGCCGTATCATCGATTACAACCAACCGACAACCCGCCGCGCGCAGCATCCCCTGATAAGTCGCGTCAAGGTGGTAACCGTCAAGCACGATCCAGGGCGTTTCTTCGGTTTCTCTGGCGATATCATCCAATACGGAAAGGGTTGAATGCAGATCAGAAGGGTCTGGGTAAGCCGCAGTGATATGCCGGTAACCAAAACCAGCAGTTAGAATACGTTCGCACAAGGGCTGTTGGATCGAACCGAGGAATACGGCGGTCCCACCCCGCTCTTGCCATGTCTCCGCCAAGGCCAACGAGCGCATCACGTGACCGGTGCCTTGGATCGGGTTCGCATCAGCGCGCACCAGCAGCGGCGGCAGCTCGCGTATCGACGGCATAAGCGCTAATTACCTTCCACACAGCCTCGATTACATCAGCGACATCCCGATCATTCATGGCTGGAAACAGCGGCAGGGACAAAATCGTTTCGTAGGCGGACTCCGCGTTAGGACAATATCCAGGACCAAGGCCAAAGCGATCGCGATAAAACGGGTGCAGATGAACCGGCAGGTAGTGAACGTTGGCACCGATGCCCTCCGCCCGCAGTGCGGCAAAGATTTTCGCGCGATCCACGCTCAGGCAAGCTAGATCCAATCGGACAACGTACAGATGATAAGCATGTTCTACATCCGATCTCACTCGCAGAGGTCGGACACCGACGAGTTGACAAAAAGCTTCATCAAATCGGCGCGCAATGGCGCGGCGGCGAACGATCCAATTCGTCAATCGCTCAAGTTGGCTCATTCCCAACGCGCATTGCAGATCGCTGAGTCGGTAATTGTAGCCCAGCTCGACCATCTCATAGAGCCACGAGCCTTGTTGTTCACGTTGAAAATGATCGGATGTAACACCGTGGTTGCGAAAGCAGCGCATCCGGTACGCGGTCTCAAAACTGTTCGTGGTAACGGCACCGCCTTCGCCGGTGGTTATCGCCTTTACTGGATGGAGGCTAAAGACGTTAAGATCAGCGAGCGTGCCCACCGGGCGGCCTTTGTCGCTTGCGCCGAGGGAATGACAAGCGTCGGCCACCACAGCGATCTGACTCTTTCTTCCCGCAGAGACTTTCAGCGCCTCATAGTCGCAGGGCTGCCCGGCGTAATCGACGGCGATAATCGCTCGTGTGCGCGAGGTGATTTTGGCCGCGACATCCTTTGGATCAATCAGCAAAGTCTCGGCATCCACATCGGCGAATATCGGCGTGCCGCCTTGATAAACTACACAGTTGGCGCTGGCAACGAACGTAAGAGCCGGCACAATGACTTCATCGCCAGCACTGACTCCCAAAGCATACATGGCCGCGTGCAACGCCGCTGTGCCACTGCTCACGGCCACCGCTTCCCCGGCGCCGACGTGGCGGGCGAAGGCCTGCTCGAATTGTCTGACCTTGGGTCCAGTCGTCAGCCAATCCGAATGCAATGCGTCAACGACGAGCTGCACATCCCGTTCATCAATGCTCTGATGACTATAAGGCAGTACCCGGCTACGTACCGGCGTGCCGCCATCGATGGCTAATCGGTTATTCAATGTCGCGCACCAGTTTTTGTAACTCTCCCACGGTCAACCACTGGGGATTGTTGTCGCTGCTGTAACGAAACCCTTCGGGACAGGGGCGACCGCCATTGCGGCTCAGAATCCCGTGGCCGTCGGCTTCGCCAGAAAGTGAACGAATCACGAAGCAATCCTCATACTCGAACGTGTTATGCGCATCATCTTCAGGAACCATGGTCTCGTGCAATTTTTCGCCCGGCCGGATTCCCACGACATCGAGGCGGCACTCCGGCGCAATTGCTTTCGCTAAATCTACAATGCTCATGCTCGGGATTTTAGGCACAAAGATCTCGCCGCCGCGCATCCGCTTGAGACATCGCAGAACAAACTTCACCGCTTGTTCCAAAGTGATCCAAAATCGGGTCATCTGTAGGTGCGTGATTGGTAGGGTGCCGGTGGAGCGCATCTGCTGGAAGAAAGGAATCACGCTGCCGCGGCTGCCCATGACGTTCCCGTAGCGGACTACGCTGAACCGGGTGCCGTGGTGGCCCGAATAACCATTAGCCGCGACGAAGAGTTTGTCAGAACATAGCTTGGTCGCGCCGTAGAGGTTAATCGGATTGGCCGCCTTGTCCGTGCTGAGGGCAATCACCTTTTGCACGTTGCGATCAATGGCGGCATCTATAATGTTGGCGCCGCCGAGTACATTGGTGCGGATGACCTCGAGGGGATTGTATTCGGCCGTGGGAACTTGTTTGAGGGCCGCAGCGTGAATGACGATATCGACACCGTCCATGGCGCGGTAAAGCCGATCACGGTCGCGAACATCACCGATAAAATAGCGCATGCAGGGGTAACACCGCTCGCTAAATTGTTGGTGCATATCGAACTGTTTTAGCTCGTCTCGGCTAAACACGATGAGCTTTCTCGGAGCGCAGTCCTTTAGGACCGTGGCAAGAAACTGTTTGCCGAACGAGCCGGTGCCCCCGGTGATCAGAACGACCTTATCTCTGAGTAGATCCCCTTCTGTTTCCATGGTTATTTTCTTGCTGCGAACTTGCTTTCGACTTGAAAGGCGTGGGCACAAAAACGCTCATCTTCGCTCGTCGCCGCCAGGTTCTCACCTGGTGGGTAATATCGAGGCCCGTCGTTAATTTGACAGTAAAATTGAAGTTTGACACTTTGGCCCGTCATAACTGGCTCAATTCGAAGTCGAGCTTGACACGATGCAAACCGTAAGCCATCAAGTTGCCAGTGTCACGGACCCTTGAACACAACCAACAACATGAAAAATCGGCCCTTTGGCGAACTTCTGAAGGCGCGATTCTATCCGGTTTAGGGATCTGCCGGGATTTTGGTGAAAGGCGTCGTTAGAGTTCGGCGCGTTGGAGAAGCGGGTGCCGCAGCGGATACTGCTCGATTACCAGCTGCAATCCCAAAGAGGAATTCGGATTGACAATAACTGGCCCCTGGAGATTTACCGTGATCTCCTCGAGCCGATCACGTACGGTCACGATAAGCAAGGGCACAAGTTCATCGGGCGCTTTGGCCTCCAGGGCCATGAGCAATTCCGGAGTCACCGGGAATCGATAATCAAGCGAAACGGATTCTGGATGGATTAATGGAAACGATAAATCCTGATCAAGGGCGCAGAGCATAAAAAAAGGCGATTCGCTGCCGTCATCGGGCTTGAAGTGCTCCAGCTTGTATTGGTGGCAGGAGCCAAATCCGAGCAGTCCTGCAGGAAAGAAAAGTTCCTGCTCACGCTGATTAACAAAAGCTGTCTCGTTTGCATCCCTGACGGTCACGTCGGCGCGACTAGTCATTGGACCCCTCCTGCCTTTGGCCTCGGAACTGCTTAAGGGCGCCTTCCAACCTGCTCCTAGGATCGGCCGCGGTCGCCGCGGACTGATTCTCTTTCTGGATCGCTTTATAAATCTCTTCGCGAAGCACGCGGACCGCTTTTGGGGCGTTGATCCCAAGGCGAATTTGATTGCCGCTTACCCCCACCACGGTCACGACGATATCGTCTCCAATGGTCACACTTTCACCCAAGCGGCGGCTGAGAATGAGCATGGGCGCTTGCTATTGGAGAAAATCCAGCAGGGTTGGCTGGATGATTTGAGCCGACGATTGGAGCGCTGCCTGGAAGGCCTGCTGCAGACGCGTGAAGTCTGAATACGCCGAGAGGATATCTACGTCTTCAAGGTTGGATCGCTGGGCGGTAGCATGATCTTGCAAAGTTACCACGGCATCGGACGCGGCCTGTGCGCTGTTTAAACGGGCGCCAACCTCGGCGCGAAACTTCGAGATCTGATCCAACCCTGCGTCCAGCTGGCCGATCTGAGCTTGGATCCCGTTGGTGTTCGTTTGCGTTAGCGAAAGAACCGCTGCCGGCTGTGACAATTGGGTCGATCCGTTGAAGCTTAGATTGGCAGCCGAAATCGTGATATCAGCGGCGCCGTCTTTAAGCCCCGCAAGAGTGAAATCGGTTGTTGTACTCGCACCGGCGTTGAGCGTCCCATCAGGATTGAATGCTAATGTCCCCTCCGGCGCGACTTGGTAGAAATCACCCGCGGTCCCGCCGATAATTTCGTTGGAGTTCGCTACAACTCGATATTTAAAGGTTGTCGCGCTCGTTTTAGCAAACAGGAAAGTGAGATCGTGCGCTTGTCCTGACGAGTCAAAAACTGCAACTGTCGTAGAGAAATTCGCCTCGCCCGTAAAGGTAGCGGGAGTCGCTTCCGTGCCGACGGCGTCAGTGGGTGAAAAACCCGTTCCCGTTGCGAGCGCTGCGTCCAGATTGACCGCAAGGTTTACCGAATTAACGGCGCTGCCACCTTGCAGAGTCGACTCTAGATCTTGCAGCGCGCCGAAGATACCCACTCCTCCGGGCACACCGGCACCTTGAAAGACCTGGTTTCCAAGTAAATTGATCGGAAGACTATTGTTGGGATTGGTCTGAATAAAAATCTGCCCGTTGTCACCCTGATAACTCACCCCATTCGCACCCTGAACGAAGGCTGGGGAGCCATTGAGAAATCCGCCGAACAGAAAGCGATTTCCGACTGTGGTATTGCTCTCGGAAAGTACCTGTTGGAGAATTTGTTGCACCTGGGCGGCCGACGATTGGCGGTCGACAGCGGTATAGGTACCGTTCGCCATTTGCAATGCGATCTGTTTAGCCTGGTTCAGCGCGTCAGATACGTTACTGAGTGCTGTATCCGCTTGTTCGAGAAAGGGTTGGGAATTGTCGATGTTGCGTTTGTACCGAGCCAAGGAATCTTCAATAGTCCGGAGCCCGAGCACCTGCGTGGCACTGACGGGATCGTCCGAAAGGTGGTTGATTTTTTGACCTGACGTAACGATTTCTTGTGCCTGTGCCAAGCGTTGATACGCCTGCTGCAGGCTGTCGGCGACCTGCGTTGAAAGGGACTGTGAGGTGACCCGCATCATGACTGCACCATATCGACCAGCGACTGATACATCTGGTCGGCGGTGCGAATTAACAGCGCAGATGACTCAAAGGCTCTTTGGAACTCTATAAGTTTAATCATTTCTTCGTCTGTGTTGACTCCAGACACAGAATCCCGCCGCGCCTGGGCCTGCGTCAGGAGTTGTTGCTGAAAATCCGATTGAGTCTGAGCGTTCTGGACCTGCGATCCGACATCGCCAACCAAGGAAAGAAAACTGTCTTGCAGCGTAAGTCCCCCGAGAGCCGGAAACGTCGTCGATTGCAGGTTCACGAGCGCCAGGGCATTTCGGTTATCGCCGGGAACGGTATCCGCTGTAGCTGCCGCTGCAATACCTCGCGGGTCTGTTGCGATTGCCCCGTTCACCTGCACATTGCCAGCCGCGCCGGCCGCGGTTGCGATGGGAGCAAAGAAATTGCCACCCGCCGCGCCGGTCAAGTCAAAACCTAGAGCATGTTGCGCATTGACTTGATCTACGAGTGTTTTAGCTAGCTGGTCGAGATGATCAAGCATGCCCTGCACTTGATTATCGCGCGTATTCAAAATGCCGCCGATCGTTCCTTGGCTTAAAAGTGCAGTCGCATCGAAACTCACACCGCCGCCAGGACTCTGATAGGTCACGGTGTGCAATCCGGCCGCGTTGACATTATCGGTATCGAGCGAAGCAAAGCGGTTTCCGCCTACCAACAAAAGCCCGCCGATACTCACAGTCACCTCGCCATCGGCGTTCTGCCGCGCGGTCGCACCTGTGAGCTTCGTTAGTTGCTGCAGCAGCGTCTGGCGCTGGTCAAGAGCGTCGTTAGGCGATTGTCCCTGGCCCTGGGACGATAAAATTTGCTGGTTCAGGCTCGCAACTTGTGAGAGTAAAGTATTGACTTGCTGCACCGCACCCGAGAGATTCTGGTCGAGGTTTTGTTGCTCAGAGGCAACAATTTGCCGGGTTTGCGCAAGGGACTGTCCTAATGCGTTGGCCTTGCCCACAACACTCACGCGCTCCGCCGTTCCGGACGGGTTATTGGCCAAGTCAGAGAGAGCGCCAAAGAACGCGCTCAACGCGTCGTTGATGCCTCCCGATGTGGGGAAGGCATCTTGAACGCTTGTTAGCGCTTGACTCTGCGCGTTCGTGTAGCCGACGTTGCCATTTAGGCTGAGGAGCTGAGCTTCACTAAACTGATCGACGATTCTTTGCACCCCATCGACCTTTACTCCCTGGCCTAAAAGAACACCGTTCTCAAAGGCAGGTGGAGCTGTGACGAAATCAACGCTTTGACGCGAATAACCGGGAGTCGCGACGTTGGCTAGATTCTGACCCGTAGTCTGGAGCGCAAGCTGCTGGGCCTTTAAGGCTTCACCTGCGAGCGATAACGTCGACGTAATGCTCATGGATTTAAGCTTTTCCGTGGAGCAGACTGGATCTTGTCCCCGTAGGCAGCGCGACGCCGCTCTTGCTGTAGACGGAGTCAAGCGGATGAGCCAGCGAGCCCAAGGCTTCTTGGATGTGCGCTAGAACGTTTCGCATCAGTTCATGGAGGTTCTGTTCTTCGGCGTGGAGCCGGGTAAAAATTCTTTGGGTTCGTTCTCGCAGGCTGTCCAACCGAGCAGATTCGGATCCTCCCTGCGGTAATTTGGCGATAATTTGCCTGAGCGTAATTGGAGAATTGGTCGCGCCGATTCCTTTGAGAATTTCACGCCGTTTTTCTTCCAGTTGGCTGAGGGATCGCAGCCAAGGCTCTTTGGCCTCGATTTGCCCCAATAAGTTCGCGAGGTCCCATGCTATAATCGCTTTTTTTTGCGCTTCAAGATTACGATAGAGCTCCTCGCCCACCGCGATTTCATTCTCTAAAACCGAAACGAGACCGGTTAAGTCGGTACCCATGGAAGAGCCTTATTTATTTTGAAGCATATCGGAGACCTCGCTCCGGATAATACTCTTCGAGACTTCTTGCGGGTCGGCGTTGTAATTGCCCCTGGCGATTTGATCCTTGATCTGTTGCACCTTTTGCGCTCGCAGTTCATCACCCGTGCGGGCCAGTTCAGCGATTCTCTGTAAATCGCGCGCTTCCTTCGAGATATTTACCTTAGCCGATTCCCCGCTCTGCTGGACCTTGGGATCGAAGTTTCGCCGCACGCGATTGACGGTCTTATCGTTTTGTACAAGCTGAGAAAGGTCGGTATCTGCGGGGCCCCGTTGGGTAATCTTCATAGACTTCTCCTTTACCACTGTTCTATCGGCACATCACTGAGGTTCCTTTAGCCTGCCCCAGATTACTTTTAAACTCCCTCATATTGGCCATCTTGCTCACGCGCTAGAGCTATGCCTGGTTCCCTTGGCAAATTCACCCAGCAGAATGCTGGGATTGACCGCTTTGCCGGCTTTGCGCACTTCAAAATGCAGGTGGGAGCCAGTCGAGCGGCCCGTGTTACCAACTAACGCGATTGCCTGACCGCCTTGGACTTCATCGCCGGCAGCAACAAGATTAAGCGAATTGTGCCCGTAGCGGGTGACTATGCCGTTCCCGTGATCCACTTCAACCATATTACCGTAACCCGCCATATTGCCGCTGAAAATCACCTTGCCGGAGGCTGCCGCTTTGACTGGCGAGCCAGTCGGGGCCGCGATATCTACTCCGTCATGGAATCTCGTAGTTCCGTCAATCGGGTCTTGGCGAAAACCAAAGCTGGATGAGATAACGCCTGGCGCTGGCTCTACCGGCTGATTTTGCTTCTGAGTTTTGTCCGTCATCTTGTCTAACGATTTCTGGACCATCTTACTTAATCCCGTGGTATCGCGCTTCGCCATCAACCGCGCCAATTCGGCGTCCATCATACTAGTGTACATGTCTCGCGAGGCCGCCTCAGTTTCGAGCAAACCCTTTTCCGGCAGCGCCGCCCGCATCGCCTTCAGCACTTCCAAGTAGAGGAAAGACGCGAACTCCTGAGCAACTTTTTGCCGCTGCGCCGCGTCTTTGCTGAACGCGCCCACGATGGCTTGCTCCGCCTTGTTACTTTGCGCGTTTTGTACGGCGACACCGCCGAGATTGCCAATCGTATTTGCATCCATTGGAGTTCGTCACATGACCACAAGCTCTGCTTGTAATGCACCGGCTTCCCGCATCGCTTCGAAGACTGCAATCAAATCGCGCGGTGTCACCCCCAGGGAGTTGAGCGCCGCCACGATTTCGCTGAGCAACACCCCCGGCCCGCCTGGAAGCTCCACAAGCTGGCGATTCTCCGGTTCCGCAACCTCGATTTGCGTGTTCGGCGCCACCACCGTTCGGCCTTGACCGAAGGGATTCGGTTGAGAGACCTGCCGTTCCGTTTTAACCGTGATATGCAAAGCCGCATGTGCCACCGCTACTGGAGCGATGCGCACGTTCTTGTTGATGATCACGGTTCCAGTGCGTTCGTTAACCACGACACGCGCGGCTTGGTCTGGGTTGAACTCCAGCCCCTCGAGCGCCGCAACCAAGACAACAGGGTTGTCCTTAAACCTGTCAGGCACCGCGAATGTCACTATACCCGGTGACACCGCTTCCGCCATGACGTTGAGCGGAGAGCCGTTGATCGTTTCAGCGATTCGTTTAGCGGTGGTGAAGTCCGGCATGGATAAGTTAATTCGAACCTGACCTTCGTTATTCACGATGCTTGTTGGGATCGTCCGCTCAACCAGCACTCCCCCGGCCACCGTTCCCGCGGTTTGATGGTTCTTGGTAACCTTGGCCCCGACGGCAATGGCGGTGTAACCACCCCCGAGACTCACTGTTCCCTGGGCCACCGCATAAACTTTTCCGTCGGGTCCTTTGAGAGGAGTCAACAATAAAACTCCGCCCGAAAGGCTCGTCGCATCGCCCATGGAAGAGACGGTCGCATCCAAACGCACACCGGGCTGCACAAAGGGCGGAATTTCAGCCGTGACCATAACGGCAGCGACATTTTTCACCCGC
>Ga0335082_10006137_pt1 | contig 13126 bp, 6 predicted proteins | sample Lox_Sample_41_FD_206718 | JGI IMG/M metagenome (GOLD analysis project Ga0335082, IMG submission 206718) | Soil microbial communities from Loxahatchee National Wildlife Refuge, Florida, United States - Lox_Sample_4.1 | ecosystem: Environmental > Terrestrial > Soil > Wetlands | place: USA: Florida... | reverse complement strand
GCATTGGGTGATCTCGCCGACGGCCACCCTATGGATCTCGCTATCCGCACATCGAGTCGAGCCGATACTCGGTTCCAACCCGGCATCACTCCGCCGGTTGTCTCGATCCCGATGCGCAACGCCGTCAAAGGTTCGCGAGCAGGAAGTCGACATATAACCGAGTCGCATCCGTGACTGCGCCAGGCAGCGTCACGTTGGGCTGCGGACCTGGCGTTGCCGGAGGAGTGTTGAGCAATCCCCGTTGCAGCATCAGGAAGAACACGAACCTTCCCGCGAAGTTTTCCACCGATGGCCGCAGCGCAGCTTCCAGGGCCGGGCGGTTGGTGACCGTGTTTCCTGAGAGGGTGCCGCCGTACGCCGCGATAAAGTTGCGCACCGCGGAAGTCCGAGCTTGCGAAAGGGCGGAGCTCGTGATCCGGAAATACTGCATCAGCACCTCCGAGAACGTCCCCGAAAGCGTGACTGCGTGCTGCAGCTGGCTGGCCGGCGCCAGGCCCGTCAGCCCGGCGCGGATCGCGAAACTGTCGAGGTTGCCCAGCAGATCGCGCGAGTTGGCGAAGTTGGCGAAGTACACGTCGATCGGGTCGGCAGCAGGATTCTGGTAGTGGCCGACAGCGAACTCTGCGGCGCTTGAGCCCACATCTCCCGCCCAGGTCGCCCATTCCTCGTTCGGTACACCGGTGGGAAGGATGACCTGTATTCGGCTGCCTGCCGTGAGCTCGACCTCATGCGGATTGAGCATCGCGTCCAGACCCGTGAGCAGGTGCCCCATGTCGTGCCCCGCGACAACCTGGCTGTCGCGCAGGGCGGCGAACAGGTGAGTGCCAAGTTGAGTTGCCGGATCGGTCGCGGGAGACCACGGACGGTTGGTGATGACCATATTCCAGACAGGATTACGCGATGCGCTCCATGTCGCTGCGCCGTAATAGATCTGGCGCAGCGCTGAGACCATCGTGGGAGCATCGGCTGCCGTGGTCAGACTGAGCCGAGTTTCCGCACACCGCACCAGAAACATGTACTGGTCGATGTCCGCCGCGCGGGTGGGCACGTCGCATGGGTCCTGCCCGGCGACCGGCGGGGCGGAGGCGAAGGACACCTCTACGGCGCGGTTGCGGGCACGTCCCTCGGCGGTGGCGTTGGTGTCGCGAAAATCGCTAGTGGGGCTGGTGGGCCAACTAAACCGTGGGTGCGACTGCAATGCCGCCGGCATCGCTGCGATGACTGCCTGCGCACGCCGGTCGCGGAGCGATAGATTTTCCGCGGCAGCCCCCACGCAGTCGGTATAGCCCTTGACCGCGATCGCCGTCGACGGGTCGCCGGCCGCCATCGACATGAACCGCTGGAAGACCGGATCCGCCGTAGCACCGCTCGGCAGCGTGGCCTCATTGACCGGGAAGTCCTGGATGGCCAGCGTGCTCGTCGACGGTGTAACCACGTCGGTCGAGAGGATCCCGCCCGCAGTGCGCGACCTCGCGGGCTCGTCGGGGGGCCGCGTCGGGCAGCCCGTGGTCTGCCGCTGGATGAGCTGGCGGGCGGCGCCACGCTGTGCAACGTGCGCGACCATGGGAGTATCGCCGCCTCCAGCTGCCACGCCCTCTGCGGCGGAATTCCGCTCCTGGCGCCGCGCGGCGGTCGCGCCCTGCTGAATCACATGCGCGAGCTCATGTGCGACGAGGCGCTTCCCTTCCGCCGTGGCGGGAGCATATTCACCAGCGCCGAAAACGATATCGCGCCCGAGGGTATACGCCCGAGCCTGCAGCGCGTGCGCTGCGGACGCCGCATCGCCATCGGCGTGAACGCGAACGCCGCTGAAGTCGTAGCTGAAGCGCGCCTCGAAAAAGGAGCGCAGCTCGGTCGGCAGCGAGGTCCCGCCATGCCGAGCCGCTCGCACTGCGGCTTCCGGGTCCGTCGTCTCGTGCGCCCGGTCCGAGGTCGCGCGCTTGGTCTGGATCGTGTTCTTCTGTTCCTCTTCGCACGCCGAGCATTTGCGCTGGACCGCGATGGGTGCCGCGCCGACAGACCCCGGGTCGGCCATGCGCATCACCTGGTCTGCCACGGCATCCGCCTCGCGCTCATACGGATCTTCGGGCGCGCTGACGGCGAGCTTTGGCATCACGCCCCACGCAAACTGCTGCCAGATCGGATTCCACGCGGTGGTCTGGCGAGCCCCGCCCGCCTTGTCGGCCTCCCCCGCCGGCGGTGCCGGCCTCGACTTCTGGGGTTGTGCTTTGGCGAGAGGCATCGCTACTGCGCCGCGAAACGATCAGGGCGCTCGACGGCACGCTCCCGCGCGCCGCTGCGCCGGCGATGCACTGCGGTTCGCGCTCGATCAAGCGGTCGGGTGCGTGCGCCTCGTGCGCGCACGTGTCGCGATTCGCCTATCATCGATGCTCGCATGCAAGGAGCGAGCGGCCGAGCCCGCACGCCATCGGATCAAGGCGGCAAGCGCGCATCCGGCGGAGGCACCGAGATCAGCCGTCCGCCGCTGTAGAGCGGAGGAAGCCCGCCGCGGATCGCGTTGAGGAAGAACACCACCTCATAGCTGTCGAACTGCGATCCTTGAGAGGACGGGAACCGGCTCCGCAGATAAGTGAGCATGTCCCGATCGGCTTGCGCGACCAGAGCCGGCGTGACGGGACCGCTCGGGTCGGCGACGCTCTGCAGGATGTTGTGGAGAACATAGATCTCGTGCGCGAGCCCGCTCACCTCCCACCGGGATGGATCCTGCACCGACGGCGTCGCGTCGCGCTGCTGCACCCGCAGATAGGAAAGCTCCTCGATCTTCGTGTAGATCTCCTCGACGAGGTACGCGCTGCGCTGGAAGAAGCCCTCGAACGGATCGGTCTGCGCGGCACCTTGCTCGATGCTCTGCCGGACGTTCGCGGGGATGTCTTCCCACCTCCGAATCGTCGTTCCGAGCGGGATCCCGAGCGTGCGCCGTGCGGAGCTGCCGCCGTTCAAGATGAAGTCCAGCCAGTTCTGGTGCACTTGCGCCATGCGGCGTTGGACCTCTGCTTCGTACACGGGGTAGATGGGATTGCCCGCGTGCCCCGAGCGCTCTCGCCACAGATGATGCAGCTCATGGCCGACCAGGCGCACGGCTTCATGCGCGCGCTCGAGCGGAGCCAGTCCGCTGCGAGTGCTCAGGTCTTCGACACCGCCAGCCGGTTGCGCGGTAATGCCCGCGCTCGCCGGCGCAGTGCCACGAACCGCGACGTAGGCCGCCACGTCGTCGAGGATCGCCTGCGGCACTTCGATGACCGGCGTGGTGCCGTCCCAATGGGAGAGTCCGCCGATCGACAGGGAATGTCCCAGACGCGACGTTGTGCTGGTGAGGATCTCGAACCGAACCTGCTCGATGCGCACCTGCGGGCGATAGCGGCTCCACAGACCCATTGCGGCACGCAGGATCGGATCCGGCTCGTCCTGCGGGCGAGTGCAGAAAGTCTGAAATGCGGCTGTCGTACCGACTGTCGCCGTTGCCTGCGTCTGGGTGGGCTGCTGGCGCTGAACCCGCGCCCCCGAGGCGCGTTGCTGCACGACGTGTGTGAGCTCGTGGGCGAGGAGCCGGCGTCCCGGTCCCGAGTGCGGCGCATATTGGCCGGACCGGAACACGAGATCGCGTCCGAGCGTGAACGCGAGTGCATTCACGCGCCTCGCGGCCGCGTCGGCGCTCGAATCGGCGTGCACCCGCACCGCACTGAAGTCGACGCCGTAACGCGGCTCGAAGTAGCGGCGCACGTCGGGCTCCAGCGGACGGCCGGTGCCAATCCGCGCAGCGATGCCGTCGGCCGCCTCTGCGGGACCCACTCCGCGGTCGGCCCTGCGCTGGATCTTCTCCTCGTCGATGCTGGCACCGCTGCAGGCGGAGCAGGCGCGCTGGAGCTGCGGTTCCGCCATGCGCATGACATGATCGGCCACGCGGTCGGCTTCCCGCTCGTACGGATCGTCGGGTGCGCTGACGGCGAGCTTGGGCTGGATGGTCGTGGCGATCTGCCGCCAGCGTGGGTTGACGGCGGGCTCGGCTCCCGTCCGCCGATCGGATGGCACCAGTCTCGTGTCGTGCGCGCTGCGGGCAAGCATGGACGGGCGCATTTGCTCCGGTTCACTCAGGCGATGGCCGCAGGTGCCGTCATGATTGCCGGCGTCAGAACCACGCCGACCGCGTGAGCAGCCGGTCGCAGGCGTTGCCGAAGAACCGCCGGCTCACGAACGTCCCGATGGACTGCGGCAGCACGGGATTGACCGCAGTGGGCGTTCCGGGATTGGGCACTTCGGCGCCGGCCGGCCGGGTCGGCATGACGATGTCGACACGGCGCAGATCGCCGGCGGCCGCACCGGGGATCGCGTCGAAGTCCGACCGGCCTTCGACACGCGTGAAGCGGTTGCCGCTCACGGTGGTGGATCCCGTCCCGGTCGAACCGGTGGACGTGAACGTCTTGGCGATGCTGGTGGAAACGGGCCGCGTGCCGGTAGTGAGCGCGGTCTTCATGTTGTCGGCCCGCCCTTGACTCACGGCCAGCTTCGCCGCCGCCGACCCGACCAGGTCGCTGTGGCCGAACAGATCGACCCAGGTGTTGTTGGCGTTGATGAAGTCTTTCGCGAGCTGGATCTTGGCGCGCTCGGCCGGGGGTACGCTCGCGATCGACGTCACATTGAATGGAAACTCCCGCACCGTGATCCGGGCGAACGACTCGCCGCGATGCGGGCCGGCGGCGAGCGCGCGATCGGGCCCGGGCAGCCCCTGCTCGGCGCGGATCAAGTTCTCCACCCGCACGGTGGGATCGTGAACGTTGGTGTCGACGCGCTCGACCTCGGTGGGATGAACGCCGCGCTCGATCAGTGCCCCGTGCCCGCACATCTCGTGTCCGGCAACCACCACCGGGTCCTCCGTCCCGCGCGCGCCGGCGACGTTCCAGGCCCCGAACTCGAAGGCAGAGGTGCGCGGGTGCAGGAAGAAGTCACCGCCGGGCGTGCCGAGCACATGCTCGGTCCTCGGTCCGCCGATGCCGGTGACATGGATCGTCCACGGACCGGAACCGGGCGCGGTGAGCGCGCACAGGCAGCAGCAGCCGATCGGCTTGCTCCCGCCAGCGACTGCGTCGAGATCGGTGCAGGCGTCCGGCGTGGATGGGGCCACGTTGCCTGCGCCGTCGACGTTGAACTGGTCGCACAGCGAGTGCACGATGGCGCCCATCTCGGAGAATGCGAGCGTCCTGTACGCCGCAGGCGGCCGGGTCGAAAGCGGGTCCTGGGGATCGGCAGGGGGAGCTGGATCGACTTTCAGGCTCCGCTGCACTCGCGGCGCACCCGCGGCTTGCTGCGCCACGTGCGTCAACTCGTGCGCCATCAGGCTGCGCCCGGCCTGCGAGTGCGGATCGTGCTCCCCGGCGGCGAACACGACACTGTGCCCGAGCGCGAAGGCGCGTGCATGGAGGCTGCGCGCCGCGGCGTCGGCCTGCGCGCCTGCGTGCACGCGGACGTCGCGGAAATCACGACCGAAACGCGGCTCGAAGAACGCGCGGCTCTGCGCGTCGAGCGGCACGCCTGCGCCCAGCCCGCGCGCGAAACCGGCGTCCACCTCCCCGGCGGCGGCGTTGCCATCCGGCTTGCGCTGGACTTGCCCCTCCTCGCAGCTGGGACACGCTGTGCCCGAGTCGGAGCACCCGGCGCACTTCCTCTGCGCCATCGGCTCGGGCATGCGCATCACGCGGTCGGCGACGCGATCGGCTTCCGCTTCGGCGGGATCGGCGGGCGCGCTCACCGGGAACTGCGTATTCAATGCCAACCGGCGCCAGAGCGGCGTGTCGGGCGATCGCGTCAAGTTTGCTAGAGCCGGACGCGCCCCAGGCGCGGCGCGGGCGAGGCTGCGCCTGCCCTCACGAGCACCGGAGCCGATCACCAGGCCTCGCAAGACTCGACAGCCGCGCGCGACGACACGACCGCTGGGACACGGCACAGCCGGTTTGCGCTCGCCTCGCGACGCCAGACACACCCGTAGTGCTGGGCTCCGTCTCGAGCGCGAACCACGCTCGCTCGCGTCGTGTATCCATGCCAGCGCGTCGGATCCCTGCACCCGGGCAAGGCCACCGCAGGAGTCGTCGCCGCGTGGCTCCCAGCCAGGACGACGGCATCCAGCCAACACGCTACCTTGCCATGCATACCCGGTCTCACTGCACGATCGCGGTGACTTGTAGCACCAACATCGACGGGGCGTCGCCGAGCGGCCAGGTTCCGGCGATCGTCTGCGGTTTCGGCGTGGCGGCGGTGCTGACGATGTCCTTCACGATCTGCCCGGCGGCAGACGCGCGATTGGCATAATCGGCGGTCGCATCACCCTTGCGTGACAGCACCAGCGATTGGAGGATCGTGGTGCTCGGCAGCTTGCTCTGGAATGCGCTCGTCACGGCCGCATCGTCCACCGTCACCGCGCCGGATGCCATGACGGTATAGGTGGCAAGCCCGAGGTCCGTCGCCTGGCCGAGTATCCGGGTCCACTGGGCGGCGGTGGCCGTGCTGCTGCCCGCGAGGCTCTGAATCTCCTTGAACAGCTCCGTATTCGCCGCGTAAACATGCTGCGGCTCGGATGCGGCGACCGTGACGAACAGCATGATCCCATCGGCGTCGTCGGGGACGGCGTCCTGCGGATACGGGATGATGGTGTCCTCGATCGCCCCTTTGATCTCCTTGCTGTCAGCGCTGATCGCGGCCTCGAAGGTCTTGAGCCGGCCCAATTGCAGGTTGATGTCGCTTTCACCCAATGCGCCGATCGCCGCGAAGTAGATCGCGGCGCCGGGATTGAAGGTCTTCCAGTCGGCCTCCGCAGCCGTGAGATCGCTCGTCGCCGTGGCGCTGCCACCCGCGTAGGTCACGACCAGCTTGATCCGCTGCTGCTGGTCCTGCTGCGCGAGCAGCGTCTGGATCGCCTTCGCCAGATTCGCGGGGTCCTTCAGGAGCTGGGTGAAGGTCACGAGATCGCGCTGCGCTTCGTCGGCGCTCTGCGCCGTGTAATTGATCACCCGGTACCTGCGCGCGGGCACCGGTGCCGGTGGCGGGGTCTCGACCTGGCATTGCTTCTCGCGCCGCTTGGTGAACATCACCCAATCGCGCACGGCCTGGATGACGAGCTCGGTGGTGGCCGGCGGCAGAGCGGGGAACAACAGCGCATCGGCGTTGGCTTTGAGGCTGGGCTCGCTGACGATGAGCGCCGCCTGAACCAGATCGAGCCCGCTGTCTGCGTACTGGTGGTTGGCGTTGGTCGCATTGACCACATCCGCGTCCGCCACCAGCAGCAGCTCGCCCAGCGGGACGGCGGTGCTCCCACCGCCGGCTGCGGGCGTCAGCACCAGCGCGATCCGATATGTGATCTGCACCGAACCGAGGTAACTCTTCGTGATCCGCAGCCCCGTGCCCGCCTTCTGATCCAGGGTGAGGTCGAACTGGACCGAGCCGCTCGACTCCGTGCCGGAATACGTGAACGTGACCGGCCAGTTGAAGCGTTCCGAGATGAGGTATCCAACGGTCTTCTCCTGCTTCTGGTCTTCCTCCAGGAGGCCGAACGCGAGAATGCCGTTCAACGTGCCGCCCGCGGTGAGCGTGACGTTGGGGTCGGTGCTGGTCGTGGAGACCGTGGTGATGGACAGCGTCCCGTGGAAGGTGAGGTCGATCGCGACCGGAGTGGCGGGCTTGGTGCCCAGCACGATGCGCACGTTGACCGGCGTCTGACCGCTCGCGCCGAGCGACTTGACCTGCTTGTCGATGCCTGCGTTGAGCCAAAGCCCGTCGACGGTTTCCGCCGCCGCCGCGGCCTTTCCCAGGGATGCTATGGTTCCGGCCTGGTAGGCGCTGATGTAAGTGCGGGCAAGCAGTCCTGCCGAGGACACCATCGTGTCCGCTTTGGTCCCCAGCGTTCCCGTCTTCTTGATGTATGCGCTGGTGTCCAGGTTGCCGGTGACCGTCGTCGCCTTCGTCCGGGCGGTGGGATCGACGATGGCTTTCGCGACTCTTTGGAATTTCCCGATCACGGCCTGGCTCAGGCCGGCGGCCGCCATGTACAGCGCCGTGCCTCCCGTATCCAAGGCCTGCTCCCGCGCCGCGCCTTTGTAGACCAAGCCGCCCGTCTGCTGCGCACTGAACGCGAGGCTCGCGTCGTAGACGCCGGCGGTGGGCGTGACGCTGGTGGACGCGACCTTGCCGTCGGGCACGAGGATGTCGACATGCGGCTTGTTGGTGGGGTCGTCGATCCCCTGCGTGAGCGAGATGCGGTCCATGTGCTGCGCTTCCTCGACCGCATGCGCGATGTAGTCCGCCGTGGTGATGCAGAAGCGCAGGTCGAGCCCCTCGCCGAGCAGCGCCCGAACCTGGTCGTTCACGCTCACGCTGCTGCCGGTGACCACCGGCAGGTAGCCGGCGGAGGGCAGCTCGATGATCCCGCCGCGGATCAGGACACGGTCCTTGGGCTGTGCGGGAGTGAGCGCGGACTTGAGCACCGTCTGCAGCCTGTCCTGCAGGTCCGAGATCTGAGTGAGCGAGAGCGACAACAGCGCGGGGCGCTCGGCCAGCGTCGCATTGGTGGTGAGGCTGCGGTAGCTGGCAAGACCTGAGCGGACCTGCGCGATGAACTGCGCCGCCTCGTTGATCGCCTTGTGAGCGGGCGCGCAAGGATCGACGGCCCGGCTGCCGGGCACGACGATCCCGGAGAGAACGTCGGCGAGCTGGCACTGGAACTGGAGGATCTGCGCCAGGAAGACGTCCCAGGGGCGCATCCGCATCTTCCACTGCCAGTAGCGCTTCGCCGGAGCGTCCATGCGTTCGCGCCGGACGATCCAGGCGTCGAGGAACGCCGTCGTGGCTCCGGCGCGCGCGACCACCGCCAGCGGAACCTCGCAGCACGCGCTGTCGTATCCTGCGCCCACGCACCACACGCTCGAGAGCAGCCCGGCGCGCGAGATCGCGTTGGGGTGCTTGAGCACTTCGTCGGCGAACCACGAGTGCGCGACCTTGGAGCGCAGATAGAGGTTCGCGTCGATCGCCACCGCTTTGGAGGTCGGGAACGGGGTGACGAGTTGCAGCGGGATGGCGCGCACGACGATGCCGTCCAAGCGGTATGGACGGTCGGTGCTGGTGATGCAGGCGTCCTGGCACATCACGCCGTAGACATCCTGCTGGCCGCACAGCGCTTCGGCCGAGCAGATGGCGATGACATAGATGTCGCTCACCGGAACCACGGCGGTGGGCGGCGGCGCCGCGACTTGGATGCAGTCGCTGAACGTCCCGCTGCCGGTCGCAGTGGAGGATGCAGACGCTTGCGCCGCGGTCTTCTTGGTCGCGTCGATGAGCGCCTGGATGCTCTGCGACACGGTCGACTGGAGCAGCAGCACGTGGCCGGAAGGGTCGATGGCGAGGCCCGGACCGATCTGCACGGTGTCGCCGCTGCCCAGGGTCGTGTCGTAGCCGTAGACCACGCCCGGCCCCAAGCCTTGATTGGAGAGCGCGACCAGCTCGCGCAGATAGCCCTGCTCGACGTCGAAGTCGGAGGCGCGCAGGAACTTGCCGTCGAAGTAGTTCAGCCGCTTGAGCGGGGTGGAAGGATCGATCACCGTGATGCCGGCGGTATTGCTCACCACCAGCAATTGCGAGCCGTTAGTCGGGTTGGAGGCCATCGCTAGCTCCTCTGGAACATCTTGACGTAATCGACGCCGTCGTCGGCGCCCCCCGCGCCGGGCGCGCCGAGCGGGATGTGGTTGTCTGCCGCCAGCAGCGGCGCCGGACCGGTCCCGGCGATGATGAGCCGCACGTAGGTGCCCGCGGGCATTTCCTTGAGATCGATGCGGACACTGCCGTCGCCCAACTGCGTCACCGCCTTGATGTCCAAGTCGCTCCAACCGTCCTCGTCGTCGTAGTCGCTCACCGAGAACGCCACCGGATCCAGGGTGGCGGCGGCGATGGGGCGGCTGGTGGTGAACGAGATGCTCTTCCCCGAAAGCTGCGCATTGGTCACGGTGGGCCCCGTCGGAGGCGGCGGAGGCGATCCTCCGCCTCCACCGGACGATCCCGCGTTGGTGAACAGCGGGCCGCACAGCAGCTCCTGGATGGTCGCCGTGGCAATATGCGAAGGGCGCACGGTCACCACCGGGATGGGAACCGGCGTCGCAATCGTCCAGTTGCCGGCGGAATCCGGCGTTACGACGATGTCCTGGATGTCCGCGAGCACGACCTCGGTCGGATCCTCGGGGAAGATCGACGCCGGCATCGTGTCGGTGGCCTGCTGCGGCTCGAGATCGATCTCGTCGAGCGCCGCGAACTCGCGCAACGCCTGCAGGTAAGCGGCCGGCTGCTGCTCGGACGGCAGCGCTTGGATCTGCTGCCGGCGCGTCTGGACGTCGGGGTATTGCGGATTGTCGGGCTCGAGATGAAACAGGATGCGCAGCCGGTGATAGCCGCGGTCCTTCGGCGTGGATAGATCCGGACGCAGCAGCAGCTCGACGGTTTCGAACACGCGCGAGTAGGCGGTGTCGGTCTGCGCACCCGCGCAAGGCTCCAGGATGGCGGGCACGGGGCGAGTCAGGCACGCCTTGAACTTGGCCACGACATGCGCCGAGAACTTCTTGCTGCCTCCGCCCGCGTCGGTGAAGGTGAAGCTCGGGTCGTTCTGGTTGGCCGCGTACCACTGGCCCAGGTCGAGACACGCCTGGCGGTCGAGGTGCAGTTCGTGCCCGGCCGCATCCAGCGCGAGACCGGGATCGACGGTCAGCTCGTTGCGCGCGTTGAAGGAAACGTTGAAGCCCCACACCACGCCTTCACGGTGCAGCCAGGCGTTGTGGATGCGGATCTTGCCGCGCGCATAGGCCTGGCCGGTCTCCAGGTCGTCCACGCCGAGCAGCATGCCGAAGTGGAACTGCAGGGCGGTGAACGGATTGACCGGAAGCAGTCCGTTTTCCTGTCCCTGTCCGGCCGCCTCGCAGGCGGTTTTGTCGACGATCGTGGCCATGCGGGCCTCCTCAGTAGCTGTCGCCTCGAATCGCGCTCGGCAGGCGGTTGGCGATGGCGGCCTGCGCCGCGGCGAGCCGCTCCTGCCGCAGCGCGATGGCATCTCCAAGGAAGTCGGCGCGGCGCTGCGCCAGCCCAGCGGCGGCGAGTGCGGTCGTGTAGTCGCCTTCCGCGTTGTCCATCGCTGTCGCGAGCGCAGACGGATCGGTGGTGGACAGATCGTTGAGCGCCTCCATCCCTTCCTCGTAATCGAGCAGGACCTTCCAGGCCGAGTCGGGGATCACCGCCTCCCACTGGTCCAGATCGCCCTTGTTGGCGGCGGCGAAGGTCGCCACAGCCGTCTTGTAGGTCGTCCACGCGGTCGCGATGGCGGCGCGCTTGGCCGCCACGGTCGGGTCAGTGCTGAGCTGATCCACGTTGGCGCTGATCTGCGTGAGGATCTGGGCGTCCAGCGCGTCCTGCGCCGTGAACACCGCGTTGAGGTCGGTGTCGATGTTCTCGGCGGTGGGCTCCGCCGCGGCGCCCGCGGCCGAAAGCGCCGTGAGCTGGGCTTTTTCCGCGTCGCTGAGCACGTCGGCCACGGTGCCGGGCGTGGCGAGCTCGATGGCTTCGAGCATCTGCAACACCGCCTGCGCACGCGCGAAGCGGCTGGCCGCGGTGGCGGTGTACTGGGCGAGCACGCTCTGCGCGCGCTGAAATGCGATCTGCTTCTGCGTGGCTGCGCCCTGCGTCCCGCCGTCTGTCGCGAGCTCCGTGCCCAGGGCGTCCTGCGCGTCGTTGAGCACCGTTTGCAGGCTCGCCAGACGGTTCACGCGCGTGTCATGCCGCTTGCCTGCGATGGTGAGGATCGCTGTGGGGAAATCTTTGCCTAGCCTGGTCGTGGCATGCGTGACCGTTGCACTGCCGAGAAACGAGGTCGCGTCGGCCTTGAGCGTGGACAACGGCGCGGCCGCTACGGCCTGCCTCAGCGTTTGCCGCTGCGCATCCTCGATCGCGACCTGGGCGATCGTGGCTTGCACGCTCGTCACGCGCGCGTTTGCCCGGGCGAGCGTGGCGCTCGCCGCATCCACGCTCGCACTCGCATCGTCGAACGCATCCTGGTCGTCCAGCACCGCGCCGTGCAGCCCGCGCTGCTGGATGATCTGAGCGGTGATCTGGGTGACCAGCGCGTTGGCCGGGATCGTCGTCACCGCGAGCTGCGCGCGCATCGCCGCGATGCTGCTCGTGATCTGATCGAGCGACTTCAGGTCGGCGGCGAGCTGGGCGTTGGCGGCCTTCTGCTGCGCCTGGGCCGCGGTGAGGTCGCTTTGCGCCGCAGCCTGCTCCGCCTGATAGATGCTGAGCTGCTGTTGCCAGAACTGTAGGGTCGTGAGCGCCATGGTTCCTCCTTACCCGGATATTTCATGAGGGACTCGGGATGATGGCGAGGCGAGTTCCGAGGCAGTTTGGCCCCGACCGTCGCAGCCAATAGCCATGCCTATTGGCAAGACGGGCGGGGGCAAAATGGCCGGAAATCGGCCGCCAGCGCCCGAGTAGCCCGGCGATACAAAACGTACTTTGATTGAACCAGCCAGAAATGATGTGCATACAGAGACTCGTTTGATTGGGGGCGTCTTCATGAAATATCCGGGTTAGTTTCGGAGCGCGCCGGCGGGGACGCCGGGGAACGCCTTGCTTGATTTCTCGTACTCGCGCCTGATCGCACCGATCAGGTGGCTGCGGGTGATCGGAGTGCCCGCCGCGGCTGCGAGGAAGCCCGCTGCCACCGAGGCGTTGCGGATGAGCCCGCCGACGATCGGGTAGAGCACGGCGAGCTCCCTGAGATTGACGTCTTCGGCCAGCGGGGCGGCGGGCGGCAGATGACAGCGCCATAGCGCCTCGCGCTCGGCGGCCGCAGGCTCGTCGAACTCGATCACGAACTCGAGCCGCCGCAGAAACGCCGGGTCGATGTTCTGCTTGAGGTTGGTGGACAGCATCGCCAGGCCTTCGAAGCGCTCGAGGCGGGAGAGCAGATACGCGGTCTCCAGATTGGCGTAGCGGTCGTGCGCGTCGGAGACTTCGGTGCGCTTGCCGAACAGTGCGTCGGCCTCGTCGAACAGCAGCACCGCCTGCGCGCGCTCGGCCGCGTCGAACACTT
>Ga0335082_10006136_pt1 | contig 13128 bp, 6 predicted proteins | sample Lox_Sample_41_FD_206718 | JGI IMG/M metagenome (GOLD analysis project Ga0335082, IMG submission 206718) | Soil microbial communities from Loxahatchee National Wildlife Refuge, Florida, United States - Lox_Sample_4.1 | ecosystem: Environmental > Terrestrial > Soil > Wetlands | place: USA: Florida... | reverse complement strand
TGCTGGTCGTGTTGGCCTACTCGCGGTTGCTGTGGCCGCGAGAAGTCGAGCCGATTTACCCCTCGACGACGTCGAATAGCAACGACTTGCCCGGCGGGCCGGTGAGCGCGATCGCGCGGCGCCGCTGCCACAATACGGGCTGACCGTCGATCGCCCGCGCAAGCACGAAACGCCGCGTGAGCCTGAGTCCCGAAGACGGGATAGCGCGCGGCGCGAGCTCGAAATACGCAGGCTCGCGCCCGCGATCGTCCGTGAGAAACGGTGAGGCCGGCGGCGGCAGAGGCGTGGGTACCTCCGAGCGCAGGTCGGCGAGGCGGTGCGGGACGAAGCGCACCCACGGCTCGCTCAGCGTGTACGGGAACCAGCCTTTTGGCAACGGCGAACTCGGCTGGTAATCGACCGAGCCACTCGGGGTGACATCGACGGGCTGCGTGCGCGGCGCCGGCAGCTCGTCGGCCTCGACCACGCGCGTCACACCAGCGACGCGTCGCTCGACGGCCCACAGCACGTTCGCCTCTTCGTCGACGCCCACCACGACCTCGTCGATGTCATCGCCGGTGAGCGGGGTGACTGCCCCGAGCGGCACCAGGAGCGGCGCGGGCCCGAATGCGGAATTTGCGGGCGCGCTCACGCGCTGGAGAGCCCAGTCGGTCGGGGGAGCGGCGTCGTAGCTGCGACCGAAGCCGTCGGTGATCGTCACCTTCCGCAGCCCTACCACGCTCGCCGCGACCGCGGCGACCGGAAACACGAGCCAGTCGTTGCTGTGGCCGCAGATGAGGTCGATGAGGAACATCGTCCCAAGGTGCGCGGCATCGGGCGCGAAGCCTGCGATGTCGACTGCGTGATCCTCGATCTGCCACCAGCGCGGTTGCGGCGCCCCGGGGAACGTGAGGCGCGTCGGTACGGCGGTGGCGCTCGTGGTCTCGACACTGTCGCTCGGGCCTACCAGCTCGGCGGACCACCAGTCGAGCTCGCCGCCGCGATGCCCCTGCACGAGCAGTCGGCCGCCGCCTACGGGAATCGACACGTCGTACGCGAGCTCGGGCGGCCGCCATCCGCTCGCGCGGAACGCCGGCACGTCCACGAACAACGCATCGGGGAGACCGAGCGCTGCGCGGCGGATCCATGCGAGGCGTCCGTCGATCTCGCCGGGCGCACCTGCGCTTGCGTTGAACCGATCGTACGGCGGAGGCAGGTCCTGGAAGTGCAGTTCGGGATGTGGTCCGGCCAGCGCGGGTGTGCATCGGCGTCCCACCTCGATCCGGCGCCTCGGTGTCCACCAATCGTCGGGCTCGCCTTCGATGAAAGCTTCGCCTGGCACCGACGCGGGGTCGCCACCCGGCCGCGCATCGATTGGCCCAAGCGGCGCGTGCACGACCTGCGCATCGACGAGCACAGCCGAACTCGCGTTCTCGCCCTGATGCTCGCCCATTTGCCACTGCCGGCCCAGCAGCCACACCGGGTCGCCGATCTCGGCCGCGAAGCCGCGATCGAGATCGCGCGCGAGTGGAAGCGGCTCGAGGCGGCGAACAATGTCGAAGCGTTGCGTCATGGCAGGAATCGCACTTCGCGGAGCGTCGGCGCGCGAAGCATCATATTTCTCGGTCCGGTGTGAGCTCGACGCCGCTCACCCACGCCTTCGGGAGCCACGTCGACGGGAGACCTGCGGCTAGCACTCCGAGATCAGCGAGACGGGCCATGCGCGCGTGGGCGAGCTCGCGCGTCTCGCGCACGATGTCGAACACCGTCTCGGCGTCGAGCGTACCCGCGGAATCGGGCGGGACTGCGAGCAGGATCGATTGCGGCGCGCGCGCCGCCGGTGCGTTGAAGCCAACGGTTGCCGTGAGGACGCGCTCCTCGGCTTTCATGTTCGTCGCGGCACGCGTCATCGGCACCGCTTCGGTGAAGCGATCGATCTCGCCGAGTGCGACATCTTCACCGCCGCCCGCGTCGAATGCCCCCGGCGCCCCGAACGTCACCACGAGGCGCGTCGATCCATCGAGCGGTACACCCGCCTGCTGCCACACGTCGCCGGGGCGATCGAGCCGCGGTTCGAGCGTTGCGCCATCGAGCTGGTCGGCGTCGTGCACCGCGAGTCGCGGACGCACCGTCGCGACCGTGCCCAGCCAGTCGTTGAGCTCGCGCCCGGCGGGGCCGGCGAGCGCGCTGAGCAGCGACGACGGGCGGCGCGCGTACACGACGAAAGCGGACGCCGGACACACGAGCCTCATGAGCGCGCTCGCGAGTGCCGTGGCATCGAGAGCCGCTGCGGTCGCGGGCTCGGGCGTGACGTCCGATCCCGACGGTTGGGGCGGCGTGGCCGAGAGCCGCGTCGCGAGCGCATCGGCGCCGGACGCGAGCAGCGCTTCATCGCTCGGCGGCGCCGTCGGATCGAACGTCGGCAGCACGCCCCATGCACGCAGCGCTGAGATCGCCGCCTGCTGATCGGCGGCTGGAATGCCCGGCGTGCGCGCCTTCACGACCAGCGCCTTCGCCGCTTCGCGGGCCGTCTGGTAACGCATGACTAGCTCGGCGCGCGGGGCGTCGCTGGCCGCGGCTGGCGGCTCGCTCGCGACGTAAGGCGTGGCGCGCAGCAGCGCGAGACGTTGCTCGCCCTGCGTCAGCGCGGCGGGCTCGTTCGTGATCTTCACTGCGCCCGTCTGCTGCTTGACGCGCTGGGCGAGCGCGATGCGTCCCAACGCGAGGGCATCGGAGGCGCGCAGCGCGACGTCGGTTGGCGTGAGCCTCATCGCGTCGAGCGCGAGGGTCGTGCTCGTGCCGTCGGCGAGAGTCACGGTCCACGTCCACGCGGCCTCCCCCGGGTCGGGCAGCGACGCGTCGAGCCAGGCGGCGGCCGCGGCATCGACGAGCGTGACCGGATGCGCAGGATCTGCCTCACCCGCGTCGGGAAGCGCGAGCAGCACCGTGGTCGCCGCGGTACGTCCCGGTCGCGGCGTACGCACGACATCGAGGTCGGGCGGCGTGCCGAGCCCCGCGGCCGCTTCCATCGCACGCTGCGCGCGCTCCGGCCGGCCCTCGATGACCTGATGCACGCCGTCGGCGATGAGTAGATCGGCGTAAGTGTCGAGCATCGGACGCAGCCCATCCATGGCTGCCGTTTCTTCGGCGGTGAGCCACGAGAGATCCGCGCCGGGCGCGAGCAGCGCGAGGCCATCGCAGACGCGCCGGCCCTGGTCGCCCGTGCGCAGCGGGAATCGCCGCCGTGCTTCGTCGATGCGATCGCGCATCGCGAGCTCGTGCTCGACGCGGCGCCCCACGGCCTCGCCGGGATGCGCCCCGGCGGCGATGTCCTCCGCGAGCCGCACGGCAGCGCTCACTTGCAGTGACTCGAGATTCATCGACCAGCGCTTCTCTGGATCATGGATCGCCTTGTCACGCAGCACGGCCATCGTGCGCGCCTGTGCGTCGCTGGTCGCGAGTAGCACGCCGCCGGCGCTCGGCCCGGGCGTGCCGAGTAGCGGACCGTCGACCCAGCCGTAGATGCCGGAGGCCGTCTTTGCGCCGGCGCTGCGCAAGGTGGTCAGGCGTCGGGTCGCGATGCCGGTAATCCACGGGTCGACGCGGTGCGACGCCGTATCGAGCACGGCTCGAAAAGCGATCTCGAGCTCGTCGTCGGTGCTCGCCACGAGAGCGCGCAGCGCGGCGATCGTCCGTTGCAGCACGCGCGTCGCCGGCTTCGCGCCTCCGAGCAGTGGAGGTGCGCCGGTGACGAAATCGTCGAGCACAGGGTTCGGCATGATGCCGCCGGCATCGTGAACAATGACGGGGTCGAGGATCGACTTGCCAGTGCCGTCGATGACTGCGTGTCCCGCGGCGACCATCAGCGAGCGCCACGCCACGCGCACTAGCAGCGAGTCGGGCACCATGTAGCGCTCGTTCCAGTCCGGTGGTCGGAACGCGACGAACACGTACCACGGCTTCGGCAGGAAGAACCAGCGCTCGGCCGACGCGAACTCACCGAGGTTGTCGAGCATCTTCTGCACGAGGGTGGTGTTGTTCCCTTTCGGATCCCACACCACGGGATGCACGAACGGGATCGCGATCGGCAGCGCATCGGAGATGGCGAGATACGGACGGGCGGGACGTCCGACGACGTCGAGCACCTCCGCCGCGAGGCTATCCCACCACTTCTGCAGCTCGTCCGGTTGCGGGCTCAGGAGCTGCGCCATCGCGAGCGGCAGCATCCAGCGCGCGCCGTAGCGCGGCGTCGTCGGCGTGTCGGCCATGAGCTCGAGCGAGCGCGCCGCGTCGGCTTCGGTGGTGTTGCCGCGCGTGCGCGCCACCTCGGCCGCGAGCGAGCGGAGCGTCTGCAACTGTGGCAACAGCACTGACTCCATCGCCGGATCGCCCGCATCGGCCTTCCATCGTGACAGCGAGGTCACGGGCAGCACGCCATAAGGCTCGTCGCCAACCCGCAGCGGCGGGAGCGGGCCGAGCGGACGAAGCCAGCGGTCCGCCCATTCGGCGACCGCGTGCACGTCGTCGCCCCATCCCCACAGCTCGTGGCCGGCGAAGCCCCACAGCGCCGACCACAGCGCGGCCACGAGCTCGCCGTCCCACGGGCCGCCGCGCAGGTACGGGTTGCTCTGCCCCTGGTGCGGTCCGACGCGTATCGGCGGCAGTCCCGGTGCAGGCACGCCCAGCGCGTTGCCGAGCTGCGTCACGAGCACGGGGCGTGGCGCATCGTAGAGCGCACGCCATTCCGCGGGCGTGCCCTTCATGTCGATCGTCGGCACGCCGTCCACGGTGTTGGTCGGCGTGCCGTGCTCGACCAGCGCGAGCCGGCCGGCGTTCGCGTGGTCGACGAAAAGCGTTGCAGGGTCGACGGTCTCGTCGACGCCGGTCACAAACAGGGCGCTGAAGCCTGGCACCGACGGATCGATTGCGCCGAGATCGATCTCGACGCCGAGCCCGACTGCCTTCGCCTTCGCCCAGTCGCTCCACCAGCGATCGCTCACCGGCGCGAGAGGATCGATCGCGAGCTGATCGGTCGCGACCGGAACGTCGGCGAGCATCGACACCATTCCTCCCATCAGCGCCCACACCTGGTAGCGCGATGGAAACGCGGCGACCTGTGCGTACGCGGGGGCGTCGACGCCGGGCACCCGCTTTGGCACGCCGCCGCGGTCGTAGCCGGAAGGAAACGTGCGCGCAAGCCACAGCGCCCGCGGGCCGCCGACGCGATCGACGAGCGTCGTGTACGCGGCCTCGAAGTCCCGCGTGCCTGGCGCGCCCGCGGCCCACAGCGCGTCGAGAAGATCGAGCTCCGCATCGGTGCAGCGCGGGTCGTGGCGATCGAGATGCGCGTCGTCGGGGATCACGCGCAGGAAGAGCGTGCGTCCGCCGTCGTCGCGCGTCTCGACCAGCGTCTCGAGGCGCACGGGCAGCAGCACGCCAATCGCCGCCGTCATAGGACACCTTCGTCCTGCGCAATCCGGTATTCGCACTTGAGGCGGCCCGGCGTGCTCATGGCGCGAGATCTCCGAGGTCGAGGAACACGCGCACCGGCGGGACGAAGGTGAGCGCCGCCCAACTGCCGCCGTCGGTCGCGCCCGCGCCAACGGGCGAAAGGAGATTGCGGAACTGATACCCGTGCGGAACCTGCTCGATCACGACCCAGTGATCCTTCGCCGCCGAAGGCGGAACGGGGAAGCCGAAGAACGGAAGATCGCGCTCGACCTCGCCCACGATCACTGGGGGGACGTGGGTCACAACCGCCGGGTTGGGCGGCGGGTTGGCGAAGCTACCATCGACCGGCACGAGGTAGATCAGCGTGTCGGGGTACCGGCGGAAAAGCTCGGTGCGCAGCACGACCACGAGGTCGGTCGCCGGCGCTGCGGGTGGCCGGTGGCTTGCATCGCCGAGCTGCGACGGGTGCGGCCACGACGCGATGCCGCGGATGTCGTCATGTGCATCGCCGGCCGCATCGACGATGTCCCAGAAGCGGCGGACGGGCGTGCAGCCCGAGCGCACCGGCAGGTTGCGCCAGCGAAGCTCGCCGACGGTCTGTTGATTGAGGCCCACGAGATAGGCTTCGACGAACACCGGATTGGTCTCGAGCGCGGTGACGCCGTTCGGCTTCAGATTCTCCGCTCCGGGCAGCAGCCACTGCTTCGCGTGATCGCGCACGAAACGCCATACCTGCAGGTCGAGCGCCGCGCAAGGCTCGACCGGTGCGAGCTTCGGCGCGTCGAGGCCGTCGATGGGGCCCAGGACGCGGCGACGCGCCGGCGCATCGACGCTTGTGGGATCGACGATGCGATCGAGCTGCGCGACGAGCTTCACGAGGTCGACCGGCTCGCACTCGAAGCCGAGGCCCCCCATGCGTGCGAGCCCGGTGGAGAGATCGCGGCCGTTGACGTAATCCGTGTTGAGTCGGCCGGCCAGGATCTGGTCGACGAACGAAGAGCCGTCGCCCCGGCCTTGTCCACCGAGCACGCGTCCCGCACCGCTGGCATCCGGCAGCGTCTTCGGATTCGCGGGTGGCACGGGGCAGACGTTCAGCGCATTCACCAGATCGACGGGATCGACACCGCCGCTGCGCGGCCGTCGCCCCGTAGCGATGCGCCGCGCGCGCTGGCCCGCACCGCCGAAGAACGCGCGCCGCAGCGGACGGCCGGGCATCGTCATCAGGTCCAGCACGGTCCACAGGCTGTCAGCCACCATTCCGCGCAACCCCGGACCGTAGAGCAGGAGCCGGCGCTCGGGCGCGAGCGGAAGGCGGCGGCGCCACAGCGAGCCCGCGGCGCCGAGCCCCATCGCGAGCGCGCGCACGCGACCGGCCGCGACCAGCGCATCGCCCCACTTCCTGCGCGCGCTGTCGAGCAGCAGGTCCTGCTCGAGGATGCCCGCCTGCACTCCGAGCCCGGACATTAGGCGCAGCCGCGGATCCGCGTTGAGCACGTCGAGCCAGAGCGGATCGACGACCTTGGGATCGGCCCACACGTCGCCATAGGTCGGCATGCCGAGCACGGTCGGACGCACGGGCAGGCTGCCGATCGCGCGCCGCGATGCGAGATCCGCCGCGATGTCCGCGGGCAGCGGATCGTCCGCTGGCGACGGTCCCGGCGCCGTCAGCGCGCCGCGCGTGGAAATGCCCTGAGCCGCGTGCGCGCGATAGCGCACGTCGACGGTACCGAGGCCCTCGGACGACTGCGGGAACAGCGCCGCGGCCATGCTCTGGAAGTCGAGGCTGTCGTCCGCCGTCGTGAAGTTCCAGCGGTAATAGCACGCGACGGTCGCACCGCTTGCGCCGGTCCACGCGTCTTTGCCTGCGGGGTTGAATGCGGCGACCAGCGCGGCGGTATAGCTGTGGTTGGGTGCGAGCGGGCGCTCGGACGCGATGCGGGCGAGCTCGATCCCGTCCTGTTGCTGCAGGTGGGCCCATCGCCACGACCCGTCGAGCCGGTAAGCGTCCGTGAGTGTTGCCGAAAGCTGCACGCGCCCATCGGGCAGGGGCGTGATCTCGTTCGCATCGCCCACCACCAGCACCATCCACGGGCGTGCGCCGCCGGCAGCGAGATTGCCTTCCGCGGTGTAGCGCCACGGCAGCTCGGCGGGCGTGACCTCGACGTACGGACAGCGCGTCGTCTCGAAGCCGACGCTGCCCGTGCGCGGCATCACGGTGCGAATGATTCCCGCGCCGAGTCCTGCGACGTCGCCCGGCCCCAGCAGTTCGACTGGCACGCTCTGCGGGACGCTTCCCACCGGCGCGCCGTTCACGTCAACAAGATCGGCGCGCAGCGCGACCGTCGTCGCCATGCGCCCGTGCGCGTTCACGGCGCCGCCGACGGCGACTGCGGGCCGTCGCCAGCCGCGGAAGTCGACGCTCACAACACGCCTCCGAGCGTCACGACGTCGTCGACCCGGCCCGCCGCTGTTGCGTGGACGTTCTTGCGCGTCGACGAGAGCGCGACCTGCGTGTACGCCTCGGTCCCGCTGTTCGCCGGCGCCGCGGAGCCGCCGCCGGCGACCTGCCACGCGTTCTCGCGCTTGCGATCGATCGACACCGCGGGGCTCAGATCCGTGCACGCAGCCGCACCCGCGCGTCCCGTCAGGCTCGCGAGCAGGCGCGCGTCGTGCAGCACGCGCGCGAAGCCGTCTCCGATCTTGAGGACGCCTGCCGGACGCTTCACATACGCCACGAAGTCTGTGCTCTGGCTCGTCACTCCGCCCGACTGGCGCGCGAGGGTGAAGTCGCGGCCGCTCGGCAGCTCCGCGTACGACGGCTGGTTGAGCGCCTCCGCCGTCGTGAGCTTGCGAAAACCCGCGGCGCTGAACCATTCATGGCTCGCGTCGGTGACCGTGAGGTTCGCGGGATTCGCCGCCACGAGCGCGACCGCACCCGGGTCGGAGAGATCGACGCCGTCGAGGCGAAGAAGCGTGGTGTCGAACGGCACGCTCGACTGACTCCAGCGCAGTGAACCGGTGGGCGCGACGAGCGCGACCAGCGGATCGTCGGCTTTCGCCGCGTGCGCGACGAGGCGCACCGCAGGATCGACGGCGGCGTCACCCTTGAGGTTCCCGCTGAGCGCGAGCTGCCCCTTGACCGCGTCGAGAAGCGCCACCGTCGGTACGGGCTGATCGACCGACGGTGGCAGCGTGAAGGTCTCGTCCCACGAAATGTCGAAGAAGAGCACCGACACCGAAAGCGAGGCCGAGATGACGATCGGCCCCGGCCCCGCGATGTTGCCCGTGATCGATACCGAGCCGAGGTCCTCGCCCTCGAAGCGCACGCTGAAGCCCGCGCTGTAATCGACCGCGAAGTGGAACGGCTTGAAGTACGCGATCGCGTCGAGCGCGACGAAGCCGCCCGCCTCGACGCCGGCGGCGCCGATGCCCGCCTCGATGCGCCCGCCGAACTGCAGCGTATTGGGCGTGATCGCGAAATAGCCCTCGGCGCGCATGTACACGCCGCCGATCGGGCTGTCGAGAGCAAGCCCGAGGCGCGCCATCGCGTGGCCGATTCCCGGCTCCGGCGTGAACGATGGATGGAAGCCGCCGAGCGAGAGCAGCATGTAAGGCCGGCTGCCCCACGAGAGGCGAAACGCGGCGTCGCCCGTGATGCGAAACACCGCGAGCAGCCCCGAGCGGACGAGCGACGCGTCGATCGAAAGCAGCGCCGCGACCATGTCGACCGCGCCAAGCACGTCGAGCTCGATGTGCACCAACGCCACGGGTCCCGGCGGCAGATTGATCTGCAACCGGCCGACGAGCGCAATGCGGCGCGGACCCGGCAACTCGAAGATGAGCGCGAGGTCGGCCTGTGCGATGGCGGGTCCGGTCGGGCTCGCCTGTCCCCAGTTGAGCTGGAACGTCGGCCCGAACACGGCGCTGCCGTCGCGGGCAGGGAAGAGCGCGCTGAGAGTCGTGAGGATCTGCGGCGCCTTGGCGACCGGGTCATCGGGGAACAACGCGTCAGTGACGCTGCCGTCGGAAAGCTTAGCGCGCGCGACGTCGAGGTTCATGGCGCGATTGATCCCGACCAGTCCGCCCACCGCGCCGATGGCGAATCCGAATGAGAGCTGGATCCCGGGGAAGAAATGCGCACCCAGAAGGACCAGCACCGAGAGCTCGTCGCCGGCGAGCTTCTCGAGCACGCCGAACGCGTACACGTCGAGGATGCCGAGCTTCAGCCCGATCGCGCCCGCGAGCCGCATCGGATCGGCCTGCGCCTGCAGGAAGCCGCCGCCGCCCATCGGCGGCAGTGTGAGGTCCAGGCCGACGGAATCGGGCGCCTCGTATCCCAGGAACACGAGCGGCAGCGGCGGTGGTGCGCCGGCCGCGTTCATCTGCACGAGCGCGCTGACGGGGGGAACCTTGAGGTCGACCGTGAGTGGACCGAGCGACACCTGCTGGTCGATGCCGTTCTCCCCGACGCTTTTCAGGAGCTCGCGCAATCCGGGCAGCGGCACGAGGTCGAGCACCGGCTGCAGCAATCGCGTGGGATCGGCGCCCGCCACGGCGTTGCGTGCGGTGTCCCAGGCGTTCTTGGCGTCGGCGTAGTCGGTTTGCGCCTTCAGGATGTCCGCGGCGCTGCTCACCGGAGTGATCGCCTGCGCCTCGGCGATCGCGTTCACGAGCTTCGTCTGCGCCGTACCCATTTGCGCCGCGATTGCAGGCGTCGGCGCGAGGCCCTGCAGGATGCCGCCGAGCTTCGCGACGAGGACTTTGGGATCGGTCGCCATCAGTCGACCCGGTCGAGGACCGCCGCGCCGTCAGACGCGCGATGCGCGAACCAGTGCGTGACGCCGCCCAGCTCGAACGGCGCGATCGCGGTCCACAGCTTGCCCCACGCGGACGTGCCGAGCTCGACGAGGGCGAACGAGCCCGCCGGCGGCGGACTGTTGAGCGCGAAGCCGACGTCGTTGGCGAAGACCCAGCGCACTTCGCCGGTCACGGCGTTGTAGACGGCGAGCAGGAGTTCGCGCCGCGCACGCACGGGCACGAAGGAGGTCGCGAAGGGCATCGCCGAGAACCGCTTCACCTCGGTCAGCGACGTGCCGCGGTCGCCGACGAGGAACAGCACGACCTCGCCCGTCGCACCCTTGTGGCCCGCGAGCAGCGCACCGCCCGGTGGCAGGGTCGGATTGAGAGGATCGACGCGCTCGATCGCGGCGAAATCGCTGAAGCCCAGCTCGATCGCCGAATCGAACATCGACAGCGTCCCGGTGCCGTCGGCGGCGATCTCGTCGATCGCGGCGCGTCCCGACAGCGCCTTGTACGAGAACAGGTACGCGCGCCGGCCGAGCGGGAACGACGTCATGTTCGTCCATCCCGTCGTCCACGTCGTGGGGAAAACGGTGGTGATCGCGCTGCCGTCCGCGGCGACCTTCGAGATCTCAGTCCGGCCGGTGAGGGCGTTGTGCAGCAGGAGATGCGCGCCGCCCGTGAGCGCGAGCGGGACGATGCTCGTCCAGCCAAGCCCCAGGTTGCGCGAAAGCACCGTGGTCAGATTGGTCGCGTCCGGTGCAACGAGCATCAGCGCCGCGTCGCCCCGCCCGACCGCGTAGGCGAGCACGTGCGGACCGGACGCAAGAGGGAATGCCGTCGCGAGCAGCGCCTCGGCCGGCATCGCGAAGCGGCTGCGCTCGATCGCGAGGGGCCGGAATTTCCGGAGCGTCGTCTGTGCGTGGTCGAGGCAAACGGGACACATCGAATCCGTGTCGAGGCGCATCCGGCATCGCCCGGCCGGGCGATGCAGCCCGCAGTGCACGTGATCGGCGCCGGCGAAGATGCCGAGCTGTCCGGCCGGCAGGCCGTTCTCGTTCTGGCTCGGCTTCGAGCAATCCGCGTTCGCGACAAAAGGCAGCGGCGTAGGCCGCAGCGACCGCCACTTCACGCGCGCCGGCGTCGTTTCCTTCGTGACATTGCGTGCCGCGGGCTCGACGCCGAAATATCCGGCGGGGTCGCCGGCCTCGTCGTACTCGTCGTCGAGCGCGAAGGCACTGTGACCGAGCTCGTGCACCGTGGTCGTGCTGAATCCCGTGGCGCCCATCGAGAGCGCGGCGACTTCCCCCGCACCGGTGCCGAAGTTTCCGGGGTCGTTGAGGATCAACACCGGGAAGTGGTACTGCGAAACCTGCTGGCGGCACACGCGATGCACGAGCCGCTCATCGCTGCGGACCTCGCGCGGCCTTCCGGTCGCGCGTCCGTCGAAGAACGTGCGCCGGAATACGCCGGTGGCAGGGTGATCGATGCCGCTGTCCACCGATGCGACGTCGATGCGAAAGATGTTGATGAGCGGCCAGAACTGCCGGAGTGGCTCTCGGACGCGCAGCTCGTCCACGAGATCGGCGACGCGCGTGCGGAACGTCGGCAGGTCCGCGGCCTGGAAGCCATCGCCCAGGACCACGATGTTGAAGCGCCGCTCGACCGGCCCATGGTCCACGACCTTCACGGTGCCCACGATGGCGCCGTCGGCGGTACTCATGGAACAACCCGACGCGCCATCACACGACGAAGATCTCGAAGCGATGCACGAGAAGCTCGACCGCGACTCCGTCGGACTCATCCGCGGGCGCGCCCATGAGGGCGACCGAGTCCGCGCCATCGAGCGACGGAACCGCAACGCTCGCGACCGGCGCATTGACGTCGTCGTCAAGCCGCGCCAAGACCGAATTCCCCGCGTCGTCGATACCGTGCGTTTCGACGGTACCACGCAACGGATGTGCGGCCACATGGCGCCACAGCACGTTACCGTCGACGTCGCGCAGCTCGTACCAGAAGCCGGTGAATGGCGCGAGATCCTCGTCGAGGTCCTCGGGACCAAGTGTGGTGATCTGCACGAAGAACGCATCGACGAGGACGAGTGCGCCGGCGGCGTCGGTCTCGTACGAAAATCGGATCGCGGCAGTCAACGGAACGACTTCGTCGGGCACGGCTATTCCCCTCGCTCGGCAGTCGCGACTGGGATCCGAGATCGTCGCGGCCGCCCCGTCTGCGGGTGGTCGGCCGGTTCGTCAGGCGTGCGGCCTGGAATCGCACGGCGCCGCAACGATCAAATGCCGCGGCCGCTCCCAAACGTACCTCGCGACCTTCGCATGATGGATCGTCACGACGCGCGCCTCTTACAGTCGGCGTCCATATGCTATGCCGCGAATGGCGACTCTATGTCAAGCGATGGGCCGCGTCAAATGGATGGAAGCTGACGAGGCACCGAAGAACAGGCGCGAATTCAAACGCGACGTTCAAAACAGCTACGCGCAAGACCGCGAAAGTGTTGAGCCATTGATTTCGCGTCGGCTGGCGACGAATTCTCGAACATAATCGCGATCAACGCGCGGCCGCGTGAGCTCGATCGGACCATCGCATGACCGACGTTGCACATTGCCCCCACTGGATATCGACATGCCGGAACTACACGGTCGACCGTCGCACGAACCCTATGGTGCTTTTACTGTGGCGTATCGAGGAAATTTTCCCAAGAACGTCCCTTTATGGGAAAGTTCGAGCTCTGTTCACGTAGCGCCACCCTGGCGTTCAATAGGGCAAACGAGCGCACCGCCCATCGAAAATGGGAAAGTGGAACGGCGTCAGTGCACTGAACGGCTAGTCTCGGCAAGCTGTCTCGTACCGAATTCAAATGTTTTCGGCATGCCATCAGAG
>Ga0335082_10006135_pt1 | contig 13133 bp, 13 predicted proteins | sample Lox_Sample_41_FD_206718 | JGI IMG/M metagenome (GOLD analysis project Ga0335082, IMG submission 206718) | Soil microbial communities from Loxahatchee National Wildlife Refuge, Florida, United States - Lox_Sample_4.1 | ecosystem: Environmental > Terrestrial > Soil > Wetlands | place: USA... | reverse complement strand
TTCGCGAGACCGTTCGCGACACCATCCTCGCCGCCGCCGAGCGCGCGATCGTCGAAGACGGCGTCGAAGGCGCGAGCCTCCTCTCCATCGCCCGCCGCGCGGGCGTCGCCGTCGGTACGATCTACAACTACTTCCGCGACCGGCAGGAGCTCTTCCGCGAGCTCTTCACGACGCGCAAGGCCGAGCTCGTCTCCGCGATCGACGACGGCATGAAGCACGTCGCGGGCCGCCCGTTCGAAGAGCAGCTCGAGACCTACGCGCACATCATGCTCGAGACGTACGACGAGCGTCGCGAGTTCATGCGCGTCGTCATGGCGTCCGAGCCGCTGCGCCTCCAGATGATGTGCGACCGTGCCGGCCGCCTGCGCTCCGTCGTGCAGGAGCTCCAATCGCGCGCCGAGCGCGTCATGCGCGTCGGCGTCCAAGAAAAAAAGTTCCGCGAGGCCGACGTCGAGCTGCTCGCGTCCGTGTTCACGGGCATGCTGCGCGGCGTCCTCCTCGCCCTCATCGACCAGAAAGCACCGCTCGCCGACTCGGCCCCCCGCGTCGTCGAGCTCTTTTGCAACGGAGCGACATGACCACGCAGGCCGCACCCACCACCGACGCAGCACCCGCCGCCGAAAAAACAGCGAAGAAAGGCTCGCGCGCGTACATCGTGCTCGCCGCGATCGTCGCGCTCGGGCTCGCCGGTTACCTCGTCTTCCGCGCCGTCACCGCGGGCAAGGAGAGCACCGACGACGCCCAGATCTCGACCGACATGGTCCCGCTCGCCGCGCGCGTCTCCGGCAACATCGTCGAGGTCGCGGTGAAGGACAACCAGGCCGTCAAGAAGGGCGATCTCATCGCGACGATCGACCCGACCGACTACGTGAGCCGCGAGAAGCAGGCCGAGGCGGAGCTCGCCGCCGCCAACGCGCAAGCCGACGCGGCCGACGCGCAGGTGAAGATCGTCGCGTCGAACAGCAAGGGCGGGCTCACGTCGGCGAAGGCCGCGCTCACCGGCAGCGCAGCGGGCGTCGCGGGCGCCGAGGCGCAGATCGCCGCCGCGCAGGCCGCGCTCGCGCGCGCGCAGACCGACGCGCAGAAGGCCGACACCGATCTCCAGCGCGCCCAGCAGCTCCGCAAGGACGACGCGATCCCGCAGGCGCAGGTCGACACTTACCAGGCCACCGCGGCCTCCGCGCACTCCGCGGTCGCGCAGGCGCAGGCCCAGCTCGCGAGCGCGCAAGAAGCGAGGAGCGGCGCGCAGAGCCGCATCGCCGAAGCGCAGGGACGCGTCGAGCAGAGCACGCCGGTCGAGGCGCAGCTCGAGGTCGCCAAGGCGCAGGCCGCGCTCGCCCATTCGCGCGCCGACAGCGCGAAGGCCGCGCTCGATCTCGCGAAGCAGCAACGCTCGTACACGCGCATCGTCGCGCCGTTCGACGGTCACGTCGCGAAGCTCGACGTCCACATGGGCCAGCTCGTGAACCCCGGCCAGGTCATCACGAACGTCCTGCCGAACACGACCTACGTGCTCGCGAATTTCAAAGAGACCCAAGTCGGCGAGATGCACGCCGGCGAAGTCGCCGATGTGACCATCGACGCGTTCCCCGGGCGCGTGTTCCACGCGAAGGTCGACAGCGTCTCGTACGGAACGGGCGCGGCGTTCTCGCTCCTGCCGCCGGACAACGCGTCGGGCAACTTCGTGAAGGTCGTTCAGCGCGTGCCGGTGAAGCTCGTCTGGACGGACTCGCCGGGCGACGTCGAGCTCCAAGCCGGGCTCTCCGTGGACGTCACCGTCCATACCCGGTGACATAGTGCGATGATGTAGTACAAAGTCATCCAAAGTGTGCTACAAGGCCGGCCCATGCGTTGGATCCCGCGCCTTTTGGCTCTTTCGGTGACCGTCGTCCTCTCCGCCTGCGCGCTCGATGCAGGCGACCCGTCCGCCGCCACGCTCGACGACGAGCTCAAGGCGACGAAGGTCTGCTCCACCCAGCACGACGGCAAGACCGCCGACGGCGACGCCGTCACCATCTGCGACAAGACGTACCCGACGCTCCCGTTCGTGCGCCCGCCGGCGGACAAAATCTCCGGCAAGAGCGCGACGCTCTACGCGGGCATCTCGGACATGATGGAGGGCGGCCGCTTCGTCACGCGCGACGGCAAGAGCTACGCGCTCGCCGACTCGAAGGGACAGATCGTGAGCCTCGACGCCACGTCGTCGAACGCGATCGTGAAGTCGCTCCGCATGCCGAGCAACCGCAACCTCTACCTCGTCTATCGCGTGACGGGCGAGATCGGTACGGCGATCGATCCGACGTTCAAGACGAAGATCGACGTGATCCAAGTGAGCGAAGCGAAGCCGGCGATCCTCATCGCGGGCAAGGCGATCGACACGGCGCAGACGTACGGCGCGTGGGAGGGCACCGTGGCCGCGCGCACCGGCGACTCGTCGTTCGACCCGAACAAGCGCGTGCGCATCCGCGTTTCGTTTTCGTCGGTGGGCGCGACGGCGTCGCACTTCGCGGTGTGGAGCAGCGGCTCGCAGCTCAAGGACGGCGCGAGCTACCTCGTTCAGGGCACGGTCGAGAACTTCTCGAAGGCGGTGCGCTCGGACGACGGCACGTGCATCCCGTCGCTCGCGTCGCTCGGCGCGGCGAGCCCGTTCGCTGGCGCGAAGTCGGGCGACGTCTCGCTGACCCGCATCGGCGGCATGCACTTCCCCGGCGACGACGAGCACGTCCTCACGATGCCGTCCGGCGCGAAGGGCTGGAGCGTGACGGCGATGGGCTCGTTCGGCCGCTTCTTGCCGGCCGACTTCCTCTCGACCGAGCCGGGCTCGGGGAGCATGACGCCGCACGGCACGCCGACGGGCGCGGGCATCGAGCTCGGCGCGGTCACCGGCGGCGGCGGAGGCTGCTGACGCGCGTCACTGGACGGCGCGCTCGTCGTCGTCGTCGTCCTCGTCGTCGACCTTCGGCGCGCCGTCGTCGCCGACCTCGTGCATCACGGGGAGCTCGAAGAGCTCCTGGAGCGTCGCGGTGAGCGTCTGCGCGTCGCCGTCGCCGGCCGCGCGGCGCAGGCGCGTCGTCGGCGCGTGGAGGAGCTTGTTCGTCGCGCTCTCGACCATCTGGACCAGCGCGGCGCGATCGCCTTCCGGCAGATGCTTGAGGCGACCTTGGAGGCTCCGCTCGAGCTCGGCGACGAGCACGCCGCGCGTCTTCGCGCGGAGCGACACGATCGCGGGCTGCACGTCGAGCCCGCGCGCCCACGCGAGGAACTGCCCGACTTCGTGCTCGACGATCTTCTCGGCCGCGGCCGCTTCGTTCTTGCGCGCCTCGAGGCCGATGGCGACCTGCTGCTCGAGGTCGTCGATGTCGAACACGTAGACGTTGTCGATGCCGTGCACGTTGGGCTCGACGTTGCGCGGGACGCCGATGTCGACGAAGAGGAGCGCGCGGCCCTTGCGCACCTTCATCACGCGCTTGACGAGGTCGTGCGTGACGATGAACGACGGGCTCGCCGCGCTCGTGACGACCACGTCGGCCATCCCGAGCTCGGCCTCGAGCGCGGTGAGGGGAGCGGCGGCGCCGCCGAAGCGCTGCGCGAGCACCGCCGCGCGCTCGATGCTGCGGTTGCAGACGCGGATCTCCTTCGCGCCCTTGCCGAGGCTCTTCGCGGCGGCCTCGGCCATCTCGCCCGCGCCGACGAGGAGCACGATGCCCTCTTCGAGATCGCCGAACACGCGGCGCGACAGATCCACCGCGACGCTCGAGATGCTCACGGTGCCCGCGCCGAGCGCGGTCTCGCTGCGCACGCGCTTGGCGACCGAGAACGCGCGGTGCACGCACCGCGCGAGGAAGCTCCGCAGCGTGCCCGCGGTGACCGCCGCGTCGTAAGCGTCCTTCACCTGGCCGAGGATCTGCGGCTCGCCGAGCACCATCGAGTCGAGGCTCGAGGTCACGCGGAAGACGTGGCGCACGGCCTCCTCGGCTTCCTTTTCGTAGAGCACCGGCTTCAGGTCCGGCTCGGCGATCTTGCCGTGCTCGGCGAGCACCTCGCGCACCGCCTTGAGCGCGCGCGCGCGCGCCTCGTCGCTTCCGCCCTTGGGCCGAGCGAGGACCTCGACGCGGTTGCACGTGGACAGGAACATCACCTCGTCGATCTCGGCGCGCCCGGCGAGGCGCGCGAGGACCTGGTCGAACCCCTCCGAGCCGCTGGCGAAGCGCTCGCGCACTTCGACGGGCGCGGTCCGATGGGAGAGTCCGACGACGACGATCATGCGCCGTGGAGGAGCGTCGCCGACTGGCTCCGCACCAGGTAGATGACGAGCACGATGAACGCGAAGGCGAAGCCCGCGATCGTGCCGTACGCCGCGCGCTTTCCGCGCCAGCCACGCCACGCGCGGAGGAGGAGCACCGCGGCGAAGAGCGCCCACGTCGCGTAACCGAACAAGGAGCGAAGGACGTCGACCGTCGACCCGGACTCGACGCGCTCGGCCCAGAACGCGCCGGTGATGATGCCCACGGTCAGCATCGGAAAGCCCGCGAGGAGGAACGCGTGCTCGGCGCGATCGAGCGCGTCGAGCGGCGGGAGGCGCGCGCCGACGCCGGTCACGTGCTTCTTCTTGAGCTGCTTGTCGGCGACGAGGTACGCGACCGCCGCGGCGAACGCGAGGACGAAGAGCGCCTCGCCGGCGAGGTTCGCGAGGACGTGCACCGGAAGCACCGCGCTCTTCAGAGGGCCGGCAGCGCTCGCGTCGGCGTGCGCCGCGGCCGAACCGACGAGGAACGTCAGCGCGAGCGGCGCGACGATCACGCCGACCGCGTCGATGCGGAGCCGCACGCGCCCGATGAGATACGCCGTGCACGCGAGCACCGAGACGACGCTCAGGGCGAAGTGGATGCCTTTGATGGGGCAGAGGTCGAGAACGAGCGACGACACGACGATGTGCGTCGCGTGGAGCGCCGCGCCGCCCGCGAGCAGCCACACGCCGGCGCGGAGAAAGGTCTTCCCCGCGCCGCGCCCCGCCAAGTGGAGGAGGAACGCGACCGCGGCGGCCGAGTAGGTCGCCGCCGCGACGAAGAGGAGCACGTTGACGAGCGTGTGGCTCAAGGCCCCACGAGTATAGCAGCTACAAATTCTTCAACAGAAATCGGGCGAGGAGGTCCTCATCGGTCTTCGGCTCGTCCGTGAACTGGCCGCTCTCCTGGCGTTCGCGCACGTGCTCGGCGAGCGACACGGTCGGGGCGCCGAGCCACCCCGTCTTCACCTCGTAGGCGTTCTCGCCGATGATCATCGACTCCTCGAGGATCTCGGCGCCGAGCTCCTCGAAGTAGACGCGCGACTTCACCTTGCCGATGACGTCGTTCTGGTCGGGCGTGCCCGACACCTCGGCGATGACGCGCACCGCCTCGGCGATGCGGTAGCGCCGGCCCTCGCCCACGACGGTGAGCTGGTTCCCCGCGAGCTCCACCGACCCTTCGACCACCCACTGATCGAGCGCCGCTTGCGGAAAGAAGATGCGGTTTTGCATCTCGAACTATGTTTACGCGTGTGAACCCGCGCGGGCAACGGGCATGGACGTAGCGACCGCGATCGACGAGATGCTCGCGCTCGCCGCGGCCCCCGCGCGGAGCGAGCGCGTCCGAGCGATGCGCGCGGCGTTCGAGGCGCGCACCGGCGCGTTCTCGGAGCGCGACGCGTTCTTCGAGGCGCGCAGCGCGGCCTTTTGGGACGACGCCCTCACGCGCGGGGCGTTCGGGCGCGAGCTCGCGGCGGAGCTCGGCGACGCGGCGCGCGAGCTCGTCGAGCCCCTCGCGCGGGCGCACCGCGGGCTCTTCGAGGTGGCCGGCGCGGAAGAGTCGTGCTTTCTCCTCGTCGACGCGTGGAGCGGCGCCGAGCTCTCGTGCGAGCCGGCGTCGAGCGGCCTCCGCGACGCGCTCGCGAACGCGGCCGGTCTCGTCGACGGTCGAGCCCTCGGCGTGCCACGTTCGCGCGCGATCGTGCTACTGCCCGGCGCCGTCTTCCACCACGCGAGCGCGCTCGAGCCGATGCGCGCGCTCTTGCCCGAGGCGCGCGCGCGCGGGCTCGACACGCACGCGGCGCTCGACGCGCTCCTCCGCATGGATCACGCGTTTCGCACGCTCTCGCGCGTGAAGCCCGCGTTCGCGTACCGCAAGGAGAGCTTGCCCCGCGGCTGACGGAGCCCCATCCTCCGCGCATGCTCCCGCCCACGTTCACGGCGCGCGTCGCCGGCGCGCGCATGCTCGCGCCCAACGTGCGCGAGCTCGTGCTCGAGCGGGCCGAGCCGTTTCCCTTCGAAGCGGGGCAGTGGGTGAGCCTGCAGCTCCCGACGTCGCCCGAGCCGCTGAAGCGCTCGTATTCGATCGCGTCGGCCCCCGACGGGACGGGCCGCTTCGAGATCGCGGTGACGCGCGTCGAGGGCGGGCCGGGCTCGCTTTACTTGCATTCTGCACCCATCGGCACCGAGCTCTCGGTCACCGGACCGCAGGGCTTCTTCACGCGGCCCGCCGAAGGGAGCGGCCCGACCCTCTTCGTCGGCACCGGCACGGGCGTGACGCCGCTCCGGAGCATCCTGCGCGACGCGCTCGGCGCGGGCGACGCGCGCCCGCTCTGGCTCCTCCTCGGCGTCCGCACCGAAGCGGACATCCTCTATCGCGACGAGCTCGACGCGCTCGCCGCGCGCCACGGAAACTTCCGTGTATTCTACACGCTGTCGCGCCCCCACGAGGGCTGGCCGGGCCGCACCGGTTGGGTGCAGACGCACGTGCGCGAGCTGTGGACCGAGCTCGCCGCGAAAGACGGCGGCGTCCCGCACGCGTACATCTGCGGCCTGCACCGCATGGTCGGCGCGGTGCGGGACCTGTTGCGCAAGGATCTGGGCGTCGCACGGCAGCAGCTGCATAGCGAACGGTACGATTAGGGGGTCAGGGTGTCAGGGGATCAGGGTGTCAGGAAGAGCGCGGCGATCAGGGTGTCAGGGGATCAGGGTGTCAGGAAGAGCGCCCCGCAGCCTGACTCCCTGATCCCCTGACCTCCTGACCGCCTATCAGGAAGAGCGCCCCGCAGCCTGATTCCCTGATCCCCTGACGCCCTGACCCCCCCTATCATCACCACCATGCGAGCCATGGGGTGGGCATCCGCGCTCTGCGTCGTCGTCGCCGGCTGTTCCTCGGCTCCGCCGCCGGCTCCGTCCGGGCCCGATCCCGCGACGTGTCTGCTCAGCGATCAGACCGCGATGACGTGCACGAAGGACAGCGACTGCTGCACGAACAGCTGCGCCGACGACGGGCTCGGCGACGGACGGAAGTTCTGCCAGTGCACGTCCTCCGGCGGCACGTGCGGCACGACGAACGACTGCTGTCAGCTCGACAACACGTGCGTGGGCTACGACTCCACCACGTTGGGGACTTGTCAGTAGCCTTTGCGCGCGACGGCGGAGTCGCCGAGCTCGATTTCTTTCGTCGACTGCGTGACGAGCGCGGCGGACGTGTGCTCGCGCGTCGTGAGGACGCGGAGCTCGCCGATGACCTCGAGCGGCGCCTTGTTGTCGCTCACCGTCGGCGGGGTCTCGACGTCGGCGGGGCCTTCGCTCTCGAGCGCGATGCGCTGGCCGGCGACGTTGCTCGCGAGGCTCTTGTGCCACGCGTCGCCGCGCCGAATCACGAAGAGGCGGTTTCCGACCTTGAGCCCTTCGGCGTCGCCCTTGTCGAGGAACACGACCTGGTTCTGGCCGTAGAAGTTGTGCGGGTAGACGCTCGCGAGGACCGCCGCGTTGACGTCCTTCTGGTTTCGCACCGGCGGCACGACCTCGAACTTGCGGCCGACGGGGCCGATGCGCGCGCCGCGCTCGATCACGTCGAGCGACTCGGTGACCTGGGCGCGCGCGATGCGCGTCGAGGGATCCCAGCGATCGACGCGCACGGTGCCTTGGATCTGCACGAGGTTGCCGCCTGGCACCTTGCGCACGGGGCGGAAGACCGTGAGCTCCTGGCCGAGCTTCACGTCGTGGCCCGGGCCGATGCGGACGTACGCCTCGTCGGTGTCGGTGAGGAACATCTTGTCCTCGGCCGAGCCGTTCACCTCGCCCCAGTCTTCGCGGTCGTTGTCGGCGACGAAGCCGGTGTCGCGGAGGAACACGGTCTGCGGCATGACCTGGCGGCGGCGATCGATGAGGCTGCCGCCGTCGGGGTGGGGGACCTGCGAGCCTTGCGACGACTGCGGCGCGGTGCCGCCCGTGCGGAGCTTCACCGCGTCGCCCGGGTAGATCCAGTGCGGGTTCTGGATCTGCGGGTTGAACGACCAGATGCGCGGCCACTGGTACGGGTTCTGGAAGAACGTGTCGCAGATCCCCCAGAGCGTGTCGCCGCGCTTGACCGTGTACGTGTCGGGGACGACGCCCACCGGGCCGCCGAGCGTGAACGCGCCGTTTCCGCCGCCGCCGAGGTCGGCGGAGCCGTTGGGGTCGCCGTGGACGGTGGCCGTGCCGCTGCCGCTCGGCGCGAGCTCGAACTTGTTGCTCGAGACCGTGTTGCCTCCGCCGACGGGCTCGCCGGGGGGAGGAGGCGCGACCGCGCCGGGATACGTCGGCACGGTGTTGGTGATGATGGTCGGCGTGGACTGCGTGGCTCCGCCTTGCGCGCCGCCGCCGCCTCCGGGCTGCGCGCCGCCGCCGGTACCTTGTTCCTGCGCGAGCGCAGACGACGCGAGCGTCAGGATGCTCGCGACGATGCACAGCTTCTTCATGGCTTCACCGTTTCACGCGTCGGTTGAGGGATGCGGCGCGCCGCGTCGCTACGCGGCCACTCGCTCGTGAGCTTGTCGAAATACGTCTTGGCCTTTTGGGGATTGCCGAGCTTCTGCTGGCAAATGCCGAGCTTGAGGAGCGCGTCCGGTGTCTTTCCGCCGAGCGGGAAGCGCGCGACGACGCCTTCGAACTGCTCCACGGCGCGGAGGTAATCGCCCTGCGCGAAATAACATTCCCCGCGCCAATACATCGCGTTGGCGACGTACGGATGGTCCGGGTACTTCAAGAGGAACGCGGCGAACGCGTCGAGCGCTTGCGTGTACTGCTTGCCGTTCACGAGCGCGAGCGCGGCGTCGTAGGCTTTTCGCGCGTCGGGGTCGAGCGCGCTCGGTCGCGGGCCGTCCGCGCGCGGCGCCTGCGACTCGTCCGGCAGCGTCTCTTCCACGGTCTGGGCGTGGCCGGCCCCGTGCGCACGGATCACCGGGCGCGGACCCGGATCGTCGGCCGCCTCGAACCCGGCTTCGCTTCCGCCGGAGGCTTGCTCCTCGGCGCCGTCCTCGAGCTGCACGACGCGGGGATGGTCGAGGTAACGCGTCCGGCGGCCCGGCCGATCCCTCACCATCTCGGCGAGCTCCTTGTCGGTGAGCTGCTGGCCGAAGGCCTGGTTCTCGTCGACCCCGTTGAGGGCCTCGCGCATCTCGGCGAGCTGGCGCTCCTCCGCGCTTCGAGCGCAGCCAAGAAGACAAACAGCCGCGCTCAAGAAGACGAGCGTGATCCTTCTCATGCTGCTGCAAATGTAGGCTGCGGCGGCGCGCGCGGCCAATTTCTCGGCTTTACGGGCTCGAGCATTTGAGCCAAAGTGAGCGCTTGGCCGCCCATCGACCGCGCCGCATCGACCTGAAGAAGACCCTGTTTCTTCTTCCCAACCTGATCACGCTGTCGTCGATCTTCTGCGGGTTCGACTCGATTCGGCTCTCGGCGCGCGCGCAGTCGGCCGACGATTTCTACCGCGCGTCGATCCTCCTCGTCTTTGCGCTCCTCTTCGACATGCTCGACGGGCGCGTCGCGCGGCTCACCAAGACGCAGAGCGCCTTCGGGCTCCAGATCGACTCGCTCGCCGACGTGGTGTCGTTCGGCGTGGCGCCGGCGCTGCTCGTCTACGAGTGGTCGCTCAACCAGGCGGGCGTCGTCGGGCTCGTGTGCGCGTTCTTGTTCGTCGGCGCGGGCGCGGTGCGGCTCGCGCGCTTCAACGTGCTGTCGATGGGCGAGGGCGGAAAGCCCACCAAACCCGGCAAGTACGTCGTCGGGCTCGTCATCCCGGGCGCGGCGGGCATCCTCGTGTCGCTCGTGCTCGCCAACCACGCCATCGGCGGAAACCTCCGGAGCCCGCAGTACGTGTGGCCGCTCGCGGGCCTCACAGTCGTGCTGAGCTTCTTGATGGTGTCGAACATCAAGTTCCGCTCGTTCAAGGAGCTTCGCTTCAACGCGCGCACCGTGGCGTTCGTGCTCTTCATCGTGATGTCGAGCGCCATCATCTCGCTCCGCACGAGCCCGGCGTTCGTCCTCACGTGGCTGCTCGCTTGCTACATCGTGCTCGCCATCGTGGAGATGGTGGTCGGCATTCCCGGTCGCATCTCGCAGAGCGGGGCACGCCGCGAGCGGCGGCGGAGCCCGAGCATCCCGCCGAGCCACTGAGGCATGATCGATCTCTACGCGTGGCCCACGCCCAACGGGTTCAAGGTCTCCATCTTTCTCGAGGAGACGGAGACGCCGTACAACGTCATCCCCGTCGACATCCAGAAGGGCGAGCAGTTCACGCCCGAGTTCTTGAAAATCAGCCCGAACAACCGCATGCCGGCGATCGTGGACCACGAGCCGCTCGGAGGCGGCGCGCCGCTCACGATCTTCGAGTCGGGCGCGATCCTCTGTTACCTCGGCGACAAAACCGGCAAGTTCTTCCCGCGGGAGACGCGTGCAAAGTACAGCGTCCTCGAGTGGCTCTTCTGGCAGATGGCGAACATCGGGCCGATGTTCGGGCAGGTCGGGCACTTCACGCGCTACGCGCCCGAGCCCGTCCCGTACGCCATCGAGCGCTACACCAACGAGGCGCTCCGGCTCGTGAAGGTGCTCGACACGCGACTCGGGCAGGCCGAGTACGTCGGCGGCGAGTACAGCATCGCCGACATGGCGATCTACCCGTGGTTTCGCATCGCGGCGCTGCGCGATCAGGTCGCGTTCTTCACGAACGTGGTGCGCTGGATGAAGGCGATCGAGGCGCGCCCCGCCGTGCGCCGCGGGCTCGACCTCCTGCGCGACAAGCGCAACCCCGGGCCGCTCAGCGCGGAGGCGCGCGAGAACCTCTTCGGCAAGAAGCAGTTCCAGCGCTAAGTTCGTAGCGAGTGCTCGACGATCTCTACTACCTCCGTGAGCGCGCGCGGCAGGCGCTCGCGCGCGGCGACCTCGACGACGCGACCAACGCGCTCGTCAGCGCGGCGTCGCAGACGAACATCGCCGAGAACGACTACGTCGGCGTGCTGCGGTCGCTCGAGGACGTCTTGATGAAGCGGGGCGACCCGCGGTCGGCGCTCACCGTGCTCTGGTACATGATGCACGCCGAGAAGGACGGCTCGAAGCGCGCGCAGGCGAAGATGAACGACGTGCCGCCGGTCGATCGCGCGCGCACGCTCGCCGCGTTCGGCGACATGGCGGGCGCGGCGCGCGAGATGGAGAACGCGGGGCTCGTCGCCGCCGCCGCCATCTACAAGGAGAAGGCGGGCGACTGGGTCGGCGCGCGCGCGCTCTGGTCGCGCCTCGCGCAGGTGACGAGCGGCGGCGCCGACGCGTACAACGCGGCGCTCGTGCAGTTCAACCTCGCGCGGTGCGCCAAGCAGTGCAAGGACGCGCGCCAGGCGCACGACGCGATCGTCGCGTCGGTGCGGCTCGTCGAGGAGGCCGCGGACCACTTCGAGTCGGTCGGGCAGCGCGAGCGCGCGTTCGACTGCTTCCAGGTGCTCGTGCAGATCGGGCGCGAGGGCGGGATGTTCGAGGACGTCCTCGAAGGCTTCGTGAACTGCATTCGCATCCTGCGCGAGGACCACCTGAAATATTTCGCGCTCCAGTACTTCGAGGACGCGCTCGTCGCGGCGAAGGAGCGGCAAGAGTTCTCCGCGGCGGCGACGATCGCGCGCGAGGTCGCCGACTACGCGCGCGCGCTCGGCATGGGCCCGACGAGCGCGCACTACGTCCTCCAGCAAGCCGAGCTGTGGCGCGAGGTCGCGAAGCTCCAGAAGGAGCGCGGGGCGCCGCCCGAGATCGCCGAGAACGCGCTCCTCGCGGCGATCCTCGCGTTCGGCGAAGTGGGGCAGTACTCGCGCGTCGGCAAGCTCTACGAGGAGCTCGCGACGATGGAGCTCGAGCCCGCGCGCACCAAGCACTACGGTCGCGCCGCCAAGCGCTACGAGGGCGTGCGCGACGAGCCGCTCGAGGCCTCGCCGCTGCCGATGCACCTCCGGCAGGAAAACCAGTTCCCCGACGTGTGGCACGTCGACCTCATCGAGTGGGAGCAGCAGGGGAGCGCCGCGGAGGCGTGCGCCGACGTGCTCCTCGACCGGCACTGGCCGGACATCATCCGGCGCAAGGCAATGCTCGCGCGGCTCACCGCGTTCGCCGTCGAGGCGCGGCCCGACGACTCGTCGCAAGGCGCGACGGCGACGCGCGTTCGCTTGTGCGAGCAGCTCGCGCAGCTCGGGCTCTACGGCGTCCTCTCGCCGCTCGAGAAGCTCTACGGTCGGCCCGAGCGCGCCGTGCGCGTCGCGGTGCTCGCGGCGATGCAGATGCTCTTCTTCAAGCGGAGCTTCGTCACCGTGCGCGCGGCGCTGCGCGACGCGGACTCGGCGGTCATCGAGCAAGCCGAGCGCGCGACCGAGGCGCTCACGTTCCCTCACGCGTTCGACCCGCTCTCGCGCATCGTGCGCGAGTCGGCGCGCCCCCAAGCGCGCGCCGCCGCGCTCCGCGCGCTCGCGAAGGTGGACACGCCGGAGGCCGCGGAGTTCTTGCTCGGCATCCTGGAGCACGGCGCGCCCCAGGACCGCGCGGCGACGCTCGAGGGGCTGAAGCGCTCGCGCGCGGCGCGGTTCGTGGAGGTCGCGCGCGCGGCGATGGCGACGGCGACCCCGGAGGTGCAGGGGGCGTTGAGGGACATTTTGCGGACGCGGGGGATTGCGGCGTAGCGGGGCCTCCGCCCGCTCGTGCTCGGGCTCGTGCTCGCTCTCGCTCTCGCCCATCGTCCTCGCGCCTCATTCCTCCCCCCGCTCGTGCTCGGGCTCGTGCTCGCGCCGGCCTGCGACATCCGCGATCTCCGAGCCGGCGCTTGCGCGCGAGC
>Ga0335082_10006133_pt1 | contig 13135 bp, 15 predicted proteins | sample Lox_Sample_41_FD_206718 | JGI IMG/M metagenome (GOLD analysis project Ga0335082, IMG submission 206718) | Soil microbial communities from Loxahatchee National Wildlife Refuge, Florida, United States - Lox_Sample_4.1 | ecosystem: Environmental > Terrestrial > Soil > Wetlands | place: USA... | reverse complement strand
GACTGGGCGAGAGAGGCATACGGTCCGCGCCCACGCTGACGCTCGTTTCGGCTGGGATCCGTTCTGTGAATCGAATCGCGGGGTTGTGCGACATTGACGCTCGCGGCTCGCTTTGCCACTATGGCCGCGTGGCGTTCCGCATCATGACCGTCGTCCAGTCGGGGAGGCAGATGTGTTCGACTTGAAAGGAAAGGTTGCCATCGTCACCGGAGGCAACGGAGGCATCGGTCTTGGCATGGCGCGCGGGCTGGCCGGCGCCGGCGCGCGCGTCGTCGTTGCCGCGCGCAACGCTGACAAGTCGAACGTTGCGGTACGTGAGCTCCGGGCGCTCGGTTCGGACTCGCTCGCGGTCGGCGTCGACGTGAACGACGAGCGATCCGTCGACGCGCTGATCGCCGAGACGGCGCAGCGCTGTGGCCGCATCGACATCCTGGTGAACAACGCCGGCATCAACATCCGCAAGCCCGCTCACGAGCTGAAGGTCGACGAGTGGCGCCAGGTGATGGACACGAACCTGACCAGCGCCTTCCTGTGTTCGCGCAGCGCGTACCCGCACCTCAAGCGCGCCGGCGGCGGCAAGGTCATCAACATCGGCTCGATGCTGTCCATCTTCGGCGCAGCGTTCGCTCCGGCATACGGCGCGAGCAAAGGGGGCATCGTCCAGCTCACGAAGTCGCTCGCCACCGCATGGGCCAGCGACAACATCCAGGTCAACGCGGTGCTGCCCGGCTGGGTGGACACCGATCTGACGCGCGAGGCCCGCAAGCAGCTCGCAGGTCTGAATGATCGCGTGCTCGCCGGCACACCGGCGGGCCGCTGGGGCAACATCGACGACTTTGCCGGGATCGCCGTGTTCCTGGCGAGCGCCGAGTCGAATTTCCTCACCGGCACCGCGATCCCGGTGGACGGCGGTTATTCGGTCCTGCTCTGATCGTGCCGTCATGGGGAAGGCGTTATAATTCCGCGTCATCCCGACCTCGAATCCCACCGAACAGGACCGCCCATGGCCAAGCCCAATTATGCGTTCGCCAAGCGCCAAAGAGACCTCGCCAAGAAGCAGAAGAAGGAGGAAAAGCGGCAGCGCAAGGTTGAAGCCCAGCAGCAGCAGCCCAAGGAGGAGCCGCCCCAGCCCCCCACGGACGGCACGACCACCGTCTAATCCTTCTCGGGCTGGGATCCTGCCGATTGCGTCTGCAGCGAGCTGATCCTGGCAAAGCCGTAGCGGCGTGGGGGATCTTCTGATCCGAGCGACACCGGCACCCGGCGCACGCGAGGGATGAAGGACGATCCCATCAATCACGACACCGCCTTGCGCCGCACATGATGCCGCGCTGGGCCGGCGGTGCGTACTTGTGTGGCGCGGGGGACGCTCCGGGCGGCTAAGCCACCCCGTGATCGCATCCGAGTCTTCGCAGCCAGCAGGAAAGCCAGTGAGCGACTATCCCGACGACATCTACACGGAGCCCGCCGATCTCGACGTTCACACCCTGCGCAACCTCGGCCCGCTGACCCGCATGGCCGGGATCTGGCAGGGAACCCGTGGCCTGGACGTCAACCCGAAGCCCGAGGGCCCGAAGAAGCAGGCGTTCGTCGAGCGAATGGAGCTGCAACCCATCGACCCGCAGGCGAATGGGCCGCAGCTCTTCTATGGGCTGCGCTACCACACGCACATCGTGAAGCCCGGAGAGGTCGAGACCTATCACGACCAGATCGGCTACTGGCTGTGGGAGCCGGCGACCGGCAACTTGATCCAGACGCTCGCCATCCCACGCGGCCAGGTGGCGATGGCGTTCGGGCAGGCTGCCGAGGACGCGACGAGCTTCGAGCTGGTCGCCACGCGCGGGGCGGAGACGAACGGCATCTGCTCGAACCCGTTCCTCGAGTACGCTTTCAAGACGTTGGAATATCGCATCAAGGTGACGATCAACCCCGACGGGACTTGGTCCTACGACGAGGACACGATCCTGATGATCCGCGGGAAGACCGAGCCTTTTCACCACACGGACCGCAACACGCTCACCAAGATCGGCGAGCCGACCCCCAATCCGCTCGCGCGAGGCTGAAGGGCGGCCCTGCATGAGGCCGCAGTGCGAGCGACAAGACGCCACAGAGGGATCCTCCGATGCCGCGGCGTGACCATGTTCCCGTCGACGAAGGTTTGACCTCTGGCGGGTTCTCTGCACAGTCGGCCACGGAGCGGTATCGCCGAGTTCGATCCGCTCCCGCCGGTTCACGAGTCCTGGGTGCCTTGGCGTTAGGAGCCATCGCAGTCGGGGCGCTGGCGATCGGCGCACTCGCCATCGGTCGACTCTCGGTCGGCCGTGCGCGGTTTCGCCGCGTAGAGATCGACGAGCTGGTCGTCCGCAAGCTGCGCGTTACCGACCGGCTTCAGGCGCCCGCCACGTCCGAGCCCGAGCGTTGACACGCCGCGCGGGCCTGCGCATCCAGCGCCGCCGATGCAATGTCGGCCCCGCGTTCGCCTGCTTGCTCGCCATGATCGCCGCCGCTTGGGCTTGCCCGAACGAAGGCCGGGCCGACCCGGGTCGGCTCGACGTGCTCGATCCGCGCGCGCTTCCCCTGGGTGATGGCAAGGTGAGCTCGGAGCCAAAACGTGGGTATGTCTACTCGTGCACGGCGCGCTTTCGCGGGGGCGGTGCGCAGCATGCGGGCGACTGGATCCACGGCTCGACGTGGGACGCGACGAGCAAGGTCGTGGTGCAGGGAGAGGTCGCATGGCCTGATGCGACGCTGAGCCTCACCACCGCGAACGGCGAGCGGCGCATCCGCGGCAATGGTCTGCCTATAAATCATACGACCGGGAATTTCCCGGTGCGGCCGAGCGATCCCGCATACGCGATCGACCGCAACCCCAATGGGATCTCGCCGCAGCAGATCGCGCTGTCTTTGCCGATTTCCCCCGTGTCCGCGGCCGTGCCGGAGTGCGTGCCGATGGGCATGATCGGTATCCTGTCGAGCGGCGTTGCGCTCTTCAATGCGCTCGATGCCGGCGGGCGCGACGCGGCCGCCCATGAAGTGCAGGACCACTGCAACGGCCATCCGCAGCGCGCAGGTCAATACCACTATCATGGGCCGACTCCTTGCGTTTCCGGTGTTGCCGCCAACAACACGGTGATCGGGTATGCGCTCGACGGCTTCGGCATCTACAGCATGTACGACGAGAACGGGAGAGAGCTGACCAACGCTGACCTCGACGAGTGCCACGGGCGCGTGAGCCGCATCCGGTGGGACGGCAGGGAGGTCGTGATGTACCACTACGTGCTCACACGCGAATACCCGTACTCGATCGGATGCTTCCGCGGTAAGCCAGCCGCGGTGCGCATGCAAACGGAATTCGCTCCAGCCGAACAAGCCGGCCCCAGTGGACCGCCGAACGGACCACGAGGCGGCGGCCGCCAGCCGCCCCCGGAAGCCGTTGCGGCGTGCGCTGGGCTCTCCTCCGGCTCCGCATGCCGCTTCACCTCCCCTCACGGCGACTCGATTATCGGAACCTGTCGCACGCCTGCGGGCACACTCGCGTGCGTGCCGGACCGCCGCTGAGCAACACGCGGGCTGCGCCGGCAAGCTTAACGATGCTAGGCGTCGCAAGCCGGGGGTTAAGACTCACTAAGTCGGTGACCGAGTCGCTCTGCCTTTTTGCGACCGGTTGGCCGTTTATCGGTGAAGGGATAAAAAACCTGCCGGCTGGACATCGCCCGTCTTGCGCGGCTTCCTCCTGCTTGCGGTAGAAGACCGCGAAGTACCCTACTCGTCGCAGCAAGCCCTGCTGAGTCCGGGGGCGGAAATGCCCGGTATACATGGGATCTTTCTGGCATAAGCCGCAGAAGACTTTCCAGACTGCGGCATCGGGCCAAGGCCAGCTTGCCGCGCATGTCCACAAAGCCGGTCGGAGCCGCCGGGCCCGAGACAACGCAAAGCCGGCTATCGTCCTCCTATCATCGAGCAGACGGACACGCTCAACGTCTGATCGCGTGCGTCGAGTGATTGGCAAAGGCTTGGCCCGGTGCTAGTCTGGATCGAACAGAGCGCAGCCGCGGGTCGGCATCGTTGGGCTGCACCATGATGGGCCGACATCGTTCGGGGAATCACACGGACTTCGCCCGTCTACTATAAATGTTAGGCGTCAACAATGAGTTGGGGCCCGTGAGCGATAACATCATCTCGTACATTGAGATGTGTCGCCGTGAGGGTGCTAGCCTTCAGCAGGGCATGAACTTCGGGCTTGGAGGAGACCACTCGGTGATTTTAATGTCCGTTCGTCCGAACGCTCCCTGTCGCGATCGTCTCGAGGATGGCGGAACGACCCTCGTATATGAGGGTCACGACTTGCCGAAGGGTGCATCGTGTCCTAATCCCAAGGTCGTTGATCAACCGGAGCACTTTCCCTCAGGCGGCCTTACTCAGAACGGCAAGTTTCACGCTGCCGCTCGATCTGCAAAGCGCGGAGAACGCCTACCGGAGCGAGTTCGGGTGTACGAAAAGATCCGGTCTGGTATCTGGTCATATAACGGCGTCTTTCACCTTGTCGACTCCTGGCGTGAGCGGGACGAATACCGGACGGTGTTCAGGTTCAAACTGATCGCTGTTGAGGGTGAAGAGGACTTCGCTCAACCCGTACGCCTCAATGCGGAGCGTCGGCGTCTGATCCCGACCCAGGTCAAACTAGAGGTGTGGAAGCGCGATGGTGGAAAGTGCTCGATCTGCGGTGCGTCCGATGAGCTGCACTTCGATCAGTTTGTTCCCTTTGCAAAGGGCGGTACCTCGCTGACTGCGGCCAACGTGCAGCTTCTTTGCGCGCGACACAACCTTGAGAAGAGAGATCGCATCGAGTGACTTGACGCCGAACCACCGGTTCGAGCGGAGCGCCCAACGGCGTCGCCGTTCGGTTCCCGTCGCGCTGAACGCGCCGGCGCCCGGACAACCGGAGCGTTGGGCGTCACGGGAGAAGTACTCGCAACGCGGACGCGCTTGCTGATGAACGTCATCTACAAGATCACCTACCCGAACGGTAAGATATACGTCGGCCAGGATAGAACTGATAGCATCAACTACTTCGGCAGCGCGGACAGCAACTTGATCGGGAAGGACTTCTCCCGAGAGCAAAGACGCACGTTCGCCGTAACGAGAGAGATACTGTGGGAATCCGAGACAGCCACACCGGCGGAAGTCACCCAGAAAGAGATCGAGTTTATTCTCGCCTTGCGTGCGAATGACCCGATGGTTGGCTACAACCAGTACCCGAAGCGCAAGCGCTGAGGTAGTACCGCTCGCAGATGCCAACCGCGACGATCAGGATCTTTCTAGTCCACGGCGACCCTAAACGATTGCGTACGGCGGAACTGTCCAACTGGACGGGGAAGGCTGTCGCAGGACCACGCAGCGAGTTTGAGGGCGTGCTCGCCCGCGAGGAATCCGGAAAGTCGGGAGTGTACTTCTTGACAGGCAACGACCCCGAGTCAGGGAAGCCGGCGATCTATATCGGAGAGGCCGAAAGCATCAGGGATCGTCTGAAATCGCACCTCGAGAAGGACTTCTGGAATCAAGCGATCTACTTTGTTAGCAAGGACGAGAACCTCACCAAGGCGCACATCCGATATCTGGAGGGCAAGCTAATCGACAAGGCCGGTGGTGCCGGCCGAGCGCTGGTCACAAACGGCCAGAGTAGCGGAGCGAAGCTCCCGGAGTCAGACCGGGAAGACATGGAGGTCTTCCTCGAGAAGATCCACCAACTCCTTCCAGTGTTGGGCGTAGAGCTGCTCGTTCCCCTATCTAGCCAACCTGCGGGCGCAGCCGAGAAGGAGCTTCTGCGTTGCGAAATTAAGGGACTCAAGGCCAAGGGGCATTTAATCCCAAACGGATTCTTGGTGCTAAAGGGATCGCAGGCTGTGCTCCACGAAAGGGCGTCATCCCAGAAGTACCCGTGGGCGCGCAACATGCGCCAAAAGCTAAAGGAGGACGGGGTGCTTTCTGCACAGGAGGACCGGCTCCTGTTCACCCGCGACGCGGAGTTCTCAAGTCCGAGCGCCGCCGCGGCAGTTGTGCACGGAGGACATGCGAACGGCCTGATCGCATGGAAGAACAGCAAAGGAAAGACGCTGAAGGAGATAGAATCCTCGTGAGGCTTCGCGTCTGCACGCGTGATGCCCGACAACCAGTTCCGGCGGAGCGTCAACAGCCGTTTTCGGCGTCTGTCGCCGCCCGCTGAACTGGGGCGTTATGTCGTTTCCACTAGGCCGCGTTGACATACCATATTGGGTATAGCCATAATATGGCATGTGGCGAATCGAAGAACACCGTCGAGTCGATCGGCAGCTCGCTTCCGCCCCGAAGGAGATTCTGAAACGCTACGAGAAATGGAAAGACATCGCCAGTCTGTCTGGACCCCCTGGGCTTCGACTCATCAAAGGGTTCCACGACGAAGCACTGGCGGGTGAATGGAAAGGCTATCGGTCGTCTCGTCTCGGCGATCAATGGCGTGTCATCTACCGAGTTATCGCAGACGATCTACTGTTCCAAGTTGGCTCGATAACGCCTCATGAGTACCGGAGGCCCTAAGTGAAAGAATTCCATCCCGCGAAGAAGCGCATCGCAGTCTCCGTTGGCGAGTCCCTCCGAATTCTGCGGGAGCTTCAAGAGTTGAGTCAAAATCAGCTTGCGCAACTCACGGGCATCTCGCAGGCGACCATCTCCGCTATTGAGAACGACCGGGTGCGTCTTGGGGTTGAGCGTGCCAAGGTGCTGGCGCAAGCGCTCAAGTGTCACCCTGGCGTTCTGGTTTTCCCGGGCTGGGAACTGCCCAGTGACGCGGCGGCATAACCAGCGCGTTGACCGGACGAGCCAACAGCTGCGCTGTTGGCATCCCTCCTCGCTACGCTCGTCGTTGAAACTGTAGGATCAGTCTGCGTTTGCGGTTGCACGGCAGGTTGCTTAGGCTCCCGCCGAGACAATAGCGCTGGCAAACGGACTTCCTCTACAGCGTCGTTGCACGCATTCATGCCAAGCCCGCCGTCCAACAGCGACCAACAGGAGACAGCATGTCCGCAACCGTGAGTGATCCCGTCGTGGAGCTGGACGCGAAGATCGCGGCTTACCCGGAGCTGCTGCTACTCGGCCAGCAATGGGATCCCGACTCGGGCCTCATTCAGTTCGTCGACGGGGAGGATATCTACGTCCGCGCGAAGGCGACGCTCATCGGAAGCTGGGGACGTTCCGGGAGCTGGCGATGGGCGTGGCCGAACGAGTCGCTGCCTGCGGCCGCGCGCAGCGCATCGCTGCGGATCAAGGAGCTCGCGCAGGTCACTGGGCGCGCCGAATTCCTGAGCGAGAATGCCTTCCCCGCTACGGCGGTGGAAGCGAGGAAACTGGTTGCCGACGTCTGCCATCACCTCGGTGCCGCCAGCGCGTGCAACCTGGGCGCGGAGCAGGCCGTGTGGTGGTTCGCGCTCCACGATATCGAACACCTGCGGCCACTAGACGCGCTCACGGAGCGCGCCGGGCAGATCGCGGGCGAGGTCCTCATCCAGGGAGACAGTGTCATGATCCTGAACGCCCTGCGGGCTCGCTTCCCCGACCTGAGACTGCAGCTGATCGGGCGGGACCTCCGCGGTGACCCAGAGCCTTGGGCGCACGACCTGCACGCGCAGATCCTGTTCGATTACGACCGGCTGGATACGCACAAGCCCCGCGACTTCCGCGGCGCCAACCTCTCGTATGCGAGATTCGACGACTCCATCCTGCGCGGCATCGACTTCCACGGCGCGACCTTCGAGGGCGCCTGCCTGGTGGAAACCGACCTGTCGCGAGCCGACCTCCGCGGCGTCTCGTTCAGGCGCGCCTTCCTCAATGGCACCAACTTCAACCGCGCGCAGCTCGCGGGCGCCGATTTCACCGGCGCCGAACTCTCCCGCACGCTCCTCACCGACGTAGACTTGTCCGAGGTGGAGGGGCTCGACGCGGTACATCACATTACGCCGAGCGAGATCGCGCTGAGCACGCTCACCGCCTCGCGGTTCAAGCTCTCGCCTGCCTTCCTGCGCAGGGCGGGCGTGTCGCGCGGTCTCATCGAGGATCTCGCAAAAGGCCAGCGATTCGCCCGCCAGTACGAGACCTGCTTTCTGTCGTACAGCTCGAAGGACATGCCCTTCGCGGAGAAGCTGTATCGGTCGCTGGAGGACGCCGGTGTGCGCGTGTTCTGGGACCGGTTCGACGTGCTTCCCGGGGAATCGCTCCGCGACCAGATCATCGAGGCCATCCACGAGCACGACCGCCTCATCGTCGTGCTGTCCGATCATGGCATGGCGAGCGACTGGGTACGCCAGGAGATTGAGCTCGCTTGGTACCACAAGCGCGAGTCGCTGGTGCCGATCCGCCTCTGCGATGTCGACAAGGTTCGGGCGTGGACGGCGAAGCACGAGAAGCTGCCCGATCTCGCGAAGTTGTTCCCCGTTCTCGACTTCTCGGCGTGGCCTGACGCAGGCGAGTACGCGCACGCCGTCTCGCTGCTCCTCAGGTCGCTTGCCGGGGGGGCGGACTTACGTCCTGGTCCGCAGTAGTCGAGACGACGAGCGCGCTGCCGCGTCTCACGTCCGCGCCGCGAGACGTCGCGCCTGGGCGAGTGCGGTGAGGTGCAGCATGAAAAAGAGCGGCACGAGATAAGCAGGCACTAGCACCAATGGCAGCGTGGCCATCGGGCCCGTGGTTACCTCTCCGGGGATGCCGCCGGCAAAGCCGGAGTTGAGCGCACCGCTGCCGAGCGCGACCACGAGGTCTAGGATCCCGAGCAGGTTCCAAACGACGAAAGCGCTGCTCGCTGCGAACGCTGGCCGGCGGGTGATGGCCAACGCCACCAACGGCGCGCTGAGCCCGATCGCGATGTCCCCTAGCCCGGCGGGCCAAGCGAACGTGCCCGGCAATATCCCATGCGCATAGAGGGCCACGAACCCGAAGCCGGCAAACCGCCAGGCTTGGATCGCGGTGAGCAGCCGGAGGTCCGCGCCTAGGACCAGCTCGCGGAACGAGCGTGACACCCGGAACAACAACAGAAACACGCCGACGGGGGTCGCCGCCCCGAGGAGGATCGGAAGGGGCGGAATCCCAGGCGATGTGACGAATGCACCACGGGCGCCGAGCGCCACAACGAGTGCAAACCACACGAGAAGCACGGCGACGGTGACCCATGCGGCGGGTGGACTGAACGGCGGCCTGGCCTCGATGGGGTGTGAGAGGACAGTATTCGACATGGCGGACTCCTTTCCTCGCTATAGACTTGCACTTTGCAAGTGAGTGGGGAGCGTAGCATAATGACTTGCACAATGCAAGTCACTCACGGGAGCGGTGGCCAGGGATGAACGCAAGAACAGACAAATCGGAGCGATTTCAGCGTTCCATGTGTCCCATCGCGAACACGCTCGACCTGGTCGGGGACAAGTGGTCGCTGCTGTTGATCCGGGACATGCTGCACGGGAAAAGAACATATGGCGAGCTGCTCGACTCGCCGGAGCGGATCCCGACCAACATCCTCGCTGACCGGCTGAAGCGCCTCGAGGCGGCCGGGATCATCCTGCGCGCCGCATACCAGGATCGCCCGGTACGATACGCATACACGCTGACTGAGAAGGGAGCGCAGCTGGGGGCGGTGCTGCAGGCGCTGGTCAAGTGGGGCAAGAGGCATATTCCGGGCACGCGGACGCTCACGGAATCCGCCTCCCGTTCCGGGGAACGAGCGCGGCCTCGCCGCTCTAGTTCCGCGGGCGGGAAAACCGGCCGCACCGGTTAGCAGGGAGGCGTCGTCACGGACATTGCCAGGGTTGCCTCTGTGCGGAGGGGCTTTCACACTCGGACGCTCGTGTTAGCCGCGCTCCTTTGCTGCTGTCATGCGTACGGAGAGGGGCAAGACTCCTCCGCGGAAAGTGCGAACCCTGTGCGCTATGCGCAGATCCGGCGCGTGATCAACGAGAACCGACACCTGAGCGCGCACATGGTGCGCGCCGTAGACGCCAGAACGATCAAACAAGTGAGACCGCACATCTCCGACGACGATATCCTCGTGCTCGCGCAAATGATGGGCGACAAGGACTACGGGGTCGCCTCGGCCGCGTCAGCCTTGCTGGCGACGCGGGGTGCGAAAGCAGTTCCAGTTCTGCTGGAGGCAAAGCGGTCGCCGAATACGATGGTGTCGATGCACGCGGAGGATGCGCTTCGGCGCATCGACGAGTGTTCCGACGACGAGTTGCGGCGCCAGATCGATCCGGTCTTCTGCCCGGCCGATCGCCCGAACCGACGCCGCTGAGGCGGGCTCGACGACGGCCGGTTCCGCCATGCGTGATGCTAGACTTGGCGCAAACCTGGCGCCACGCGCCGGGTCGTGCCGCGGTACGCAGTTTCATCGATCTAGGTGGCGCCAGGTGGAAAATGGCCTCACCGGGAGGCCAGAAGCCGGGTCCGAACCGCGTTGCGGCTGGTCGAAAGCCGACATGCAGTGCGCATGTCGGGCTGCGTGTGACCAGCTCTGCGCTTCTGCAGCGACCGCGGAGGAGGATGATCCATGCCAGCAGGCTTACTGAACGCGAAGGTAGCCATCGTCACGGGTGCGGCCGGCGGTTTCGGGCAGGTGCTGGTGCGTGCTCTGCTCGATGAGGGCGCAGCCGTCGCGGCGCTGGACGTGAACGAGGGCGGGCTGACCGCGCTCGCGCACGCGCTGTCTTCCGAGCACTCGAAGCGGCTGCTCGTGAAGCCGATGGACATCTCTGACTATGCCGCGTGCGCGGACGCGGTCGGCAGCACCATTCGCACGCTGGGCGGGCTGCATATCCTCATCAACAACGGCGCGCTGGGGATGGGTGCGATCCGCGCGGACCACATGGTCAAGACCGTCGGCATCCGGGAGATCACACCCCAGATGTGGCAGCGCTTCGCAGCCGTGAACTTCTCCGGCGCATGGAACATGACCCGTGCCGCCATCGATCATCTGCTGGCGCAGCGCTGGGGGCGCATCGTCAACATCACGACCAGCTTCTTCACCATGCTGCGCGGAGGCTTCCACCCTTACGGTCCGTGCAAAGCGGGCTTGGAAGCAATGTCCGCGGGGCATGCCAAGGAGTTCGAGAGAACCGGGGTCACGGTCAACGTCGTGGTTCCGGGCGGCCCGTCCGACACTCCGATGGTGCCGCCAGAGTCGGGCTTCAAGCGTGAGAACCTGATCCCGCCCGCGGTCATGGCGCCGCCGATCGTATGGCTATGCTCGGAGGCGGCCGCGCAGATCAGCGGCAACCGGTACATCGCCGCCCAGTGGGACGCGGCCAAGTCGCCCGACGAAGCGGAGCGGCTTTGCCGCGCACCCATCGGGTGGCCGGATCTCGCGCACAGTCCGGTGTGGCCAGGTGGCAAGCCGTCGAGATAAGCTCGCCACCACGACGGCGGGACGGCGAACGGATCGAGCCGGCAGAGGTAGACGGGGGACATCTTGCCCAGGCCACGTCCGCCGGGAGTAGCATAAGCGTGGTGCTAAGCGGAGGAGCATGCCATGACCACAACGAAACGTACCGGTGCGCCAGGCGAACCGCCAGCCACACCGCAGCCGGATTCCACTCTCGACCATCACCCGCCCGCTCCACAGCGGCCGACGCAAAAGCCGCTGCGCCCCGGGGCGAAGGGACAAGGCCAGCTTCGGGCACACAAGCGGGTGGTGGCGCGCCAGCGCGGACCGCGCTAACGCGTGGCCGCGGATGCGGCCGAGCCTTCGGCGACCGACGCCGAACCAAGCGCGCATACAGGGGGGAACACCCAGCGCGTCCACACACGAGATCGGGGACGGGCAGAGGAGGCATCGAAGCGTCGATGCTGACTGGGAACCATGAGTTACGAAGTACGGACGGAGGCGAAGTCAGACCATCTGTGTGTGGTAATCAGTGGAGCAATCGGGCCCGGGATGGCGGCACCACTCGCAGACGAAGTCATTCAAGCGTACCGAAGAGAGCCGTTGCCGCTATTGCTGGTCGATCTGCGCGGCCTCGCTGTACAGGTGGAGCCGGCCGAGGCGCTGCAGCTCGTCGAATCCTATCCCGAGGTCGCGAAGGGGTTGCGCGTAAAGACCGCGGTGGTCTGCGCGGACAAGAACGCGGACGCAGTCCGGTTCTACGAGATGATCACGCAGAACCGAGGTTATCCGACCGGGGTCTTCACGGACGTCGAGCTCGCCTTGAGCTGGCTGCGGGGCTGACCGCGTAGCACGGCCAGGCCGGTCCTCGGCGCCGTTGACGCGGTGAGCTCTACGCCGCCCGTGCGCCGATCGTGCGACGGTCGATCGCTGCGCGAAACACGCGCTATACAACAATGCAGGAGAGTTTTCGATGCCCAAGATGAGCGCCGCCGAAGCCGCGGTGCGGGTGATGGAGAGCGAAGGCGTGGAGCTGGTGTTCGGCATCCCCGGAGCAGCGATCCTGCCTCTGTACGATGCGCTACGCAACACGAAGATCAAGCACATCCTCGTGCGGCACGAGGAGGGCGGCGCGCATATGGCGGAAGGCTATACGCGCGCAGTGTCGGGGCGGATCGGCGTGAACATCGGCACCTCGGGACCTGCCGGGACCGACATGATCACCGGCCTGTACTCCGCGATGGCCGACTCGATCCCGATTCTGTGCATCACGGGCCAAGCGCCGAAGGCCAAGCTGCACAAGGAGGATTTCCAGGCAGTCGATATCGCTGCGATTGCGCGTCCCGTCACCAAGTGGGCGGTGACGGTGCTCGAAGCGGCGCAGGTCCCGTGGGCGTTCCGCCAGGCATTCCAGATCATGCGCTCCGGCCGGCCGGGACCGGTGCTGCTCGATCTTCCGCTCGACGTCCAGCGCGAGTTGATCGAGTACAACCCGTGGTTCGACATCGCGCTGGAGGTCTATAAGCCGCGCGCACAGCGCAAGCAGATCGAGCGTGCACTCGACATGGTGGCCGAATCCCAGCGCCCGGTGATCGTCGCAGGCGGCGGCGTGATCAACGCCGATGCCGCCGAGCTTCTGGTTGAGCTCGCGGAGCTCACCAACACGCCCGTGATCCCCACGCTGATGGGCTGGGGCGCGATCCCCGACGACCACCCGCTGATGGCGGGCATGGTTGGGCTCCA
>Ga0335082_10006132_pt1 | contig 13135 bp, 13 predicted proteins | sample Lox_Sample_41_FD_206718 | JGI IMG/M metagenome (GOLD analysis project Ga0335082, IMG submission 206718) | Soil microbial communities from Loxahatchee National Wildlife Refuge, Florida, United States - Lox_Sample_4.1 | ecosystem: Environmental > Terrestrial > Soil > Wetlands | place: USA... | reverse complement strand
GGTGCTCGCGAAGATCGCGCGCTTCGACCCGAGCAAGCGCTGGCTCGACACGCTGGAGGCCGTGGCGCAGATGAAGCAGCTCGGCTGGCGGCCCCTGCTCGTCGCCCGCGGAGGCGCCGAGGCGCACGGCGGCGAGGTCCGTCGCGCCGCACGGGCCAGGAGGCTGCGACTCGTGGAGCGACGGGTCGACCGGGGAGGCGAGACCGGAGTGCTCTCGGCCCTCGAAGGCCTCGACGACGTCGACGTCGTCGAGCTCCAGTCGCATCTCGACCCGCAGGCGCGCAGGCTCCTGCTGCGCGGTGCGGCAGTGGTCCTCGCCAACAGCGTGCACGAGCCATTCGGCCTCGTCGGCCTCGAGGCGATGGCGGTCGGCGGGCTCGCCTGCACCGGCTCCTCGGGCGAGGACTATGCGATCGCCGGGCACAACGCCCTGGTCCTCGAGACCGATGATCCCGCCGAGCTGATCGGTCTCTATCGCCCGGTCCGCGAGTCGCCGCACCGGGGGCGCTCCCTGCGCGCGGCGGGCCGGCAGACCGCCGGGGACTACGCCTGGCCGCAGGTGCTCGAGCGGGTGCTGCTCCCCCGGATCGAGCTCGTGGCTCACCAGCCCTAGCGCAGCTCCCGGGCGCACCCGCGCTGCCCATTGCGGCGCACGACGGTCGGCGGAGCGACGGCCGCCGTCCAGTTCGAGGCGGCGAACTCCCAATTGACCAGATGATCCCAGAACGCCTCCAGGTAACGCGCGCGCTCGTTGTGGTAGTCGAGGTAGTAGGCGTGCTCCCAGAGGTCCGCCGTGACGAGCGGCACCTGCCCGTACCGAAGGGGGAGGTACGCGTCGTGCGTGGTGGCGACGCGGAGCCGGCCGCGGTCTCCGATCAGCCAGAGCCAGCCCGAGCCGAAGTGGTCCTTGCCGGCCTGGAGGAAGATCTTGCGCAGGCCGTCGAGGCCCCCGAAGCACTCGTCGACCGCGTCGCAAAGCGCGCCCTCCGGCTTTCCCCCGCCGTCCGGATGCATCGAGCGCCAGTAGAAGTCGTGGTTCCAGACCTGCGCTGCGTTCTCGAAGACCGGCCCCTCGGCCGAGCACAGGATCCACTCGAGGCTCTCGTTCTCCTCGGGCTTGCCCGCGATCAGCTGCTTGAGCTTCTTGAGATACCCGGCGTGATGCTTGTCGTAGTGGAGCTCGAGCGTCTCCTTGCCGAGGTGCGGCTCGAGCGCGTTCTTCGAATACGGGAGAGGCTTGAGTGTGAAGTCCATGCTGCGTAGGAGGAGCAACGCGCGTGCCAACCGCGGGGTCCGCGACCTCGCCGAGACGTCCGGAGCCATGTAACGAATGCACGATTTTGTAGAGACCGCCGCGCAGGAGAACGCCGCGCCGCGCGAGGCAGCGGATGGAGTGGCACGAGTCCTGCTCCGGTGGGCAAGGTGGAGGTGGACTGCCATGATCGGCACCGTCCTGCTCATCGTCCTGATCCTGCTCCTGGTCGGCAGCTTCCCGGCCTGGCCGTACAGCCGCGCCTGGGGCTACGCCCCGAGCGGAACCGTGGGAACGGTCCTCGTGATCGTGATCCTACTGGTCCTGCTGGGGCGGATCTAGCGCGCCGCAGCCGGGGAGGAGCGCGTGATCGCCGAAACGGCGCAGCTGGCGTCGCCGCCCCGCATCGCTCTCCCGGGCGTCAACTGCTGGCGGCTGGCGCGCGCGGACCGAGTCGCGTTCCTCGTCGACGGCGAGCGCTACTTCGACGCGCTCGCGAGCGCTCTCCAGCGGGCCGATCGTTCGGTCTACATCCTCGGGTGGGACATCCACAGCCGGCTCCGATTGCGGCCCCAGGTTCCGGACTCGAGCGAGCTCGGGAGCTTGCTTGACTCGGTCGCGCGCGTGCGCCCTGGGCTCCGCATCCAAATTCTCGACTGGGACTACTCGATGCTGATGACGTCGAGTCGCGAGATGGTTCCTTGGGTCCGCCTCGACTGGGGGACGCACGATCGCGTCGCGTTTCGACTCGACGGCCGTCACCCGGTCGGCGGCTGCCATCACCAGAAGCTCGTGGTGATCGACGACGCGCTCGCATTCGTCGGCGGCATCGATCTCGCGGCGGGCCGCTGGGACACCCCCGAGCATCGGGTCGACGACGCGCGGCGGAGGAGCCCTTCGGGCGCGGCCTATCCGCCGTTCCACGACGTGCAGGTCGCGCTCGACGGCGAGGCGGCGCGATGGCTCGGCGCCCTTGCGCGCGAGAGATGGAAGCGCGCGACGCGTTCGGTGCTTCGCTCGCGGCCATTCCGCCGGCGGCGATCGAATCATCCGTGGCCGCCCACCCTCGCGGCCGATCTCGAGGACGTCGACGTCGCGATCGCGCGGACCGAACCCGCCTACGACGGACGGCCCGCCATCCGCGAGGTCGAGAGCCTCTACGCGGATTCGATCGCCTCGGCGCGCCGCTCGATCTACATCGAGAATCAGTACTTCACCTCCCGCGCGATCGGCGATGCGCTCTGTGCCGCTCTCGCGCGGCCGTCCGGGCCGGAGGTCGTGATCGTGACGCCCCGTGAGTGCTCGGGATGGATGGAGGAGGGCACGATGGGCCTCCTCCGCCAGCGGCTCGTGCGGCGTCTTCGCGAGGCCGACCGCCACGGCCGCTTCGGGATCTTCTACCCGCGTCTGCCCGGGGATGCGGCGCGCCTCAACGTGCACAGCAAGCTCATGGTCGTGGACGACCAGCTTCTGCGGATCGGATCGTCGAATCTCAGCAATCGATCGATGGGCTTCGACACCGAGTGCGACGTCCAGATCGAGGCATGCGGTGACGACGGGGTCGCACGCGGCATCGCGCGACTGCGCGATCGGCTGCTCGGCGAGCACCTCGACGTCCATCCGATGCGCGTGGCGCGGACCGTCGCCGAGACGGGAAGCCTCCTCGGGACCATCGGGCGGCTCGGACGCGGCGAACGCGCGCTGGCCCCGCTTTCGAGCGACGTGTCCAGCTTCATCGATCGATTGGCGCCCGAGACGCTGTTCGTCGATCCGGAGGAGCCCTTTCCCTCGATGCGGTGGGTCGAGGCGTGGACGCCGGATCTGGTCCGGGATCCGCGCCGGCGCGGGCTGCTTCCCTCGCTCGCGGGCCTCGCGGCGGTCGGCCTCGCGCTGCGCGGCGCGGGCCTCGGCAGCCGCGCGGCGGCCGTCCTCGCGGGCGTGTCTGCCTGCGCTCTGGCGCTCGCGGGCGCCTTCCGGTTGAGGCGGCGCACGCGAAAGGGGGCGGCTTGCAGGACGCCGAGCGCATCGTGATCGCCTCCTACAACGTGCACCGCTGCATCGGTGGGGACGGCATCCGCGATCCGGATCGGATCGCCGCGGTCGTGTCGGAGCTCGACGCAGACATCGTGGGGCTTCAGGAGGTCGATCGCATCGGCGGCGTCGACCAGCTCGCGCACGTCGCGCAGGCGACGGGCTTCGCCTGGTTGCGGGGGCCGACGCGCGCGTCGCTCTACGGAAACGGGCTCCTCACGCGACTCTCGATCCGCAACGCGCGGCTGATCGACCTGAGCCTGCGCGGGCGCGAGCCGCGCAGCGCAATCGACGCCGAGATCGATTCGCGCGGGCGGCGCCTGCGCGTCGTCGTCACTCACCTGGGCCTGCAGCCCGAGGAGCGCGTGACCCAGGGCGCCGAGCTCCTCGAACGCCTGCCCGATCCCGATGCCGACTGTTCGGTGCTGCTCGGCGATTTCAACGAGTGGTGGGCGTCGAGCCCGCTGCTCTCTCGACTTCGCCGCTTCTTCGGAGACGCGCGGAGCGTCCGCACCTTCCCGGCCATCGCGCCGCTCCTTGCCCTGGACCGCGTGTGGGTCAAGCCCGCGCCGGCGCTCGTCGAGCTACGGGCGCACCGGAGCGCGCTCGCCCGACGCGCCTCCGACCACCTCCCGATCCGCGCGGTCCTCGACCTCTCTCGAGCGACCGAGGCGACGAAAGGAGCTTCTCATGTCGAGCCGTCCGTTCCTGAGCGACGTGAAGGAGATCCGCGCACGGGCGCGAAGGCACGTCGAAGCCGGCGCCGTGACAGAAGGCTACGGCGCCGATCGAGACGTGGTAGTCAACCTCCTCAACACAGCGCTCGCGACCGAGCTCGTCTGCGTGCTTCGCTATCGCAGGCACTACTACATGGCATCGGGCTTCCGCGGCGCGACCGCGGCGGAGGAGTTCCTCGAGCACGCCAACGAGGAGCAGGCGCACGCGGACCGGATCGCCGCGCGCATCGTGCAGCTCGGAGGCGAGCCGGACCTCGACCCGCAGGGGCTCCTTCGGCGCAGCCACTCGGAGTACGCGCCCGGCGCCTCGGTCGAGGACATGATCCGCGAGGACCTCGTGGCGGAGCGGATCGCGATCGAGACCTACGGGGAGATCGTCCGCTTTCTCGGCGACTCGGACCCCACCACGCGGCGCATGATGGAGGAGATCCTCGCAAAGGAGGAGGAGCATGCGGATGATCTGGCCGAGCTGCTCCGAGCGGTCGGGGCGTGAAAGCACCTCGGCCCGGATCCTGCAAGAGAAACGGTCATGGACCAAGGCCGCTTCATGGCGCCGAGCGCGGTGCCCCCGCTGGCGAGTTCGTTGGCGCGCGCCCTCGAGATCGCGCAGCAGCTCGCCGCCGACGAGCTGCGGCTGCTCCAGGTCGAATCTCGCGAGCAGCTGCAGGCCGTGCTCCAGCGCTGCGTGTGGCTCGCCGCAGGCGCGATCTGCGGGGTCATCGGCTGGATCGCGTTGCTGACAGCGGTCGTAGTGGCGCTCGACGGTCGCTTCTCGCTTGAGGCGAGGCTCGGCGGGCTCGCGCTCTCGCAGGCCCTGATCGCGGCGGTCCTGATCGCCCGCGGGGGCCGCAGGGGAGTCGCGCCCCGATGAGCGCCGCCGTTACCCGGGAGCTGATCGAGGCGAGGCTCGCTCGCGAGCGGGAGGCGCTCTCGGACGTGATCGAGGACCTCCGCCTCCGGGCCCGGCTCGAGCTCGATCTGCGACAGCGCATTCGCGAACGGCCCGAAGCCTGGCTCGGGGGCGCGCTTGCGCTCGGTCTCTTCCTGGGGATGAGGCGATGAACACGAATCGAGGAGATCGCGATGGCAGACGCACGGAATCGCACGGTTTTGGAACGGCCCGCAGTGCAGCAGCAGATCGAGCGAGCGCGCGATCGGCTCGACGATCTCGACACGAGGATGCGTCGCATGGTCCGCGATCAGCCGCTCGTCGCGGTGGCGTCGGCCGTCGTGCTCGGCTACGCGCTCGCTCGACTCTTCGCGCGGCGCTAGCGATGGACCGGTCGAGCCTCGCGTCGGAGCTACGGCAGCAGATGCGGGAGCGTCCCTACTGGACGACCGCGGTCTGCCTCGGGGCGGGCTGGATGCTCGGCCGCATCCTGCCCGCGCGGTCCTTCCTCATGCTGGCTGGAATCGGAGCGCGGGCAGCAGCGGCATCGGCCGTCGAATCGGCGGTTCGCGATCGCCTCCGCTCCCCGCAAGAAGGAGTCGAACGATGAAGATTGCGGACATCGCCGACCGGCTCCCGAGCCCGGAGCAGACCCTCGAGGCGCTGGGTCTCCAGCGCATCGGCACGTCTGCGGGGCTCGGCCGCCTGGCGACCGCCTTCGGTCTGGGCGTGGTCGTCGGAATCGGGCTCGGCGCTCTCCTCCTTCCGATCTCGGAGCCGTGGGGAGACGAGGAAGGAAGCCAAGAGAGAGGAGATCGGGAGGAGCGTAGGCCCTCGGGGGACGAGGTCGTCGAGGCCGATCATCCCTACGGCTAGCCCCTGGCCGGCACGGGGCTTGCTCCTCCCGCCAGCAGGTGCGCAATCGGCGCCTCGGGCAAGGGTTTTCTCGCGTGGGGCGCGGGAGGATTGCAGAATCTACAATCCGACGAAATGAAGCGGAGCGAACCCGAGGGGCTCGGGCCGGCCGCGATCCTCGTGATCATCCTCCTCGGGATCGCGCTCTCGGTCCTCGTCTGGCAAAACCTGCGCCGGGAGCGCGACGCCGAGGTCGAGCGCCAGGCAGAGGCCTACGCGGAGGCTCTCGGCGAAGCCGTCTCGAGCGGAATCCAGGCGATCGTCGCGGCGCTTCCCCAGCCCGCCCGCCGGGTGCAGCTCGGGGGCGGAGCATCGTCCGCGCCAGCGGACGCTGCGCGCTGGCAGTCCGCGGCGGCCGACTTCCTCGAGCAGAATCCCTCCACGCTCGCGCTCCTTGCGGAGCCAGGCTGGGGACTGGCCGGCTCCGCCGAAGGCAAGGAGATCGCGCGCCAGGTGCTCCCGGACCTCCGCCGCCGCGCCGCCGATCCCACGTCGGAGTTCCTCACGCCTCCGATCTCCGTCTCCGGCGGGCGCGAGATCGTCGCTGCGCAGGTCCGCATCTCCGGCGACGCGCGGGAGTCGGGCACCGTCTTTGCGGTGATCGATCCGGCGGTCGCTCTCTCGAGGATCCTCGACAAGCGCGCGCTCGGCTATGCGGTCTCGGTCTCGGCGGGCGACCAGGAGCTCTATCGCCGCGGGCCGGCGGAGCCGAAGCGCGACCTGCGCCGCCTCGGGCGGACGGCCTCCATCAAGATCGGCACGGGACCGCCGTGGACGCTCCGCGTCTCGCCGACCGCAGAGCTCGAGGGTCTGGATCTGTCGAGCCTTTGGGTGTTGATCCCGGGATTGCTGGGCTCGGCGCTGGTGGCCGCCGCGGTGCACTTCGGCACGCTCTCGTGGCGACGCGAGAGTGCGCTGCGCGCGGCGAACGAGCGCCTCGCGCAGCAGATCGACGACACGCGAAGGGGCGAAGACTCGCTCAAGCGCCTGAGCGAGGAGCTCGAGCAGCGCGTCGCCCGGCGCACCGCCGAGCTCAACGAGACGATCGTCGAGCTCGAGACCTTCAACTACTCGGTGTCGCACGACCTGCGCAGCCCGCTCGGCGCGGTGATCAACTTCGCGGCCATCCTGAACGAGGACTGCGCCGAGCAGCTCGACTCGACCGCCAAGGAGCACTTGAACCGGATCGTCGGCAGTGCGTCCGCGGCGGTCTCGATGATGGACGCGCTGCTCGCCTACTCGCGGAGCGGCCGGACGGAGCTTCACAAGACGCATCTGGCCGTGCGTCCGCTGGTGGAGGACGTCTGCGACGAGCTCTCGGCCAGCGCGCCTCGCCTGAAGTGCGCCGTGAAGATCGGCGAGATGCCCGATGCGTACGCCGACGAGAAGGTCGTGCGCTTCGTGTTCTCGAACCTGATCGGAAACGCCTGCAAGTTCACACATCCGAACCAGGAGCCGAGCGTCGAGGTGGGCGGGATCCGGGAGGGCGACGAGGTCGTCTACTTCGTGCGGGACGAGGGCATCGGCTTCGACATGCGCTTTGTCGACAAGCTCTTCAGGGTCTTCGAGCGCCTGCACGTCTCACAGAGCTACCCCGGCCACGGCGTCGGGCTCGCCATCGTGGCGCGCCTCGTGCGCCGCCACGGAGGCCGCGTCTGGGCGCAGGGCGCCGTGGACAAGGGCGCCACCTTCTACTTCGCGCTTCCCGTCGCGAGCGAGGCCGATGGACGAGAGACGACCTGAGATCCTGCTGGTGGAGGACGACTCCAACGACGTGGCGGTGGCGCTGCGCGCCTTCCGGCGCCATTCGCTCGCCGAGCGCGTCCACGTTCTTCGCGACGGAGCCGAGCTCATCGACTACTTGCTCGCGGCGGGCTCACGCTTCCGGCCCAAGCTGATCCTTCTCGATCTCAAAATGCCGCGCCTTGACGGGCGCGGCGCCCTGAAGGAGCTGCGCCGCCGTCCGGAGACCCGGCATGTCCCCGTCGTGATCGTCAGCTCCTCGGATCAGGAGCACGACATCCGAGAATGCTATGAGCTCGGCGCCAACAGCTTCGTCGTGAAGCAGCTCAATCCCTGGGCGCCCGGCGAGTATCTGGTCCACACCGCCCGCTACTGGCTCGACATGAATCAAGCGATCCATTGAGGGAGGCCCCCCATGCGTAGCTTCACCGCTCTGATCGTCGAGGACGACGCCGACTTCCGCGCGAGCCTCGATCTGCTCGTGCAGCGCGAGGGCTTCGCCACGCGCACCGCGGGCTCGCTGGTCGAGGCGCGCGAGCAGCTCTCGGCCGGAGCGCCCGACGTCTTCCTGCTCGACCTGACGCTCCCGGACGGCGACGGACTCGCGTGGATCCGCGAGGAGCCGGCGGCGGCCGGTGCGGAGGTCATCGTCGTCACCGGCAGCACCAGTGTCGATTCCGCGGTGGCCGCGCTGCAGGGTGGGGCGCTCGACTACCTCACCAAGCCCTTCGACCGCTCGCGGCTGCGAACCGCGCTGGTCAACGTGCGGCGCACCCGCGCGCTCAAGGAGGAGGTGGGAAGCCTGCGCGGGGAGCTCCGCGATCTCGGCCGCTTCGGCCGGCTGGTCGGCCGCTCGAAGCCGATGCTCGACGTCTACGACCTGATCGCGCGCGTGGCGCCGACCGACGCCACGGTCCTGATCACCGGCGAGAGCGGCACCGGCAAGGAGCTCGTCGCCGAGACGCTCCACCGCTGCAGCGCGCGCAAGGGCTCCGTGATGCTCCCGGTGAACTGCGGCGCCGTGTCGCCGAACCTGATCGAGAGCGAGCTCTTCGGGCACGAGCGCGGCAGCTTCACCGGAGCGGATCGGCAGCGCAAGGGCTACTTCGAGCGCGCCCATGGCGGGACGCTCTTCCTCGACGAGGTCACCGAGATGCCCGCCGAGCTGCAGGTGAAGCTCCTCCGAGCGCTCGAGACGGGCTCGGTGGTGCGCGTCGGAGGAAACGAGCCGATCCGCATCGACGTGCGCGTCATCGGCGCCACCAATCGCAACCCCGAGGAGGCCGTGAAGGCCGGCAAGCTCCGCGAAGACCTCTACTACCGGCTCAACGTCTTTCCGATCGCGCTCCCGCCGCTGCGGGCGCGTCCGGGTGACACCGAGCTGCTCGCGGAGCACTTCCTCGCGCAGCTCAACCGCGACGCGAACATGGCGAAGAGGTGGAGCCCGGCCGCACTCGAGCGCCTCCGGCGCAACGCCTGGACGGGTAACGTCCGCGAGCTGCGCAACGTCGTGCAGCGCGCCTTCATCCTCGGCGACGAGGAGATCAGCGCCGAGGTGCTCCCGCTCGCGGCCGATGCACCGATCGAGCGGCCCGGGGGGCCGGTGCTCCAGGTACGCGTCGGCACGTCGATCGCCCGCATGGAGCAGCGGCTCATCCTCGCGACACTGGAGCAGACCGGCGGGGACAAGAAGAAGGCCGCGGAGATCCTCGGCATCAGCCTGAAGACGCTCTACAACCGGCTCAACGTCTACGACGCGGGCCGGGCGGCCGGAGCGAGCGAGGGCGAGGCCGCCCAGCCGCCCGCGTAGAGCGGTCGATTCCACATTCTTCCACGGGTACCCCCTCCTCGAGCGCGCGTTCGAGGCGGCCCCCGCTGGCATGTCCCTTGCTCTCTCCAGGAGTGCATCCGCAGGAGGAGCAAGACCATGCAGTCTCGACTCGTGAAGGCCGCCTTCGGCGTGGCCCTGGCGCTTGCGCTGGCGGCCCCCGTGCGCGCGGCCACCATGCCCGATGCCTGGATCACGACCAAGGTCAAGATCTCGCTGCTCACGAGCGAAGGCGTCTCGACACGCCACGTCAACGTCGACACCATGGACGGTCGCGTGACGCTGCACGGGAACGTCTCGACGGCCGCCGAGAAGACGAAGGCCGAAGAGCTCGCCAAGCAGGTCTCGGGGGTTCGCGACGTCCGCAACCTCCTCCAGGTCGTTCCGGAGCGGATGAGGAAGGTGACGAGCGTCTCCGACGACCGCATCAAGGAAGGCGTCGAGAATGCGCTGAAGAGCGATCCGGCCATGGAGAGCGCGAAGATCGAGGTGCAGTCCGTGAACGCCGGCGTCGTGCTGCTGGCAGGCGACGCCCGCTCGATGAGCGAAGCCTACCGCGCGATCTACGACGCCTCCAACGTGGAAGGCGTACGGCGCGTGGCGAGCGAGATCAAGAGCCCGGGCATGCTCGAGGACCGCGAGGTCTGGCGCGACGGCCAGTATGACGAATCCGCATACCAGCACTCGGCGGCCCGGGACGCGTGGATCACGTCGGATGCCAAGATGCGGCTGCTGGCGAACGCCGATACGCCCGCCTTCGCGATCAACGTCGACACCGAGAACGGCGTCGTGACGCTCTTCGGCATGGTCGACTCGGCGCAGGCGAAGCAGCAGGCGGAGTCCGAGGTCCACAAGGTCGGCGGCGTGAGCCGCGTGATCAACGACCTCCAGGTCGTTCCCAAGACCGAGCAGACGGCTGTGAAGCAGAGCGACGACCAGCTCGCGAAGTCGATCGAGGACCGCTTCAAGACGCGCGAGGCGCTCGGCGACGTCAACGTCGAAGTGCACGACGGCGTCGCGCGGCTGACGGGCAGCGTGAAGACGCATGCAGACCACCTGAGCGCGCTCACGGTCGCGCGGAGCACCGACGGCGTGCGGCGGGTCATCGACGACATCAAGCTGAGCGGACCCGAGGTGAGCTCTCGCTGACGGGGTTGGACGGCGAACGGAGGACGGTTCATTGGTCGCCGTTCGCCGTCCAAGAGGGGGACTGGCCCCCGTCCTGCGCGGCCGGCAGCTCGTAGGCGAGCTGGTACACCGGCCGCTCGCGTCCGGTCTCGACGACGCGGACCTGCAGCGCATCCGCACCGCGATTGACCCGGTAGAAGTCGAAGACCACGAATCCAGGGTGCGAATGGGCAAAGAGCGTCCCGTCGATCGCGGTCACTCCGGTGATCGCGCCGGCGGACGCCGCTCCGCTCACGACCAGGAGCCGCGCGGTGTCCTTGCCGTCGATCAGCTGGAGGCTGTGATCGTGGCCGCCGGCGACCGCGAGCGGGGGATGCCTGGCGAGCGCCTTGGACACGACCTGAACCATCTGGGCGTAGCTTGGCTCCCAGAGGTCCTGCAGGGACGAGCCGGAGAGGCGATAGAAGGCGCTCGCCCCGATGTCCGTCCAGAAGCCGCGGGTGAATCCGCCATGGGGGCCCCCCGAGCGGAGCGGATGATGCGCAACCACGACGACGTTCTCGGCGGCGTGGATTTCGAGCTCCTGCTCCAGCGCGTCGACGAAGGCGCTCGTGCTCCCGATCCCGCCGCAGTGGGGACGAAAGCCTTCCGGCAGCAGCCACCAGTGGAAGTCGACCGCGATCAGCGTGAGCCCGCGGGTCAGCTCGGCCGCCGGCGAGACCAGGCGGCGGACGGCCGGGCCCGGACAGCCGCGCTTCGGCGCAAAGTCGACGCGCGCCGCCGCGTTTGCCTCGAGGAAGCTCTCCTCGCTCTCGAGGCGATGCAGGTGGAGCATGGCGCGCGAGGAGAAGCCCCAGTCGTGATTGCCCGGCAAGAAGATCTTGGCGGCGCCGGTGGACTGGATCTGCTGGCGCAGGATCGCCTCGCCTCGGGCGCGTTGGCGCCCTTCCTCGCGTAGGCCGTCGGGGTAGACGTTGTCGCCCAGGAAGACGACCGTCGTGTGGCCGGGCGCCGCCTCGGCCCACACGTGGAGCGCCGCGAGCGTCGGGTCGTCGCGAAGGGGCGCTCCGCCGTCGCCGATCAGGATCAGCCGGTGAGCGGGAGCCTCCGAGCGCTCGAGCACCCGGGCGGACTCCGAGATGTAGGGAGCGTTCTCGCCTCCATAGCTCGCGCTGTGCAGCCGCTCCGGCCCAGTCCGGCAATCCAGGGCGAGCGCAAGCAACAGCGCGAACGCAGACGAGCGGAGGATGCGTGCCGCGAGGCGCAAGCGATGCACTCCGAGCTGGCACAAGGAGCGCCGAGAGTAGACGACACCCCGGGGTTCGCCGTAGGTCCGACCGTCCGCGTGTCGTTTGAACAATCTTCTGCGCCGCGACCGCTCGGCGCCGGACAATCCGCGTGAAGACCCTGGGCTTCCGACCGGGGGAGAGGCGCCGCGTCGTCTCCGCCGCGCTTGTCTTGCTGATCGTGATGGCCGGGCACGCCATGCGCGAGACGGCGCGCGACGCCCTCTTCCTCTCCGATCTTCCGGCCGCGCGCCTTCCCTGGGCGTATCTGGCCATCGCGATCCTCGCCCTCGGGGTCGGGCGCCTCGCCGGCCGAGGATCCTCCCGCGTGTCACACCGATCGCTGTTGGCCGTGACGCTGCTCATCGGCGCTGTGGTCGACCTTGGCTTCTGGACGGCGTCTGCGGCCGGGGGACCCGGCACGCTATTCGCACTGTACGTCGGGACGGGACTGCTGGCGACGGCGGTGACGATGCAGTTCTGGCTGCACCTGGCAGACGTCTTCGACGTCGACGAAGCGAAGCGGAGCTTCGGCGCGATCGCAGCCGGAGGCCTCGCCGGGGCGGTGGTCGGCTCGACGGGGGCCGGCCTGCTGCTCCACGTCGCGCCGACCCGCTCGCTGCTTCTGGGCTCGTCGGCGCTGTATGGCCTGGCGGCGGCGTTCCCGGCCCCGAGGGCAGCGCATCGCGCCGATTTCGTGGCGAGCGCGTCGAGCGCCCCCGCTTCGGCTCGTGGCGCCGCCTTGCAGGCCCTCGCGGCGAGCCCCTACCTACGCCGCGTCCTGGCATTCGGCGCACTCGCCGCCCTCCTCTGCACCGGGGTCGATTTCCTCTTCAAGAGCGGCGTGGTCGAGGCGGTTCCGCGCGCGCACCTCGCCCGGTTCTTCGCGAACGTCAATGCCGGGGTCAACCTGGGCGCCCTCGCGTTCCAGCTGCTCGCGGCGCCGCTCCTCTTCCGAAACCTCGGCGTCGTCTGGACGCTCGCGGTGATGCCGCTGCTCTTGCTGGCGGGCGCCGGTGCGGTGGCAGCCGGCGGCGGACTGGTCTCCCTGCTGCTGCTCAAGGGTGCGGATGGCTCGCTTCGCCACTCCCTCCATCGCGCGGGGAGCGAGATCCTGTATCTCCCAGTCGAGAATCCGCTTCGCCGTAGCTTCAAGGTCCTCGTCGAGTCGATCGGTCAGCGCGGCGGGCAGGCGCTGGCCTCCGTCGCGATCCTGCTCGTGGTCGCGCTGCACGCGCCGCTGCGCGGCGTCGCAGCGGCCCTGGTCGGCGTCTCGGCGCTGGCGTTGGCCATACTCGTCGGCCTGCGCCGGGAGTACGTGGCGCG
>Ga0335082_10006131_pt1 | contig 13135 bp, 7 predicted proteins | sample Lox_Sample_41_FD_206718 | JGI IMG/M metagenome (GOLD analysis project Ga0335082, IMG submission 206718) | Soil microbial communities from Loxahatchee National Wildlife Refuge, Florida, United States - Lox_Sample_4.1 | ecosystem: Environmental > Terrestrial > Soil > Wetlands | place: USA: Florida... | reverse complement strand
GCACCACGCCGTTACGCGCTGCGCCATCTATACCCGCAAGTCCTCGGAAGAAGGGCTGGAGCAGGACTTCAACTCCCTCGACGCCCAGCGCGAGGCCTGCGCCGCCTTCATCAAAAGCCAGAAGCACGAGGGCTGGTCCCTCGTCCCCGCATCCTACGACGATGGCGGGGTCTCCGGTGCCACATTGGAGCGCCCAGCGCTGCAGCGCCTGCTCGGGGATGTCAGCGCCGGCAAGGTGGACGTGATCGTGGTCTACAAGGTGGATCGGCTCACGCGCTCGCTCGCCGACTTCGCCAAGATCGTCGAGGTGCTTGACGCCGAGGGCGCTTCCTTCGTCTCAGTCACCCAGCAGTTCAACACCACGACCTCCATGGGCCGCCTGACCCTCAACGTCCTCCTCTCCTTCGCCCAGTTCGAGCGCGAGGTCACCGGCGAGCGCATCCGTGACAAGATCGCGGCCTCCAAGAAGAAGGGCCTGTGGATGGGCGGCCTGCCGCCTCTGGGCTATGACGTCCGCGACCGCAAGCTCGTGGTCAATGAGCGGGAGGCCGAGACGGTCCGTCACATCTTCCGCCGCTACGCCGCCCTGGGCTCGGTGCGCCTCCTCAAGCGGGACCTCGACGCGGAGGGTGCGGTGAGCAAGCCGCGCACGAGCCCGACGGGACGCCGCTGGGGCGGCCAGCCCTTCGCCCGCGGCGCCCTCTACCTCCTGCTGCAGAACCGCATCTACCTCGGCGAGATCGTGCACAAGGACCAGAGCTATCCCGGCGAGCACCCCGCCATCATTGAGACAGCGCTGTGGGAAGAGGTGCAACGCAAGTTGAAGGACAATCGCACCGAATGCGCCGACGGCAGGCGGGCGGCCAACCCGAGCCTGCTCGCCGGCCTGCTCCACGACGACCACGGCGAACGCATGACGCCAAGTCATGCCGTGAAACGCGGCATGCGCTATCGCTATTATGTCTCACGCTCCCTGATCACCGGCGACCGGGCATCGGCGCCCGAGGGGTGCCGCATCCCCGCTGGCGAGATCGAGTCTCTTGTGACCACGCGCCTCTGTGCCTTCCTGTCAGATCGCGCATCGCTGTTCGATGCAGTCCGATCTCGCGTGCGGGATGCCTCCCGCCAAGCGCAGCTCGTCGATGCAATCGCGGACCTCGCGCGGCGATGGCCCGACCTCGCGCTCTCAGAGCAGAGGGCCATCCTGAGCGTCCTGCTCTCCCGCGTCGACATCGGGACCGAGCGCGTCGACATCCATCTCGCTTTCGACCGCCTGCCCGAGGCACTCCACCAGACGTCGCTAGATTTATCCCCCGACGCGCCCGATCGCCGCGGCGACCTCGTCACTCTCTCCGTGTCGGCTCGCGTCGCCCGCGCCGGGCGGGGCATGAAGCTGATTGTTGACGGCGAGCGAGCCTCCAAGCCGGACCCCACCCTGATCAAGCTTCTGCTCAAGGCGCAAGCGCTGCACGCGATGCTGCTGAGCGGCACCGTCGCGAGCATCGAGGAGATCGCCCGGCGCGAGGGCGTGACCGCGTCCTACGTCACGCGACTGCTCCGCCTCGCCTTCCTCGCCCCCGACATCACCACCGCTATTCTCCAAGGGCGCCAATCGCCGGCGTTCACTGCCGCCACACAGTTGCGACACTCGCGTCTCGCCCTCGACTGGGCCCAACAGCGCCGCGCTCTCGGCTTCACCTGACGCGCGCGCATCGTCAGGGTCGACGTATCGATCATCTGCATCGCTCGCTGCGTGACGCGCGCACGCGCGGATGCCTGCCGCGATCACGCGCGGCGCAAAGCCGTACTGCCAGAAGCGGCGACAGAGACGATGGCGCGACCCCCGCGCGCGATTCCGGAGTGTCGCGTCTCTCGTGAAGACTCACGTCGCGACAGGCACGCGAAAAGCGCGCAAAATGCCGGTCTTCTCGCGTCGCATGGGAGCGCGGAAAATACTTTAATAACAAGGACTTATGTGTGGCGGAGGGGGCGGGATTCGAACCCGCGATAGGGTTTCCCCTATGCACGCTTTCCAAGCGTGTGCCTTCAACCGCTCGGCCACCCCTCCGGACCCGGCCGGATGCCCTCGCTGAGGGTGGGCGAGACTAGCGAAGCCCGCCGCGGCGCGCAATTCCATTGCGCCGCGGCGGGATAGGTGATGGGACCCGCTCTATTGCATCCGCAGGATGCACTGACGGAATGCGTCGAACACCGAATTCACGCCCGAGAGCGGGACACGCCATTCCTGCGCATCGCTGCCGGGGAATCGGACTGCGACCTGGCTGCTGCCGCGGAACTCCGACTCGAACTCGTCGAGCTCGGAGCGGTTGATCGTGAACTCGAGACCGGCGTCGCCGTCGTTGAAATGCATGCCCGTGGCGGTCGCATTCCAAGGCGAGTTCCGGTCGAACTGCATCGTGACCTTCTGCTTGGCGCCGTCGTCGATCTGCCAGCTGCTCTTTCCGAGCTGGATGGTGAAGGTATCGTCACCGTAAAAATATTTCCAGCCGAAGTATTTGTCCTGGACCTGCGAGCTCACGCCGCAGACCGGGCGGCCCGACGTCGTCGTCCCGCCGAACGCCTCCCATATCCCGCCCTTGCGCAAAACGTGCGTCTCCGCAAGCGCCGATGACGCGGCAAACCCCGTAGCGAGGAGCAGCGCTCCGACGAACATCCCGCCTCTCATCTCAGACCCCCCTTCCTTGGCCCGCCGTTTCCACCGCGAATCCGCCCAGGGCGAGCACCGCACGAGCCGAATTCCCTTGCCGTCGCCTTCGCCTAACTCCAGCCGGCGACGCATACGTTACCAATTCGCCAGCGGGGTGCAATAGAGGAGCGCCGAGCCCGCAATTTTCGCGGGAGTTTCCTGCCATTGACGCGGCACAGACATCGACCGAGCAATTCCATTGCGCGGCTTCGCCCGCGTCCATAAGGTAACGACCATCCGGACCCTGTCGGTGGGTGCGGAAAAGCATATTGGGGGCGCCGCATGATCATAGGCCGTATCGTCGGCTGGCTGGTGCTCATCCTGGCCATCCTGGCGGAGGGCACCGACCTCTGGAGCCTGTGGGACACGGGCCATTATCCGCTCGCGTTGGGCGAGTTCTGGAAGTTAATCGATCCGACGAGCCTGCAGCTCGCCGAAGCCGGAATTGCTCGCTACATTGCGCCGTGGCTCTGGTATTCCGTGATTCTCCCCATCTTGACGTGGCCGGCGGCGCTCACGCTGGCGATACTCGGCCTGGCGCTGATCTGGCTCTTCCGCCGCCGCGACCGGCGCCGCCGGCGCTAACCGCCGCTCCCGCTCGGCCGCGCGATCAGGCGCTGATAGAGATAAGCGAGGGCGACGAGGCTCGCGCCCAGCCCCAGGAACGATGCCGCGCGGTATAGACCGGTGAGAGCGGCCATGTCGAAGACGAAGACCTTGACCGCGACCACCGCGCCGATCGCGAGCCCACCGAGACGAAGCTTCGCGTCCTGACGCGCGATCCCGAGCCCCAGAAGTGCTGCGCCATAGACGAGCCAGGCGAGCGAATAGGCGTACCATTCCGCGGCTTCGGGCTCGGCGCCCCTGAGCACGCTCCCGTGGAACCAGTGCCTCACCTCGAGCGTTAGATAGACGAAGCCGAGCGCCAGCCCCGCGATCGCCGCCGCCTGCGAGAGCCAAGCCGGCCGCCCGCCGCGGAGCGCACGCGCGAAGAGGAAGGCGAGGACCGCCGGCGCGAGATAGGCGCAGAGGAGCGCGTTCAGCACCGGAAGGCTTCCCACCCCTTCCGCATCCTGCTCCGGCAGCAGGGGGTTCGACACCAGCGCGGAGATCAGGATCGTCTGCGCCGCGGCAAGGCCCGCGACGACGCGCCAGGCTGGCTCTCGGACCTCCGCGGAGAGACCGAATCCCCAACGCAGGAGCGCATAGCCGATCGCGAGCCAGGCCGTCGACTGCAGCCCCTGCTCGAAGAGCGAATAGCTCCCGCCGGTGAGCCTGCCGCCGAGGGCGAAGTGATGGATTTCCAGCGAGACCAGCGCGAGGCCCAGCGCGACCGCGCCGCCCTCGAGCAGGAGCTGAGTACGGTCCGCAGTCGCCTCGCGGAAGAGCCGCGCCGCCGCCGCCATCGCCAGGAGCGGTACGCCGTAGAGATAGAGGATCTCGTTGAGGAGCGGCGTCGGCGAGAGGTCGTAATGGAGCACCTCCCAGTTCGGCAGAAGGCGCACCAGCACCGAGCTCGCGACCGCCGCCCCCAACAGGCGGAAGACGCGGGTGGGGATCCGGCGGTCGAGCGCTCCCAGCAGCGGCAGCTCCAGCGCGAGCGCCACGGTGAGCCAGCCCACGCGCAGCGAGATCGTGAAGGCGAGGCTGAGGCAGGCGGTCATCGCGGCGGCGTAAGCCGCGAGCGCGAAGCGCGCCTCCATGCGCCGCTCGGCCTCGGATATCAGGCTCTCCACCGCCGCGAGCGCGAGCGCCGCGAGCCCGACCGCGACCGCAGCCCAGGGCAGGCTCCGCGCGAAGTGCTCGGTGCGCCAATAGGTCGCGATCAGCAGCAGCGTCGGCGTCATCGCCGAGACCAACGCCCAAGTCACGGGATTTGCCGCGCGCCGCAGCAGCGAGAAGCCGCCGAGGCCGAAGATCGCCGCGACCAGCGCGGCGAGGCCGAGGTACTCGCCAAGTCCGCCGGTGGGCGGCAGCATCAGGAGGTGCGCGCGCTCGAGATCGAGCTCGGTCCCCGGCGCAAAGCGCCAGAACGCGATCAGTACGCAGAGCAGCAAGGCGCCGATCCAAACGAGCCGGTCGAAGCGGGGATGGCGCCAGGCGACCGCCGAGTAGAGCGCCGCGAGCGCGGCGGCAAAGACGAGCGAGGCGAGGCCGTATTGCGCTATCTCGACCATGCCCCACATGCCCAACGCCGCCAGTCCCGCCGCGAGCCATCCCGCGATCCGCCGCGGCCCGAAACCCGAGGCATCGTCGATCGCTCCCGCGAGAAAGAGGAAGAGCAGCGGCACCGCCAGCAGATAAGGACCGAGGGTCCAGACGAGATCGGACCAGGTCAGCATCGCCACCGCGCCCCAGAAGCCCGCGCCGGCGAGCGCCAGCCAAGCGAGCCAGCCCCAGCCGCGCCAGCGCAGGAGAGCCGTGCTCCCGGCGGTCGCGACGCCGACGTAGCCGAGGAGACCCAGCGCCGAGGGCTCGCGCGTCTCGATGAGCAGCGGCACCGCATAGACGCCGGCGATGCCGAGCCACGCCATCAGCACACCGTGCAGCAGCGAGAGCAGCACAGTCGCGATCGCGACGACCGCGAGGAGCGCGAAGGCCGCGAGCGCGCCGATGAAGTGATAGAGCTCGTAAGCGGCGTAGACGCTCGCGAAGAGGCTCACCGAGCCCGCGGCCGCGAGCGCCGCCGGGATCGTCTGCGTTCGAGTGGCGCCGACGAGCGGCAGGCGCAGGTCGCGCTCGCGCACCCATTCCGCGAGCGCCCAGAGCAGGAGACCCAGCGCGGCCCCCGCGAGGACGCGTGCCTCGGGCCCGAACCAGCCCTGCTCGATCGAGTACTTCACGAGGAACATTGCGCCCAGCGCCAGCGCCACGCCGCCGAGCCAGACCGCCCAGCGCTGCATCACCCGCTCCTCCAGGCTCTCGTGGGCGGCAACAGGCGTGGGAGCAGGAGCCGCGGCGGCCGGGGGCGGCGGAGCCGGCTGCGGGATCGGTGCTGCTTGCGGGGATGCGGCGACCGGTTCAGGCGATGGCGGCGCGGCTTTCGGGGCCGGCCGTGGCGGGACGTGCCCCGCCTCGAGGGCCGCGATCCGCTGGGCGAGCTCGGCGACGAGGCGGTTGGTGCGGCCGCGCTCGCGCAGGAACAGGACCAGCAGCACCGGCACTCCCACCAGCGCCGCCAGCAGCAGCAAGCCCAGGAGAATCAGGAATGCTTCCACCTGCGCCCTCCCCCGGCCTTCATCTTCGGCCGGGTCGGGGCCGCGTGCAACCGTTAGGCGGGCCCGAGGGCGCTAGGACTGATCACCCATCTTGAGGGCGGCAATGAAGGCGGATTGCGGAATCTCCACCTTGCCGAACTGCCGCATGCGCTTCTTGCCCTCTTTCTGCTTCTCCAGAAGCTTGCGCTTGCGGGTGATGTCGCCGCCGTAGCACTTCGCGAGCACGTCCTTGCGCAGCGCCTTCACGGTCTCGCGCGCGATGATCCGTCCGCCGATCGCGGCCTGGATCGCGATCTGGAAGAGCTGGCGCGGGATCAGGTCCTTGAGTCGCTCGCAGAGCGCGCGCCCGCGCCGTTCCGCCTGCGCGCGGTGCACGATGAGCGAGAGCGCGTCGACGGGCTCGCCATTGACGAGGATACTCATCAGCACGAGGTCGCCCGCCTCGTAGCCCTCGATCTGATAGTCGAAGCTCGCATAGCCGCGGCTCACCGATTTGAGCCGGTCGTAGAAGTCGAAGACGACCTCGTTGAGCGGGAGGTGATAGACCACCATCGCGCGGCTTCCCGCGTAGGTGAGATCCTTCTGCACGCCGCGCCGCTCCTCGCAGAGCGCCAGCACCGAGCCCAGGAACTCGTCCGGCACCAGGATCGTCGCGCGGATCCAGGGCTCCTCGATGTGGTCGATCTTGACGGGATCGGGCATGTCCGCGGGGTTGTGCAGCTCCTTCATCTCGCCGTCGGTGAGGTGGATGCGGTAGACGACGGAGGGCGCGGTCGTCACGAGATCGAGGTCGAACTCGCGCTCGAGCCGCTCCTGGATGATCTCGAGGTGCAGGAGCCCCAGGAAGCCGCAGCGGAAACCGAAGCCCAGCGCGGCCGAGGTCTCGGGCTCGTAGTTGAAGCTCGCGTCGTTGAGCCGGAGCTTCGCGAGGCTCTCGCGGAGCTTGCCGTAATCGTTGGCGTCGGAGGGAAAGAGCCCGCAGAAGACGACCGGCTGCACCGGGCGGAAGCCCGGCAGCGGCTCGGCGGCTGGGCGCCGCTCCTCCGTCAGCGTGTCGCCGATGCGGCAGTCCGCGACCGCCTTGATGCCCGCCGTGATGAATCCGACCTCGCCGGGGCCGAGCTCGTCGACGGGCGTGCCCTTGGGCGTGAATATGCCGACGCGCTCGACGGTGTGGCTCGCCCCCGTCGCCATCATGCGGATCTTGAGCCCGGCCTTGAGCACGCCGTCCTTCACGCGCACGAGGGTCACGACGCCCAGATACGAATCGTACCAGCTATCGATGAGGAGCGCCTTGAGGGGCGCCGCGGCGTCGCCCTTGGGCGGCGGCAGGCGCTCGACCAGCGCCTCGAGCACGCCCTCGATGTTGAGTCCGGTCTTGGCGGAAATCTCGACCGCGCCCGAGGTGTCGAGGCCGATCACGTCCTCGATCTGCTGCTTGACGCGCCCGGGCTCGGCCGAGGGGAGGTCGATCTTGTTGAGGACGACGACGATCTCGTGATTGGCGTCGATCGCCTGATAGACGTTGGCGAGGGTCTGCGCCTCTACGCCCTGGCTCGCGTCGACGACCAGGAGCGAGCCCTCGCAGGCCGCAAGCGAGCGGCTCACCTCGTAGGCGAAATCGACGTGGCCGGGCGTGTCCATGAGATTGAGCTCGTAGGTCTCGCCGTTCTTGGCCTTGTAGGTGAGGCGCACGGTCTGCGCCTTGATGGTGATGCCGCGCTCGCGCTCGATGTCCATGCTGTCGAGCACCTGCTCGCGCATCTCCCGCTGCTCGAGCGCGCCGCAGCGCTCGATCAGGCGATCCGCCAGCGTCGACTTGCCGTGGTCGATGTGCGCGATGATCGCGAAATTCCGGATATGGGCGAGGTCGGTCATGGGACGGTCTAAGAAGTGGCCAGGAACATAAGGGTGGATGGGCCAGGGTGCAATCGCCGTGCGCGCCGGTTCGGGTTCCGCCGCACGAATCGCGTGCTAAGGTAAGCAAGGTTAATCGCGAGGCAGCCCCATGAAGATCGCCTACGTCGAGACCCGGATCGTGCAGCTCCCGGCGGAGGAGCCGCTCGCGGGGATGCCGGAGAATCCGGCCGCGACGCGGCCCTTCGTCACGCTCGAGATGAGGACCGACGACGGCATCGCGGGAATCGGCGTCACCTATTTCGGAGGGCCGCTCACACGTGCGCTCCGTGAGGCGGTCGATGCGCTGGGGGAGCTCGCGATCGGCGAGGACCCGTTGCGCGCGGAGCGCATCGCGACGAAGCTCCATGAGGCCGCGAGCTATTCCGGCCCCGCGGGCATCTTCACCCTCGCGCTCTCCGCGATCGACATGGCGCTCTGGGACATCAAGGGGAAGGCGCTGGGAGAGCCGCTCTGGAAGCTCCTGGGCGGGGCGCGCGAGCGGGTGCCGACATATGCGAGCGGCGCGATGATGCGGGGTCTCACGCTGGAGCAGACGGTCGAGGCCGCAGGGCGTCTCGCCGAGAAGGGCTGGCACGAGGTGAAGATTCAGCTCGCGCTTCCGGGCGCGACCTCGCCCGCGCGCGAGATCGAGCGCGCCCGCCGCGTGCGCGAGGCGCTCGGCCCCGAGATCAAGCTCATGGTCGACATCAACCAGCGCTGGCGCGTGGAACAAGCGATCGCAATCGGCCGCCGCCTGGAGGACCTCGGCCTCGCCTGGCTCGAGGATGTGACCGCCGCCGACGATTTCGCGGGCCTCGCCCGGATCTCCGATGCGCTCGCGACGCCGGTCGCGGGCGGCGAATACGTCTGGGGCATCGTGCCCTTCCGCCACATGATCGAGGCGCGCTCGGCCGACATCGTCATGATCGACCTCGTGCGCGTCGGCGGGATCGGTCCCTGGCTCAAGGTCGCGGGCATGGCCGAGGCGTTCAATCTTCCCGTGGTGAGCCATCTCATCCCGGAGGTGCACGTGCACTTGATCGGCGCGATCCCCAACGGCCTCACCGTCGAGTACATGCCCTGGCTCACCCGTCTCTTCCGCGAGGTGCCGCTGCCGCAGAACGGCGAGCTCGTCATGCCCACGAAGCCGGGCCTCGGGCTCGAGTTCGATCCGGAGGCGCTGCGGAAGTTCGGGACTTCTTAGCGATACCCTCGCCCTCCCGTTGCTGCGCAACGGGAGGGTGAGGGCGCTTCAGTCGAGCGACGTCGCGAGCGTCATGCTGAGATGCGCGAGCGGGAGTCCCGTCTCCTCGACCCAGACGTTGAAGATCTCCTGTACCGCCGCCCGGTCTTTCTTATCCCTGGGCTCGCCCTTGAAGGCGCCCCAGTGGTTGAGCGCCTTCACCACCGCATCCGTCAGGATGAAGGTGTCCTTCCCGGCCATGCGCAGGAAGTAGGCGCCGGAATTGCCCCCGAGCTGGTGGAAGCGCTTGGCGAGGTCCTCCCAGAGCGCCACCACGCGCTCTCCGGGCCACTCCGCGAGATAGCGGCCGAAGCTCGCATGCTCCGCGACGAGATCGCAGATCGCTGCGGCGTTGGCGTGCACGGCCTTGAGCTTGCCCAAGTGCCGGATGAGCCGCCGGTCGCCCATTAGCGCCTCGACGGCCTCGTCGCTCATCGCGCGCACGCGGCGCGGCTCGAAGCCGTGGAAAGCCCTCTCGAAGGCCGGCCACTTCGCATCGACCATGTCGTGGCGGAGCCCCGCTCGGAAGATGCGAAGCGCCATCAAGGAGAAATAGCGGTCGTCGGCGACACGGCGGAGTGCCGCCGGCGATTTCACCTTCGGCAGCCGGCGCAGAAGCGCGGACTCGCCGAGACGCTTCTCAGCCGCTTTCTGGATCCGCGCAAACCCGACCATGCCTCAGCTCCTGAGGACGCCCCCGGTCGCCTTGGAGACCTGCTCGACGAGCTTCTTGCTGAAGCCCTCGAGCGCGGCTTCCGTTAGCGTCGCCTCCTGCGGCTGCAGCGTCACCTGGATCGCGAGCGACTTCTTGCCCTCGGGGAGGCCCTTCCCCTCGTAGACGTCGAAGAGGCGGACTTCCGAGACGAGCTTCTTGTCGACGGCGCGCGCGGCGCGCAGCAGCTTCTCCGCCGGAAGATCCTTGTCGACGACGAAGGCGAAATCGCGCTCCACCGGCTGGAACGGCGAGAGCCGCAGCAGCGCGCGCGCCTTCCCGGCCTTGGCGCGCGGCAACGGCACCGCGTCGAGATGGACCTCGAAGGCGGCGACGGTCGCCTTGGCGCCCAAGGCCTGCGCCGCGCGCGGATGAAGTTCGCCGAAATGCGCGAGCACGGCGGCGCCGAGGCGAAGGCTCGCGGAACGGCCGGGGTGGTACCATCTGGGCGCATCGGTCGTGACCTGAAGGTTCTCGATCGGCGCACCTGCCGCCGCGAGCGCCGCCAGCGCATCGGCCTTGGCGACCAGTGCGTCGACCGCGCGCCCGCCGTCGCGCCAGTGACGGGGACCGGTGCGGCCCATACGCAGGCCCGCCGCCACCGTCGACTGGCCCTCGGGCGTGTCGTCGCGGTATTCCGGACCCACCTCGAAGAGCGCGGCGTCCATCAGGCCGCGATCGGCGTTCGCCTGCGCCGCCGAGACGAGGCTCGGCAGGATCGAGGGCCGCATCACGTCGAGATCGGCGCTGATGGGATTGACGAGCGTGAGCGAGGAATCGCCGCCGCCGAAGAGCTCCGCCTGCGCCTTCGCGATGAAGGAGAAGGTCACGGCCTCGACGAGGCCGCGGCTCGCGAGCGCGCGGCGCACGGTGACGGCGCGCTTCTGCGCGGCGCTCAGCGCGGGACGCGGCAGCGGCGTCTCCCGCGGCATGGAGACCACGGGAACATGGTCGTAGCCGTGGACGCGCAGCACCTCCTCCACGAGATCGGCCTCGCCGACGACGTCGCCGCGCCAGGAAGGCGGCTCGACCGCGAAGCCGCCCTCGCGCGTGCTCAGCGTGAACCCGAGCGTCTCCAGGATGCGCCGCGATTCGCCGACGGGCACCTCGAGCCCACCGAGCGTCAGCGTGCGCTCGGGGCGGAAGAGGTAGCTCCGCTGCCACTTCGGGATGCCGCCGGCGATCGAGATTTCCGAGGCCTCGCCGCCGCAGAGCTCGAGGATCATGTGGGTCGCGATCTCGGTTCCCGGCAGCACCATCTCGGGATCGAGACCGCGCTCGAAGCGGTAGCGGGCGTCGGATTGGATGCCGAGCCGCCGGCCGGTCGCGGCGGTGCGCACGGGATCGAAGAGCGCGGCCTCGATGAGGACGCTCCGGGTCGCGGCGGTGCAGCCCGTGGCATCGCCGCCGATCACGCCGCCGAGGCTCTGCGGACCGTTCGCGTCCGCGATCACCGTGACCTCGGAATCGAGTTCGTAGACCTTGCCGTTGAGTGCCAGCATCGACTCGCCCGGGCGCGCCGCGCGAACCGCGAGATCGCCCGCGAGCTTGTCGGCGTCGAAGACGTGTAGCGGACGGCCGATGTCGAAGGTGAGAAAATTCGTGATGTCCACGAGCGCGGAGATCGGCCTGAGCCCGATCGCCTCGAGCCGCGCCTTGAGCCAGGAGGGGCTCTCCCCGTTCTTGACGCTGCGGATGAGACGGCTCACGAAGAGCGGACACGCGGCCTCGTCGGGACCGGCGAGATGGACGGCCTTCGGCTCCGGGAACTTGCCGGGAACCGGCGTCGCATCGAGGGCGCGGAGCGTACCGAGACCCGCGGCCGCAAGATCGCGCGCGATGCCGCGGACGCCGAGGCAGTCCGCGCGGTTGGGCGTCACCTTCACGTCGAGCACGGGATCGTCAAGGCCGAGCACCGAGGCGAAGGGCTCGCCCACCTTAGAGCGCGGCGGCAGGTCGATGATCCCCTCGTGATCCTCGGAGATTCCCATCTCGTAGGACGAGCACAGCATGCCCCTGGAGGCGACGCCGCGGATCGTCGTCTCCTTCAGCAGCAGTTTCGTGCGCGGGATCACGGTCCCCACGGGCGCGAAGACGCCGAGCATCCCCGCGCGCGCGTTGGGCGCGCCGCAGACCACCTGCACCTGCTCCTTGCCGGTATCGACCAAGCAGACCTTGAGCCGGTCGGCGTCGGGGTGACGCTCCGCGGAGACGACGCGCGCGACGGTGAAGGCGCGGAGATCCTTGGCGCGGTCCTCGATCGACTCCACTTCGAGGCCCAGCATCACCAGCGCGCGCACGATCTCGTCGAGGCCGGCCGCGGTGTTGAGATGCGTCTTGAGCCAGCCCAGCGTGAGCTTCATCGCTGCAGGCCCCCGACCATCGAGGGCACCTCGAGCGGCAGGAAGCCGTAGTGCCGGAGCCAGCGGAGATCGCTGTCGAAGAAGGGCCTCAAATCGGGGATGCCGTATTTGAGCATCGCGATCCGCTCGATCCCCATGCCGAAGGCGAAGCCCTGATACTCCGCGGGATCGATGCCGCAGACCTCCAGCACCTTCGGATGCACCATGCCGCTCCCGAGGATCTCGAGCCAGTCGCCGCCCGCGCCGATCTTGAGTCCGCCGCCCTCGCGCGAGCAGCCGATGTCGACCTCGGCCGAGGGCTCGGTGAAAGGGAAGTAGCTCGGACGGAAGCGCACGGGGAGATCGTCGACCTCGAAGAAGGCGCGGCAGAACTCGATGAGGCAGCCCTTCAAGTGCCCCATGTGGGTCGAGCGGTCGATCACGAGCCCCTCGACCTGGTGGAACATCGGGCTGTGTGTCGCGTCGTGGTCGCTGCGGAAGGTGCGGCCAGGGACGATGATGCGGATCGGCGGCTTCTCGGCGAGCATGGTTCGGATCTGCACCGGCGAGGTGTGCGTGCGCAGCACCTTGCGGCTGCCGTGCTCGCCCGGAAGATAGAAGGTGTCCTGCTCCTGCCGCGCGGGATGCTCGGGCGGGATGTTGAGGGCCGTGAAATTGTAGAAATCCGTCTCGATGTGCGGGCCTTCCGCGACCTTGAAGCCCATCTCGCCGAAGATCGCCGTGAGCTCGTCGATGGTCTGGCTGATCGGATGGACGCGCCCCTCGCCGCCGATCTCGACCGGAAGCGTGACGTCGACCTTCTCCGCTGCAAGACGCCGCTCGAGCTCGCTGTGAAGGAGACGATCGGCCGCTGCCGTGATCGCCGCCTCGACCTCGTCTTTGAGGCGGTTGAGCGCGGCGCCCGCGGCGCGGCGCGCATCGGCCTCGAGCGTGCCGAGCGTCTTCATGAGGCCCGTGATCCGCCCCTTGCGGCCGAGCGCGGAGACCCGCGCC
>Ga0335082_10006130_pt1 | contig 13136 bp, 10 predicted proteins | sample Lox_Sample_41_FD_206718 | JGI IMG/M metagenome (GOLD analysis project Ga0335082, IMG submission 206718) | Soil microbial communities from Loxahatchee National Wildlife Refuge, Florida, United States - Lox_Sample_4.1 | ecosystem: Environmental > Terrestrial > Soil > Wetlands | place: USA... | reverse complement strand
GTACTCATTCTCGGCCCGCTGGCACAGCCTCGCCATTGCTTCGGCCTCCACCGTCCACCCGCATATCTCGCGAAACACCACGGCTGCCGCACACTCCAGGGCCGCCGACGAGCTGAGCCCACTGCCGATCGGCACCGTACTGTCGACCACTCCATCAAAGCCCGTCAGCGGATAACCGGCCTCCTGGAGCACCCAGCCAACGCCCGCGACGTAGTCGCTCCACGAACGTCGCCGGCTCGCCGCGGGGCGCTCTCGAACCTCGTCCAAGTTGAAGCTCGCCGCCGATTCCAGGTTCGCAGCGAACAGCCGCACGCACATGTCACCCGACGGGCGCGCCGCAATCCACGTATCGCGGCTGATGGCCAGCGTAAGAACGAAACCCAGGTTGTAATCCGTGTGACTACCCATCAGGTCCACCCGCCCTGGTGCGCGCGCCCAAATCTCCGGCTCGCCGCCGAACCGCTCGTGAAAAATCGCTGTAACCTCGTCACGCCTCACGGAACGCCTCCAACATCGCCACGACATTTTCCGGCGGAATATCGGATTGCATCCGGTGCGATGGACCGAGCAGCAGTCCCGTGCCTTCAGGAGCCAATGCCCGCGCGCACGCAATCGTGGCATCGCGGACCGCCGCTGTATCCGCTTCCGGCAGCACCTCCTGTGTTGATATCCCGCCGAAAAAGCTCAACTTCGAGCCGTACTCGCGACGGAGCCATCCGTGTTCGAGCACCTCCGGCTGAACCGGATTCAGAGTCGTGAAACCGATTTCCACCAGGTCCGGCAAAATCGCGCGGATGTCGCCATCCGAGTGCAAAATCACTGGCAGCCCCGCGTCCAGGAAAACCCGAAACATCTCTGCCAGCCGCGGCTTAATGAACTTCCGCCACTGTCGCGGAGAAAATAGCATGGACCGCTGCGCGCCGTAATCATCGCCAAAGTACCCAGCGTCCACGCCGCTCGCAACAAACCGCCGTGCCAGTGGCACTTGAATCGCGACGATGCGATCGAGCAATTCCTCGACCCACTCCGGCCGTTCGGCCATGTCCATCAATAGTGCCTCGAACCCACGCAGCGACCAGGCCCGCTCAAACAAACACATCCCGAGATTCGGCACGACGAAGAACTCGCCGGACTCCGCCGGCGCGGCGGCGACAAGCCCATCCGCTGCCGGGTCAGGCCATGGATACCCGTCAAGGTCGAGGGAATCCGACATGGGCGCCTGCGCATGCCAATACCCCTCGGTCCGCGTGTCCCACCCCGCTCCCCACCAGTCGTATTCCACGTTCCCATCGGGATTCCGCGGCCGGACATACGTGATATCGACGCGCAGAAGATGATTATCGAGCCGCTCCGGCAGTGCTTCGAGCGGCACCCCGAAATGTTCCGCCAATATGCGTCCCATCTTGGACGTGTAATTCGTCTGCGTCGGCAGCCGGTCTACCGGCTCTCGCCTCAATGCCCGCCGCACTCTTTCTTTCTTTCCGAGCAACGTCATCACACCTACCAAAACAACACGTTGAGAATCAGGAAAACCGCCGCCACCATGGCGGCCCAGAAGAGCGGACGCTCGCAGAGAGGCACGTCGCGTTCGGAAGGCATGGGCGTCATCCCATACACCAGGCCCTCCAACTCCGCCGCCGGCTTGGGCCTTGTGAAGAAACTCACTCCCACTGTCACGACCACGCAGACCACCCACGACCAAATGAACCGGTACAGGTTCTCCGCCATCGCCTTGGCATTCGCCGACAGCGCGATGATGGAAAGCGCCGACGGATCCAGCTTCACCCACAGCCATAGCGCCACCGACGATACAGTCCCCGCCAGCAGTCCCCAGAACCCGCCCGCCGGTGTTGCGCGCTTCCACGTCATCCCGAGTATCACTGTCCCAAACAGCGGAATGATGAAAAACCCGAACAGCGCCTGCACGTAATCCATAATGCTGGCGAATTGCATCACCAGGTAAGCCGCGCAAATGCTGATCGCCAGCCCCAGTACCGTGCACCAGCGCCCCATGCGCAGGCAGTGCGCATCGCTCGCGTCCGTACGGAACACCGGCCGATAAATGTCATACGTCCACACCGTGGCGAACGCGCTGACGTTGCCCGCCATCCCCGACATGAAGCCGGCAATCAGCGCTGTGACGCCCAGCCCCAACAATCCCGGTCCCAGATACCGCGCCATGATGAGTGGCATCACTTCGTTGTAGCTATGCCCGCCCGTGGCGATCGCCTCCGCCTCGCCCACCAGCGTCATCGGAAGCACGGCCCGTCCCAACAATCCCGGCAAAATCACGACCAGCGGCACCATCATCTTGAACACCGCGCCAATCACCGGAGCCATCTTCGCCGACCGCAAATCCCGCGCCGCCATCACGCGCTGCACCACAAGAAAGTCCGTCGTCCAATATCCGAACGCGCCAATCAAGCCCAAACCAAAAACCATCCCCGTCCAGTGCACGCCCATCGGATTCGCCGCCGCCGAACCCATGTTGCTCCACATGTGCGTGTAGTCCTCGCCCGGAAAGCGAGCCGCAATGCGAGCGAGCATCCCGTTCCACCCGCCGGCCTCAATCAGCCCGACGATCGGGATGAGCAAGGTCCCCGCCCAAATCAGCATGAACTGCAGCACCTCGTTGAAGATCGCCGACAGCAATCCTCCCAACGCGACATAAATGCCCACGGTCACCGTCGAAACGAGAATGCTGAAGTGGATGTCCCACCCCAGGATCACCCGCATCACCACGGCCATCGAGTACATGTTGATGCCGCTCATCAGCACCGTCATCACGGCAAACGAAATCGCCGACAGCAGCCGCGCTCCCTCGCCGTAACGTAGCTTCAGGTACCCCGGCACCGAATGCGCCTTCGAAACGTAATAAAACGGCATCATCACGATGCCGAGAAACAGCATCGCCGGGATCGCGCCGGTCCAATACCAATGCGTTGCCAGCATCCCGTATTGATACGCCGATGCCGACCAACCCAACAGTTCCAGCGACCCCAGGTTCGCCGCGACGAAGCTCAGCCCCGCAATCCAGGCGCTCAAACTGCGCCCGGCAAAAAAGAAGTCGCTGCTCGTCCCGGCCCGCTGCTTGAGATAAAACCCGATCCCCAGCACCGCCGCGAAGTAGATCGCGATGATGGCGATATCCACTCCCGCGAGCCGAAGCACACGAGGATTCTATCAAGGCTTATAATCAACGCGACCTATGCGACTCTTCCTGTCCGTCTTCGTACTCGCGCTGTGCGCCCTGGCCCAGAACGCCACTCAAGCCGGAAAGTTCACCGTGGAGCATCCCACGTTGCTGAACCTCGGCTTCGAATGGGCCATCACCGGCGATGCGAATCGCAACGCGACCGTCGCCGTGCAGTTCCGCGCAGCCGGTGAGTCGGCTTGGCGCCAGGCCCTGCCCCTCGTTCGCATCGGCGGAGAAAAGGTCTACCGCCGCCGCGAAAGCCTCGACTACACGGTCCCCGGCGGTTTCGCCGGCAGCATCCTGAACCTCCAGCCCGGCACGGAATACGAATGCCGCTTTGTCCTCACGGACCCGGATGGCGTCTCCGGCGAGACCACGCACACGGTCCGCGTCAGGACGCGTACCGAGCCTCAGCCCTATGCCGGAGGCCGCACGCTCCACGTCTACCCGACCGACTACAAAGGCCCGCGCCTCGAGCCCAGCTTTACGAGCGTCCTCGAAGCCTACTGCGGCGCCGGACTCGGCGACTGGAACGTCGTCTGGGAGCGCCGCGCCCAACCCGGCGACACAATTCTCATCCACGCCGGGCTCTACCGCCCCGAACGCCTCAACTACGTGGACCCCATGATGACCCCGTTCGACGGCACCATGTGGCTCACCCTCAAAGGTACCCCCGACAAGCCCATCACCCTCAAAGCCGCCGGCGACGGAGAAGTCGTCTTCGACGGCGCGGGCAATCACTGCCTGTTCAACGTGATGGCCTCGCAGTATCACATCTTCGATGGACTTACTATCCGTAACACCGACGTCGCCATCTTCGCGGGACAGAAGGAAGCCATGGGAGCCGTCGGCCTCACGGTAAAGAACTGCCGCTTCGAAAACATCGGCTTCGGTGTCTGGACCGAGTACGCCGGTTCCAGCGACTTCTACATCGCCGACAATCTCTTCCTCGGCCGTGACGATCGCTTGCGCCTCATCGGCTGGACCGGTCCGCTATGGTCCCCGGTTGGACCCTACGGCTCCCACCAGCTCACGAGTTATTACTCCATCAAAGTCTACGGACCCGGCCACGTCATCGCGCGCAACGCCGTCGCCTACTTTCATGATGCCATCGGCATCTCCACTTACGGCACTCCAGAGAATGACCCCGAACGCCAGGCCTCATCCATCGACGTCTACGGCAACGACATGCATATGTCCAATGACGATTTCATGGAAACCGACGGAGGCGTCCATAACATCCGTGTCTTCAATAACCGCGGCGTGAACGCCGCAATGGGCGGCTACAGCTCCCAGCCCGTCTTTGGCGGTCCGGTCTACTTCTACCGCAACATTCTTTATCACGTGCCAACCGGAGTCGCCTTCAAATTCTCCGCAAAACCCGCAGGCCTGTTCGTCTACCACAACACCATCATCGGCGAACAGACTGTTCGCGACCCCTATTCGAACGTCCATTTCCGCAACAACCTATTCCTGGGCCGTGACACGCCGGATCGTGGCATCATGACGTGGGCGAACGCCACGGAGACATTCAGTTCCGACTACAACGGCTATCGCCCGAACAAGGGTGTTTCCGCGCAATACGCGTGGCTTGCACCGCGCCCCGGCCAAGTCGCCTACGAACCCGCCAAGGACGATTGGAAGACGTTCTCGACTTTAGCTGACTTCCGCGCTGCCACGGGCCAGGAAGCCCACGGCATCGAAGTGGACTTCGACGTCTTCGAGCATCTTTCCCCGCCCGATCCGGCAAAGCGCCACGCTGTTTACCACGCGATGGATCTCAGTTTCCGCCTCCGCCCCAGCAGCAAGGCCGTGGACGCCGGGGTCCTCATTCCAACCATCAACGACAGTTTCACGGGCCGCGCTCCCGATCTGGGCGCGCTGGAACTCGGAGCCCCGGAACCCCACTACGGCCCTACCTGGATCACGTGGCAGCCGTTTTACCGGTAGACGTGTCCGTAGCATCCAACCCAGCGTCGGACAATGTCTTGAGAATGATATTCATTGGGTTCAGAGTGTCGCTGATGGCGCCTGCCTGTTGGATCGACGACAGGAGCTGATTCAGAATCTGACTGGCGTCGTTCGCCGAACTGCTGCTGTCAGCGGTTTTTGCCGCGTGGGCGCGATGGTGATGACGATGGTGCCCGCCGCTTACGGCCCGCGCCAAATCCTGAAGATTGGGTAGCTGGCCGCGGCTCGATGCGTCGGAGAAATCAGTCGCGAGCTGGTTGAACTCGGTCGCCGCGGTCGTATTCCCCTGACTCTGGGCCGTTTCCGCGGCACTCTGCAGATTCGCCGCGATTTGTTTCGTGACGTCTTGATACTTAGCCGGATCGGACTGTTGAAGCCTCTGGAGCCGGCTGATCAATTGTGCAAACGGTGAAAGTCGTCCACTGTCGGCCTGTTGGTCGAGCGCGGACGATTCGATGGTGTTCAGAAAGTTGCTGTTTTTGCCAGACGTCTGTAGAGACGTGCTGAGAATCGACTGTAGATCGCTGCTGGAGAGTCCACTAATGGTACTCATGCGGAACTGCTCGCACTCGGCTTGCCATTACTAAATCGCTGAAATCCGACCGCCACGCCTTCAGCAAGCGCCCCGATTTGAAACTTCATCAAATCGGACATCTCATTTTGGTCTTCGAAGACTGATAGAATCCGTGCCGGAATGCGACAACTCCAATTGGTCACCGTAGCAGTCTCCCTCCTGAGCCTTACCGCCGGATCCATCCCGACAGCCAAACCCGAGGACGTAGGCCTTTCCTCCCAACGCCTCGAGCGAATCGGCGAATCCATCCAGCGCCACATGGACGCCGCCGACATCTCCGGCGCCGTCACCCTGGTTGCCCGTAACGGCCGCATCGCCCACTTCGAAGCCCACGGCCTGATGGACATCGAAAACAAAAAGCCGATGGCCAAGGACGCCATCTTCCGCCTCGCCTCCATGTCGAAGCCCGTCACCGGAGTCGCCATCCTGATGCTGGTTGAGGAAGGGAAAATTCGTCTTTCCGACCCTGTCTCGCGCTTCATCCCCGAATTCAAAGATCCCAAGGTCGTCGTTCTCAAAGACCCGGCCCGCCCCCTCCCCCCGAACGGGGATCCGGACTTCTACAACATCCCCGCCGCGCGCGAAATTACCATCCGCGACCTGCTCACCCACACCTCAGGCTTTGTCAGTGGCGGACCGGGCGCCCGCCAAGCCAACAAGATCGCGCCGCGCAATCCGGACGACACCCTCGCCACCTATATCCCCCGCCTCGCCGCCGTCCCGCTCGATTTCCAGCCCGGTTCCCAGTGGACCTACAGTCCAGGCGCTGCCTTCGACACGCTCGGCCGCGTCGTCGAGGTCGTTTCCGGACTCACCTTTGACCAATTCCTCAAGCAGCGCATCTTCGATCCTCTCGGGATGAAGAACACGGCCTTCGCTCAACCCGAGCCCAACGCCTCCCGCCGCGTCACGCTCTACCGCAAAACCTCCACGGGTCTCGTGAAACCCGAAAACCATAACATCCCTGTAAGTTCCACTTACTTTTCCGGAGCCGGAGGACTCTCCAGCACGGCTGAAGATTACCTCCAATTCGCGCAGATGTTAGTCAACGGCGGACAACTGAACGGCAAGCGGTTACTGGGACCTCGCACCGTCGAACTCATGGCCTCCAACCACGTGGGCGACATGTTCAATGGAAAACTCGGCCGCCCCGCGCGCGGTATGGGCTTCGGCCTCAGCGTCGCGGTCATTCAGGACGCCGTCGCCGCCGGCCTGCGCGTCTCCAACGGAAGCTTCGGCTGGGACGGAGCCTTCGGAACCCAAGTCTGGATCGATCCCAAAGAGAAGATGGTTACCATCCTCATGATCCAGACCCAGATCGGCCAGGTGCAGCGCGACTTCGAGAACGCTGTCATGCAAGCCATCATCGACTGAGACCCGTCCCATGCATCAACGGTCCTTCCCCCTCCTCATGGCCGTCCTGGCGGCATCGTCCGCGAATGCGCAACCCGCCAACCAGACCATGAAGCAACTGGCGCGCGGCACGCAATACGCCGTTGCTTCCATGGCTCCACGCGCCACCCTGGCGGCCGAACACATCTTGAGCGCGGGCGGTAATGCATTTGACGCGATCGTCGCCGGACAAGCCGTCCTCGGCATCGCCCAACCTGGCGCCAACGGAGTCGGCAGCGACGCCGTCCTGTTGATCTACGAAGCAAAAGCGAAACAGGTGCTTTCCTTGAATGCCGAAGGCACCGCTCCCAAACTCGCCACCATCGACTGGTACAAGGCGCATCAGGACGGCAAGATCCCCGTTGACGACTCCCTTCTCTCCGGCACCGTCCCGGGCGTCGTCGATGCCTGGTACATTCTTCTGTCCCGCTGGGGAACCAGGACGTTCGCCGAAGTACTCGCCCCCGCCATCGAGCTGGCCGAAAATGGAATCCCCATGGGCCGCTCCCTGAACGCTGCCGCGCTCAAGAAACACCCCACCAGCGCCCGCGTCTTCGCGCCTCCCGACGGGCAGTCCTGGAAGGACGGCCAAATCTGGGAAAATCCCGACCTCGCCCGCACGCTCCGGCGTCTCGTCGAAGCCGAGAAATCCGTCGCTGCGCAAGGCCGCCTCGCCGCACTGAAAGCCGCCCGGGACCGGTTCTACAAAGGCGACATCGCCCGCGAGATGGCCGTGTTCTCCGAGGAAAACGGTGGCCTCTTCCGCTACGAGGACTTCGCGAGCTACTCCGCCGTGGTCGAGGAGCCGGTCTCGATCAACTACCGCGGCTTCACCGTCTTCAAAAATGCATCGGCCAGTCAAGGCCCCGCCGAACTGATCGCCCTCAATCTCCTCGAAGGCTTCGACCTCAAGAGAATGGGTCTCAACTCCGCCGACTACATCCACACCTCGGCGGAAGCAATCAAGCTCGCCATGGCCGACCGCGACACCTATCTGGGCGATACGGATTTCATCAAAATCCCCTTCGCCGGCCTTCTCTCCAAGGAATATGCCGCGCGGCGCCGCAAGCTGATTGACCCGGGTCACGCCTCCCTCGACTTCCGCCCCGGCGATGTCACCCCCTATGCCGGCGCCGGCTACCAGCCCGTCGACCGCCCCCGTGACATCGACCTGCGCGGCAAGGCTGATCATACCGGCGACACCAGCTACATCGCCGTTGTCGACCGTGACCGCAACATGGTCTCCTTCACCCCCAGCCTCCACAGCTCCTTCGGCACCAAGGTAGTGATGGGCAATCTCGGTTTTATCCTCAATTGCCGGGGCGACTACTACTCCCTCGTGCCCGGCCACGCCAACGCCTTGGAGCCCGGCAAACGCCCGCGCAGCACCCTTCAGAGCACTCTTGTGATGAAAGACGGCAAGCCGCTCCTCATCACGGGCAGTCCGGGCGGCGACGACCAGTGCATGCGCACCCTGCAGACCTTCCTCAACGTCGTGGAGTTCGGCATGAACGTGCAGCAGGCCATCGAAGCGCCGCGCTGGTCAACGCGCAGCTTCCCCTCATCGCCATTCCCCCACACGATGTATCCCGGCGATCTCTGGCTCGAAGGGCGCATCACGGCTGACGTGCGCGACGAACTCATCCGCCGCGGTCACAAGGTCACCATGCGCAGTCCCTGGTCGATGAACATGAGCGCGGCCCTCATGGTCGAAGAATCCACGGGCACCGTCAGCGCCGGCGCCGACCCCCGCACCACGGCTCTCGCTCTTGCCTGGTAGCTTGATCTACTTGCTCCCGATTCGAGCCAGCCTCTCGCAGGACTGTGCTTGCGCCTTCACGTCGGCCGCGTCAGCCGCCTCCGGCGCGTCGCTCACATACAGGTTGAACTGATCGCGCGCCTCCCCATAGTTCTTCTGCCGGAACAACACCTCGCCCAGCAGCCGGTGCAGCCCGGGTACTGTATCCGCGCGATCGGACGCAATGCCTGCCCGCGCGGCTTTGCCCGCTTCGTCATACCGGCCCAGGTTGTAATACGCGCTGCCCTCGATCAAGTACACTCTCGCGAATGCCCCCGGAGCCAGCTTATTCACCATGCCGGCCCACCGTGCCGCCTCCTCGGAATTCTGGTCGTCCGCCGCCATCTCCGCCAGCCGGACGAGCGGCTTGCCATAGTCCGCATCGGCCTCCCTCGCCTGCCGGTAGCACGCCCGCGCCGCATCGCGTTGCCCCAGTTCTTCGAGGATCTCCCCCTTCAGCTCAAACGCCGTCGAATACAGCGGGTACGCCTTGATGGCTTTGTCGAGCGAAGCGATGGCGTCATCGTACTTGCGCGAGCCAACCGCCACCAGAGCATGAACGTAGTTGGACCGTGCCTTGGCCGGCGCCTTTCGGGCCACCGTGCTGAAAATGACCGCGGACCCCAGCCCCACCGGCTTCAACTGGATGTCCCCCAGTTCCAAATCACTCAGCCGCGTTGAGTGCTTCAGTTCAATATCCACATCCTCATAACCCGGCACTCGCACTAGTACCCGGCAGCCCGTAAAATCCGGCACCGCCGTGCCGAGACTTGACCGCGCCACCTGCTGCAGGCCAATCGGGAGCGAGAACTTGCCCTTTGCATCGGTCACCGCGGAAACGGCTTTGCCCTTACAATGGCAGTCCACCTGAACCGGTTCCGGCAGAACCTCTTTGTCTTCGATCAGCAGCCGCCCGGTCACCGCAAGTTGCTGCGTGAGTCCCAGCGCGTCGCCCGGGATCGCCGGCCCCTTCCCGACTTGACCCGAGCCAGGCGCCACGGGACCGGGCGGAGGAGCCGCTACTGGAGCCTTCTGCGCGAAAACAAGACCTCCGATCGATAGAAGTAGCCACACCAATCGCATGCCTCTACCCTGTCGCTGCGTTGTGCGAAAGTCAAGGCATCGCCGGGAGAATCGATATAGTGTCAGGGAGGAGGGACTCCATGAAGATACTAACGACGCGCAGAGCTGCGCTACTTCTGTTGGCAGCATCCGTTCTTCACGCGCAAACGAAGCCGCCGCTGGTCATTATTCTCCTGGGGCCTCCAGGCTGCGGCAAAAGCACTCAGTCCGAGAAGATCACGGCGGAGTTCGGCATTCCCGGCGTATCGACGGGAGCGCTGCTGCGCGCTGAAGTTGCCGCCGGCACTCCGCTGGGCCAGCGCATCGAAGGCGACATGAAGAAGGGTGCCCTCATCAGCGACGAAATCGTGAACGATCTCGTCGTCGCAAGGTTCGCCAAGCCGGATGCGGCGCCGGGCCTGATCTTGGACGGCTACCCGCGCACCGTCGAGCAGGCTCGCTTCCTCGATCAACTCCTCGCGAACCGAAAGAGTGGCGACCCGCTTGTCCTCAATTTCACATTGACAAAAGAAGAAGCCATCAAGCGACTGGGCGGCCGAGGCCGCGCCGACGACAAGCCCGAAGTCATTGTCGAGCGCATGGCCGTGTACGACAAGGAAACCAAACCTCTCCTGGATTACTACGCTGCGCGCGGCGTAAGGAACATCGATTCGATCGGAACGCCGGAAGCTGTTTTCGAAAAGGTCCGGGCGATCATAAGGGAAGCCAAGCTGTAACAACCCTGTGACCCGCTATTCATTTCATCGGAACACGGCTTCGTTATAGTTCCTCTTCGCACGCCGTGTCGAGATTCGTAGCGATCTTCCTTCTTTGCGGCTCGGCCTTCGCCCAAAGCGCCGTTACGGTCGAAGGAATCGACCTGAGACTCGGGATGTCAAAAAAGGCCGTTCTCGCCAAATTCGCCTCCCGTTCTGACACCGAACTTCGCGAACTCGAAACGAATTGGTACGCAGTAGTAGCCAGAGGTTCCGGCGTCCAATGGGAGACTGCGAAAACACTCGTCTTTCAATCGGACAAGTTGGCGAGAATTCAGCTTACCGACGCCGTCGTCTTTGATAAAGCTGCGACACCTCTTGCCCAGGCGATCTACGACGCAGTTGCAGCGGCCTCGCCGTCAGGTTTCGCCGGAGCCTGGACGGAAAAGACCGAGGACGCGAATGGTCCGGTATATCGGGTCGTTCTTTCCTTCAAGGATCGTGAAGTCGTAATCGATACCCTGGCCTACAAGAGCCTCGATAGCGTACTCGTCAGGACATACTTCCCCAGCATGCGCCTTCTGACTTCCGCAAGCACGCGGTAAATGGGATTGAGCTACCTCAATCCCATGACATTCAAAACAACATAAAGCGCTGCCGCGAACGTACTCGCCCCGAGAACTACGCATACCGGCAAAGTCAGCACCCAAGCGAGCAGCAAATTTCGAAGAGTCTCCACCTGCAGGCCCGAATGGTTCGCGGCCATGGTGCCCGCGACACCGGATGAAAGCACATGCGTCGTGCTGACCGGGAGTCCAAGATAGTCGGAAGCCCCGATGGTCGTCATGGCGACGAGTTCGGCGGCAGCGCCCTGGGCATAGGTCAGGTGGCCCTTGCCAATCTTCTCTCCTACGGTCACAACGATGCGTTTCCAGCCAATCATGGTGCCGACGCCAAGCGCCACGGCGACCGCAAACTTCACCCAACTCGGAATAAAGTGAATCGCCGTCCCTAGAGACGCGCGGTAGGAACTGATGACTTCGCGCTCGCCTGGATTGGAAAAATAGTCCAAGCCGTCCAGTTTCGCGAACGTCGCGTCGATGAGATACAAGTCGCTTCGCAGAGCCTTGCGGTTTGCCAGACTCAATTCGCGGAAACTCCCGCGACCCGCAACGATTTCGATGATCTCACGATTCTTGATCGACAGGGCCGGGACAGTCCGGTCGCTCATCTGGCCAGACGCTTTTAGAAAGCGGGAAAGCTCGGCGGTAGCCTCCGTGCTCGCCATGGGTGATGCTGGCGCGTGACGCGCCACAACCGAACTCGCGAGTTGGGCGGACGTGGCCAAGTTCCTGAGGTCCGCGTGGCTGCTGTTGAGATTGACGGAATATGCACCTGGCAGTATGCCGACCAGAATCAGGACGACGAGGCCCATCCCCTTCTGCCCGTCGTTGGAGCCATGCGCGACGCTAACCCCGGTGCAAGTGAGAACCAAAGTGCCGCGGATCCACCCAGGCGGCGCTTTGCCGGGTTCCGGCGCCCGAAACAACTCTGGCCTCCGCAGCAGCTTTTTCGAAACCAATAGCAGCAGCCCGGCCGCTGAGAAACCGACGATGGGCGAAATCAGAAGTGAAGTGCCCACCTCCGCGGCTTTGCTCCAGTTCACGCCCTCACCAAAACCGAGACCCGGCGTGAGCAGCGAATGCCCCAAGCCCACACCCAGAATGGCGCCGACCAGCGTATGCGAACTGGAGGCCGGCAAGCCGAGGTACCAGGTTCCCAGGTTCCAGATGATCGCCGAGATCAGAAGCGCAAAAACCATCGCGAAGCCGGCGGCGGAACCGGCGTTCAATACGAGGTCGATGGGCAATAGGGCCACGATGCTGAATGCAATGGCGCCGCTCGAAGTGAGCACACCCACAAGATTCCAGCAACCGGACCAAACGACCGCTACCGTCGGTCTGAGCGTGTGGGTATAGATTACCGTGGCAACAGCGTTTGCCGTGTCATGGAAACCATTGACGAATTCAAACGCGAGCGCCAGCCCAAGAGCAAGAATGAGAAAAATGCCGTGACCGGCTGCGATCGACTCACCGGCAAGATCCAATGCCGTGACTCCAAGAACAGGCCCAATCCAAGAACGAGGGAGTGGGACTATCCAGAATAGATGCCCGGCGTTACAGGATCATGACAATGCGAATCATCGCGTGACGGGATTTGCCCCTTCGTGGGCATGCCGGCCGCCGATTAAGGCCGGCATGCCCACGTCTGCGGACTACGAGGCCCTCGATGGGGTCTCAGAATATTATTTTCAGGCCAAGCTCCATTTGCCGCCCGGCGTTGCCGGTTCCGTAAGTAGCCGACTGCTGGCCGAACGTGCCGCCCGGTGAGCCTTGATAGAGCGCCTGGCCGAACGTCGAGGAGTAA